>Ga0209859_1000055_pt1 | contig 22224 bp, 26 predicted proteins | sample GWRWS3_50_60_FD_187241 | JGI IMG/M metagenome (GOLD analysis project Ga0209859, IMG submission 187241) | Riverbed sediment microbial communities from areas with vegetation nearby in Columbia River, Washington, USA - GW-RW S3_50_60 (SPAdes)... | ecosystem: Environmental > Aquatic > Freshwater >... | reverse complement strand
CGAGGCGCATGCAGGAGGCTGCTTCTTCCCCGGCTTTTACCAGTCCCACCGCCCTTAAGCAGCAGATGGTGGAGACGCCGCCTTTCCTTGGCCCTCGACGAGGAAGCGGAGGGGCGGATTTGGCCCAACTGCTCGGAACTCTGGCGCATCGCATTCTGGAAGGCTGGGATTTTAGGTTGCCGTCTGAACAGCTGTACGAACGGGTCAAGGTGGTGTGCCCGCGCGAAATTCCCGCGGCTTTCGTCGGACAGGCGGATATCATCATGACGGAGCTGCAGGACTTGTTCAGAACGTTTGCCGCCTCGGTACCCTATGCCGAGCTAACAAAGGCCGTCATTTTGGGGCAGGAAGTACCATTTACTATTCCGTGGGATCCTGATGGCCGGCCAGGCGTGATGGAAGGATTCATTGATCTGGTGTATCGTCTTGATGGTCGCGTGTGGGTCGCCGATTATAAGACCGACCGTCTGAGCGATGACGAGGTCGCTGGGAGAGTCGCTGACTACCGCTTGCAAGCCCGAGTCTATGCCGAAGCCGTCTCGCGGTGCCTTGGAGTAGAGAAGGTCGGCTTCAAATTCCTGTTCCTGCGGAATGGGTTGGCGGTCCAGGCCTGAAAGGAGGAAACGACAGATGAGACGGAGCCTCTGGGTGGTGTTGGTGGGATTGCTCGTGAGCGGATGTGCGGCGGCGACAGCTCCTGAACGGACGCTTCGCGCTCCTTCCGGAACGATCCCAGCGGCAGCTTCGGCCATGGAAGAAGGCAATCGGTTGTTCGCAGCACGCCAGTGGGAAGGGGCCAAGGCACAGTACGAGGCGGCGATCAAGGCACAGCCCTCCTTGGCCGAAGCGCATTACAACTTGGCGATGGTGATTGAGATACTCGGGGATGACGCAACGGCACGGCGACATTATGTCGAGGCGGCAAACTTGGCGCCAGGTCACAAGATTATCTGGGACTCTCCCCCATTCCGCCGGCACGGAATTGTTGAGCCGACCCGTAAGTCCGATGATCTGACCACGCCGTCTTCACGGACTGCCCACTGAGAATAGAAAACAGTGAGCAGTGCATAGTGAGTCGGGGCATGTACTGCTTGCTGTGAGCCTATCCTACATGGCACATCCCAGTCGCCGCCCACTCTCGATCAGCTCTGAAGAATTTGATGGCCTCGTGCGGAAGGCGGTGGATGGTTTACCGGAACGGTATCGTCGTTTGCTCAAGAACGTGGCACTTGTGGTGGAAGCGGAGCCGTCACGGGAGGTGCTCGATGAACTGGAATTAGATACAGAGGACGATCTGCTCGGGCTCTATTCCGGCATTTCTGTCGACAAAATGTCTTTCTTCGACCCGGGTGGCCACCTGCCGGCTCGTATCTCAATCTACCGCGGGCCCATACTGCGACTCTGCCGGACTGCCGATGAAGTGGTTCAAGAGGTGCGGGACACGGTCGTCCATGAGATCGGGCATCACTTCGGGCTGGGCGACGACGAGATGCCGTACTGAGGAGCTAATATTCACTGGCGAAAAACTTATTGGCGGCAGCATCCCACGCTTATTGCCATCCGCTATTTGCCATTCGCTCCCTGTTCCTGATACCCCCAGGCCAGCATGACGGCCCCGATGAGGATCATCGGAGCGCTGAGGACTTGGCCCATGGAGAACGGTCCGAAGATAAATCCGAGATGCATGTCCGGTTCGCGAAAAAATTCTACGATCACCCGACAGAGACCGTAGCCGGTGATTAAGCTCCAGCACATCGTCCCCGGTGGCGTCGGCTGACGGCTGATCAGCCAGAGCACCACGAACAGAAGGCCGCCCTCTAGGCCTGCTTCGTAGAGTTGAGAGGGATGACGGCATTCCGGTCCACCGCCCGGGAACACCATGCACCAGGAAACATCGGTGGGGCGACCGTACAGTTCCCCGTTGATGAAATTGCCGAGGCGTCCTAGCCCCAACCCGATCGGGACACAGAGCGTGGCTAGATCGGCAATCGTATAGAACGAAAACCCGCGGCGGCGGGCAAACAGCCACACCGCCAGGATCGTGCCCAGTAACCCTCCATGAAAGGACATCCCCCCTTCCCACACTGCGACAATCTTCGCTGGATGGTCTAAGTAATAAGGAAGGTTGTAAAACAGCGTATAGCCCAGCCGTCCGCCTGCGAAGACACCAACCGCCGCATAGACGATCAGATCATAGATCTGCTCCTTGGTAAGCAAAACCTTCTGCGAGGCAGCGCGGAACTTAATCACAAAGTAAGCAATCGTCAGGCCAAGCAGATACATGAGCCCGTACCAACGGAATTGTATGGGTCCGAGTCGGAGAAAGACCGGATCAATATTGGGGTAGGGGATCATCGGCTCATGGTCTCCTAGTCATGGACGTCATCCGGTGAGCGCCGGCCATACTAAGCGGAGCGCCATGGTTTTGCAAGCTGCAGGGGCCCCTCGTGTAGCAGAGGCCAGGCACAGGTTGTATGATAGGCTGTGGCTGTTTCATTGGTCATAGGAACGATCGGGGTCATCTTATCTGCTGGCTCCGGGCCTGCCTGGATAGATGATGCATTCACAGCCTCACGACCCACTACCAGTACAGAGAATCAGCAGACTGACCAACCTGTCATGATTTTTCCGGGGTACCCGTTGCTCTTTTATTGCAACGGGTCAACGTCCCGCACGCTCGACGGAAATGAACTCATCAAGATCGGAGACCTGCATGAAGTACAGAATCATCTTCAAGAAGCCTTGCCATATTATCAGCGGGCTTTGACCGCCTTTCGCGGAAAGAAAGATCGGCATGGGGAAGCAACCGCGCTCGTTCGGATCGCTACCGTGTTGGAACGTCAGGGCAAGAATGAAGAGGCACTGAAGGCGCTGGAGACCGCGATCCCTCTCATGGCTGGAGGGGGTCAGGAAAGCTCGCAGGCTCGTGCGCTGTTGCAAGTCGGTCGAGTCTCAGAGACCCTGGGCCGCGTCGCGCAAGCTCAGAGCGCTTACTTGCGAGCCGGCGCCTTGTTCCAGCGAGCTCACGATCGCCAGGGCTATACTGAATATCTGATCAGACTCGGTACCCTGTTGATTACGCAGGACCGCGTGAGTGAAGGACTGGTGATGCTGCAATCAGCTCGAGTGGATGCAGAGGGTCGGCAAGATCGAGGTCAACAGGTTGTTATTCTGACCGTCCTTGGCGACGCGCTCCTCCGTCAAGAGGACGCGCAGGGCGCTCGCGTGAAGTTCGAAGAAGGGCTCCGGTTTGCAGAAGCCCAGCGAGACCTTCGGGCTGAGGCTACCGTGAGGATTCGCTTGGCACGACTCCTTGCGGCCGCCGATCAGCATGCGGAAGGAGTGGCCATGGCCCAGCGAGCGCTTGCGCTCTATCAGACCTTGCGTGACCGCTCCCGGGAAGCCGATACCCTTTCTCTTCTCGGAAGCTTCCACCAGGCGCAAGGCGACACCGTGCGGGCCGCCGAACTCTACGAAAGGGCGCTGGCCTTGTATCGCGCCCTGCGCGACCAGCCTCGGGAAGCGGCAAGCCTGGTGAACCTGGCCACCGTGTATGAGGCACAGGGTTCACCGCAGGAAGCGCGTGAGACCCAGCACAAGGCGATTTTTCTTCTCCAGCAGGCCATTCGCTAGAACTCTTGCGCGGCGCGGTTTCGAGGCTTGTCGTATTTCTGAAACTGTGAGTGTGACTTTGTTGTGAAAAGGGGACAGACTGACACAGGAACGGAAGTTACCCCTGATACTCCGAACCCCAAGCTTTTCCATTGAATTTTCAAACCGCTCATCCTGGCACGGTTGCTGCTTTACCCTATTGGCGAGCGCTCATTAAACAAATCAGTACCGGTCACACGACAGTTTCACAAGCAAGGAGGATAACCATGACGACGGGAAGAGATGTCGCAAAACTAGCAGCACTGGTAGCGGGCGGGGCAGCGGTCGGCGCAGGACTGGGCTTACTGTACGCCCCTCATTCAGGCGTGGAAACCCGGAGGCAGATCCGGCATTACACGAAAAAGGCGCAGATTCGGGCCACGCGGTTTGGTCGTTCCATGAAGGCCGAGCTTAATAGGGCAGTTGACTACGGCAAGTCCTTTGTGACCAAACAGCAGAATGGACGACCGGTCCGAGCGGCCTGATCAGCGACCCAGTTCAAGCATCTGACATTCCATGAACCTAGTGAACGGCCTGTGCCTCTGGGTACAGGCCGTTTGTGTTTTCCCTGCAGCTAAGGTTGACCACTCGAAAGGCGGATGCTAGAGTCACGACCGCTTCGCAACGCTATTTAAGTCGGAACATCCGCGGCTCTCTATTAGTCCATTGACTCGCCTCTACTGCCTAAGCTCTCGTTTCACAGAGGCCCTTCAGTATCAGCACACAAAACGACCTGTCTCTCCTAATAGCCCCGCGATAGGGGTCTAGCCACGCAGGGCCTCTTGAGCCAGCCTCAGCCCCCGCCTTGAGTGCCTCGCTGTTACGCTTTTAAATTCAATGGGTTGCGTTGGCTGTACAGGAGGCTTGACGTAGCACCGATAATCGTACATACTTCTGTACAACAGCGTTCAACAAGTGTGCAACAAGGGCGTGAGCAATTCACATGGCTATGTACAACAAGTGTGTAACAAGGGCGTGAGTAATTCACATGACTAAAACTCTACCCATTTCAGAAGCGCGACAGTCCCTCACTAGCCTTGTGGCTAAGGTCGGCAAGCAAATGGCTCGCTTTATCATTACTTGTAAAGGAAAGCCGCTCGCAGTCCTTATTAGCCATAAAGAACTGGAGAGTTGGCAGGAAACCCTTGACGTTATCGCCGACGCAGAAGAAATTGCAGGCATTCGTGAAGGTTTGGGCCAACTGCTACGCGGTGAATCTGTGCCGTTCGAGGAAGTCTTCGGTGAGCCGCTGAGTGGCCACAAAGCCAAGACAGGTCACGCTCTCTAATCGTGCGGACAAGGCGGTCAAGTCCGCAAGCCCGACACTTCAAGAAGTCCTCAAGGAAGCCATCCAGGAAATTGCTGCTAATCCACTCGGCGGCATTCCGCTAAAAGGTGAGTTCAAGGGTCTTAGACGCTTTCGTGTCAGCAATTATCGAATCGTCTACCATTTCACTGACACGACAGTCGAAATCGTAAACGTTGCTGATCGCAAGGATGTCTATCGCTGAATCAGCATCTCTACGGGCAGGCATCGTGTGAAGTCATGGACTGGCTTCTAATCATGGCACTCGCAGGCTCCGTCTCTTCCAGCGGGGTCAGATTCGCAAACTCATCAATGCCACAACCGCTCTGTATGTTCAGGTCAGACCTGCGCGTCTGTCAGTGCGAGAGAGTATTCCTAGCTGACACCACGATAGCCACGTCCACAGGCGCAAGCGCCAACTTCACGCCCGACATTCCTCTTACCTGGCTCCATCCCCGCCACTGACGCCCGCACGAAGTAACAAGTAATCTAGCCTAAATGGGTGGGCAAGGAACTAGAGAAGCTGTGGAAACGGCCAGCAGTATGCCCCACGCCCCATACAGCACAACTCCCATGCCGGCAAGGAAGACCACCAGTGAGGCATAGGCACACAAGAAATAGAATCTCTGGAACCGTATGAACGTGCGATTCCTGTTGTCTCCAGTTCGCTGTAGAGTAGTCGCGGTGTGTATCCTGAGAAAGTGAACCAGTCCAGCCAGCACTACTCCCACAACGAGGAAGACGAGGCCGCAGACGACGTACTTGGCGAGTGAAGGAATGTCCTTCCAGATGACCTGAAGAAATGCCAACAGAGCGACAGACCCGCCTCCGTTCATCAGAAAGAGGCCCTTGACGCCTTCACGCATGGCGTCATTACGCAGGTCGGTAAAATCCTGCGGTGTCAATCCATTCGACATACTCCCTCCGCGCCATTGAGCTAAACTAGTTGTTGCGCCGACTTGTTGCCGAATGTTGCTGAATCCGCTACACTCTCGCACCAAGCCGGTGTGGCGGAACTGGCATACGCAGCGGACTTAAAATCCGCACCCCGTTAGGGGTTGAGGGTTCAAATCCCTCCACCGGCACCACCCAAAAACAAGGGCTTGATTAGGGAGTTAAAATCCCTTGGGCTCACAAGGCCCGTACCGGTTCGAGTCCGGTCTCCGGCACCACGTACACCAGCGATTCTGCTTCCGGCTGCTTTTTATCTCCAATTCTCAAGAGCGCTGCGGGAAGGATGAGGATGCTCCCGACGGTCTAGGGCTTATCCTGGAGCAACTCCTCCACGAGAGCGACCAGTTTGCGTATGTCAAACGGTTTTTCCAATGTGCGTAGGGCGCCCAGCTTTTCAGCAACGTAGAGGAGGTCAAGGTTGAGTTTCTGCTGGGCCCCGGACACGGCGATAATTTTGACCGCAGGAAACCGGCGTCGTAGTTCCCTAATGGTCTCCAAGCCATCCTGTTCCGGCATCACTAGATCCGTAATGACCACATTGGTCGGGTTTGCCTCGTACAGTTTCATTGCTTCTCGGCCGTTGCCAGCTTCCATCACTTCATGGCCGGCTCCTTCGAGCACTTCCCGGATCAGCGTCCGGACCTGTTCTTCATCGTCGATTACGAGCACGCGTGCCATAGCCTAGGATCCCTGCGACTGCCGGTTCACGTCTAAATACATACGCTGAACAACTTCGCCTTCGCGCCCACGAGCTGAAACATCAGCATTCCGCCTATAAGGACTCATTATACCCCGAGGCGTACAGAGTGCGTGTGAACTACGTCACACCCAGCAGGCTGACCGACTAAACGCATCACGTTAGGAGTACTTGACCCGATAGGGATAAGGCTGAGCCGTGCTATACTCGGCTGCGACAGCTGTTCTGTCGTGATGAGAGCCATGTCACGAACCTTTTTCCTATTAGGGACTCTGTTTGCGTTTCTCGCGGTTGCGGCAGGAGCGTTTGGCGCTCACTCGCTTAAAGCCACGCTCCCGACCGAGATGTTGATTGTTTTTGAGACCGCCGCTCGCTACCAGATGTATCATGCGCTTGCCTTGTGTGCCGTTGGGTGGGCAAGCCATCAGTACCGGCATGTTGCACTCCGCACAGCGGGATGGCTGTTTGTGCTCGGCATACTGCTGTTTTCAGGAAGTCTCTATGCGCTTGCGTTCTCAGGCGCACGCTGGCTTGGCGCCTTGACGCCATTGGGCGGGCTCGCATTCCTCGCCGGTTGGGCACTACTAGGCTGGGGGTGCTGGAAATCTCGACAGGCAGATGCCTAAGGGCTGCAGGCGGCGGTACGTTTGCCAGTGATGGATCCCCATGCTCCTGCTGAATTCGTGAAGGTGCCTTCCAGGCGCTGGCTCCCTCCAGTGAACAGCAAGCTGTCCTCCTGATACCCTCCCTGATATTCCCATCGAAGATACACGGCATCTCCCAACACCACGATTTTGGCCGGTCGCGGTCCGTCCGGAGAGACTACACCCGGGGGGAGAAAGGAAAGAACCATCTTGTGTTCTTGATGGTGCTTATGGTTATGCACCGTCCACTGCCAGGTCCCGCAAAGACGAGCGAGCCCTTTCATCTCCTGCAAGGTGTCTTGCCATGAACGCAAGCGGAACCATTCTTCGCGAGTCCGCTGCTCTGCCTCGGCTTCTGCGCGGATCGCCAGCGCAGCAAGATGCGCAACGAGCACGGGGCGAAGCTTGATGTGAAAGTACCGAGCGGCCAGCTTGTCTCTATCAATATGACTCTGAGGAGCGCGTTCCCAAAACTCCATTAAGCGCCGGCGCAGGCCGGCGGGTCCCTCCCTTTCAGCCATCGCAAGCCATGACGAGTCTGGGCCGATCAATCGCGGATAGGTCCGGTCGAGGTACGTGGCGTATTCTTCGTATCCGACCGGTTGGTCAGAATCCTGGACCTGTAGGGACTGGATCGAGGTCAGCACCGCGCTATGCGTCATCGTCCGACGTAAGAAAGCACGCTCCTCTCCTTTGAGCAGCCAGCCTTGCTGAGGCAGAGCTTCTTGCTGGATGGTCTGCAAGCCAGTTATATCCTCTGCGTTGGCCGCCTCTTTGACTGCAGCCGCAAGCCGCCATGCGGCCATGTCAGCGGTCAACCGAACCGCCGCCTTGGTCAGGTCGGAAGAGGCTGTGCCATGAGCGCTCTTACTCGCCGGTGATTGATCGGTGAGAGCCGCAAGCGCGTCTTTAAGGTCGAGGAGAGGGCCTAGACGAGTGGAGAAAAGCACCGAGGCCTCAACATCTGAGGTGATAGCAGTCAGATTGCGGGCCTCCACGCGTAAGATGCTCGGGAAGTCCGGCGGCTCCAGGACCGGAGCCTGCAATCCCGCCTCGACTGCCTGCAGCGCGAGCCCCGATCCAACAACGGCAGCCACGACTCCTATGAGTGGCACGAAGAGACTTCGAAGCGTTCGTGAGCCCATCGCGGTTCATTCTGCGGCATCCGATCCAAAATCTCAATGGGACGCGGGGGACGACGAATAAGGATTAAGCTGCCGGGGGTATGCTGTTACTGGTCGGCTTTGAAGCAGTCGCCGAGAAATGCCAGCGTGGCCTCCCAGGCCTTCCGGGCGGCTTCTGGACGATAGACGTCTTTGCGCGTCTCGTTGCAGAAGGCGTGAGGCAGGCCGTCGTAGGTCCGGATCTCCACCTGTTTCCCGTACTCCTTGGCCGCCTGGCGCAGTTGCTCGACTTCCTCGACGGGCACCCAGTCATCCACCCCGGCCTGATGATAAAGAACAGGGCAATAGAGGTCCTTGAGCACCGTAGGTGGAGATAACATTCGACCGTAAAAGGCCACCGCGCCTCGCAGCCGCTTCCGCTGACAGGCGAGCCTGATGGCCAGGGAGCCGCCTATACCGAATCCGATGACGCCGTGCACATTTCGTTTCACGTGGTCGCGTGTATTGAGGAACTCGCAACAGGAACTGATGTCCTGCAGCAGCAGCGTCTCATTCATCCGGCTCATCAGCTCCATCGCGACTTCCTCGTTCGCGGTCACCATGCCTCCTTGTCTCCCGTACAGATTCGGCACGATTACCGTATAGCCTTCGCAAGCGAGCCGATTTGCCAAGTCCTTGATCTGCGCGTTCAGTCCCCACTTCTCATGCAGCAGCACAAGGCTCGGATAGGTCTTCTTTTCCTGCGGCCAGAAGAGCAGGCCCTCCACTTGCGCGTCCTTCGAAATGCGAGTCCGTGCGTAGGGATCGGCGGACACGTCCGTGATGGTTGGAATCGGGGCTCCGCTTGGGAAGCGGACGGCGCTGGTGCCGATTTGCTCGAGCGTGAAAGGTGATACTCGGTCAGGCATGCGAATTGTGGACGAGCGCGTGATACGCGCACAGGGAGGCGTACTATAGCGACCGCGTTGAAGGATTGTCAATTGAGCCGGCGACGATTGACCTCCTGGGCATGCGGGGCTACAATTGTGCCTGGGTCAGGCTATGCAGACCCGAGGCAGTTCGTGACGACCGATCAAAGGAGGACACTGTGGGCAATAAACTGTATGTGGGCGGTTTATCGTATCAGGTGACGGATCAGCAGCTTCAGGAACTGTTTGCACAACATGGCACGGTAACCTCAGCCAAGGTGATCACCGATCGGTACACCGGTCAATCACGCGGGTTCGGATTTGTGGAAATGGCGACATCCGAGGAGGCGCAGAAAGCGATCACGGCGCTGAACGGGACCCAGCATGAGGGAAGGGCACTGGTTGTGAACGAAGCCAAGCCTCAGGAAAAACGGGAACGCTCCTGGGGAGGCGGGAGCGGTCGCGGCGGGGGAGGGGGCTCGGAACCGGGCGGCAGGCGCCACTAGTCAGGAAATCAACTGAAGAGTTCCATCACGTCACAGGAGGAGGCCGTGTTGCTCAGCACGGCCTCTTTGTGTATGTGGGCACCGGCAACAGGCCTTGGATGAAGGCACGGCGTTGGCCCCGATAGGGATCGGATTAATCGGATTGGGCCGCCACGGGATGCGCTACGCCAGGCATCTCCTGGAGCCTCTACCCAATGCCCGTCTCGTGGCGGTCTGCCGCCGTACCGCCGCTCAGGGCTCGGTCTTCGCCGCCGACCACTCGGTCAAATTTTACCAGGCCCACCAAGATCTCATCGCAGACCCCAACGTCGAAGCGGTCGTGGTGGTCACACCGCCATCGGTCACCCGCCAAATTTGCCTGGACGCAGTCCCTGCACGAAAGCCGCTCCTCATCGAGAAGCCACTTGCACCCACCGGCGCTGAGGCGCGGGAAATGGTGCGGGCGGCCGAATCCTACGGCACACCTCTGATGACCGCCCAGACCCTGAGGTTTGACAGCACCCTATCGGCGCTTAAGGCCGAGCTGGCTTGCGCGGGGTCGCGACAATACCTCGTGCTCACAAATCGAATGGAGCCGCGCGGAGAGTTACCCCACAGTCCCGCAGACTACGCAGGGCGAGGGGTGCTCTTAGAGATCGGGATTCATCTCCTGGATCTGGTCCGTTTTCTCACCGGGGAGGAAGTAATCGAAGTCCGGTGCGATATGGATGGCTCTCCCCCTGCGCGACCGGAGTCCATGGCCTTGGTCAGTCTGTGGACTACCGGCGGTCTACCTTGTATCGTGGACGTGTCGCGCGTCACGGCAGGACGAATCAGCCGAGCCGAGTGGGTAGGGAAGGACGGACAGTTGATTGCAGATTGGGTCAGCCATCGCCTCTCCAGAATCTCGTCCGGCAACCTGCGAGATGACAAGACGCTGGAGGATCGTCCGACGATCGTCGAAACCTTACACGCGTTCCTTGACGCCCTCGGACGCGGGGCTCCGATGCCGGTCACCGGCCTGGACGGTCAACGAGCGGTTGAAATCGCGGATGCGTGCTATCAATCAGCGGCGACGGGGCAAACAGTCCGGGTAGAAATGCAGTGACCGGCCTACAAATACCTAGAGCCTGACGCGCACCACACCCTCAGAATCATGAGGGCATTCCCATGCCACGTCTCAGGCAGATACAGGGCGCTAGGTTTCCGCGACGATGTGGGTGTCCGTTTCTTCCACACCTTCAACAGTGTGGATCTTCGTGATCACCACATCTGAGAGCGCCTTTTCATCCGCGACATTGACAAAGCTGAAAATGTCCGGCTGCCCGAAGCAAGGGTGCGCTTGCTCCACACCGGCGATCTTCTTGAGCGCCTTGATGACGTCTTTGGTCTTACCGGCCTTCACCTTAATCAGAATATAGGCCTTCGTTGCCATCGCGACCTCCTCTTTCGCGCGCCGCGAAAGTGCGGCGTGAAATCTTCACGGAACGACGGTGTTCACAACCCCGCACCGGGCATGTCACGCCGACGTGACGCGTACACGGTGTGGAAATCCTGACCCCGCACGAGAAGCGTGGCTCGCGCGGTCACGAACGTCTGTGCGAGCAGTTCGAAATCGCTCCGCCCGATATGATAGGGCAGCAATCCCTCCTCCAGACCAGGTTGATCCCATACGGAGTGCTGGGCCACATAGTTGACCACCGCTTCCAATGTCTGAGAAGTCCAGCCATCAGCTTGGAACGAGTCGGCTGCCGCCTGGGCGCGGTCCCCAAGGTGTTCGGTCAAGGCGTCCGTCAGAAGCCGTCGGACAGCCGGGTGAGTGCTCTTCATGAACGCGGCTTGAAACTGGATGAGCGCCTTGATCAGCCGATTCGCTTCCGGACTGGATTCGGCAGGGAGCGCGCCCGCCTCCCCAAACGCAGCGAGCAGGGCCATTATGGTCCCCACCTGCTTGGGAGACGCGCGGGTCTGTTCCTTGGCTCCTGTTTGCATGCTTGGAGGGACAAACATTTCGTTGACGTTGCTGAACGATCCTCCCGGGCTTGGACCACCACTGATGACGTACACGCGGTCGTTCACCGTGGCCGAGGCCAGGCCGTGCCGTCCGGTCGGCATGGGAACCATCGTTCGCCAGCGGTCAACGGCCGACATATAGGCCTCGGTTGTGCGGAACGTTCCTTCCGGCGCTTCTCCGCCGAAGACATAGATCACGTCCCGGACAACTGCCGCAGTGATCCCGCTCCGTGGAGTCGGAAGGTCAGCGATCCGCATCCACCGGTCGGCCACAGGGTCATAGGCTTCGGTGATCGACAAGTTGCGGGCATAGTCTCGATTCAGGCGTCCACCGATTGCGTAGATCCGCGTCCCCACCGTGACGGCTGCCAGGTGATCGCGCGCGGTGGGAAGCGGGGCTTTGGTACTCCAACTGTTCGCCGCCGGATCATACACTTCGACGGCGCTGGAATTACCGGTACCATCGTAGCCACCGATCGCGAAGAGCTTCCCGCCTAGTTCCGCCACTGCGAGCGCGCCACGTTTTGTGGGCATAGAGACTCGTTCCATCCATGAATCAGCCTTCGGGTCGTACATATAGACGCTCGCCACCGGCTGCCAGACGGAGAACAACGACTTCGTAAAACCGCCGATGATATAGAGCCGACCCCCAAACGAAGCAGCCCCGGCGTGGTGGAGACCAATCGGCAGCGGCGCTTTGGTTGCCCATCGGTCGGTGGAAGGGTCATACTCCTCCACAGCGTCGCTCACGGCCAGATTCATGATGCTGCTGAGGCCTGGTTCGTTGAATCCGCCAACGACATAGACCTTGCCCCCCAGGGCCGCTCCTACGACCTCGGTCCGCTTTGTCGGGGCAGAAGCCATGGCTTGCCACGTGCCTGCTCCAGGTGCAGGTTCCTGTGCGAGGGTGAATGGCCCTGACAGCAGAAGAGTGACACAGGTCACGAACGCGAGGCGAACAACGGTGAGGGTTCGCTGAGGTCTATTCAGAATGTGACGCTGATGATTGAACGAGCCGAAGAGTGGGTGGAAGTAGGGATCGAGGTGTCTCACCTGGAAAGTCCAAGGAAACATGGGGTGTATTATACATAATGTCCGAACCCGGTGTTGAAAACCTACAGGGGTCCGCCTATAATCCCGCCACCACCCCAAGTAAAAAGTGAAAAGTTAAAAGGTAAAAGTAAAAAGTTTCTGAGGAGCAGCCAGCCAAATAGTTACGCTGATATTTCCTTACTTTTGACTTTTTCCTTTTGCCTTCTTGCGGAGCAAGTTCATGTTGGCCAAGGTCTTGAGCGCCGCGTTAGTGGGGCTCGATGCGCATGTGGTCGAAGTCGAGGTGGATATCGGAGGTGGCTTGCCGCAGTTTTCAGTGGTCGGACTTCCGGATGCCACCGTGCGCGAGAGTCGCGACCGGGTCCGCGCTGCGCTCAAAAACACGGGGTTCTCGTTTCCGGTCAAGAAGATCACGGTCAATCTTGCGCCGGCCGATCTGAAGAAAGAGGGCTCAGGTTTTGATTTGGCTATTGCGGTCGGCATTCTCGTGGCAGAGGATCTGCTTCCGGCCGAGGCTGTGCGGGACCGCGTGTTGGTTGGCGAGCTTTCGCTGGACGGCCGGATCAAACCGATTGCCGGCGCTCTGTCGATCGGGATGGCCTGCCGGAAGACGTACGAGTTGGTCCTGCCAGCCGACAATGCTCCGGAAGCGGCCGTGGTGGAAGGCGTGCAGGCGTTTCCGGTGCACACGCTGCCTGAGGCGATGGAATTCTTGCAGGGCACGCGTGCGATCCCCCCGGCAGTGGTTGACCATCGGGCGCTGTTTGCCTCGACCACTGCCGATGAGGAAGACTTTGCTGATGTCAAAGGACAGGAACACGCGAAGAGAGCCCTCGAAGTGGCGGCTGCCGGCGGACACAACGTGTTGATGATCGGTCCGCCGGGGTCCGGAAAAACCATGTTGGCCCGACGCCTTTCCGGCATCCTGCCGCCGATGGAGCCGGAGGAGGCGATTGAAACGACTCGTGTCCATAGTGTGGCAGGGCTGTTGGGCAACGGGCCACCGCTGATCACGACACGCCCCTTCCGCGCACCCCATCACAGTATCTCCGATGCCGGCCTGATCGGCGGAGGCGCAGTCCCCCGACCGGGCGAAGTCTCGCTGGCCCATCATGGGGTGTTGTTCCTGGATGAGATCCCGGAGTTCAAGCGGCACGTCCTCGATGGGCTCAGGCAACCGCTGGAAGATGGCACGGTCATGCTCACGCGGGTCAGCGCCTCATTGCGATATCCGGCACGCGTGATGCTGGTCGCGGCCATGAATCCCTGCCCTTGCGGATACTATGGTGATCGGTCTCGTGAATGCCTGTGCACCCCTCAGCAGATCCGTCGGTATCGCGCCCGTCTGTCCGGGCCACTCCTCGACCGTCTGGATATCCATCTTGAAGTCCCGCCTGTGCCGGTCCGTGAGCTGGGCGGGGAGGGGCAGCAGGAACCGACGTCGGCCATTCGCGCTCGCGTGACGGCTGCCCGTGCCCGTCAGGCGACTCGCTATCGGAAGGAGAGACTTTACAGTAATGCACAGTTGAAGCCCAGGCACGTCAAGAAGTATTGTACGATCGATACGGCCGGGCGCACCCTCATTGAGCAGGCGATGACTCGACTGGGGCTGTCGGCTCGAGCCTATGGGCGCATCCTTCGAGTGGCGCGCACCATTGCTGACCTGGCTGGCTCGGATCAGATCGCCACGGTGCATCTGGCCGAGGCGATTCAATATCGCGGCCTCGACCGGCGCAGTGAACTATAGAAAGACGGGCGATATGCAGTCTGTGAAAGTCTTTGCCTGGTGGTTCGTGGTCGGCGCGACGATGGCCTTGTCGATCATCATGCTCCAGGGAGGGATTCGCGAAGTCATGCAGGCCCAGGGATCCCTCTGGGAAGTCAAACTGGTGGAGTTGTTCACGGCCATTATGGGAGGAGGCCTCCTGGGCGGCTGCGTCGCACTCATCCTGCACCGGATTAAGAAACCCTGAGACTCGGCTGGACAACCAAAAACAGTTCGGAGGAGGTCAGCGAGGACGCCACATGGACATGGAGATCGGTTCGAATCTCTACCGCAATACCGACGGTACGGTAGAGGTCGAGGGAGTGCCGCAGCTTATCGTGTCGGTCCGGAAGCCTGAAGGACCGCTGATGGTGAACTTTGTGGTGTTTGACGAGGCTGGTCGCGTGTGCGCAAAGATAGTGGATAGCACGATGGCCTTTAATGAGCGTCGGGCGCACGAGCTGACCAGAACGCCGTCCAGTCTGATGCTCAAGCACTCGGAGTCCGGGAAAATAGTCCTGGAAGTCGCACTGAAGACACCCGATCGGGTGATCGTGAAAAATGGCGCGTTCCGCACCATGAAAGGCCATACGCTGGAGATCTCTTCGACAGAATGGCGGGTCGAAAAGCACCGCATGAGCGGAAGGGACGATGATATGGGCGGCGGGATCGTGGCGATTGGCTAGAAACGACTTGGGCCGCCGGCTGGTCGCCGGCGGCCCGTGCTATTCCGTCCGAGGTTATGCAGTTTCGATCGTGATCCGGCGAGGCTTTGCTTCCTCACGTTTCGGAAGCTCAATGGTCAAGACCCCATCCTTATAGCTGGCCGACACTTTACTTGTATCGACATTGGTCGGAAGTCTGAACGAACGGGAAAACGGTCCCCAACCGATTTCTCGCACGAAGTAGGTTCGCTGAGACTCTGTGGCTTCCTCCTTGCGTTCGCCCTTCAGGGTCAACACGCCGTCGTCCAGTTTGATTTCGATATCCTTCCGCTCCATACCAGGCAGGACGGCCTGGATCCAAAAGCCTTGCTCATTCTCGTAGGTGTTGCAGGCCGGAGCCCACACCCCCTCCGCACCCACCGTGCGAAGCACATCACTCAGAAACCTGTCCACATCAAATGGCGCATAAGTTGCCAGTGTCATAGTATCCCTCCTGTCTAGCTATGTGGTCTGCCAGCGTTCATCAGCTCAGCGCTATGAGTACAAATATCCATCTTTCTCAGTCAGTCAAGCCCCCAGGTATCGAGTGTCATCCAATCTTCACATCGATCGCTTTGGGCTTTGCCCGTTCGGACTTCGGCAGGTGAAGGTTCAGCATGCCGTCCTTGAATTCAGCCGTGACTTTCGTGTCATCCACACCGTCGGGAACCGTGAAGCTGCGCGCGAAACTGCCATAGGACCGCTCGACACGGTGGTATTTGTTTCCTTTCTCTTCTTTCTCCTGCTTTCGTTCCCCGTGGATCGTAAGCACGCCCTCCTCAACAGACACCTTGACGTCTTCTTTCTTGACCTCCGGCAGCTCGACATGAATCAAATATTCCCTCTCCGACTCACTGATATCCACGGCTGGCGACCAGTCTGCGACGGTCATGGTTTCCTTGCCGCGCTCCCGCTGCACCGCCGGTCTACCAAACACGTGGTTGAGCCGATCCGACATCTCCTCCAGGTCTCGAAAAGGGTCCCAACGTACCACATTCATGGCCGGCCCTCCTTTGTTTGCTTACGTGTGGGTGATTCGCTCTATGAACTAGGGCGGAGATAACACCGCGACGACGGTTGTCAAGCAGTATTTATGAAGAAGAGGGCCTTCACTTGGTGCTGGCGGCTAGCGTCGGCACGACCACAATCTGACCGTTCTTCAGATCAAGTGTGGCAGTATCTCCGTCACGGAGCTCACCCTTCACCAGCAGACGGGCGATCGGCGTCTCGATATCCTGCTGAATGAGTCTCTTAAGGGGACGGGCGCCATAGACCGGGTCATACCCACGTTCTGCGAGGTTGGCCGTCGCCGCCCGCGTGAGCACCAGCGAAATCCGTCGTTCAGCCAAGCGATCACGCAGCCGGGCAAGCTGGATCTCCACGATGTGCTCCAGATGCTTCCCTGTGAGCGGGTGGAAGACCACCGTTTCATCGACTCTGTTCAGAAACTCCGGGCGGAAGTGCCGACGGAGCTCACCCATCACGAGGCGCCGCATCTCTTCGTACGACGCACGCTGCTGTTGTGCCTCCAGGATATGCTGGCTACCAAGGTTCGAGGTCATGATTAAGACCGTGTTCTTGAAATCCACGGTGCGACCCTGCGAATCCGTCAACCGACCGTCATCCAGCACCTGGAGTAAAACGTTGAACACATCGTGATGCGCCTTCTCGATTTCGTCGAACAAGATGACGGAGAAGGGGCGGCGCCGCACCGCCTCGGTAAGCTGGCCCCCTTCTTCATATCCGACGTATCCCGGAGGAGCCCCGATCAGACGAGCCACGGTGTGCTTTTCCATGTACTCCGACATGTCGATCCGAATCAGATTGGCCTCATCGTCGAACAGAGTCGCAGCGAGGGCCCGCGCCAGCTCGGTTTTCCCGACTCCCGTAGGACCCAGGAACAGAAACGAGCCGATCGGCCGGTTGGGATCCTTGATGCCGGACCGAGCGCGCAGGACCGCGTCCGCCACCGCTTTCACCGCTTCGTCCTGGCCCACGACTCGCCTGTGGAGGAGTTCCTCGAGCCGGAGCAGTTTGTCCATCTCGCCTTCCATCAGCCGGCTGATGGGGATTCCCGTCCAACGGCTGACGACCAGCGCGATGTCTTCCTCATCAACCTCCTCTTTCAAGAGCCGACTCTCTCCCTGCTTGTTGACCAGATGTTGCTCCTCAGCCGCCAGCTCCCGCTCCAGGCGAGGCAAGTCACCGTACCGCAACTCAGCCACGCGGTTGAGATCATAGGCTCGCTCGGCCCGTTCAATCTCTTGTTTCACGCCCTCGATCTGTTGCCGGATTTTCCGCAGGCGGCCCACCGAAGCTTTCTCGGCTTCCCATCGAGCCTTGAGCGCAGCCAAGTCCCGGTTCTTTTCCGCCAGCTCTTGCTCAAGCGCTTCGAGGCGTGCCCGGCTGCCGGCGTCGGTTTCCTTACGCAGGGCCTCACGTTCGATTTCCAGTTGCATCACCTTGCGGGAAACTTCATCTAACTCCACCGGGAGACTGTCGATCTCCGTCCGCAACCGGGCCGCCGCCTCGTCCATCAGATCAATGGCTTTGTCCGGTAAGAACCGGTCGCTGATGTAGCGATGCGACAGTTTCGCGGCGGCGACCAGCGCCGCATCTTTGATCTGTACCCCGTGGTGAACTTCGTAGCGCTCCTTTAAGCCTCGGAGGATTGAGATGGTGTCTTCGACTGACGGCTGGTCCACCAGCACCGGCTGAAAGCGCCGTTCCAGCGCTGCGTCTTTCTCGATGTGTTTGCGGTATTCATCCAGCGTGGTCGCGCCGATCGAGTGCAGCTCGCCTCTCGCCAGCATGGGCTTCAGGAGGTTCGCGGCGTCCATGGCCCCCTCCGCGGCGCCGGCTCCCACCACTGTATGTAACTCATCGATGAACAGCAGGACCTGGCCTTGAGCAGTCTGGATCTCTTTGAGCACTGCTTTGAGCCGTTCTTCAAATTCACCGCGGAACTTGGCTCCGGCCACCAGCGCGCCCATGTCCAAGGCGATAACCCGTTTTTGTTTCAGTCCTTCCGGCACATCCCCTTTCACAATCCGCTGCGCCAACCCTTCGGCGATCGCGGTCTTGCCGACGCCCGGTTCGCCGATGAGGACAGGATTGTTCTTTGTTCGCCGAGACAAGATCTGAATCACGCGCCGAATTTCTTCATCCCGCCCGATCACCGGGTCCAACTTACCTTGCCCGGCTAACCTGGTCAGGTCTCGTCCGTATTTCTCCAGAGCCTGATAGGTCCCCTCAGGATCCTGGCTCGTGACACGCTGGCTTCCTCGGATCTGTTGCAGAGCCGACAACAGCCGATCACGGGTCAGGCCCAGACGCTTAAAGATCGCGCCGTCCTCAGCGATAGCGAGCAGGACATGCTCCACGCTCAAATACTCGTCCCGCAGGGCCTGCATCTCCTGCTCAGCCCGAGCCAGGACTTGGGAGAAGCGTGCGGTCAAGTGGATCTGGCCGGGAGCGACTCCAGGGCCCTGCACCTGAGGAACTTTCGCCAGCGCCTGTTCAGCAGCCTTGCGCACGGAGGCCTGTGAGACCCCGGCCTGCTCAAGCAACGGTCCGGCCAGGCCGCCTTCTTGTTCGAGCAAGGCAAGCAGCATGTGCTCGACATCAATACCTTGATGACTCCGCCGCGTTGCCTGTGCGGAGGCGGCCTGTAGGGCCTCCTGAAGCTTGATGGTCATGCGATTCATATCCATAGTCATGGTTTCTCTACTTGCTCAAGTCGCGATTCCCGCCATGTACGTCAAGGCGATAATCATGAAGTGGTGTAAGTCAAGGAATGGAAGACCGTTCAACTCTACTCTGTTCCACGAGGTTCGTCGAGTCCCATGCAGCCGGCTTGACCGGAGGGGACCGTCCAGACTAATGTCGCGCAAGGAGGGCGTCGACCTGTGGAGGCTGAGACCGATACTCGTCCTTTTGCAATTGTGACGGGCGCTTCTCGCGGAATCGGCGCCGAATACGCTCGGGCATTGGCTGCCGGAGGCTACGATCTGCTGCTCGTCTCCAGAGACGTGGATCGAATGAATCGGCTTGCCTTGGAACTCACCGCCAGACACCGGGTTCAGATTAGCAGTGAAGCGCTGGACTTGGCCGAGCCGGGGGCAGCCCACCGACTCTATGTGGCGGCCCGTCAGCGCCGCCCCACGGTTGATCTGTTGATCAACAATGCCGGGTTTGGGCTATTCGGAGAATTTGTGGAGATGCCGATGGCCCGGATACAGGAGATGCTCCGTCTGCACGTGAACACGGTCGTGGAAAGCATCAGATTATTCCTCCCGAGCATGATCGAACAACGAGTAGGAGCGATTATCAATGTCGCCTCAATCGCCGGCCTGTTTTCGGTTCCCTACCTTGCCGAATATGCGGCGACCAAGGCATTTCTCATTACCCTCTCGGAGGCGCTGGCCGAGGAAGTTCGGCCAGCCGGTGTGCGTATCCAGGTCTGTTGCCCTGGTTCAACAGACACAGATTTCCACACGACAGCTGGGTTCAAGCCCAAGAACCCGCTCGGGACGCAGAGTGCGGCCGGGGTGGTCAGCATTTCGTTGGCGGCGCTCAAGCATGGCCCAGCCCTGGTTACGATTGGATGGAGAGGCCGTGTCGCTTCCTGGCTAAGCCGCTACGTTCCGCGAGCCATGCTGGCGCGAGCGGCTGCGGCAAGGATGAAACCGACCGCTTGAGGCAATCCCTCTCATCGAGTTCATGATGGCCTACCCGATGACCACGATCCTCCGCGCCACTCTTGGCCTGTATCGCGCCGCGCTTCGCACGACGGCGCAGTCTTTTGCCCGTTGCTGGATCATCTCCGTCGCCGTCGTCATCTTTGCCGCCCTGATGCTGGCGGCAACATCAGTGGCTGCGCCGCTGGGCATTCTGGGTGGGTTCATCCTGGGCGCGGTGAATGCGTTGCTGATCGGGGCCACACTGAGCCTGATCGAGCAGGCAGTCAGAAGCTCGCGCCGCTTGACCGTTCGTGACATCTGGGAGAGCGTTGGTCAGTACTTTCTGGATGTGATTAGCGTAGGGTTCGTGCTGTGGGTGCCAATGATGTTGCTGGAGAAGGGGATGGCCTCCAATCCGAATGGGCCGTTCCTCGCCGCCGCCATATTCCTGTTGCTCTTTATCCTGCTCAACCCCGTGCCTGAGGTCATCTACCAACTGCATCGCGCCTCTCCCCTTGACGTGATCCGGGAAAGCTACGACTTCATCGTTGAGAATTGGATCGAATGGTTTCTCCCGCTCGTGATCGTCCTCGCTCCCCTGGGCCTCTCCTTTTTCTTTGGACTCTCCAGCCGCCTGGGTCGCGGCGCAGGCCTGGACTTCTTCCAGGTACTGCTCCTGCCATTTTCGCTTCTCACCGCATGGTTCAATACCCTTGGGCTGTCGGATGAGGCCAGCCGGCTGCTGGTGCTTGTTGTTACGCCACCGGCGACCGTTGTGATGCTGATCTTCCGCGGCCACCTGTTTGCCGCATTGCATGGCTCTTCCCGACGGCAACGGCTCTTCCAAAGCGGGATTGGTGAGAAATAAGGGGTGCGCCGCCGGAGGAAGGGGCAGGCTTCCAAAAATCTAGGTTATAGAACGGTTGATCGCGGGGTGCTTCCGGACGAAGGCCGCGAGGCGGTCACTTCTTGCGGCTAGATTCTACAGGAGGACAGGCTGGCTAAATCACGAATTTCAGTCCGACCAGGTAGAGGTTATTGTACGAGGCAAAGGGCATTTTGCGGACCCAGCGCACTTCAACCAGAGTCGGGGTATCAGCGACATCAGTGGGGGTCGGCACGCGAACCTGCATGACCTGCTCGTTTATCGGAGCCTCTTCCATGACGAGCAACATTCCATGAGAGCTGATATTCATCAAGAGAGCGGTCCCGTTGCGATCGGCGAGTATTTCCGCGCCGCCCAGCTGGGTCAATGTGTATGAGATCGGTCGGACAAGCACAGCCCGCTCCCTGTGTTGCAGGTGGCTCGTCTCCACTGGCCAGCCCCAGTCGTTCTGGTCGCCCTCGGACGGGATCGTGGCAACCTCGCTGTCGCCACTTAATTGCCCTGCGAAATTCCCGGCTAGGATCTTGTGCCGCTTCATGTTCACTCACCTCCTGGAATTGGCGCGTGGATGGAAGGCACCTTGAGTGTCGTTGTGAATAAGTGCATGTTGCCCGAGCAAGTGAGGCACGCGTTTTTCATAAATGAAGCAAGGGGGGTGCCCACTTACCTCTAATCCGAAAATATGGTGTGAGCATCATCTATCTCATTATTTTTTCAGGATATACTGCTTCCTACTCAGTCGGGGATCATGACAAGAAAGCTGAAGGGATAGGCCTCCATGTGAAGGAATAATCCTTCACCCATGAGAATGTAGATAAACAGATCCTATTGATATACAATGACGCCGGCATGTATGGATTCTCCTACAACTGGGAAATCGGCTCCAGAGACTAAGATAAGTCGCTCTGGAGGGACACCTGCCGTGCGTCTATCCATCTTCTGGCGCCTAGCCCTTGGCTCCCTGGCGATCATTGTCGTCATGGCTGGAGTCAATCTCTATGCCTTGATCCAGCTTCGCCAGCTCTCGGCCGTCAGCACCGAATTGGTCTCCTACCGCTACCCGGCCATCGAGACCGCCAAGCGGCTGCTCAACGGTCTCTACACCCAGCTCCAGAGCGAGAAGAAATACCTTGCCGTCCGAGACGAGACCTTTCTGAACGATTTTCACGAGGAAGCCGAGGAGTTTCGTCGCACACTGGCCACGCTTCAGCTGCAGGAAACGTCGCCCCAAGGTCAGAGACTGCTGAAGGACGCCGTGCAGCTGCACCAGGAATACCGAACTCTCTTTCAGAGCCGCGCCGATCAACCACCGGATCTTACACCGGAGTCCGCTCACGTGTATGAGAGCCGGC
>Ga0209859_1000054_pt1 | contig 22316 bp, 20 predicted proteins | sample GWRWS3_50_60_FD_187241 | JGI IMG/M metagenome (GOLD analysis project Ga0209859, IMG submission 187241) | Riverbed sediment microbial communities from areas with vegetation nearby in Columbia River, Washington, USA - GW-RW S3_50_60 (SPAdes)... | ecosystem: Environmental > Aquatic > Freshwater >... | reverse complement strand
CCGGCAAAGAGGGTGATGGTCAGCCGCTTCACACCTCCCACGCCCAGGAGGGCGCCGACCGAGAAGGCAGTGGCAGGCCTGAGGCCTCGGAGCCTCGCCAGGAGCGCCTTTGTTCTCGACTCGCCGGAACGCTGCCGCGGGGCGCGAGGCCGTCGCCCCCGCCACGCGAAGGCGAGCAGCGCGAGGCCGAGCGCGAGCTCGAGGAGCGCCGCGAACGTCTCGTGACCCCGTTCGCGGTTCGGGGTGGCCGCCGAGCCGACGAGAATCGCGATGAGAAGCACAGCCGACTGGCTGATCAGGAAGCCCACGCCGAAGGCGCTGCCGTTCGCCCGCCCACGCCCGCTGCCGAGGACGGCCAGTGTCGCGAGGAGCGCGAGCGGGCTCAGGCCTGCGACGAGCGCGTAGAGCAGGATCCGCGGCCCTGTCTCGCTCATCCGCGGTGTCGCCCCTTCGTCGCCTAGTGGTGGAAGCTCGTCGCGGTCGTGCTGTCGTGCGCTGGCTGCGGCTGCTTCTCCAGGCGCGGCAGCTGCTTCCTCAGGTCGTCGACCAAGAGCCCGGCCATGTCGTGGCTGAAACCGCGCTTGACGACAACCCGGAGCGCCGCGAGATCTTCGCGGTTCTTCGGGAACGTGTAGGCGGGCAGGAGCCAGCCGCGCTCGCGCACGGCGCTCGAGACGTCGAAGACCGTGTAGTTCTCGACCCCGTCCTCGAGCTTGAAGGCGAAGACCGGAAGCTCGTCGCCATTCGTGATCAGCTCGAAGGGCCCGAGGCCGGCGATCTCCGCCGAGAGCCGCGTGGCGACCTCGCGTGCGTAACCCTGCACCTTCGCGTAGCCGCCGAAGCCGAGGCGGAGGAAGTTGTAGTACTGGGCGACCACCTGGGCGCCCGGGCGCGAGAAGTTGAGCGCGAACGTCGGCATGTTGTCGCCGAGGTAGTTGACCCAGAAGATCAGGTCTTCCGGCAGCGCTTCCGCGTCTCGCCACACGATCCAGCCGACGCCCGGATACACGAGCCCGTACTTGTGACCCGAGGCGTTGATCGAGGCCACGCGGGGCAGGCGGAAGTCCCAGTCGAGCTCGGGGTCGACGAACGGCGCGACGAATGCCCCCGAGGCCCCGTCAACGTGAACGGGGACGTCGACGCCGGTGCGCGCCTCCAGGTCGTCCAGCGCCGCGCAGATCTCGGCGACGGGCTCGTACGAGCCGTCGAAGGTGGAGCCCAGGATCGCGATCACGCCGATTGTGTTCTCGTCGCAGAGCTCGACAGCTTCCTCGGCGGAGAGGTGGAGGCGGTCGCCCTCCATGGGGACGAGGCGCATCTCGACGTCCCAGTAGTTGGCGAACTTCTCCCAGCACACCTGGACGTTGATGCCCATGACGAGATTCGGGGTCTCCGCAGGCTTGCCCTCGGACGCGCGCCTCTGCTGCCAGCGGCGCTTGAGCGCGAGGCCTCCGAGCATGGCCGCCTCGCTCGACCCGGTCGTCGAGCACCCGGTGGCCTGCTCGGCGTCGGGCGCATGCCACAGGCGGCCGAGGATGTTGACGCAGCGCATCTCGAGCTCGGCCGTCTGTGGGTACTCGTCCTTGTCGATCATGTTCTTGTCGAAGCACTCCGCCATGAGCCTCTCCGCCTGCGGTTCCATCCAGGTGCTGACGAACGTCGCCAGGTTCATGCGCGCGTTCCCGTCGAGCATCAGCTCGTCGTGGACGATCTGGTAGGCGACGTCGGGCGGAAGCTCGCCGTCGGGCAATCGGTGTCGCGGGATCTCGTCGCCCTCGAGCATGAAGACGTGCGCGGGGACGAGATCTCGGGCCGGCGCCGCCGGCCCCTTCGGGTGCTTGAGCGTCACTGGTCGCTCCTCTCTTGCCCGGTCGGATGGTCGAGCCGGAGCGCCCGCGCCGGCGGGCCGTCGACGACGACGGTCGACTCGACTCCCAGGTCGGGCCGAACGTGGACGAGCTCTCCCGGTTCCAGGAGGCGCCAGGCGGGGCTGTCGTCCAGCGGCTCGCTCGCCACGACGACGCCCGGGTGGTCGGCGAGGTGCTGCACGTGCACGCGCAGCTCTTGGCTCACGTGGTGGAGCTCCCGCCCGCCGTGGGGGCCTCCTGCCCCGCGCTCGAGCACGAAGAGTCGGTGCGTCTCCGGATACCGGAGCGCCCAGAGCTCGTCCTCAGTCGCCAGGACGCAGTTGATCGCGTAGACGGGGACGTTCGCGGCGATCCAGCCCGCCGCGGCCGCGATGCCCGCGCCCACGTCACCCCCGTGTGCCCGCGTCTCCTTCGTCACCAGCGCGAAATACCGCTCCGAATCCGTCTCCCCCAGCACGAGCGCCGCCTCGTCTCCGAGCTGTGCCTCGAGCCGCTCGAGATCGCCGAGCACGCCGTTGTGGGCGAAGATGCGTCCGTCCATCGCGTACGGGTGGGTGTTCTCGACGGTCTGCTCCCCTGTCGTCGCGAGGCGGATGTGCGAGACGAAGGTCGTCGAGCTGACGTGCCTCGCCTCCCGGGCGAACGCCGCGTCCTCGTACGCCGACAGCGGCTCCTTGTCGAGCACGGGGCGGCCGTCGGGATCGAAGAACCCGAGGCCCGTGCCGTCGCGATTACGCCGGCTCTGGACGACGAGGCTGTCCGGCGCCTCGAGGAGCCAGAAGCTTGCGTGCACGCGCTGGGGCGACGCGCTCAGCCCGAAGAGCCTGCACATCAGTCGACGACGAGGACGTCCGCCCCGGCCTCCCGCTTGACCTCCGCGGCGACGTCGGCACCGACGAGCTGTGCGAGGAAGCTGTGATGGTGGGAGCCCAGGACGACGAGCGACGCGTTGCGGTCGCGCACGACTTCGATGATCACCTGGCCCGGGTCGCCCGCGGCCCAGAGGAAGTCGGCCTTCACGCCCTCAGCGGCCACGCGCTCCCTCGCGTGAGCGAGCACGGGCTCGAGGTCGGGCGGCACGACGAGCGGGATCATCCGCGCCGGGCTGTCGTCGAGCGTCCCGAAGTTCTGGGGCCCTTCCGGATCGAGTGGCATCTCGACGACCGAGACGACGACGAGCTCCGCTCCGGAGGCCTTCGCCTCAGCGATCGCGCGCTCGAGCGCGTGCTTGGCCGGCTCCTTGTGGTCGTAGCCGACCACGATCCTCGTCGTCATGCCGATGAGCATCGCAGATTCGGACGCCTTCCACGCTGCGACGAGATTCGATCCCTCCGGCCGCTGCGACGCCGAGAGGATCGCCGGGCGGTTGCGCGAACACTCGCTCTGCAATGGGTGAAGAGGGCCGCGCGGCGGCAACGCAGGGCGTCTCGCGTGAGGATCTGAAGGGCACGACCTACGAGCTCTTCATTCTCGCGATCTCGATCCTCTCGATCGTCAACCTCGTGCTCGTGAGCATCTTCGAGTACCAGTCTTCGTACTGGTGGCTGGTCGCCGAGGTCGACATCGCATTGACGCTCATCTTCGTGATCGACTTCAGCTACCGGCTGCGGACGGCCCCGTCGAAGCGCGGCTATCTCGGGCGCGGCGGTGGCGTGTTCGACTTCCTCGGCTGTACCTGATCGTCTTCCTCGGGCTCTTCACCCTCGAGGTGGTCGGGCTGCTCGAGCTGTACTTCGAGCACGACGCGCCGGGAGCGAACATCACGACGGGTGGTGACGCGCTCTGGTGGGGCTACGTCACGGCGACGACGGTCGGCTACGGCGACGAGTACCCGGTGACGACGGGGGGCCGGATCGTCGGAACGCTGATGCTCACCATCGGCGTCGCGCTGTTCGCGACCTTCTCCGGCTTCCTCGCCAAGGCGTTCCTCTCCAGCGAGGCCGACAAGCCGGCAGCGCCCGCAGACGGAAGCGTTGAGGCCGCGTTGCACGACGTTGAACGGCTGCTGGCCGAGCAGCAGCTCGCGACCGAAACGCTGCGCGCGCGACTTCTCGAGCTCGAGAAAACCTGAACGAATCGAGCGTTCGACCACGCCCGCGCCACCGGAGGGCGAGGTAGGGCCCTTTGCCGCGGGTCCCCCGTCTACCGGCCCAAGGGTCGGTTCAGCCCCCCATCCCAGCCTGAGCCTCTGCCAGTCCGGCTTTGAGCTCCTTGGCGCTCGTGCCGTCGATCTGCGCCACGGATTTCTTGACGGCATTGGCGAGCGCCTTGTCCACCGCGTCGGCGCCGTCCGAGTCGTAGACGGCGATCACGCCTCCCGAGCTAGGTGGCAGCGCGTCGTCCATCTTCTTCCCGATCCCGCTCTCGAGCCGGTGCTTGGCGAACTTGCCCATCACGCCGCCGGCGGCCGCTCCTACCGCGGTCGCGGCGAGGAGCGGCGGTGCAAAGAGGCCGACGACGAGCCCGACGCCTCCGCCGATCTTGAGGCCCTTGCGACCCAGGTGGTCACCGGTCTCCGTCACTTGCACCTCGCCGTCGGCGTCCTTCTGGACCAGGACGACACCCTCGACCGTGATCGTCTTGTCCTCGGCGAGCTTCAGCACCGCGTCGAAGTCCTTCTTCGCGAGATCTTCGAAGAGGTACGCCGCGATCACCACGTCCTTCTTGTCGCTCATGTTCGCTCCTTCCTACGCGTTGATCGCGTGACCGGCGAGCGCCTGCTGGGCGTGCTCGTGCAGCTCCTGCTCGTGCTCGTCGGCGAGGTGCGGGTTGACGTCGAAGACGACCTTCTTGACCTTGCCGGTGAACGCAAACGGCGACTTGTCCGCGTAGCTGCGATCGACCGGCATGCCGTTGTCTCGGCCGATGTCCATGCCCGCATAGCCGGTGAAGCGGACGGGGACGGTGTGCTCCATGCGGCCGCCTCCGACTGGCTCGTCGTTGACGTACAGCGTCACCTCGCCTCCCGTGGCGGGCTTGGGCGCGTCGGCGGCGAACTCCATTCGCACGTTGACGCTCCCGGTCGGCAGCGGCGTCTCCGACTCCTGCTTGAACTCGAACACGCCCACGAACGAGTAGGTGTGCTTCAGCTTGCCGTCCTGGACGAAGAGCGAGAAGCCGCCGAGATGGTCGGCCTCGGCCACGATCACGCCTTCGGCCCCGCCCTCCGGGATCTCGAGCTCGGCACTGATCGTGTAGGAGTGGTTGAAGATCCTGGGGATCATCCCCGAGGCGACGTTTTGCACGTCGCCGTAGTACGTGAACTGCGACTGCGTGGGCAGCGGCGGCGTCATCCCGAAGAAGGTCGTGAGCCCACCGAGCAGCGGGAGCACGTTGTAGGTCTCGGCCTCCTGCCAGAACAGCTCCTGGAGCTCCCTCACCTTCTCGGGGTGCTGGTCGGCCAGGTTCCTGGCCTGCGTGAAGTCGTCCGGCAGGTAGTAGAGCTCCACAGGATCGCTCTTGGGATCCCAGACGCCCGGCGCGAACTGCTTCAGCGTTTCCGGGTCAATCTTCCACGGGATCCGCGGCAGCATCCACGACAGCCACCAGCCGTCCTTGTACATCCCCCGGTTGCCGAGAATCTCGAAGTACTGCTGCGTGTGCCGCTCGGCGGCGCTCGCATCATCGAGTGAGTAGGTGAAGGTCGTGCCGTGCATCGGCTTCTGCTCGACGCCGTCGATGTGGGTCGGCTGCGGCACGCCCGCCGCCTCGAGGATCGTCGGGCCGATGTCGATCACGTGCGTGAACTGCGAACGCAGCCCGCCCTGCTCGCGGATCCCCTGCGGCCAGTGGACGACCATTGGGTCGCGCGTGCCGCCGAGATGCGAGGCAACCTGCTTGCCCCACTGGAACGGGCAGTTGCCGGCCCACGCCCACGCCGCGGAATAGTGCGGGGCCATCAACTCGGTGCCCCAGGCTTCGAGCCCGCCCCACTTGAGCACCAGCTGGAGCTGCTGTTCGTCGGTCAGCGGGAGCCCGTTTATCATCGTCCACTCGTTGAACGAGCCCGTGAGGGTGCCCTCCATGCTGGCGCCGTTGTCGCCCCAGATGTAGATCACGAGCGTGTTTTCGAGCTCGCCCATCTCCTCGATCGCGTCGATCACACGGCCGATGTTCCAGTCCGCGTTCTCGCAGTAGCCGGCGTACACCTCCATCTGGCGCGCGTAGAGGCGCTTGTGATTCTCGTCGAGCGAGTCCCAGGCGGGCATCGAGTCGGGCCGCGGTGTCAGCTCCGCGTCGGCCGGGATCACGCCGAGCCGCTTCTGCCGCTCGAAGGTCTCCTCGCGCAGCTTGTCCCAGCCCTGGTCGAACGCGCCCTTGTACTTGTCGGACCACTCGGGCCGAACGTGATGGGGCGCGTGGCTGCACCCGGTCGAGTAGTAGGCGAACCACGGCTTGCCCGAGCCATGGGCCCGCACGCCGTGCAGCCACTCGATCGTCTTGTCGGCCATCGCGTCGGGGAGGTAGAAGTCCTCGTCCTCGGGCACGCCGACCGCCGCGTTGTTCTCGATGATGACGGGGTCGAACTGGCCGGACTCGCCGCCCAGGAAGCCCCAGAAGTAGTCGAAGCCGAGGGCGTTCGGCCACCGGTCGAACGGCCCCCCCGGCCCTTGCTGGTTGTCTGGCGTGAGGTGCCATTTGCCGAAGCAGGCGGTCGAGTAGCCGTTCCCCTGCAGAGTCTTCGGGAACGGCTGGCAGTCCTTCGGCAGCGTCGCTGAGTAGCCAGGGAAGGGCCCGGCGAACTCGCCGACCATGCCGAAGCCCACGGCATGGTGATTTCGCCCGGTGAGCAACGCCGCCCGCGTCGGCGAGCAGAGCGCCGTCGTGTGGAAGCGGTTGTACCTGAGTCCCCCCTCGGCTAGGCGGTCGAGGGTCGGGGTGCTTATCGGCCCGCCGAACGTGCCCGGGTTGCCGAAGCCCGCATCGTCGGTCAACACGAGCAGCACGTTCGGCGCACCCTCCGGGGCGGGGATCGGCGCGACGTGATTCCAGTCCGGCTGCGAGCCGTCGAGCGTCCGGTTCACCACCCCCTGAAACGGCGGACGCCGGATCGGCAGCTTCGTTCGGTCGATCGTCTGGTCGCTCACGTGCCCTTACCTCCGTTGTCTTGCGGTTGACGATTGCCGCCGAGGCCATCCGCCAGCTCGTTCGCGAACGCCTGAGCCTGCTCCACGTAGTCCGGCTTGAGGTTACTCGGGGGGATCTTCACTCCGAGATAGCGCTCGCGGTTCTCCCCCTTTCCGAAGTAGTTGAACAGCGACAGGAGCGACCGAACCTGGCCGCCCGCGAACGTGAAATGAATGCCGTCGACGTACTCGCCGCCCTGTTGGGTTCCGAGCTTTCGCACCGACCGCAGGTTGACGCTCCAGTACCGTCGGCAGACCACAAAGGCAGTGAACCGCTTCCCAGCGAGCAGCCGCTTGGCCGCGTCCGACGTCAGGAACGAGCGGATCGGCACGCTCGGCTTGAAGAACCAGGTGGGTGAGCCGACGCAGATGAGGTCGTAGTCACTCTCCCGTGCTTCGTCCGGGAGCTGTATCTCGCCGGTCGCTCCCCGGAGCTGCGCCGGCAACATTCCGAGGATGTCACGGTAGGCATGCCGCAGTGGGAACCGCGAGAACCGCTCCGCCCAGCGCTTGTCCGTGAACTCGATCGCGGCCCGTCGAACGTCGCAGCCTCGCTCGCGCAGCACTTCGGCCATGGCCTCTGCCACCCGCTGGGTCTGCTGGGTGTAGGTGTAGTAGACGAGCAGCACCCGGGGTTTGCCAATCAAGTCCGTGACATCGCTCTGGCTTTGGGACTGGCTCAACTCACACCGCCTATCTGTTCGCTCACGAGAACACCCGATACGCCGCGGCTCTCAGACGAGGACCGCTAGGCCCTTCCAGAGGAAGAGGGCACCGAACGCGAGCCCGGTGACGATCTCGACCCGTCGGCTGTTGCCCATGATCCACTCCGTCATCCCGCCCAGCAGCTTCCCGGCGCGTTGCGGGACGAGCGCGTAGACGACGGCCGGCGCGTAGTAGGGGATCAACATCAGGGCAAGCAAGAACAGCGTCGTGATCGCTTCCTCTCCCGCGTCGATGTCTGCCTGGGCGATCTCCTTGAGTCCTCCCCCCATGACGGCGATCGCGTCGAAGTTGATCACCTGTACGGCGATGCCCGCAACGAACAGTGTCGCGAGCTTCGCGGTTGCGATGCTGTCTGCTCGGGCGCGGCGGGCCGCGTCCTTTTCGGGGCTCTCCTGCTGGAAGATGGCGAGCACGCCGAACACCGCGAATATCAGCCCCAGCCCGACGTCGAGGTAGGCACCCGCATCTCCCCCGTCGTCGAACGCGCCTGATGCGAAGACGACGAACACGAGGACGAGGTCGAGGAACAGAGCTCCGGCCGTGAACACGAGCGCGCTTGTGATGGGGCGTGTCGACTTGCTGAGGATGAGCGCGCTGACCACGGCTGCGACCGGCGCGGCGACGGCAGCCGCGAGGCCGTACAGGATGAGCTGAGCGAGGAGTCCGCTATCCATCCGGGCTCGTCAAGATCTAAAGCCGCCGATCGCGTCGGAGGCTCCCATTGCATTCGACTATCACGGAGTTTTCGCCTCCAATCCGGCATCGTGCTCGCCCGCTACCTCGACGAGCAGCCCGAGGTCGCGCAGCTCGCGCTTCGACTTCCCTTTGAGCTTGCGGCCGAGGAGCGGTCTCCCCGCTCCGTGGATGACGACGCCCTTGGCCTCCTCCGGCAGCGGCTCTTCCCAGCCGCGGAAGAGCGCGAGCGTGCGAAGCGTATACCCGACGGCGAAAGCAATCCCGGCGGCCCACCATGTGCCCGCACCCGCCCAGTAGACGAGTATCCAGACTGCCCCTGTCAGCAACGCGGTCCCGATGAACCACTCTCCACGGATGAACTGCTTCGGCGTCACGCCGCTCGAGACCGTCGACGAGCCAGCGGCCCGCGGTCGGGCCGGCGACATCCCTTCGCGAAAGAGCTGGTCCTTCGCGTATGCGAGGTGGTACCCGATGAAGCCGAAGAGGAGGCAGAGCAGGATGTAGGCGGGGTTCGTGAGGGCGGCCGGAACCTCGCCGACCATGATGTCGCGTGTGATCCCGCCTCCGAGCCCGGCGAGCAGCGCCATCAGGATGACCCCGACGATCGTGAACTGCTTGTAGTGGTCTGGGCGTCGGGCGAGAAGCGCCCCGTTCAGGGCGTTCGTGGAAGCGGCGATCAGGTCGACCGTCGTGAAGCTCCCAGCCCACTTGAAGCCGCCCACCGTGACCGGGGCGTCGGCGAAGACCGGGAGGTCGAGGAGAGTGATCACGCCTCCGCGCCCCTCGTGTCCACAGCGTGGTAGAGGGCGAGCAACGTCTCCTCGTCCTCCTTCTTCGGGAAGAGGAAGAAGACGAGCGCCGCGCCGAGGAGGATCGCGACGACGCCGGCCGCGTACGCCCAGTCGTCGCCCTCCAGGAACGACGTCTTCGCTGCGGCCGTGATCTGGCTCGCGTACTGCGGGTTCTGCTCCGCCAGGTTCTCCGCGCTGGCGAACGAGAGCTGGAGCTGGCTCTGGGTGCTGTCGGTGACCTTCTGCCCCTCCGGAGCTGCGGCGATCGCCGCGCCCATCGCAGAGGCGTAGCCGGCGGCGAGGAGCGCTCCGAAGAGCGACGTCAGGAGGGCGCCGCCCAGGTCGCGTTGCAGGTCGGCCGTCCCCGACGCCATACCGGCACGCTCGACCGGGACGGACCCAGTGAGCGAATGCGACGCTGGCGTCCCCGCGAGCCCGACGCCGATCCCGATGAAGACGTACGCGAGCGCGACCTGCCAGTAGGAGATGCCCTCCTCCCAGAAGAGCAGCATCCAGAGGAAGGCGAGCAGGAGGAAGACGTACCCGAAGAGGAGCGTGAACCGCGCCCCTCTCGCGCCCACGAGCTTCGCCGAGCGCGGCGCGACCAGGATCATGAAGACGATCGCCGGGAGGATCGCGGCCCCGGCGTCGACGGTCGAGTAGCCGAGCACGTTCTGGAGGTACTGCTGGCTCACGAACGCCGCGGCCATCAGCGAGCCGAACACGATGATCCCGGCGCACGCGGCGACCCAGAAGGTGGGGCGACCGGCGACATGGAGGTCGTAGAGCGGGTTCTCAGCACGACGCTGCCGGACGAGAAAGCCCAGCGTCGCGGCGATCGCCACGGCCAGCAATCCGAGAGCCAGGGCTCCCTCGTTCGGCACCGGCGCGAAGTTGATCGCGAGGATGAGCGCGCCCACGAGCACGACCGAGAGGATGCCCCCGAGATTGTCGACGGGATCCGTCGTCTCGTTCACGTGGCCCGGCACGAAGACGATCGCCGCGAGCAGGGCGACCCCGACGAGCGGCAACGTGACCAGGAAGACCGATCCCCACCAGAAGTGCTCCAGGAGCGCACCAGCGACGAGCGGGCCCAGAGCGGCGATGCCGCCGCCGATGGCCGACCACAGTGCGATCGACTTCGTCCGGCCCGGCCCCGACCAGAGCGCCGTGATCAGCGCGAGCGTCGTCGGGTAGGCCATGCCGGCCGAGAGCCCTCCGATGACGCGCGCCGCGAAGAGGACCTCGTCCGAGGGCGCGTAGGCGGCCAGGAGAGATGCGGGAACGGAGAGCACCATGCCCAGGACGAGCATCAGCTTGCGCCCGTAGCGGTCCCCGAGCGCGCCGAGCCAGAGCACCGAGGCGGCGAGGCCGAGCGAGTACCCGACCGCGATCAGGTTGAGCGTCGTCTGCGAGGAGTCGAACGCCTCGCCGATGTCGGGCAGGGCGACGTTGGCGACGGACAGGTTCAGGTTGGCGACCGCCGCCACCAGGATGAGCGAGACCAGGACGAGCCCGGAGCGCTCGGGGGCGGTCGAGGTCGCGGCGGCGGCGGCGGCCTCGCGGCCGTGCCCCTCGGCGCGGCTCAACCCTCGCAATCCTTCCTAGCGTGCCGCGCCCATCGCGGCCGATCAGTCCTTCTGCCCCGCTGCCTCTGCAGCTGCGAGCCCGACCGCGACGAGATCGGCCGGGTGCAACCACTCGTCCGCCAGCGCGATGCCGCCCGCGTCGACGATCGCGTCCCGCAGCGGGATCGCCCAGCGATGCTCGATCAGGACGACCGCCGCGGCGGAGCCGTTCGGAATCGTGTCCTCCACGTACCAGACCTCTTCCTCGCTGATCGCGTGTCCATCCTCGAGCGCCTCGGCGCCGGCGATCGCGCCCGCCTCGATCCCCTCTTCCCCCTCGGCGCCGAAGCCGATGAGGGCGCCGGCGATCGCGCCGAACTCCATCGCTTCGTCCTGGCTGAGGTCGCTCGCCTGCACCGCCGTGATGTTGCCCGCGTCATCCTTCTCGACGACCAGCATGTCGACGAGACGAATGACGTCGTGCTCGCGCAACCGGTCGAGCTCGGCTGCGATCTTGCCGGTGAAGTTCGGCTCGTCGAAGCCGACGACCAGCATCTGGACGGGTCCAAAGGCCATTTCCTCCTCCTCTCCGCTCACGAGCCCGCGAGAATCTTCTGCTTTTGCAGGTCGAACTCTTCCTGTGTGAGGACGCCCTCGTCGAGCAGCTTCTTGAGGCTCTCGAGCTGCTGGACCATGTCGGCGCCGCCCGCAGCCGGTTCGGGAGCCGGGGCTGCGCTTGCCTGCTGAGCCTCGACCTGCTCGAGGCGAGCCTCGGTCTCGGCGTCCTGCGCCTTGCCTTGCTGGACCTTCTTGCCGGCATAGTAGGCGCCGCCGCCGATGACCGCCGCCCGCATGAGTGGTCGTCGCCGTATCAAGGGGCTCATCGTGTGGTCTCCTTTCCGCTAGTCGTCTGAACCGCTCGAGCCGATTCTACGAGGAAGGCTCCCGTCGGGAACACCGCTATCACCCTCTCCCCGCCGGCTCCTCCAGCGCCGCGGCGACGTCGTAGCCGAGCGCGAGGCCGAGCCCGGGGGCGGCCGACACGACGTGGTCGGCGCCGATCGAGGGCAGGACTGCAACGAGGATCCCGACGATCTCGTCCTCGGTCGCGCCCGCGGCCTTCGCGGACTCGACGGCGCACATGTAGCACGGCGGAGCCGCAACGATGCCGATCAGGGCGCCCAGGCGCACGAGGGCCTGGGTCTTCGCATCGAGTCCCGAGGCCGAGGTGTCGCGGAAGCCGCGCGAGAGGATCGACTCGACGTAAGCGTCATCGTGAATGGCGAGCCTGCGCAGCGTCTCTTCGCGATCCACGCCTATCACCATTCACCTCCGCGGCGGGGAGCGCATCATCCCGTCCGGACGAAATCGCCGCAGAGGGCGCCGCCGGACCATCGACGAGACCGAGCTGGACGGCGCGCCCGATCGCCTCGCTCCGGCTCGACACACCGAGCTTCCGGTAGACGGAGATCGCCTGCGTCTTCACCGTGTTGCGCGACACGTGCAGATGCTCGCCGATCTCCCGGAATGACAGGTGCGTGGCCAGGAGCGGCAGGAGACGCAGCTCGGCCGCCGTCAGCGTCGACGTCCTGCCCTGGTGCCTCTCTGCAACCCGGTCGACCTCGGCACGGAGCTCGCGGGCGTGCCCGGCGAGGACACCGAGGCCTGGGCGTCGCCGCAGGATCGCGTCGGCTTCAGTGAGCAATGCGACCGCACCGTCCACGTCGAGCAGGGCCAGGTGGGCGCGGGCGAGCTCGAGGCTCGTCTGCACCGCGTACCAGGGGAGGGCGTGGGTGAGTCGTGGAGCGAGGGCGTGCGCCTTCTCGAGCTCCGCCCGGGCCCGCTCTAGGTTGCCGCGGTACAGCTCCCGGCGCGCGGAGACCGCAAAGGCGATCGCGCTCCTCAGGTAGTCGTCGAGCTGATGCTCGCCGACGAGGGCGCGCGCCTGGACAGCCAGCGTCTCGGCGCCGGCCTCGTCGCCCCGCGCCGCCGCGAGCATCGACCACTCGGCGAGGGCGACGACCCGGGAGGGCGTCGCACCGACGCTCTCCGCCGCCTCGGCGGCGTCGGCCATGCTCGCCTCGGCGCGCTCGTTGTCCCCGAGGAGGAGCTGCGCGACACCGCGCAGCAACAGGGCCGTCGAGCGCCATCGGCTGGCCGGGCCCAGCTCTTGCAGGGCAACCTCGGCGTCGGATCGCATCTGCTCCACGCCGTTCGAGCTCGTGGCCGCACGAAGCACGGCGATCCACGGCCGGACCGAAGCGCTGCCGTCGGGCAAGGCTTCCTCCACCGCAACGCTTTCGGCCACCGCGAGCAAGCGCTCCGACGCCGCAGGTCGGCCGCGCAGCGCGTGCACCCAGGCCCCGAGAACGGCGATCGCCGGGTACTTCTCCAACCCGGTCGTATCGTCGAACCAGCCGAGCCAGGTCTCGACCGTGGCGCTTCGCCCGGCCGACCACACCCGGAGGGCGTGGGCACCAACGAGCCGCGCGAGAAGATCGACGTCTCCGGCGGCGTGCGCATACGAGATCGCGGCCTCCGCTTCACCGTTCACTTCGCACCACGCCGCTGCTCGCCGATTGAGCGCTGCGACGAGCTCTGGCTCTCGCCGCAGGAGCTCGGTTCTCAGGAAGTCTCGAAACTCGTGGTGATACCGATACCACATCCGCCGTTGGTCGAGCGGCACGAGAAACAGGTTCGACCTCTCGAGCGACTGGAGCTTGCGGGCCGATCCCTTGGCTTCGAGCACCATGTCGCACAACGGTCCGCACATCGACTCGAGCACCGCCGTCCGCGTGAGGAAGCGGACATCCTGCGGGCTCAGGCGAGACAGACACTCAAAGTCGAAGTAGTCGGCAACGAACCGGTCGCCTTCCGACGGGTGCGAGAGCGCGGCGAGGTAGAGACCGGCCGCCCAGCCCTCGGTCCGGTCCGTGAGCTCGGCGACGTCCGCCGCCGCGAGCTCGACGCCCGCGCCGCGCATGAGCAAGTCCGCCTCGCGTCGGGAGAGCGCGAGCTCCGCCGCCCCGATCTCCAGGAGCCGACCGGACGCCCGCAGGCGCGCGACCGGCAGCCGGGGCAGGGCGCGGCCCGCCAGGACGAGCGTGGATCCGGCCGGAATGTGCTCTGCAAGCGCGGCAACGACCTCGGCGCACTGCCGGGACCGGGCAAGGTGAACGTTGTCGAGAACCAGCACGAGCGGATCCACGATCGAGAGCAGCGCCGACGTGAGCAGCCTGACTACCCTTCCGCTCGAGCGGCCGGTGGATCCGACCGCGTCGAGGACCGAAGAATCGATTCGCCCGGCCCGCCAGAGCGCAGCGGCGACGTATCGGAGCAGCAGGAGCGGATCGTCGTCGTCCTCGTCCATCGAGACCCAGGCGAAGCACCGCCCGTCTCGACCCGCCCATTGGGCGAGCAGCGTCGTCTTCCCGTACCCGGCCGGAGCGAGCAGCGTGACGACCGGGGGCAGGCTGGAGACCCGGAGGCGGTTGACCAGGGCCGTCCTCGACACGCTCCCCGGCCGAGCGATCGGGGCCAGGAGCCTCGCTTCGTCGAGATCGAAGGGCACGGTCTGGGCGGGTGCGCACTCGGCGAGCGATCTCTCGACGGCCCGCCCGCGTCGGACGAATACGGCGGACGGCGAGCCCGGCCGAGTCACCGGGTCACCCCGACCCGGCGGCCGGAAAGGCAGGACATGGAACGAGCCTCACAGAACCGCGGAGCACATGCAATCGGGATACGTCCACAGCGCACGTACGGAGAAGTGCCGAATTGGGACGAGGCGTCTGCGGCCGACACACGTGTCAAGATGACGCGATGGCGGAGGGCGAAGCGTGAACATCCCTAGATTCCCACGACAAAGAGGCCGGACCGACACCACACCCGGAGGCGGCCGTGAGGAAGAGCAACACGTCGTTCAGATAGACGTCGGGGAGCTGTCGGCCGTGTTCTCCGCTCCGCGCTGGCTCCGCGACCTCGGGCTCGCTTCCTGGCTCCTCGTCGGCGTCGCGGCGCTCCTCTTCGGGCTGGTCTGGCTCATCGGGGCGACGTCCCAGATCACCATGCCCGTGCTCGTCGGCTTCATCGTCGCGGCCGTCTCCTCGCCGTCCGTGCACTGGCTCAAGCGACACCGTGTGCCGCGGGCCGCGGGTGCTGGCCTGGTTCTTCTCGCCATCACGGCGATCGCAGTCCTCGTTATGGCGCTGGTCATTGGCGGGATCACCTCGCAGCTCGACGCGATCGGAACGAACTCCGGGGCAGCCGCGGACAAGATCCAGGGCTGGCTCGAGGACGCCGGGATCGACTCCTCCGGCGCGTCGAGCGCGACCGAGAGCGCGAAGCAGGACGTGCCCGCGACCATCTCCAAGTTCATCGACGGCCTGGCGACCGGCATCGGCAATCTCACCTCGCTCGCGCTCGGCCTCTCGTTCGCCGCCCTGAGCATCTTCTTCCTCCTCAAGGACGGGCCCTCGATGCGCTCGTGGGTGGACGACCACCTCGGGGTGCCCAAGCCCGTCGCCCGGACGATCACCGGCAACGTGATCGTCTCGCTCCGGCGCTACTTCGGGGGCGTGACGATCGTCGCCGCCTTCAACGCCGTCGTTGTTGGGCTCGGTGCGTTCGTGCTCGGCGTCCCCCTTGCGGGGACGATCGCCGTCGTGGCGTTCGTGACGGCATACATTCCGTACATCGGGGCGTTCGTCACCGGGGCGTTCGCCGTCCTGCTCGCACTCGGCTCGGAGGGCGCGACGACCGCCGTGATCATGCTCGTGATTGTCCTGCTCGCCAACGGCCTTCTCCAGAACATCCTCCAGCCGATCGCCTTCGGGGCGACCCTCGGGCTCAACCCGCTCGTCGTCCTCATCGTCACGATCGGAGCGGGCGCCCTCTTCGGGATGATCGGGCTCGTCCTCGCCGCGCCGCTCACGTCCGCGGCGGTGCACATCACCGCCGACCTCGCGCGGGCCCGAGCAGCGGCGGAGGCGCACGAGAAGCCGGAGCCTCCTGTCGCCGATCCCGGTCAGCCCGCACCCGCATGACCACCACGTCCGTCGCGCACCCCTCGCGCGTCCTGCCGTTCAACGACCCGTCTCGTAAGAGGCGGCTCGTCAAGGTCGCGGCGTGGCTCGGCGGAATCGCGCTCGTCGTCGTCCTCCTCCATCTCCTAGGAGTGGACGTCCTGGGGTGGCTCGAGGACCTCTGGCAGCAGATCAAGGACGTCCCGCCCGGCTACATCGTCGCCGCGCTACTCGTCCAGACCGGGCAGACCGTCTTCGCCGGGGTCTCGTACTACGGCATCTTGAGCGCCGCCTATCCGGGCGAGGTCTCGCTCGCGCCGATCGTCACCGCCTACGCGGTCGGCGTGGCCATGAACAACTTCCTGCCTGCGAACATCGGCACGTTCGTCACGCTCCTCATGTTCGTGACGATCGTCCCGTCCTGCACGTTCGGCGGTGCGGTCGCCGCCTACATCGTTCAGAAGATCTTCTTCACCATCGCCGGGACGTTCGTCTACCTCTACCTCTTCCTCTCCGTTCCCGGCTCGTTCGACGAGAGCCTGGGCAACATCTCCGACCACCCCGTGGCCACGGTCGTCATCGTCGCCGGCGGCGTCGCTCTGATCGTCCTGCTCGGCCGCATCTTCTGGCGCCAGGTCAAGAAGCTCTGGGCGCAGGCGAAGCAGGGTGGCGTGATCCTCTCCCAGCCGAGGAGATACCTGTCGCGCGTCTTCCTGCCCTCGTTTCTGTCGTGGCTCTGCAAGCTGACCGTGATCGGCATCTTCCTGGCCGCCTTCGCCATCCCCGTCACGTTCGAGTCGATCATGTGGGTGACGGGCTCCGGCTCGCTCGCGAACGTCGTGTCGGTCACGCCCGGTGCGGTCGGCATCACCCAGGCGACGAACGCCCTCGCCCTCAACGTCTGCTGCGACGTCCCGCAGAGCACGGCCGTCGACTACTCCACGGCGCAGCAGTTGATCACGACCGCCTGGAACATCCTCTTCGCTGTCGTCCTCGTCGTGTGGGCATTCGGCTGGACTGGTGGGAAGGCGCTCGTCGAGCAGTCGTACGCCGACGCCAAGGTGAAGGTCGCCGAGCAGAAGGAGCAGCGCGCGGCGAAGAAAGAGGTGAAGCGGGCTGAGCGAGAGGCTTCCGGGGAGAGCATGCTCGACCGGATCAGGTCTCACCGCTCCGCTTCGAACGACGCAGAACAGGAGGGTGAGTAGGTGTCCGAGAAACCGCGGGTGAGCTTCGGCGAACCCCTCTCGTGGGAGCCGGAGCGCCCGCACTTCCGGCCGCTTCGGCTGCTTGTCTCCTGGCTCGTCTCGGCGCTCGCGCTCCTCGCGGCGACGGCCATCATGCCGGGTGCCTCGATCGAGGGCTTCTGGGGCGCGCTCCTCGTCGCCGCCGTGGTCGCCGCGCTCAACGCGGTGCTGCCCCCGCTGATCGCCGCGCTCAAGCTTCCGTTCACCCTCGTTGCCGGGTTCCTGCTCGTGCTCTTTGCCGACGCCGCGATGCTGATGATCGCGGACGGGCTCACCGACGGCGCCCTCAGCGTCGATTCCTTCTGGGTCGCGCTGCTCGTAGCGCTTGTCGCCTCGGCGGTCAGCATCGTCCTCGAGGTCATGATCGGCGCGAACGACGACGACACGTACACGCTCCGCGTGATCCAGCGGCTCGCGCGACGGTCGGGCGAGCGCGTCGAGACGACGACGCCGGGGATCGTCTTCCTCGAGATCGACGGCCTCGCTCTGCCGGTGCTCCAGCGAGCGATGCGGGACGGCAACGCCGCGACCATGGCCCGCTGGCTGGCCGAGGACACGCACAGCCTCGCCGAGTGGGAAACCGACCTCTCCTCGCAGACCGGCGCGAGCCAGGCGGGCATCCTGCTCGGGTCGAACGAGGACATCCCCGCGTTCCGCTGGGTGGAGAAGGAGACCGGGAGGCTGATGACCTGCTCCGCCCCGCCGGACTGCGCCGAGATCGAGCGGCGGCACGCGACCGGCATCGGCTTGCTCGTGAACGGCGGCGCCAGCCGCGGCAACCTCCTCTCCGGCGAGGCCGACCACCAGATCCTGACCGTGAGCAGGATCGAGGCCGAGAAGGAGGCGAATCCCGGCTACCGGGCGTTCCTCGCCAACGGGTTCAACGTCACGCGCGCGCTCGTGCTCTTCGTCTGGGAGACGATCCTCGAGGTGGTCGCGTCAGCACGGCAGCGGCGGCGCGACGTCCGCCCCCGCGGTCACCGCGGCGGGATCTATCCCTTCATGCGCGCGGCGATGTGCGTCGTCGTGCGCGATCTGATCGTCTACGGCGTGCTCACGGACATGATGAAGGGGCGCCCCGCGGTCTACGCGACGTTCTCGAGCTACGACGAGGTCGCCCACCACTCGGGGCTCGAGCGCGCGGACACGCTGGAGGCGCTGCGCAAGCTCGACGACCAGTTCGGGCGCATCGACCGCGCGCGCCGGTACGCGCCGCGGCCCTACGAGATCGTCGTCCTCTCCGACCACGGACAGACGCAGGGGGCGACCTTCAAGCAGCGCAACGGCTACGGCCTCGACGACCTCGTCGAGCGCTCGCTTTCCGCCGGCAGCGTGACCGAGATCGCCGGGGGCGACGAGCAGGATTCGATGGTCGGCCACGCTCTCGGCGAGGCCACCGGCCGCACCCAGAAGCAGAAGCGGCCGAAGAACGACGTCAGCGACAGGCAGGTCGTCGTGCTCGGCTCAGGCAACCTCGGGCTCGTCTACCTGATGGAGGAGAAGCGTCGGCTGACGCTCGAGGAGATCGAGCAGCGGCATCCCGCGCTCCTCTCCACCCTGCGCGCGCACCCACACGTCGGCTGGCTGCTCGTCCGCTCCTCCGAGCACGGGGCGGTCGTTCTCGGCGCGCGGGGAACCCGCTACCTCACGGACGGCCGGGTCGAGGGCGAGGACCCGCTCGCGGCGTTCTCCCCCGGCGCTCCGCAGCACCTGCTCCACACCGACGGGTTCGCCCACGTCGCGGACGTCATGGTCGGGAGTTTCTACGACCCCGAGCTCGACGAGGGGTGTGCGTTCGAGGAGCTGATCTCCTTCCACGGCGGCATCGGCGGCCCTCAGACCAGGCCGTTCATCCTCCACCCGGACCGCCTGCCGCTCCCGGACGAGCCGATCGTCGGCGCCGCTGCGGTTCACGGGCTTCTCGCCGGCTGGCGAGCGCTGCTCGAGGGCGACGGCGTAGCCAGGCCGGCCGAGTAGTGCCGCCGTAGCGGCGTTCGAGAATCGTGCGGGTGCGTCCTGAGCCCGCTGCCGTAGACTCGTCATGGTTCGGGGCGGTGCGATGAATTACGACGCGATCATGGAGGCGGACGAGGTCCTCGGGGGGAAGCCGTTCACGGATCCCGAGAACACCGAGCGTGAGGCGGACGTCATGCGCCAGATGCTCGAGCACGAGCGGGAACGCGCGAGGGGGTGGCTGGAAGCGAAAGACGCCCGACCCGCTCGCGGGGTCATCGTCCGCGAGCATGACGGGGAGGGTCGGCGTCATCTCCTCGTCGTGCCCGACAGGCGCGCGCTGATCGAGGCGCGTGACTTCACAGCCGTCGGCTTCTTCGGCAGGCCGCGTGAGGAGGTCGACCACGCCATCCTGTTCGACCTCGAGAACGAGCTCGTGGCCCGAATGGACGACTACGCCGATCTCGGGCTGCTGAGCTACTACGACGTCGAGCTCGTGAAGGGCGCCTACGGCAACCTCATTCTCTTCTCGACTCCCGAAGTCCCCGTCGAGTGGTACGGGGATCCGGTCCACCACCGGGCGACCGAGATCTCGCCGCTCCACTACCACGAGGTTCGCCTGCACAAGGGCTCGGTCTCCGGTCGCCTCCTCGAGGAGGGCGATCTCGTCGTCGAGCGGACGAAGTACTTCGACTTCAAGACCGCTTCCCCCTGGCTCGCCCTGCGGCGCTTCAGCGAGGGCCCGAAGCGATGACGACGCTGCTCTCGTAGTTCCGGACCCGCGCCGGGGCAGCGCGTCTCTACATGCCCATGGCGTAGTAAGAAGCGAGTTGTGAGCAGAGACTTTCTCCCCGGCGGCGCGCTCGCGTCATCGCGGGAGGTCGTCGAAGCCGCCGCGGGGGCTGCAGGCGAACCGATCGACGCCCACGCCGCCAGGCTACGTCTGGTCGGCGACCGATCGGCTCCGCGCCTCCGAGCGCCTCGGACGACGCAGGAGCTCGTCGTACACCGCGGCGAAGCGGCGGGCGAGTGTGTGCCAGGAGTAGCGACCGCGAATCTGCTCATAGGCGTTCTCGGCGCGCTCCCGCCGCCCCGCCTCGTTGTTCACGGCCTCCACGAGGGCATCGGCCAGCGCATCGACGTCGTCCGGGGGGACGAGCCAGCCGTTCGGCCTCCCTGGCACGGTGTTCACGAACGAGGGCGGCCCACCCGAGCGCGTCGCGATCACCGGGATGCCACAGGACATCGCCTCGAGGAAGACCTGGCCGAAGGGCTCGTCGACGGATGGCCCGACCAAGAGGTCGGCGCAGGCGAGCCCGAGCGGGAGCTCATCGTGCCCGCGCCAGCCGCTGAAGAAGACGCTTTCGATGCCCTCCCGCTCGGCGACCGTGTACGGGTGCTCCCCTTCCCACTCTCCGGGGAAGCCGCCCCAGACGACGAGCGGCGCCGGGGCGGAAAAGCGGGGCCGCGCGCGGGCGTAGGCGCGCACGAGGAGCGGCACGCGCTTGAAGGCCAGGAAGCGGCCGACGAAGAGGAGGACGGGCACCGGGCCGCCGCTGTGCCGGTCGACGAACGCCTCGAGAGCGGCCGGCGGGTAGCGAACGCTCCCGGGTCGGCCCGAGTCGTCCCAGCCCTGCGGGTCGTCGACAAGCCAGCGGCGCAGGAGGACGAGGCGCTCCTCGAAGCTGAGCTCGCGGCGGTGGAAGCGCTCGGTGTCCACGCCGTTCGGGATCACCTCGACCGCCTCGGGCGGCACGCTGAGCAGGCGCAGCGCCTCGTCACGGTCGTGGCACGAGATGCAGATCAGACCGTCACTCCGGCCGGCGGCCGCGCGCAGGCGCTCTGCCCAGTGGTCGCCGAAGCGCCAGAGCGTCCAGCGGGTGCGCGCCAGGAGCTCCCGCTCCTCCGAACCGAGCCGGACGCCTGCCGGCAGGCGACCGGCCTCCTCGCGCGCGACCATCCCCTCGAGATCGCTGCCGAGCGTGGCGGCGAGCGCCGAGAGGCGGGCAATTCCGTCGAGCATCTTCAGCTCGGTGCCGTGCAGGTGGGTGACGAGGGGGCGATCGGGCCAGTGACGGGCAACCGCGTCGTGGAGCGGCGTCAGGTGGTGGAGGTGGAAGAGGTCGGCGCCGTCGAAGCCGGCGCTGACGAGCACATCCTCCCAGGCGTGCGCCTGGTGCTCGGCGAGCTCGGGTGAGAGCGCGGCGAAAGGCCTGTCGGGAGCCCCGGGGCGCGCCTCATAGGACGGATGGAGGGGTATGGGCGCCGCCATCGCATCCTCACCCCGCCGATAGGCGGCAAGCGCCGGAGTGAAGTCGGCGACCGTGGCGGCGAGCCCGGCGAAGAAGGTGGCGGCGTGGGAGCCCTCGCCGGGTGACCCGAGCGAACCGCAGGCAAGAGAGACGTCCCAGCCCACCGGCGGGAGCGCGCGGGCAAGGTAGCGCACGACCTGGGCCGACCCACCCCGGGGGTAGAAGAGGAGGCCCATCGCCACCCGTCGTCGTCGCTCGATCAACGTACGCGCCCCAGACGTTTCGAGGATGTCCCGTTCGCGGTGGATCGTCGGGCGACCTTCCACTGACTGATCAGGCAGCTGTCGCGAAGTCTTCCACCTCCTTCCGGTCGACGTCGGCGGCGTGACGGCGAAGCGCCGCTCTGAGCTTTCGGCAGGTCGCGGGAGCCCTTGATGCGTCGAAAGCTCCGCTCGGCGTCGAGCATTCCGGCCGCCGTCCAGCGCAGGGCGATCTCGCCTCCGGCGGCCGCAATCCGCGTAGCGGCGGACGGGGAGTCGATGTTCGCTCCATCCGTCACCCGGCGGCTCATCGAGGAGTTCGCCCAAATCCTTTCCCAAGGAGCCCCAGCCGGGAACAGTTCGGCGATGTAGGAACCAGTTCTTCTAGCTTCCACATGTGTGATCCGGTGTGACCTGCCCGGCCGAGGCAACCCTCGAAGGGGGAGTAGCGCGCTCTTGTCTACCCGGGCAAATGCCGGGGGTTCCCAGCCTCGGCGGTCGGCTTATCCGTCGCTGTGACCTCGGTCGCGTCAGCTTCGCCTGCCGTCCCGGATTGCAGATTCCCTTCTTCCGCCTGCTCGGCCACCTCCGGAGGCGGGAACCGTGCATCCGCCGCGCTGGCCACCCCTTCAACCCGCGTTGCGACCTCACGGATGTCGTCCAGTAGCTGACTGCGCTCATGCCGGATCGTCTCGGTGTCGGCGTGGAGCTCGCGCATCCGTGTCTCCGCCTCTTCGCGCAGCGCAGCGACCTCTTCCTGTGCGCGCTGAAGATGCTCCGCAGCCTCCTTCCGCGCTTGGGCGACGGTTGC
>Ga0209859_1000053_pt1 | contig 22441 bp, 16 predicted proteins | sample GWRWS3_50_60_FD_187241 | JGI IMG/M metagenome (GOLD analysis project Ga0209859, IMG submission 187241) | Riverbed sediment microbial communities from areas with vegetation nearby in Columbia River, Washington, USA - GW-RW S3_50_60 (SPAdes)... | ecosystem: Environmental > Aquatic > Freshwater >... | reverse complement strand
GGTGATGAGGTGATCACGACTCCTCTGTCGTTCTTTGCCACTGCGGGGGCCATTGCGCGGGTGGGAGCGAGGCCGGTTTTCGTAGACGTTGATCCGGTGACGTACAACCTGGACCCGAACAAGATCGAACAGGCTATCACCTCGCACACCAAAGCCATCATCCCTGTTCACCTCTACGGACAGTGCGCTGATATGGAGCCAATCCTCCAGATTGCAACACGGCAGGGCCTGGCTGTGGTGGAAGATGCCGCGCAAGCCATTGGAGCTGAATATCGTGATGGGCGGCGGGCCGGCAGCATGGGAACGTTGGGCTGTCTGTCTTTCTTTCCGAGTAAGAACCTCGGAGCGCTCGGTGACGGAGGCATGGTGCTGACCAACGATCAGACTCTTGCAGACCTGATCCGGATACTCCGGGTGCACGGGGGAAAGCCAAAATATTATCATCAGATGATCGGCGGAAATTTCCGCTTGGACACCCTCCAAGCTGCCGTGCTCAACGTCAAGTTCAATTACCTCGACCGCTGGACCGCCCTTCGTCAGGTCCATGCCAGGCATTATGAAACCCTATTCGAAGAAAGCGGGTTGGTGCAGAGGATTGGGCTGCGCCTTCCTCAAGCCGTGTATCGGGGGAGTGGTGTGAGCCACTACCATATTTACAATCAGTTTGTGATTGGAGTCCCCAATCGCGGCGGCCTGCAGAACCACCTGAAACAGAGGGGCATTGGAAGTGAAGTCTATTACCCCGTTCCTCTTCATCTTCAAGAGTGCTTCCGCTCCCTTGGGTATCGTGAGGGAGATTTCCGCGAGGCGGAACGAGCCTGCCGGGAGCTCTTAGCGATCCCGACGTATCCCGAGTTGACAGAGCACCACCAGGAAATCGTCGTAGACGCAGTGCGGGAGTTTTACGAGCAATGAAGAAACTGCCCAGACTTCCTCAGATCTCTTAGATTAGCCCCACCGAACTACAGCCAGGCAGCCAAAAGTTATGACTCAAGAAGATAAGATTATCAAAGCAAAGGTAGGCCTTCTCGTGCTTGCCGAACAACTCAGGAATGTCTCTGAAGCTTGCAAGATTATAGGCTTCAGCCGAGACAGTTTCTATCGCTTCAAGAAGCTCTACGAGGCAGGTGGCAAGGGCGCACTACGGGAGGTTTCCAGGCGAAAGCCTATCTTGAAAAATCGAGTGTCCCCCCAAGTCGAGACAGCTGTCGTCACTCTCGCGCTGGAAGAGCCGATTTGGGGGCAAGCTCGGATCGCTCATGAACTGCGTAAGCGCAATATGACGATCTCACCCGCCGGAGTGCGAAGCGTGTGGCTGAGGCACGACCTGGAGACGATGGTAAAGCGCCTGAATGCCTTGAAGGGGAGGGCAACCGAGAATCACACTTTGCTGAACGACACGCCAGTGAACCTTGTTGATTTTGTGGAGACTTTTCCGCAATCTTGCTTGGTCCCGGTGGCTGATGAATAGAACGCGTATGGGCTTGAACTCGGCGGCCGACAGGGAGCCGTTGAGCAGTTGCGGCTCGACATCGATGGGGACCGTACAGTCCGCTGGATCATGGTGAGTCCAGAGTTTAGCGCTGCCCGGCTTTCGCTTCGTTTTATCAATGATATCAACTGATATCAATCTCTCGGCACCCCCCTCTTTAGTAGGGCTAGCACCCCTTCGGGGGACTAGCAAGTCTTACTCAGCCAACCTAAACTCCAATCTGGCCTGAAGCAGCTGGATGACCCTTTCGCGTCTATGGTTCAGACCCGCTCTATCCGCAGATGACGGAGCAAGATATCCAGCGTGTCATCACAATCCTCAGGGAGCTGATCCAGTCCAACCGCCGATGATGAAGCGCGCGTTTGATTTTATCTCGGCCGTCATAGGCCTGCTCGTGTGTGCGCCGCTGTTCATGCTTGTGGCCGCGGTCATCAAGCTTGACTCGCGTGGCCCGATCCTCTTCAAGCAAGAGCGCATCGGGAAAGGCTTTCGCCCTTTCTTCATCTACAAATTCCGAACGATGGTGGAGGATGCGCCTCAGCGAGGAGGGGTCCTGACAGTCGGCCGTGATCCTCGAATCACGCGGGTAGGACACATTCTTCGCCGGACGAAAATCGACGAGCTCCCGCAGCTGATCAATGTGCTCAGAGGTGACATGAGTCTCGTAGGACCACGTCCCGAAGTTCGCCGGCATGTGCAACTGTTTGAGAAGCGCTATGACACGATCCTGACCGTGCGGCCGGGCATCACCGACCTGGCCTCACTGAAGTATCGCGATGAGCCCGCGATCCTTGCTGGATCCGACAACCCTGAAGAAGAGTATGTCCGACGAATTCTTCCGGACAAGCTCCGTTTGGCAGAGGTATACGTTCAGCGTTGTTCACTGGGCATGGATCTGATCTTGATCTTGAAGACGCTACTGACACTCATCTGGAAGACTTCTAGTGAGGCCTATTCTCAAGGACAGCCGGTCGCTTACACAGAGCTCTCAGGACATGAAATACCCCGTCAGGCCGGGGCTTTTGTTCAGGGAGAAAAAGAATCGTCATGACTTCATACTCTTGAGAGGCGAACACCATGCTGTGTCGAGGAGTACCCAGTTCACCGGTTCGCGAGAGCTTTCTTCCCTTCGCTCTACCTTCAATCGGAGAGGAAGAGATTGCTGAGGTGACCGATTCGCTTCGTTCAGGGTGGATTACGACCGGTCCCAAGGTGAAGCGATTTGAGACTGAGTTTGCCCAGTATATCGGGTCTCCTCATGCCGTCGCGGTGAACTCGTGCACGGCTGCCCTCCATATTGCGCTCACTGCGGTTGGTATCGGTCCGGGTGATGAAGTCATCGTTCCAACCATGACGTTTTGCTCGACGGCCAACGTCGTGGTGCATCTAGGGGCCCGGCCGGTCCTCGTGGATGTTGCTGAGGACTTCCACATGTATCCGGAGGCGATTCTACGCGCGATCACACCTCGTACGAAGGCCATCGTGCCAGTTCATTACAGCGGACAAGCCGTCGACCTGGACTTGCTGTACGACATCGCGCGTCGTCATCGCCTGGCTGTCATCGAAGATGCGGCACACGCGGTCGGCGCGGAATATGGCCATCACAAAATCGGCGCTGCTCATCACACGAAAGTCCTGGGCTTGGACAATCATATGGTGTGCTTCAGTTTTTATGCGATCAAGAACCTCGCGACAGGCGAGGGAGGCATGGTCGCTACGTCCGGAGATGAGTTGGCGGAGCGCATTCGCCGGTTAAGCTTGCATGGAATGAGTCGAGACGCATGGAAGCGGTACAGCGGCTCCGCCGCCTGGTATTACGAGGTCCTGGACGCGGGGTACAAAGACAACATGACCGATATCCAGGCGGCGATGGGGATTCATCAACTCAGGAAGCTGGACGGATTCATCGACACACGAGCCCGTTATGCCAGGCTGTACTCCGAGGCGTTTGCCGATATGCCTGAAGTCGAGACACCGCTGGTCCATCCTAATCGGAAGCATGCGTGGCACCTGTACGTGATCAGATTGGCGCTCGAGCGGCTCAAGATCGACCGCGCACAATTTATCGAGGAACTTCGAGCGCTGAACATCGGAACGAGCGTGCATTTCATTCCCGTCCATTTGCATCCCTACTACCGGGAGCGATTCGGCTATCAACGCGGCGATCTGAAACACGCAGAGACTCTCTACGACCGCATTGTCTCGTTGCCGCTCTATCCCGGCATGAGGGAGGACGATGTTCATGATGTGATTGGCGCCGTCCGAGACGTGATTGCGGCGAATAGGAGGTAATTGGAAATGGTACCGCGGGGAAAGAACTATTCCTGGCTGGATATCGGCGTGCGGATCGCCGCCGATACCGTCATGGTCAACGCGGCACTCGCGCTTGCATTGCTGGCACGGAGCACGGTCGTCATCTTGGCGAAAGATAGTCCACCGGCTCAAGAGGTCCTGTCACAATATATGCAGGTCTATGCTCATGCCTGCTGGGTCCTCACGATCATCTCCCTGCCGGTCTTCTATATCAGCGGATTCTATACCCGGGGTCGATACTATCAGAGTTGGTATAAAGCGCTGGTCGTGGCGCAGGCGGTGAGCTTAAGTTATCTCATTTTCGGTTGCGTCGCCTTCTTCTCACAAGAAGTCTTGTCTCTCCCTCGCAGCGTTCTGTTCAGCGGCTGGATCCTCACCTCCGTCTTGCTCATTGTCGCACGGCTCTGGTCGATGTTGTGGCGGATACTGGAGGTTCCGCAAGTTTCCGAGCACCGAGCGCACATTGAGAAGCGAGGCTCCAAAAGCATTCTGGTCATCGGCGGCGCCGGTTACATCGGGTCCGCCCTGTTGCCGAAGCTTTTGGACTGCAACTACCACGTACGATTGCTGGATTTATTCCTTTTCGGGAAGGAACCCATCGTCAACGTAGTTGGGCATCCAAATCTGGAAATTGTTCATGCTGATTTTCGGCACATGGATAGGATCGTCCAGGCGATGAGGGAGATGGACTATGTCATCCATCTCGGAGCGATCGTCGGAGACCCAGCCTGCTCTCTGGATCAAGAATTGACGATGGAAGTCAATCTCATGGCGACACGGATGATTGCCGAGGTGGCGAAGGGAAGTAGAATCCGACGGTTCTGCTTTGCCAGTACCTGTTCGGTATACGGCGCAAACGAAGAAATCCTTGATGAACGGTCCAGCCTGAACCCGATTTCCCTCTATTCGCGGAGCAAATTGGCGTCGGAGAAGGTGCTGATGCACCTGGCTGATGACGTCTTTTCTCCGGTCGTCCTGCGTTTCGGCACTGTATATGGGCTCTCGGGCCGGACGAGATTTGATCTGGTAATTAATTTGTTGACCGCAAAGGCTGTTACGGAGGGAAAGATCACCGTATTCGGCGGCGAACAGTGGAGGCCCTTCTTGCATGTCGATGATGCTGCCTCAGCGCTGATGAAGGCGATTGAGGCCCCGAGAGACCTGATCCACGGTCAGGTTTTTAATGTGGGCTCCGACCGACAGAATTACCAGCTCAAAGAGGCCGGCCGCATCATTCAGTCGTTGGTTCCAAAGGCAGAAATTCTGGACATGGGAGCTGATACAGACTTCCGGAATTATCGGGTTGACTTCGCGAAGATCAGAAAAATGTTGAGCTTTACTCCTCGGTGGACTCTGGAGGAAGGGATCAAGCAGGTCATCACGGCCCTGGAAAGCGGCGAAGTCAGAGACTATCGGAATCCAATGTATAGTAATGCCAAATTTCTCAGCGAAGAAAACAACTCCCGTCTCATCCGGCCGGAGAATGGTTGGGCTCAGGAGTTGATCAAGCAAGACGTCGAACCTGAAAAACGTTCCGTGGTGGTGGCCGGGCATTGACACGAAGGGGTTTGAAATTATTTAGCTGGTTCACAGGTGGTCATTGGAAGTGGTACCATGACGTGTTTTTGCCGGAAGGCACTTATTCTCTGCCCAGCGAGTTCAATGCGTTAGGCCCCGCAGCTTCAAATTGCACTAGTCAAGTATCCTTTTAGCGATGACAGACGGAATGTCAGCACAGTTTGAGCCTCGGGCTAGCGACTCGTCTCCAATCAGGCTTCGTGACGTGTGGAACATCCTCCTGAGGCGGAAATGGGTCGTCATCATACCGATCCTGCTATCGATTGTCGTGGCCGGGATCCTGTGCTGGGTTCTACCCAAGTCCTATCGATCTGAAACCTTGATCCTCGTGGAGGATCAAAGGATTCCGGAAAATTACGTTCAGGGGGTCGTTGAGGGCAATATCCCTCAGCGGATCTTCTTGATCAAGCAACAAATCATGAGCAAGACTCTGCTCGGCGAAGTCGTGCGAGAGTTAAATCTGCATCAAGGCCTGGGGTCACAACAAGGATTTGATCTCGCTATCGCCAATGTGCTTCGGGGCTTAAAAGTAGAAATGGTCGAAAGTCCGGTGCGAGGGCAACTCTTGAAAGGACGATCGAGCCTTCTTGCTGCCGACGCCTTCACCGTGTCCTTCTCCCATGAAGATCCCAAGATTGCGCAGGCGGTGACCGCAAGAATCGCGTCTCGGTTCATTGAGGAGAACCTAAGATTCCGCGAGCAACTGGCGGAAGGGACGACCGAATTTCTTGACGTCGAACTCTCACGGGCGCAAGGGGAACTCGAGAAGAAAGAGGATGAAATCAGTGGCTTCAAAGCCAAGCATTTGGGTGACCTCCCTCAGCAGATGGAGGCCAATTTACGAGCCCTGGACCGTCTTCAGGACGAGTTACATACTCTCCATGAGACCCTACAACGCCAATCGGATCGGTTTTCTATGGTCGAGAAAGCCATCACGGAGTACGAACTGACCGGAAACAAGAACCCAAGCCTGGTCCTCACTGGGCATTTTGCGCCTGATCCGCTTTTTCAGCGCCTCAAGGAGCTGAAGGAGAAGCTCGTTTTGTTATCCGCCGAATACAAGGATACCTATCCCGACCTCATTCTAACCAAAGAGGAGCTTAAGCGGGTCGAAAAGAAGTTGGAAGAAGTCTATGGTCCAGAAGCCCTGACGCAAGTGAAGCAACAAGGTGAGAAGGGATTCGATCCTTATCTCCAGGAGCTCAAGAAGCAACGCGATGAGCTGAAGAGTGAACTCGGGCTGCTCAAGCAGCGCCAAGGACTTCTCGCAATGCAGAAGAAGGATTACGAGCGGCGAGTCGAACTGGCACCGACCGTGGAGCAGCAGCTCCTCATCCTGCTTCGCGATTACGACAATATGAAGAACAATTATCGCTCGCTTCTCGACAAACGGTTGAATGCGCGGGTTGCGCAGAATCTGGAAAAGCGTCAGAAAGGTGGGCAGTTCCGTATCATTGATCCCGCGAATTTGCCTCGTGCACCGGAAAGTCCCAATCAATTGATGCTTATGACCATGGGTCTCATGTTGGGGTGCGGGCTTGGGTTTGGGTTGGCTTTTTTCCTGGAGCAGATGAATCCGCTCTTCCTGCGGCCAGAAGAAGTCGAGCGAGTGTTAGGGCCCCAAGTGCTGGCTATGATCCCGGATTTCTCCCAAATCTATCGAAGTCGGAGTATGGCCAAATTACTGCCGTTCTCCAATGGCCGGAGCCACTCGCGGGGCAACGCGACGACGGACGAGTCCGACACCCGCCTTGTCGAGCGGCAGGTTCTCATAGGACAAGGACCCCATCTAGCGCTCGACGTGAATATCATCGTTCGGAGTATGCCGAAATCAATCGCCGCGGAGCAGTATCGGGTTTCGGCGACTCGCCTCGTGCTCGCGAACAATGAACGAGCATCCACAATCGTTGTCGTCAGCAGTGCGGTGAAAGGGGAGGGAAAGACGACCACCGCCGTCAATCTGGGTTATACGCTTGCGCGCGACCTGGGAAAGCGCACGCTGGTGGTGGATTGTGACTTCAAACATCCAATACAACACCGGTATAAGGGAAACGGCAGTCAAGGTCTGGGCGATTTTCTTCGCGGAGAGGTCTCGCTTGAAACGTGCTCGTATCAACTCGATGACACCACGTCGTGCTGGGTGATGCCGGTGGGCAAATTCAAAGCTCAGTCAAGCGAGTTATTAAAATCGCAGCGCCTCGTGTCTATTTTCAAGGCGCTTCGCGAAAAATTCGATTATATCGTACTCAACGCACCACCAATCCTGCCGCTGGCCGATATGAATATCCTTACACGCCATGCCGATACCCTACTACTCGTGGTGCGATCGGGCTCCACGCCTCAGCAGGTTGTCAGGCGTGCGCTTGATTCTCTGAGCAGTGCAATACCGGTCTACATCATATTAAATGCTGTGGGAGCCAACTTGTTACCCTATTACATGGACTACAGTTATCACGTGGAGAAACCAGTCTATTTTGAATGACAACTCCTCACCATCTCCTTCAGTTTTAGGGTCCGGCTTGTTAGAGAAGATCGGTCTGTGGCAGTGGGAGGAACGCAAAGAGGTCTAAGGTCTAGCTGTTCCGTGGAAGCTTAGCGAAGGAGGGGGCCAGTCCTGCTAAAGAAATTGGAGGACGGCCCCTTTTCTTTTGTGGGCTCCTTCCGTATCTCACCTCTCACGTAAAGTTGATGAACGCTTTGTAGTGAGCCCCCGGGACTTCCCCATTGCAGGTCACCTTCTTACTAGAAAATGCTTTTGTTCGCTTCGTTGGAGTAGCCGCTTTCAGTCCCAGAAGTATTGTAGGCCGTGACCACGAAAAAGTAGGTTGTGCCTATCGTGAGACTGTTCACTTGATAGGTGGTCATGTTCCCTACAGTTATTGGGGGTCCGTATACGCCTGAGGCTGTGCCAACATAGACCTTGTAGCCAGCCAAGTCGGGCTCAGTGTTCGCATTCCAGGTCAATGTGGCTGTCCCTGTTGTCGGTGGCGCTGTGACCGTCAGCGTCACGGTCACTGTCTGTGGGCTGTTGGTCGCCCCAGAGGCCGTGATCGTGATCGTCCCGTTGTAGGTGCCGGCTGCAAGGGAAGCCAGATTCACACTCACGGGGACCGCATCGGTCTCCGTCGTCGTGGTTCCAGAGGTCGGGCTCACAGTCAACCACGAAGCATTGTCGCTCACCGACCAGCTCAGAGTCCCGCCGCCCGTATTCGTCAGGCTCAGTGTCTGGTTGGCCGGGTTTGAGGCGCCCTGAATGCCTGTAAAGGTGAAGCTAGATGGACTCCTGCCAATGGTCGCAGGCGCGGCGGTGATGGTCAAAGTCACCGGCACGGTCCGCGGAGTGTTGGTGGCTCCGGACGCCGTGACTGTAATCGTCGCGTTGTAGCTGCCGGCGGTCAGACCCGTGAGACTCACACTCACTGTGGCAGAACCGGGCGCGGTGCCGGAAGCTGGGCTTAGGGCCAGCCAAGTGGCTGTGTCAGTCACTGACCAGTTCATGGTCCCGCCACCCGTGTTGGTGATACTGAGCGTCTGATTAGCGGGGTTCGCCCCACCTTGGATGCCAGTAAAGGTTAGACTTGTCGGGCTCAATCCAATTGTTGGCGGTGCCGCAGTAACTGTCAGAGTGATCGGCGCGGTCTGTGGGGTATTCGATGCCCCGGTCGCCGTGACGGTAATCGTCGCATTGTAGGTGCCAGCGGTCAGACCGGAGGTGTTCACACTCACTGTGGCAGAGCCGGGCGCGCTACCGGTGGCCGGGCTTAGGGTCAACCACGTGGCACTATCGCTCACTGACCAGTTCAATGTCCCACCACCGGTGTTGGTAACGCTCAGCGTCTGAGCAGAGGGATTCGCTCCACCCTGGACCCCAGTAAAGCTCAGGCTCGATGGGCTCAGACCAATGGTTGGGGGCACCGGCGCAGCGGTGACGGTCAAGGTCACCGGCACAGTTCGCGGGGTATTGGTCGCCCCGGCTGCTGTAACTGTAATCGTCGCGTTATGGGTACCCGCAGTCACCCCTGCGAGGTTCACGGTGGCTGTGAGGGTCCCGGGCGCGGTCGATCCTGAGGCCGTCAGGATCAGCCATCCGGCATTGCTGCCTGCGCCCCAGCTCATGGTCCCGCCGCCTGTATTGGTCACGCTTAGTGTTTGGGCAGAAGGGTTCGCTCCACCCTGCACACCACTAAACGTTAGGCTGGCCTGACTCAGACCGATGGTCGGCGAGGGCGGCGGAGGTGGAGGCGGGGCCGTCTGCGCCGCTGGCGTGAGAATGCCAGCCACTTCCGGCCGCTGAGTCAGTTTCCGAGCAGAACCGGATCCCGAAGACGATCCCGACTGAGGCGCTCCAGAAATTTTGCCTACTGGTGCAAGAGGAGCCAGGGTTGCCGATGCTGAAGGCAGAGTCGCTTGGGAAGACGGCACGAGTGTTGGAACAGTTAGGCTCCCAGTAGCGGTTGCTATCGGAGAAGTATTTTTGGATCTCTTCAAGGCAGTTGATTCAGTGTTAGTTATGCTTGCTGTCGGAGTCGTGTTGGGAGACAACGAAGTCGTTGGCGATACGGAAGAGGTGGCAGGAACATGAGACGCTGATGGGCGCCGTGTCAATTTGTTGCGATTATGCTTCTTCTTAGAGATCGTGCTGGGTGTCGATTGATGAGACGGTATTGTTGTGTTTCCTGATGGGCGCCGAGTGAGTGTATGGGTCTTGTTGGCGGATTGCAAAGAGACCGTCGGCTGTGGGGGGACAGAAAGTGGTTCTGCTGACGCACGGCTCTGCAGGGTGAGCGGTCCAGTTTGCCAAATGACCGTCCCGCTGCTCATCCAACACAATCCTGTCACCAGTGCCACGACGATCTTGAAGCACTGGTTGCGAGCGTCCGACCTCTTATGCAAGTGCCACATGGTCTTGGCCTCCTTGCTCACTCTGGCCATCCACATAAAAACGCCCATCCGATAACAGGGTGGGCGTTTCGTCGCACCTGCATCTGCAGCGTGGCAGCCAGACCAACCATGGGAAGCCGTGCTTCCCTATCCAGGCCTCTTGGCTTTGCGCCCTACCCTCTCAGGTAGTTTGCCTTTTTCACGCGCCGTGACGAGAGGTCACGGCATTTCCATTTGCGTCTTGTTTTTTCCTTTCGACCGCCGGTATTCCCGGCTCAGCACTTGTCAGCGTTTCTCGTCATCTGGAGGCATCTACACCCGTTTCACGCAAGGGATAATGAGCAAGACCAGTGCCGAATTGCCTTGGCCCTCAATGGTGGTCTTTAGAGGAAGAGAAAGACAAGGAAAATTGGGTGCTTGTGCCCTTGCCTTGTCAGTATGTGCTAGATCATGATGTCGGATGCGTTGACTGCGGCGTTGTATGGACTGGCCTCTCCCGAATGAACATTCGTACTAATACATGAAGTATCATATGTAAGTAATTGAGTAATAAAGTAATTACAACTCATTTACAGCACTAATCTCCATGTGCAACCAATTGATTTTCATAGACTGACAAAAGTGAAGGTTCCCCTACGTCCCCAGGGGGTGACACAGTGCTTGAACCATTGAGTTGAGTGGATGGAGTGGTCAAAACCATGCGAAGCGGAGGGTACGCAAGAAAGCTAGGCTCCAAACGGGAATTGCATCACAGGGGGCCCTCTTCCCATGAGTGGGCAGCATGGGGAAGAGGGCTTTCCTTTTGATGAGCTATATTCTGTACGTGTCGGGATTCTGTTTCCGTGTTTCCGAAATGAGTCTGACAATTGACTGAGGAGACAGGTTCTGCCATCCTTCTTACAACGCAAAGCTGGGAGGTTCTCGATGGGGAAAGACACGCCAAGGTGCATAGGGGTGGTGGGGCTGGGATACGTCGGCCTTCCCATCGCGGTCGCATTCGGCAAAGTACGCCCGGTGGTTGGCTTCGATATCAATGAGGAGAAGGTTGAAGAACTTCGGCGAGGGATTGATCGCACAGGCGAAGTTTCCTCGGCCGATCTACAGGCTGCCCAGATCCAGTACACGTGTAAGCCAGCTGATCTCAAGGCAGCCGATTTCATCATCGTGGCTGTGCCGACGCCCATCAACGAGGCCCTGCAGCCGGATCTCACGGCGCTGCGGCGGGCGTCCGAACTGATCGGCGCCAACCTTTCGCCAGGAACGATTGTTGTCTTCGAGTCCACGGTCTATCCCGGGGCTACGGAGGAGGTCTGCCAACCCTTGCTCGAGCGTTCCTCCGGCCTGAAGTGCGGCGTGGACTTTAAGCTGGGCTATTCGCCGGAGCGAATCAATCCCGGAGACAAGGAGCACACGCTGGAGAGGGTGGTAAAGGTGGTTGCTGCTCAGGATGCAAAGACACTGGAACTCGTGGCGAGCACCTACGCATTAGTCGTGAAGGCCGGTATCCATCAGGCGCCGAGTATCAGAGTGGCTGAGGCGGCCAAGGTGATCGAGAACACCCAACGTGATCTGAATATCGCCCTCATGAACGAACTGGCGCTCATCTTTAATCGGCTGAACATCGATACCAGAGCGGTGCTGGAAGCGGCCGGAACGAAGTGGAATTTCCTCAAGTTCACACCGGGTCTCGTGGGAGGACACTGCATCGGCGTAGATCCCTACTACTTGACCACGAAGGCCGAATCAGTGGGGTATCACCCTCAAGTCATTCTAGCCGGCCGCCGGATCAACAATGGGATGGGGAAGTTTGTCGCTGAGCAGACCGTCAAGCTCCTCAGCAGGCTGGAGCATCCGATCAAGGATCTCCGTGTTGCAGTGCTCGGCATCACCTTCAAGGAGAACGTCCCCGACTTGCGCAACAGTCGCGTTCCGGACATCATTCATGAGCTCCAAGACTACGGCCTTCAAGTGATCGTCCATGATCCCTTGGCCCTTCCGGAAGAGGCGCTGGCAGAGTATGATATCCCACTGGTACCGTGGGATCAGGTCAGGAAGGTCGATGGAATCGTGGTGGCGGTGCCGCACCAGGCCTACCTCGCGATGGGGACCCAGGAGCTGGTAAAACCACTCAATGACGTTGGACGCGGCGTGGTGGTTGACGTGAAAGGCATCCTATCTCCCAAGTCCTTGCCCCCTACCACGAAGTACTGGAGACTGTGACGGCCGTCTGTGTTCCCGTACTATCGCCATCGCCGCCATGTTTTCCTGTAGTTAGAAGTCCGCGGCAGCCTGACGCATGCTTGACTGCTTAGGGTGCTTTCGCTTGCAGCCACCGATGCATTGATCTTCCTTCTGAATCTGTTACAATGCCGGCCACTTAGGTTCGACGGCAACACTTCGAATTTATGGCAAACTCTTTGCTTTCCGCGAACTTCATGTTATGTGTAAGCCTTGTAGGTGGTGAACAAGGGGTGCGAACATGAATTCTCGACCCATTCTTCCAAGTCTTCTGGTACTTGCCCTGCTGACTGGCTGCAGCATGCTGATGTCTGCGGATACCAAGCGGGGTGATCAACATGTTGAGGAGGGGAACTGGGAAGAAGCGATGCTGGCCTACCAGCAAGCACTCAAGGAAGATCCCTTCAATCAACCACTCCAAGCCAAACTTACCCTCGCGAGGACCCGCGCGGCCGCCATGCATGAAGAGCGGGGCCGGGCGCTCCTTAAAGAGCACCAGATTGAGCAGTCCATTGAGTCATTCAAGCGCGCCTTGAATCTTGAGCCGGCCCGCGTGGAGCACCATGCGGCCCTGGCCGAGGCGCTGCGCCTTAAAGAGGCTCGTGACCAGGTCCGGGAGGCTGAAAAACTCCACAACGTCGGCCGAGTGGATGAGGCCATTGATGCTTACACCAGAGCGGCTGAGCTGGACCCCAGCTTGAGCCGCGCCCTGGAGGGAGTGGCTGCCCTCACTGAGCAGCAGCAGGCTTCAAAGAGGGAGGGGGCCTTTGGCCAGCCGGTTACGATGCGGTTCCAGAAAGCCGGGATCAAAGAGGTGCTGGAGGGATTAGCTAAGGCTTCCGGCTTCAACGTGGTCTTTGACAAGGATGTGAGGAGCGACCCGATCAGTATCACGATCCAAGACACGCCGTTCGATCAAGCCTGGAACCTCATTTTGAGCAGCAACAGCCTCTTCTCCCGACGAGTGGGACCAGACACTGTCCTGGTCAGTCCGAACACCAAGCAGAAGCAAGAGCAGTATCAGGATCTGATGATCCGGACCTTCTACCTGTCCAACGTCAAAGCCAAGGAGATGGTGACGTTACTGAGAAGTATGTTGGACAGCAAACGCATGTACGCCAACGAAGAGATTAATGCCGTGGTGATCCGGGACCAACCGGAAAAGCTCCAACTTGCGGAGCGAATCATTTTGGCCAATGATCGTCAACCGTCGGAGGTGCTATTCGACGTCGAGGTGCTGGAGGTCAACCGGACGAAGACCCAGAGGTACGGATTGGACTGGCCGAAGCAGGCGGGAGTTGGTGTTGTGCCGCCCGGATTTACCGGCGCCCTGACGTCCGCTGCCCAGCAGTTTACCTATCGTCAACTGACCGACCTGGGGCCGGACAGCTACATCTTTCGACTCCCCTCGACCGTGCTTCTTGACTTTTTTAAACAGGAATCGGACGCGAAGACGCTGGCTGCGCCGAAGATTCGCGTGATGAACAATAAGAAAGCGGAGATCAACGTCGGGGATAAACAACCGATCTTGCTTTCCACCACGAACGTCCTGCCAGGCCAAGCCGCGACCGGCGCAGTGCCGACCACCTCAACCGTGACCTCGATTGAATTCAGGGATGTGGGGGTGAAATTGACAGTCGAACCCACCATCCATTTAATCAACGAACTCTCCTTGAAGTTGAAAATTGACGTGATCCGTCTTGGGGACCGGGTGGTGTTGCAGGCCTCTCCGGAGATCACGCAGTTCCGATTCGGCAACCGGACTGCCGAAACGGTTCTGAATATCAAGGACGGTGAAACAATCGTGCTGGGCGGCCTGATCCAGGAGGAGGATCGGAAGACCAGGGTGACCATTCCATGGCTGGGAGATCTCCCCCTCGTCGGGTGGATGTTTAGCACCTTTACCACGGATAGGCAGACCACGGAGGTGGTTCTCACGATCACGCCGCATATTGTGCAAACCATGAATCCGCCGAGCCCGGAGGCGCAAACTTTTTGGTCCGGCACCGAGTCCCTCTATGCGACCACGCCACTGTTTTCTGGCACCACTCAGAAGTCGGTCGGCTCCGAAGGAAATGGACGGCAATCCAAGTTGCAGCAGCCTCCTCGTCCTGGCGGAGCTTTGCCAGGGAGCCAGAGTGCGCCAACTCTCTCTCGTGCCACTGCTGGTCACGGGACGGTGCTGGCCTTGAAGCCATCCGAGCTTGCGACGGGGATCGGCCAGGAGTTTCAAGTGGGCCTGGTGGCGGAAAGCCTCGAAGGTCTCACAGAAGGTGTGGTGACGGTAGAGTATGACCCGCAGGTCCTGGAATTCCGTCGAGTCGTGGAGGGGGAACTCCTGAAGCGGAAGGGTGGCCGGGCGTCGGTGACGGTATCGCCGAATCCCAGCAGGGGCTCCATCCAGCTCACGATGCGCCGACAGGGAGAACCGGCTTCGGGAAATGGCGGTCTGGTCATGCTGACCTTCGCCGGCCGAGCGCCGGGTGTGTCGCCCCTGGCGATTCAGATGCCGGAGGGTCTGGACCACGGCAAGTATGGCCGGCCGGCGATCGAGGGACATGGCATCGTGAGGGTTCGGTGAAGGAGGAGGGGGTGACCCTCCTCGAGTTGCTTGTGACCCTGGCCATCCTCATGATTCTGGCGTCGGTCGCCATGCCGCTCACCAGAGTGTCGGCGAAGCGAGCGCAGGAGGTGGAGTTGCGCCAGCAGCTCCGCGTGATCCGAGCGGCGATTGACTTGTTCAAGATCGAGTGGAATCGCGAGGGAGACGTCCTGCTCGGCACGCTCTGTGTGAAGAACAAACTGACCTGCAAAGACGTCAGCGGGGTCTATGGTCATCCCAAGTCGCTTGATGTGCTGCTCGGGGTGACACTTGGCGGCCAGGAGGCAGTCACGCGGGGCACGACCGTCAGGCGATATCTGAGAAAGGTTCCCATTAATCCGATGACCGGCAAGGCCGACTGGGTCCTGCGCTGCTATAGTGATCCGCCGGATGCACAGAGTTGGTGTGGAAGCGATATCTATGATCTTTCGACTCAGGGCCAGGAACTCGCGCTGGATGGCACGAAGTATCGCGACTGGTGAGCGGCAGCGCAGGCAGCCGAATGGCTTCACCATTATCGAGCTCATGACGGTCGTCTCGATTGTGGGGATCCTGGCTACGCTTGCGGTGCCGTCGTATCAGGCTGCCTTGCTCAGAGCTCGGGAAACAGCCCTTCGGCACGATCTGTTTACTTTGCGGGATCTACTTGACCAGCATCGGGCTGACCAGGGCAAGTATCCCTCATCGCTACAAATCTTGATGAGTGCCGGCTATCTTAGGAAGATGCCGGTGGATCCCTTCACAACCTCTGAGGCCACGTGGCAGGAAATCACTGAGCCGACGGTGGGCAGCGTTGAGGGTGGAGTCGTTGACGTGTTTTCCGGCTCGGACCGGGTCGGGACAAACGGCGTCCCGTACAATCAATGGTGACGACGATTCTCCCAGGCGCAGGCAGGGCCAACCGACCTTGTTCGTTCGTATGATGAAACATCTGACCTACTGTGCGCTGTTCTCTGCTCTGATCCTGGCGGGATGCGCTGAGTTCGATCCTGGGCCGACGGTGGACGATCTACAGTTGACTATCGACGCGCTCAAGACCCAGACCAGGGATGCGCAACGGACGGTTGCAGACCTGCGCGCCGAGTTGGAAACGCGCCGCCAGGAGTTGGGAGCGGCGCTGGTTGCGAGGGCTCAATTGGAAGGCAAGCTGCGTGAGGCTGAGCGCCGATTCATTGAGGCGCGCCAAGTGGTCGAGTTGCAGCGTGAGGAGTTGGCCAGAGCCCGGGACGAACGAGCGGGTGTGGCGCACGGCGGGCGCAACCTCCGGTCACAACTGCGTCGCCTGCAGCAGCAACTTGCACAGCACGATCAGCTCCAGCAACAGATGGTCAGTCCATCTCGTCCCCAGGTGCGCTCGCGTGCTGTAGGAAGGGCTCGCCAGCAAGAATCTACCGTTAACATGGCTGAGCATCAGGACGCTCTGCGGAGGGGGGCCGTACCAGCGGCGCGAATGAATCGGTCATCATCGACCTCGCCGGACCCAGCGCAGCCCGTGGATGATTCGACGGCGTTACCCCTCAGAATAATCGTCGTGAAGCCTGGCGATACCCTCTGGAGCCTCGCGCGGCGGTACCGGGTGGATCTCATGGAGCTGCGAATCCTCAACCAGTTGACGACAGATCGCATTCTGGCCGGTCAGGACTTGTTCCTGCCTCCTGCTTCAGGTGACGCAGGGTAGGCTAACGGCGAATTGGAATCCGTGGACACGACGAGCAGCCGTCTCGTCGGTTCGGCAATCGAATGGTGTGCAGTAGGGCACGATGCCGGTCTTTCTGTACAGGGTCGCGAGACCGGATGGGACCACGATCGAAGGCCAGATTGAGGGGGATGATGAAGGAATGGCCAGGGCTCGACTGGAAGGTCAAGGGTACCTGGTGTTCCGGCTCCAGCGCCGAGGGGGGTGGTTTGCAGCCCCGAGCGGACTGCTTCAGCGTTGGGGCAAGGTATCCCACCAAGAATTCCTGATCTTCAATCAGGAACTGCTCGCGCTCGTCAAGGCTGGTCTGCCGATCCTCAGGGTGTGGGATCTCCTGATCGAGCGGGCCCAGCATCAAGCCTTTCAAGCTACCTTGCGCGTCGTGCGCCAGGACATCCGTGGAGGCGCGTCCACGTCCGATGCCCTTGCCCGCCATCCCGATCAGTTCCCCGAACTCTACGTTGCCTCTGTGAAGGCCGGTGAGCAGTCCGGTAACCTTCCCGAAGTTCTCCAACGGTACATCGCGTACCTCAAGCTCATGATTGAGCTCCGCCAAAAGATGACGAAAGCCTTGGCCTATCCGGCCTTCCTGGTAATCGTGGGGGTCGCAGTCGTCGGCTTTCTGCTGGCCTATGTGATGCCGACCTTCGTCGCCGTCTATGGAGAGACGGCAAAGACTCTGCCCCCGGCAACCCAAGCGCTCATTACATTGGTCCAGACGATTCAGACACATGTGCTCACAGCGGCACTCGTGGTGGCGGGAGCAGGGGTCGGTTTTCAAGTGTGGTACAGGACACCCCATGGCCGATTGGCCTGGGACCGAATCCTACTGAAACTGCCGATTCTCGGAGAGGTGCTGGTCAGACACCATACCATTCAATTGACACGAACCTTGGCCACGGTGCTCGGTGGGGGAACTCCCTTGGTCGATGCGCTCCAGACTGCTCGGGGAGCGGTGTCCAACCGATTGCTGACCGCCGGTTTGACCACTGCCGTCGGGCAGATTCGCGAGGGAGGCACGTTGGCCGCGTCGCTGGAAGCGCCCAAGATTCTGCCCCGGCTGGCCCTGGAGATGATCGCGGTGGGAGAAGAAACCGGTTCGCTCGAGACGATGCTCCGGGATGTGGCCGAATTTTACGAGGGTGAATTGGATCTGAGGCTCAGTCAACTGACGACATGGATCGAGCCGGTGTTGCTGCTGGTCATGGGAGTGTTAGTCGGGGGTATCGTGATCATCATGTATCTGCCGGTGTTCCAGATGGCTGGGACGATCCAATAGAGAGCAGTCTGAAGGGGAGAGCAAGCAGATGGGACGCGTCCTGAATCGCAAACCGCTCGGTGACCTGCTGGTAGAGCAGGGATTTCTGGAGAGGAAAGATCTGGACATAGCGATCGCTCGGCTGGGGTCTTCACCCGGCTCACTAGGCCAAGCGCTGGTAGCAGACGGGCTGATCACTGAAGAGCAGTTAGTGAGCGCGGTGGCCGAGCAGCACGGTCTTCCATTTAAGCTACTCATTAACTTTCGGGTGGATCAGAAATTTTTTCAGACGGTCTCTGTCGACCTCATGCATCGTCACCCATTCGTACCCATTGACGAACGCGATGGCGTGCTGACGATTGCCATCCCCGATCCTCAGAACCTGCTGGGGCTGGATGAGCTGGAGCTACTCCTGAACCGTCCACTTCGACTGATCGTCAGCCCTCGCGCCGACATTCTGGCGGCTCTGAGTCGGAGCGAAGGGTCGAGCCAGGCCCTCAAGGAGCTGGAGGCTGAATATCGCTCGGTGCTGGTCAAGGAGGATGAGCGGGGCGAGGAGGTGCTCTCGGTTGAGAAGATCACCCAGGACCTGAGTCCGGTGGTCAAACTGATGGATACGATCCTCTTGAGCGCGCTGCAGCGGCGAGTCAGCGATATCCATATTGAAGCCACCGGCCGAGCGACACAGGTCAAGTTTCGCGTGGACGGCATTCTTCTCCCGGCCCTTGAGCCGCTGGACGTGAAGCTACACGCGCCCCTCGTGTCCAGACTGAAAGTGATGTCGGACCTGGATATCGCGGAACGACGGGTGCCGCAGGATGGCCGGTTCCGGATGAGATTGAACCGCAAGACGGTGGATTTTCGGGTCTCGATCCTGCCCAGCGCGTTCGGCGAGTCGGTGGTCATCCGGATTTTGGATCGTGAAGCGATCACCGCCGGGGTGTCCGCTCTACGGCTTGATCGGCTGGGGTTCAATCCTGAGGATCTTCGGCGTTTTCGCCGCGCGATTACCGAGCCCCACGGGATGGTGCTGGTCACCGGACCGACTGGCAGCGGAAAGACCACCACGCTCTATGCCGCGATCAGCGAGATCAACACTGGGGATGACAAGATCATTACCATCGAGGATCCGGTGGAATACCAACTGCCTGGGGTGGTGCAGATTCCGGTCAATGAGAAAAAAGGATTGACCTTCGCGCGCGGGCTCCGCTCGATTCTCCGGCACGACCCGGACAAGATCATGATCGGCGAAATCCGGGACGCCGAGACCGCCCAGATCGCCATCCAGTCGGCTTTGACCGGCCATTTGGTGTTCACCACGGTCCATGCCAATCACGTCTTTGACGTGATCGGACGGTTTGTCAACATGGGCATTGAACCGTACAACTTCGTGTCGTCTCTCAATTGCGTACTGGCCCAACGGTTGGTGCGGTTGATTTGTCAGGCCTGCCGTGAGCAGGTGCGCCTGGACAAGACCCAGGCTGAAGAGTCAGGGCTCGACAGTGAGCGGTATCGGGATGTCCAGCTCTATCAGGGCCGCGGGTGCGGGGAGTGCCACGGGACCGGCTACCGCGGCCGTCAGTGCATTACCGAGTTTCTGGATCTGACCGAGGAAATCAAGGAGATGATTCTGGCGCGCAGACCCATCTCCGAGATTCGTTATCGGGCGATGACCGATGGCATGACCACGCTGCGTCAAGCAGCTCTCGCGAAGGCGCTGCGGGGTGAGACGACGTTGCGCGAGATCAACCGCGTGACCTTTGTCGAAGCGACCTGAGGAGCATGCGCATGTGGGGGAATAGTCGGTTGCACCGTTGCCTCAAGCTAGGGCCGCGCGAGGCAGCGTGGGCGGAGTCCAGCCGGAGCTGGATGGGCCGGCGTCGGGATCGGTGCCGGCTGATCCAGCTGCCGCCAGGCCTCATTCAACTGTCGCCGGTCGAACCGAACATCACGGATTCGGCTGCCCTGGCGACTCGCCTCCGTGTGCTGATACAACCGGAAGCGCGCGGTCGCTCGGCCCTTCACAGGCTGGTAGCGCAGGTGCCGAAACCCGTCACGCTGATCTTGCCGGACCTCTGCGTCCGGGCCGTCATCTTCCGGCTGGATAACGTCCCGACTCAGCCTGCGGAGCGCGAAGCCTTGATCCGTTGGCGTCTGGGACAGGAAAAGCTCTTCCCGCTTGTTGGGGCGAAAGTGGTCTCCCAGCCTCTTTCAACGAACGGAAAACGGGCGACCGGCCCTCAGACGGTCCTGGCCGTAGCGATCCAGGAGTCAGTGCTGCATCAATATGAAGCAGTCTGTGAGGCGGTGGGGCTGTCTCCCATGCAAGTGGATGCGGTCAGCTTCCGCCTGTTCAATCTGTGGGCCAGGGTGGCTCGGGGTGCCGGAGAGAACGGCGCTGAGGACCTCCTCTGGCTGAGCCTGCTCGACGGCGGCCTCACCCTCTTGATCGTCCATGCTGGTGAGCTCGTGTTTCTTCGAAGCAAACTGCAACTTCCAGGGGCCCGTGTCTCGGGCGAATCGAGCCATCTTGAGGCTGGGCAGGCCGACAAGGTGGTGGCGGAGATTGCCGCCTCGCTGCTCTCCTGCGCCGAGACCTATCCAGACCTCGCGGCAAAACGCCTGATCCTCGTCAGTGATGAACCAGAGACAGGGCTTGCGCGTCTGATCAGCGAGGAGTTTGGAGTAGAGGTTGAGGGGCTGGGTGTCGCTCAGGCGGAATCTGCCGGATGGGACCAAGCCAATACCTCTGTGCCAAGAGGGGTCCTTCCGGCGATCGCGGGACTCTTGGGGGCAGGATGATCGGAGCTACGTCTCATACGGGTGTGATGGAGCGACCGTTCCGGATCAACCTGAGCAGCCGTCACCGGGCCTACCTGGGCCCCCTCCGCACCGGGCTTGTAGCGCTGGCGCTGGTGTTGGTGGGCGGCATTGCCTGGAGCCTCTATGACGTACTGATGATGCACGGCGAGGCCGGTCAGGTGCAACTCGCGCTGCAACGAGTTCGAGAGCAAGACCGACTGCTCATGGCTCAGGCTGGGAACGAAGGCCTTGATCTCTCAGACGCGGCATGGCAGCGACTTGCCGGCGAGGTCGCCTTCGCCAACCAGTTGATCGCGGCGCGCAGCTTTTCGTGGACGCAGTTTCTCAGCGGCTTGGAGGAAGTCGTGCCGGCCCGCCTGGCAATCGACAGCATTCGATTCGACTCGAAGAGCTCGATCATCAAGCTGACGGGAGTGGCCGCGTCTCTGGAGGACGTGACCGCCTTCACCCTTGTCTTGCAGGACCATCGCACCTTCAACGATCCGGTGCTGGTTCAGCACCGGGGGGTAGAGAACGGAATGGTCGGATTTGAGCTGACCGTGCGATATCGCGGGAGTGGACGATGAACCTCGTGACAGAGATGATCGCGCGCCTGCTCAAGCAGCCCTATGCCACGCTCCTTCCACTGATGGTGCTGGTCGGCCTTCTGAGCCTGTTGTTCCTAGGGCTTCATCTGTTCATAGTGGTTCCTGCGCAAGATCAGCTGACACAATTACAGACAGACTGGAGGGCAGCGAGGCAGCGGCTGGCCCAGCATGTGGATGCCAAGCGGATCCGGAGCGACTTGGCGCAGGTCATGGCGATCTTTCCGGAGAAGCGAGACTTTGCCCCCCTCGCGCTCGGGATTACCGATGAGGCGAAGCGGAACCGGGTCAGCCTTCCAGCGCTGACCTACAGGGTGGAAAAATCGGAGGTGGGTCTGGCGGGCAAAGCGGTCTTTCAGGGGTCGGTCACCGGTCGGTATGAAGACCTTCGCAGGTTTATCCATCATCTGGAAACGGCCGAGGAACTTTTGTTCATCGAAGATTTGAACGTGGTCGGCTCGCCCGGCAAGCAGAGCGAGTCCGTGACCTGTACAATCCGGATTGTCACTTATCTCAGGGGTGAACCAGACCAAGCCCCTGCTTCGTGACGGCATGACGATGACCAATCAAAAGCAACTCCTGGTGCTGCTGGTTCTTGCCGGGCTCTGGGCGGGGCTGCTGATGTGGCGTCTTGTCGGCACAGAAGAGCCGGCTCGCGTCCCGCTGGTTAATGTGGCCGGTCAGTCTGCTCACCAGACGGTGACCCGAGCAAAGACGGGAACCGCCTTGCGCGTGGATCTGGATCTGCTCGCAGCCAGCCGCACGCAACGAGAAGGGACCTTCACCACTCCCAAAAACATCTTTTCCCTCGTTCGATCAGATGGACCTCAAGCCGCGTCGTCGGAACCACCTTTGCCAGTTGACATACCCCTCACTCCGGAAGAGCAACTCAGTCAGCAAGCGACAGCGGCCGAACTGACCCAGTTTCGGTATCTCGGGTATTTTTACCTGGGTGAATTTCGTCAGCGGGGACGGG
>Ga0209859_1000052_pt1 | contig 22544 bp, 24 predicted proteins | sample GWRWS3_50_60_FD_187241 | JGI IMG/M metagenome (GOLD analysis project Ga0209859, IMG submission 187241) | Riverbed sediment microbial communities from areas with vegetation nearby in Columbia River, Washington, USA - GW-RW S3_50_60 (SPAdes)... | ecosystem: Environmental > Aquatic > Freshwater >... | reverse complement strand
GATCGGAGTCGTCATGGTCGGGAGCCCGGCGGGCGCGCACGTCGGCGGCACGGTGAACCACCTCTGGAATCACCTGAAGCCGAAGGCGGACGCGCGTTACGTCAACGAAGGGGAGCTGCTGTGGGCCGTCGTGGACGGCACCACCGGCACGCTCGCTCGCGGCAACCGCGTGACGTCGGTCAATAAGGGCCCCGGCACGGGCATCTACCAGGTGAGATTCGCGCGGAACGTCAGGAACTGCGCCTACGTCGCCACGATTGGGCTGCCGGGCGCCTCGGGCACGTCCGCTCCCGGCGAGATCACGGTCGTCGGGGAGGCGGCGAGCGTCAACGGCGTCTTCCTGACGACGCACGATTCTGCCGGCACAGCCGCGGATCGTTCCTTTCACCTGATCGTCGACTGCGGAGCGACGTCGGCTCCGGCGAGGGTCGTCCCGCGCAGCGGAGGCGACGACGGAGTCGGCAACCTCAACCGCGGGAACTGAGGAGGCCTCCAACCAGTGACGTCCGGCGGGGGCCTGCGGGCCCCCGCCGCTCACTGTTCGCCGTTTTCAAGGCGCGTTTTCAGCGCCCGCAACGTCGGGAGCGCCTGCAGGTCGCGTTCGCGACCCGCCGCGGTCTTCGATCGGATGACGTCGTCGAGGCTCGCGACGCTGATCGCTAGCCCGTACACCTCGTAGGTCTCGGCCGCCTCGATCAGCTCGGGATACCCACGGGTCCCATCGGGGCGGAAGCACAGATCGAGGAATCCGAACCTCGTCACCAGCGTCATGGACGTGAACGAGCCGAAGCTCCGCTCGTCGAACGCGAACGGCACGCCCTCCGGCGCGCCGGCGACGCGCAGCTCGGCGTCCATCTCCTTAATCGCCTCTGCGAGGCGACGAAGGTTCTCGCGCTCGGTCGAAGGCGTGATGTCCACGTCCTCGGTGAGGAGGGGTGAGCCGTGAAGCCGTGCCGCGAGCCCCCCGATGAGAACGTAGTCGACGCCGTGTCGATCGAGCGTGCTCAGGATGCGCTCGATGTCGAGCGCGGGCATGGTCACACCGCCTTCGCGGACGCGGCGAACCGTGAGACCTCCTCGACGCTCCGCAGGCGCTCCTCGAGGGTCATCGCGAGGGTCGCTTCGATGAGTCCCTCGAGATGGTCGTCGTACGGAGCGATCTCGAGCCGCAGCTCGACGCGACACGCTCGGAGAATCCGCTGGAGCGTCTCGAGCGAGGGGGACTGCCGGCCGCGTTCGATGCGCGCGATCGCGGCCTGGGAGGTTCTCGCCCGCTGTGCGAGCTCCCGTTGGGTTAGTCCCGCTCGTCGTCGCGCTTCCCTGACGATTGCCCACGCTGCCATGCGGCTATGATACCGGATGCGGTATCAGGAGCCGCGCCCGATCCACTCCTCGCCGCCCTCGTAGACCTCCTTCTTCCAGAGGGGCACGTCCACCTTCAGCGTGTCGATGGCCTCCTTGCAGGCGGCGAGTGCGTGATTGCGGTGGGGAGCGGAGACGGCGATGGCGACGCTCGTCTCCCCGATCCCTACGCGGCCGAGCCGGTGCACCATGGCGATCCGGCAGAGGTCGTAGCGGGCCATCAGTCCCTCGGCGATCTCCGACATGACCTTCTCGGCCATGCCCTCGTAGGCCTCGTACTGGAGGTGGAGGACCGTGCGGCCGCGGGAGTGGACGCGCGTCGTCCCCAAGAAGGTGGCGACGGCGCCGGCGCGCTCGTCCGCGACCTCGGCGATGACGGCGTCGACGTCGATCGGCTCCTCGGTCAGCCGGAAGGCGCCGCCGGAGACGGGCGGAATCAGGGCCACCTCGTCGCGGTCGGCGAGCGGCCGGTCGGCGGCCGCGTACTCCTTGTTGACGGCGTAGAGGAGGCCCTCGGGCTCCTCGCCGAAGCCGAGCAACGCCCACACGTCGGCGACCCGTGCCCCCTTCGGCAGCTCGAGCGCCCGCTCACCCGTGCCGGCGCGCTCGCGGAGCCCGGCGAAGAGCTTGACCACGACCTGCACACCCGTAGCGTAGATTGACCTCATGGCCACGGCCGAGGATCGTCGCGAGACCGACTCGGGCATCGAGATCAAGCCGGTCTACACAGACGAGGACGTCGCGAGGCTCGCCCCGGAGCTCCCCGGCGAGTTCGCCTTCACGCGCGGCCCCTACAAGGACATGTACCGGGGGAGGCCGTGGACGATCCGTCAGTACGCGGGCTTCGCCTCCGCCGAGGAGACGAACGCACGCTTCCGCTACCTCCTGGAGCAGGGCCAGACCGGGCTCTCGGTGGCCTTCGACCTCCCCACGCAGCTCGGCTACGACTCCGACGACGAGCCCTCGGCGGGCGAGGTGGGCCGGACGGGCGTGGCGATCGACTCGCTCGCCGACATGGAGATCCTCTTCGACTCGATCCCGCTCGGGGAGGTCTCGACGTCGATGACGATCAACGCGCCGGCGGCGATCCTGCTCCTCCTCTACGAGCTCGTCGCCGAGAAGCAGGGGGTGCCCGGCGAGCGGCTCCGCGGGACGGTGCAAAACGACATCCTCAAGGAGTACGTGGCCCGCGGGAACTACATCTTCCCGGCCCGCCCCTCGATGCGGATCACGACCGACCTCTTCGCCTACTGCCACGAGCGGCTGCCGCGCTGGAACACGATCTCGATCTCCGGCTACCACATCCGCGAGGCCGGAGCGACCGCCGTGCAGGAGCTCGCCTTCACGCTCGCGCACGGGATCGCCTACTGCGAGGCGGCGGTGACGGCCGGGCTCTCGCCGGACGAGTTCGGCGAGCGGCTCTCCTTCTTCTTCAACGCGCACAACCACTTTTTCCAGGAGGTGGCGAAGTTCCGGGCGGCTCGGCGTCTGTGGGCACGGATCATGCGCGACCGCTTCGGCGCCACGAATCCGAAGGCGCAGGCGCTTCGCTTCCACGCGCAGACCGGCGGCTCGACCCTGACCGCGCAACAGCCCGAGAACAACATCGTCCGCGTGGCCGTGCAGGCCCTCTCCGCGGTCTGCGGCGGCGCGCAGTCCATCCACACGAACGCGTTCGACGAGGCGCTCGCGCTTCCGACGGAGCGAAGCGCCCGGATCGCGCTCCGCACGCAGCAGATTCTCCAGCACGAGGCGGGCGGGACGGACACCGCCGACCCGCTCGGCGGCTCCTACTTCCTCGAGGCGCTGACGCGGGAGCTGGAGGAGCGGGCCTCGGAGCTGATCGGGCAGATCGACGAGCTCGGCGGGGCCGTGGCGGCGATCGAGCAGGGCTTCACGCAGCACGAGATCGAAGAGGCGGCGTTCGAGCTGGAGCGCCAGCTTGAGGCGGGCGACCGCCTCGTCGTCGGCGTCAACCGCTTCGCCGAGGGCGAGGAGGAGGAGATGGAGCTCCACCGCCTCGACCCGGATGCGGAACGGCGGCAGGTCGAGCGCACGCGGCGGGTCCGGGCCGAGCGCGATGCGACCGCCGCGGAGAAGGCGCTCGCGCGGGTGCGCGAGGCGGCGCGAGGAGAGGGGAACCTCCTGGTTCCGATGCGGGAGGCGCTGGCGGCCCACGTCACGGTCGGCGAGATCTGCAACGCCCTCCGCGGGGAGCTCGGCACGTACGACGCGCACCTCGCGCCGTGAGACTCGAAGACGCGGAGGTCCTGCTGCGGCCGTTCGCGGAGGACGACGTAGCGGCCCTCGCCGAAGCGCTCCAGAACGATCCGGAGATCGATCGGTGGACGCGCATTCCGTCGCCGTACACGGAGGCGGACGCCCTCGAGTTCTTGACGACGACGGAGGAGAGGGCGTTCGCCATCTTCGACGGCCCGACCGGAGAGCTCCTCGGCGGCATCGGGGCGCGCGTCCACGACGAGGGCGTCGTCGAGATCGGCTACTGGGTGAGGGCCTCGACGCGCGGACGCGGCGTGGCGACGCGGGCGCTCAGGCTCGTCGCGAGCTGGGCCTTCGAGGAGCTCGGCGCGGGCCGTCTGCAGCTCGTGACCGAGCCGGCCAACCGCGCGTCGCAGCGGGTGGCCGAGAAGGCGGGCTTCACGCGCGAGGGAACTCTCCGCTCTCTCCTCGAGTTCAAGGGCCGTCGCCGGGACGCCGTCATGTACTCCCTCCTGCCCGAAGACCTCTAGATTCCCCCGTGGTCAAGGCAGAGGACCTCGACTCGGACCGGGCGAAGCCGCCGTGAGGCTCGAAGACGGCGGGGTCGCGCTTCGTCCTCTGACCGAAGACGACGTGCCCGCCATCGTCGAGGCCTGCCGCGATCCGCTCATCCCGCGTCATACGAGGACACCCGAGGGCCTCACCGAGGAGCAGGCGCGCGAGTTCGTCGCCGGCGCGAAGAACTCCTTCGCGATCGTCGATGCGCGCACCGACGAGCTGCTGGGCGTCGTCGGCTTCAGCGTGCTCGAGGACTCCCGCGGCAACTTCGGCTACTGGGTGAAGAAGGAGGCCCGCGGGCGCGGCGTCGCCTCGCGGGCGCTCCGGCTCCTGACGCGCTGGGCGGCGGAGGAGCACCGGCTCGAGCGGCTCCAGCTCATCGTCGAGCCCGAGAACGCCGCCTCGATCCGGGTCGCCGAGAACGCCGGCTTCAGCCGGGAGGGCCTGCTGCGGTCCTACATCGAGCTGAAGGGCAGACGGCTCGACGTCTACATGTACTCGCTTCTGCCGCACGAGCTCTAGCGGTTCCCCGGGGTCCACCCCACGCCTCCACCCGCTTTTGAGCGTAGCGCCGGAAAACGCACGCGTGGCGCGCGGAATGTGCCGCCTGGCGCCCGAGCCGAAGTAAGCTCCCGCGCATGGCGAAGGCCGAGGACGGGCGGTCGACCCACACGAAGCTCGAGGAGCTCGAGCGGCTCCGCGAGGAGGCGCTCCACGCGGGCGACGAGCGCGCCGTCGCCCGGCAGCGCGAGCGCGGGAAGCTCCTCGCGCGCGAGCGGCTCGAGAAGCTCCTCGACCCGGGCAGCTTCATCGAGCTCGACCGTTACGTCCGCCACCGCAACCCGCACTTCGGGATGATGGAGCGGCGGCCGTGGGGCGACGCCGTCGTCACGGGCTACGGGACGGTCTTCGGGCGCAAGGTCTTCGTCTTCTCCCAGGACTTCACCGTCTTCGGCGGCACGCTCTCCGAGGCCTTCGCGGAGAAGATCTGCAAGGTCATGGACCTGGCTCTCAAGTACGGCTGCCCCGTGATCGGCATCAACGACTCGGGCGGCGCGCGGATCCAGGAGGGAGTCGTCTCCCTCGGCGGCTACGCGGAGATCTTCTGGCGCAACGTCCAGGCCTCTGGCGTCGTCCCGCAGATCAGCCTGGTCATGGGGCCCTGCGCCGGCGGTGCCGTCTACTCGCCGGTCATGACCGACTTCGTGCTCATGGTCAAGGAGACCTCGTACATGTTCATCACGGGGCCCGAGGTGGTGAAGACGGTCACGGGCGAGGACGTGACCTTCGAGGAGCTCGGTGGGGCGCTCACGCACGCATCCAAGTCGGGCGTCGCGCACTTCGCCGCGGACGACGAGGAGGCCTGTCTCGAGGACGCGCGCTATCTCCTCTCCTTCCTCCCGCAGAACAACGTCGACGCACCGCCCTACTTCGAGCCCTCCGACCCCCCCGACCGAGAGGATCCCGAGCTCGACTCGCTGATCCCCGGCGAGCCGACCAAGCCGTACGACATGCGCGTCGTCGTCGAGCGTGTCGTCGACGACGGCGAGTTCCTCGAGGTGCACCAGTTGTGGGCCGAGAACATCGTCTGCGGCTTCGCCCGCCTCGGCGGCCACCCGGTCGGCATCGTCGGCAACAATCCGAAGGCGCTCGCGGGCACGCTCGACATCGACTCGTCCGTGAAGGCCGCGCGCTTCGTCCGTTTCTGCGACGCCTTCAACATTCCGCTCGTCACCTTCGTGGATGTGCCGGGCTTCCTCCCCGGGACGTCGCAGGAGTGGGGGGGCATCATCCGCCACGGCGCGAAGCTCCTCTACGCCTACTCGGAGGCGACCGTGCCGAAGATCGCGCTCATCACCCGCAAGGCGTACGGTGGGGCCTACGACGTCATGAGCTCCAAGCACATCCGCGCCGACTTCAACTTCGCCTGGCCGACGGCCGAGGTGGCCGTCATGGGCCCGGAGGGCGCCGTCAACATCGTCTTCCGGAAGGAGCTCGAGGAGGCAAACGACCCCGAGGCGCGCCGTGCGGAGCTCATCGCCGACTACAGGGCGCAGTTCGCCAACCCGTACACGGCCGCCGAACGAGGCTACGTCGACGACGTCATCGAGCCACGGCGTACGCGCCCCGTGCTCTGCGACGCCGTCAAGACGGCGCTGACGAAGCGCGAGAAGCGCCCGCCCCGCAAGCACGGCAACATCCCGCTCTGACCTCTACGGAACGACCCACTCGAGGTCCATGGCGGCCAGGGGGAGCGCGACGACGTCCCGCGAGACCGGCGCGACGAAGAGGATCTCCCGCCGCGTCGCCACCGCCGCGACGAGCGCGTCGGGTGCCCAGGAAACCGCCTGCCCGTTCGGGAAGGTGAGCGCGCGGCGTCCCCCGCTGTCGAAGAAGACGACACCACGGTCTGTGCGGGCGGCCACCATACCGGTAGCGCTCACGCACAGCTCCTCGATCCACCGGGTCGTGAACGTGGGCGAGTACACGAGCCGCTCCGTCGTCATGGCCGCCACGATCGCGCCCCCCCCGAAGCGGACGACCCCCCAGAGGCGCGCGTCGTCGATCCAGGCGACCTCCTCGAGCGCCGCCTCGCGACCGAACATGCTGCGGAGGTCGTCGCGGGAGATCAGGAGGCGCTCGGCGCCGCCGGCCTCGCCCGCGTAGAGCTCGCCCTCGCGGATGAACGTCAGCCGTCCGTTCGGCATCCAGGCGGGCGCGCAGGCGTCCGGGAAGATGGTCTCACCGCTCTCCCCCGGGGTGTAGACCTCGAGGTCGTCCCCTTCGCAGTACGCCCGTAGGTCGCCTCCGGGCTGGAGGGCCACCGTCTCGTCGACCGGTTCGTCGTCCGCAGTGAGGCTGAAGCGACAGGGTGCGAGCACCGCATCGGGCTCTTCCTCCCACACCAGGTTCGGGAGCCTGAGCGCGCGGAGCCGGCAGCCCGGCTCGTTTACGAAGAGGCGACCAGTGGCACCGAGCCCGCCGAGCCAGGCCCGCGCCTCCTCCGCGCCCTCGAGCGGCGGTGCACCGGCCGGCCCGCGCCAGGCAAGGTCATAGGCGTCGATGTCGAGTCGCGCAGACAAGGACTGGCTTCCCAGGAGGAAGACGTACACGCCGGCGTCGGTCGCGGCGGCCGCCCACAGGTCGTTCGGGGAGAAGGCAATCGCCCGGAAGCTCGTCAGTGGCGGAGGGGGAACGAGGCTGCCGCCGGCGTCGAGCAACAGGAATCCTTCTTCTCCGGACAGCCGCAGGGCGACGAACCCCCCGCGTGGGCTCACGGTCAGATCCGAGAGGCGCTCGGTTCCGCCGAAGTGCACGGCGATCATCTCCCTGCCTTCGAAGACGGCGACGAAGTCCTCGGTCCGGTCCACGCCCACGGAGGCGTCGAGGATGGTCACGAGCCGCGCATCGTCGAGCCAGCCGATCTCCTTGACCCGAATGGGCCGGATCCGTCCCGTGTCCGGGACGTCCGGATGCGCCAAGACAGCCTCCGCCAGATCCGTCTGCGAGAGGACCTCGGCCCTGCTGGGCCACTCGCGCACCACCCCGTCGGCGACGTACGTCAGCGTCCCGTCCGGGCGCCAGGCGGCCGCCTGGCCCCTGAACGGCTCGCCCTCGGGGCCCCGGTTGGTGGCGACCTGGATCTTGCCCTCCTCCGTCTGGAAGAGCCGTCCGATCAGGGGGTCTGAGCGGGGGTCCCAGCCGGAGCGGGCCTCGCTGACGCGGTAGCCGTCCGCCGAGAGGACGAAGCGGCACTCGCGCCAGCTGGGTGCCTCGGCCGGCTGGCGCGTGGGAAGCTCGACCGCTCGGAGGTCGCAGCTCTCGTCCGTGTAGTAGAGGAGGCCGCCGAAGGCTTCCTCGGGAGGCGCCGTCTCCGTTTGCCGGTCCGGCGTCGTCGAGACCGTAGATCTTTCCGGCCCAGACGAGCTCTCACCGCGGAGAGCGTCGACGCTCGCCGCGATCGCGATCGCGGCGACGACAACGAAGACGAGCAGGGTTCCTCCCCGCCGCATGCTTCGAGGATACGTCGCTCAGCTCGAGGCGGCGTGAGCTACGCGCTCTCGGCGACGACCAGCTCGAGGCGCGGCTGGTCGAACTCGGCCATGAAGGCCGCGACGACCTCGGGATCGAACTGGGTGCCGGCGCAGCGTTCGAGCTCGGCGATCGCGCGGTCGTGCGAGAGCCGGCCCCGATAGACACGATCGGTCGTCATCGCGTCGTAGGCGTCGGCGACGAAGAGGATGCGCGCGCCGAGCGGAATGTCGGCGCCGAGCTTGCCGTCGGGGTACCCGTCCCCGTCCCAGCGCTCGTGGTGGTACAGAACCCACGTCGCGACCGGCTCGACCCCGAGGGAGTCGAGCATGCGGTAGCCGATCTGCGGATGGCGCTCGAGCACGAGGCGCTCGGCCTCGTTCAGCGGGCCGGGCTTGCGGAGGATCTCCTCCGGGATAGCGAGCTTGCCGAGGTCGTGGAGGCTGCCGGCGAGCCGTGTCAGCTCGATCGCCTCCGAGTCGAGCTCCATGCGCGTGGCGACGCGCGCCGCGAGCTCGCCGACCATGTAGGAGTGGCTGCCCGTGTAGGCGTCGCGCGCGTCGACGGCGTGGGCGAGGCTGGCGGCCGCGCGCAGGCGCGCGGCGCGGTCCGGACCCTCGGCGAGCCGGCGGAGCTCCGCGAGCTCGATGACGTCCGGGCGGTAGACGCGCACGGTGTTCTTCCCCTGCTCCTTGGCCAGGTAGAGCGCGCTGTCGGCGACGCGGACGAGCTCGCTCCGCTCGACGCCGTGCTGCGGATAGGTGGCGACGCCGGCGGACACGTTCAGCACCTCGCCGAGGTCGACCTCCGTCTCGGCGATCCGCTCGATGATCGACCGTGCGACCGAGAGGCCCTCGTGCTCGTCGCGGCGGGGGAGCAGGAGGGCGAACTCGTCGCCGCCGAGGCGGAACGCCTCACCTCCTTGGCGCAGGCGGGCCGCCACCTGCGCCAAGACTCGATCGCCGGTCGGATGGCCGTACCGGTCGTTGATCTGCTTGAAGTCGTCCACGTCGAGGAGGCAGAGCGTGAGCGGGAAGCCTTCGTCCTGCGCCTTGTCGAGGTCGTGCTGGAGCCGCTCGTGGAAGTGGCGGTGGTTGCCGAGCCCGGTGAGCGGGTCGGTCAAGGCCAGGCGCATCGCCTTGAGCGCGCTGTGCACCGAGCGCTGGTAGAGGGCGATGGCGACGAGCGGTCCGACGAGCGCCGTGGCGAGGAAGGGGGAGCGCTCCCACAGGACGGCGAGCATGAGGCTGACCGAGGCCATGATCGAGAAGGGGACGACGGTCAAGTAGACCGACCGCTCGAGGAGCGGCAGGAACGGCTCGCCCGACCAGCGGGAGATGATGCCGGCCGTGAGCGGGATGTTGACCGCGTAGAAGGCCGCCGCAGCGAAGATGACCTCGACGAAGAGCCCGCCGACGCCGGCGTGTGAGCCGACGAGGGCCGCCGTGACGCCGGCCGCTCCTCCGCCGAGGGCGTAGACGGCGCTGTTGTAGGCGAGCCTGATCGCCGGCCGCCGCTGGACGAGCTCGATCGTCGCCCGGGCGACGAAGCCGATCATGACCGCCGGCGCCCAGCCGTAGATGACCGCAGCGCCCACGATGAAGACAGCCGTCAGCGAGACGCCGCCGGAGGAGATGCCCTCGATCGGCACCGGGTACGCCTCGACGAACGTGGCGGCCACGGCGAGCGCAAGGACGCCGCCCAGCACCCCGACGGTCGGAGCGGAGAGCCCGAAGGAGACCACCGCTGCGACGAGGGCCGCGGCGGCCAAGAGAGCAACGGGCGCTAGCAGCGGAAGAAGCCGGGCGGTCTCTCGAGAGACCCCCGGCCTCACCGCTTCACCCGACGCGCTCTCGGGCGAGCGAATCGGACGTACCTTCACGCGACTGGCTTACCAGTGCCAGCCTTCGCCCTCGGCGAGGAACGCGGCGAGGACGGTGGCCGCAACCAGTAGGTACGCCAGCTTGGCCTTCCAGTGCAGCATCTGATCTCTCCCGTTGCTATCGGACGCCTGACGTCCCGAAGTATCAGCGCGGGCCCGGGGCTTCACATCCCCCGTAAGAGGGATTGGGGAAATCCCTACGGCATCCCCAAAAAGGGCTATGTGAGCCCGGCTTCGCGGAGCGGCCGACGGCCCCACGCGAAACGGTCTGCGTACCACCCCGAGAGCCTGGCCATCGTCGTCCCCTGGTTGGACGAGTGCACGAACCAGCCGTTCCCGGCGTAAATGCCCATGTGCGAGACCTCGGCCGGCTTGGCGAGCGTCCCGCGCCACGAGAAGAAGACCAGGTCTCCCGGCTTGAGGCCGGCGCGGCGCACGCGTGCGGCCTGCGGGAACTCGCCGGCCATCCCGGACGCCGTGCGTGCACGGAGGACGTCCTGGAGCTGCGGCACGCCCACATAGGCCTGGAGCCTGTAGATGCGCCAGGCGAACCCGGAGCAGTCGAAGCCGCCGCGCGAGGTGACGCCGAAGAGAGTCTGCGTTCGCTCGGACGTTCCGCCCCAGACGTAGGGAAAGCCGACGAACGAGACCGCGCGCCTGAGAACCCTCTTCTGCCACGTCGTGAAGTCCGGGAGTGCGAAGGAGTCCGCGAGCGAGGCCACGTAGTCCTTGCTCCAATCGCTCATCTGGAGGAGACGGGCGAAGGAGTAGGCCGCCTCCGCCCGCGTGGCCGTGTCCCCCGGCCGGAGCTCGCGCCCGTCCTTGACCGCCGGGTGGTTGAACCGGAAACCGAGCAGGCGCGCGACGACCTCGGTCCCGAAGCGGGCCGGAGGCTGGAGACCTGCCTCCGTCGCCGCCGTCTGGAAGAGCGCAGCCGAGTCGAGAAGGCCCGCGGCCCGCACGAGCGCGCGGTCGAGCTCCCACACGCGGACGACCCGGTCGGGCTCGGCGACGAGACGCTCGTTCCCCGTCAGGGTCTCGACCGCACGGCCGAGGGCGCGGCGGGTGAACGGATCCTGCGGCCGGAAGGCTGCGACCGACGGCCCCATGAGGCCGTGATTGACGACGACGCGGATCTCCGGCTGGGCCCAGGAGGCCGCGGCGGCGGGCGAAGGCGCGCCGAGCACGAGCGCGACGAGCAGCGCGACGAGAGAGCCCCGGGTCATCCGACCCTCTATCGGAGCAGGCCACCCGGGCCTTTAGACGCCGAATTGGGGTCTAATGAGGAGCGCGATGGAGCTCCGGTGGAGTCCCGAGCCGTCCCCCGAGGAGCGCGAGGCGCTCGAGCGGGCCCTCGCGCGCCTTCTCGCAGAGCCCGCGGAGCCGCGGAGCGCCTGGTGGCGCGAGGGCCTGCGCGACGATCTCCTCGAGGATCGGGCTGACCCCTAGACGTCACACCCAGAGCTCGTACGACTGGAGCACGAGCCAGGGCGCGAAGCCCTGGCGGCGGAGGAGTCGCATTGCGGGGAGGTTGTCGGCCTCGACCGAGAGCCCGAGCACCTCGCCCGGATGCTCGGTCCAGTAGTCCTCGAGGACGCGCGAGAGGAGGTAGTGGCCGACGCCGCGCGAACGCTCCTCGGCGACGACCCCGATCTGATAGGCCCAGCGGTCGCTGGGGTCGATGTTGACGAACGCGAGCGGGGTGCCCTCGCGCTCGGCGAGGTAGACGGAGCCCTGCTCGAGCCCGTCCCGCCAGGCCTCATCGGGGAAGAGCCCCTCCGGGAAGGTCTCGTGGTAGAGGCCGAGCGCCAAGTCGAGGTCTCCGGCCGACCCACGGCGGACCTCGACGCCGGCCGGCCCGTCCGCCACCGGACGGTGCTCGTCGGGCACGAGCCGGAAGACCGCCTTCGCGGCACCGCGTGGATGGAAGCCCGTGTGCTCGAGGAGCATGCGGCCGGAGATGTTCCGCGGACCGACCGAGGCGACGACCGAGTGCCGACCGTGCTCGACCGCGATCGCCACCGACGCGTCCAGCAGCTCGCTCCCCAGCTTCTGGCCGCGGTACCCGGGCGCGATCAGCGGTCCGAAGAGGTCGGCGTGCGAGAACCCCTTCGCCACCTCGACGCCGCCGAAGCCGACGACCTGGCCTTCCTCGTCGTCGACGAGGAGCGTCTCCTCCGGCGGCGCGTCCCAGTCGGAGAGCTCGCTCTCGAGCTCGTCCCGCGTCGCCCAGAGCGGATTCCCGACCTGCTCCTCGGGTCGCGTGAGCGCTCGCCGGGAGAGCTCGAGGATGGCCGGGCTGTCGGCCCGGCTGAAGCTACGCAGGCTGTTGGCCACGAAGGACGCGGGGTGCGCTCCGAGCGTAGTCGAGCCCGGAGAGCCAGGTGAGGACGAGGGCGACGAGCATCGCCCACCAGGCGACGTCGTCGCTCAGGGCGCCGCCGGCGGCGAGTCCGCCGAGGCCGGCGGCGACGGCCTGCGCCCAGGTCTTGAGCTTGCCGAGGTCGCGGGCGCCGATGATGACGCCGCGCTCGAGCGCTGCCAGGCGGAGCCCGGTGACGAGGAACTCGCGCGCGATCACCGCGGCGACCATCCAGGCGGGCAGCACGCGGCCGACGAGCATGATCAGCGCCGCCATGACGAGGAGCTTGTCGGCCACGGGATCGAGGATGCGCCCCAGGTCGGAGGTATGGCCCGTCCGCCGGGCCCACCAGCCGTCCACCCAGTCCGTCGCCATGGCCACGGCGAAGACCGCCGTCGCCCAGTAGTCGTGGTTGGGGAAGTCCCAGGCGAAAAGGACGACCACGACCGGCACGGCGGCCGCCCTGGCGACCGTCAGCTGGTCGGCGAAGGTCACGGACGGCAGCATACGCCGGTCCCTCGACAACGGCGTACCGGGCTGCGACGATCGGCGCCTGCTGCCCTGAGGGGCGAGCGCGGAGCCGCGACCGGCGACAATAGGCGGGTCGTGGCCCCGTTCGACAAGGTCCTGGTCGCCAACCGCGGCGAGATCGCGATCCGCGTCTTCCGCACGCTGCGCGAGCTCGGCATCGGCGCGGTCGGCGTCTACTCGGAGGCCGACCGCGGCTCTCTCCACGTCGTGCTCGCCGACGAGGCTTACCTCCTCGGGCCCGGGCCGCCGGGGGAGAGCTACCTCCAGCAGGAGCGCGTGCTCGACGCGGCACGGCGCTCCGGCGCACAGGCGATCCACCCCGGCTACGGCTTCCTGGCCGAGAACGCCGCTTTCGCACGCGCCGTCGTCGACGCGGGTCTGGCCTGGATCGGCCCGCCGCCGGAGGCGATCGAGGCGATGGGCTCCAAGGTGACCGCGCGCCGTCTCATGCAGGAGGCAGGCGTGCCGGTGATTCCGGGGACGACGGAGCCGGTCGAGTCCGTGGCGGAGGTCGTCGCGCTCGGCGAGGAGCACGGCTGGCCGCTTGCGATCAAGGCGTCGGCGGGGGGTGGCGGGAAGGGGCTGAAGGTCGTGCGCTCCGCCGGAGAGGCCGAGCGCGCCCTCGCCTCGGCCCGGCGCGAGGGCGAGGCTTACTTCGCGGACGCCACGGTCTACGTCGAGCGCTTCCTCGAGGACCCGCGCCACGTCGAGGTGCAGGTGCTCGCCGACGCCCACGGCGCCGTCGTCCACCTAGGCGAACGCGACTGCACGATCCAGCGTCGACACCAGAAGCTGGTCGAGGAGACTCCCTCGCCGGCCGTGACGCCGGAGGTCCGAGAGCGAATCGGCGCTGTCGCGGTCGACGCCGCCCGGGCCGTCGGCTACAGCGGCGCAGGGACGATCGAGGGCCTCCTCGACCGCGAGGGGAACTACTTCTTCCTCGAGATGAACACGCGCATTCAGGTCGAGCACACGATCACGGAGCTCGTGACCGGCATCGACCTCGTACGCGAGCAGGTGCTCGTCGCCGCCGGCCAGCCCCTCTCCTTCCGGCAGGAGGACGCGCGCTTCTCGGGCCACGCGATCGAGTGCCGGATCAACGCGGAGAACCCGGCGAACGGGTTCCTCCCGGCGCCGGGCACGATCACCGCCTACCGCGAGCCGGCCGGGCCGGGCGTCCGGGTCGACTCCGGCGTCACGGAGGGCTCCGAGGTCGTCGGCCTCTACGACCCCCTCGTCGCCAAGCTCGTCGTCTGGGACACGGATCGCGAGCGCGCTCGCCGGCGCATGCTGCGCGCGCTCGAGGAGTACGTGATCGAAGGCGTGACGACCCTCGTCGGCTTCCACCGCGCGCTGCTGGAGCATCCGTGCTTCATCGCCGGGGCGACCTGCTTCGGCCTCGTCGAGACGATCGCCGAGCAGGCGGGGGCGGCTGCGGCGCCGGCGGGCCCCCGAGCGCCGACACGCGTCCGCGAGCAGGTGGTGGGGGTCGAGCTCGACGGTCGCCGCTTCGAGGTCACGCTCCTCCGCCCCGAGCCGCCGTACGCCGAGCTCGCGCGCCGCCGCCGCGAGCGGGCCGGCGACGGCCGCCACCACGCAGCCGCGCGCGAGGCCGTCGTCAGCCCCATGCAGGGCACCGTGCTCGCAGTCGAGGTGGCGGAGGGCGACGAGGTGCGCGAGGGGCAGGTCATCTGCGTGGTCGAGGCGATGAAGATGGAGAACGAGATCACGGCGCACCGCCACGGCCTCGTCACCGCCCTCTCTGTCGCGCCCGGCGAGCCGGTCACCACGGGCCAGGTGATCTGCGTCGTCGCCCAGGAGGGCGAGGCGGCGGCCGAGCTCGACCCCAAGTAACACACTGTTACTTGGCATCGTCGTGTAAGGCCGACCTTACAGTTCGGCTACGCTAGGTTCGTGGCGGTGAGCGTGCAGCCGAGGGCGAGCGTGCGGGGGCGGGCGTTCTGCGCGGCCGTCTCGAGCGCGAGCGAGGAGCCGCTTGCCGCGACCGCGAGCCGCATCGACCACTGGATCCTGCTCGAGTACCGCGGCCTCTGGGACCCCGACATCCTCGGCGGCAGCCGCCTCTCGCCGGACCTGAAGGCCCACCTCCGCGAACAGCTGCGCTCCCTCGGGAACGCGCGGTTGCTCTTCGTCAAGAAGCCGGAGCGCCGGTCCTACGGCCGCCGGCAGCTCTACCTCGGGGCCTCGAGGCCGGGCGAGGAGCGCTTCTTCCAGCTGGAGATCGACCACCAGGAGGATCTTCGCGACTTCGACTTCGCCGCCGCCCTCTCAGGGGCGGGGACGCCGGGCGTCCCGGTCGAGCACCCGCTCCTCGTCGTCTGCACGCACGGCAAGCGCGACCGCTGCTGCGCGAAGAACGGGCGCCCGCTCTACGACGCGCTCCGGCGCGAGACGGGGTCGAACTGGGTCTGGCAGTCGACTCATGTCGGCGGCGACCGCTTCGCCGGGAACGTGGTCGTTTTCCCCCACGGGCTCTACTACGGCCGCGTCGAGCCGGACGACGCCCGCGCGCTCCTCGACGCCGTCGCCGCAGGACAGATCGACCTCGACCGCTACCGTGGCCGCTCCGCGTACACCTTCCCGGTCCAGGCCGCCGAGCACGCGCTCCGCGAGGAGGAAGGCCTCACCGGGATCGGCGACCTCGCCTTCCTCGGATCGGAGCGGCGCCGCGACGATGCGTGGCGCGTCCGCTTTCGGGCCCCCGGCGGCGCCGTTCGCGAGGTCGACGTCGTCGAGGAACGCGGGGAGGAGCCTGTCTACCTGACCTGCACCTCGGCGGAGCCGAGCCGGCCCCGGCGCTACGTGGCGGCGATCAGGCGCCGGTAATCCGCAGGAAGCCCTCGCGGACGAGGCGGCGAACCAGCACGAGCCGGCCGTCCGCGTCGAGGTCGCCCGGGAGCTCGGCGGGGCGGAAGGGCTCCTCGGCCTCGAAGCACGCGACGACCTCCGCGCGGGTGTGTCCCGGGAAGCGGATCTCCTTTCCCTCGAAGACGAGCGCGAGGCCGTCCGCGGCCTCCTCGAGGTCGGCGATCACCGTGCCGCGCCGCTCGACGATCGTCTGCTTGTCGAGGCCCTCGAGCGCCTGGAGCTGGGAGAGCCCGTCCTCGCGGATCGGCCGGCGGCCGGCGAGGAAGCGCCGCCGCCGGCGCCGGGCGACGTCCTCCGGGGAGAGCCGTGCGCCCAGCCGCTCCAGGAGCTCCTCGGCCTCGTCCGCTCCCGGCTCGACGCCGCGCCGAAGCTCGACGTCCTCCTCGCAGTCGGCGAGTGCAGCCTTGACGGCGTCGAGCCGGGTGTAGGCCGTGATCCCGATCGTCAGGTGGAGCGAGTCGGTCGCCGACGTCTCCGCTTGGTGGAGCCAGCCGCGCGGAAGGTAGAGCGTGTCGCCGGCCCGAAGGAGGAGATCGTCGATCGGCTCGCCGTGCTCCCCGAGCGCCTTCGAGTAGCGCTGGTGCTTGAGCGGGAGCTCGAGCAGCGGCTCGTAGAGGAGCCAGCGTTTCTCCCCGGCGACCTGGAGGACGAGGACGTCGTGCGTGTCGTGGTGCACGGCGAAGCCCTGCGACCCGCTGGGCGTGTAGTAGGCGTTCACCTGCACGGGGAGGCCGAGCGCCTCCTCCAGCCGGCGGCAGAAGACGGCCAGGGGATGCCAGTGGACGTGGAGGGCCTGGAGGACGATCGTCGCGCCCGCCTCCCACTCGGCGAGGACGCGCGGGACGTCGGCGGTCTTCGTGAAGGGCGGTCGCCAGGAGACGTCGGCCGTGTAGGAGCCCACGTCCAGCTGCGTCCCCTCGCGGACGAGCCGGAACGCGGGGTAGCGGATGGCTGTCGAGCAGACGAGCCGTTCGACGTCCCTCTCGGAGAGCAGCTCGTCGAAGCGCCCCGGCTCGTTCCGCGGGACGACAAGCGGCCGCTGCTCCCAGTGCTCCGCGAGGAACCCGTCTACGGCAACCGGCTCGAGGCACCGCTCGAGCGCGGCCTCTGCGGCTCTACTCCGAGTCGCTGTCGTCCGTGTCGGCGTCGGTCTCGTCCGTGTCGGTCTCGTCCGTGTCGGTCGCGTCGCCGTCGGTGGTGTCCGTGTCGTCCCCGTCGGCGTCGGCCTGCGGGTCGAATCGACCGCCTTCGGCGATGGATGTCCGGATGTCGTCGTCTCGCAGGGTGCTCATCGTTCCTCCTGGGTGAGGGGTCCGGCCGAACGCTACAGCGTCCGGCGGTATACCCGGAAGGCCCGCGGAGCGAACGCGACGCCGATGCCCGTGGCCGCGACGAGGTGGAGGACGCTAGGACGTCACCTCTCCGAGAACGTCGCAGTGCGACACGGAGGAGCGCGCGCGGCTCGAGGTCGTCACCCGCGCGGACCTCGAGCGCGTTCGAGGGCAGCTCCGGCTCGAACCAGTAGCCGCTCCTGGCGAAGAGGCGCTCCCCGTTCGAGGAGCTCTCGCGACCGTGGCCGCTCGAACGTGTTCAGTCGACCGCGCAGACCGGAGCTTCGAGCCGGAGCATCGTCTGGTCGAGGCGCGCGTCCAGAAGCTCGCCCGCCTTCACCCGCGCGTCGAACGTCTCGCGGTCACCCTGGCGCCGTGCCTCGAGCGTGCCGTCGGAGAGTTCGAGCATCGCGCTCACGAGCCCAGCGGCGCGCGCGGCGTCCTCCCGGTAGCGGCGGGGCGCGGCGAGCGCACGAAAGCCTCGGTCGAAGCGGGCGAAGATCCTCTGCCAGGAACGCAGCCGGGCGATGCGGTCCGCCGCTGCGACGCGCCGCTCCAGATCGGCGATGCTCTCGTTCGTGCGGGCGCAGAGCTCGTTCAGCTCGAGGACGTAGCGGCGCTCGGCCCCCGTGCGCTTCTCCGACGGGGCCGCGTGCGTGCTTCCGGCCTCGACCCGCGCGGCGAACTCGGCGGCGTCGCGGGGCGGCGACTCGAACAGCGTGCTTCCCAATGCCACGGCGCCGCCGAGCGCGACCGTGATGACGGTCAGGATCACGATTGCCTTGACGAGCGTTTGGGTGAGTCTCACGGGATTCCCCCAGCCGACATCGCCCGTTCACGCGCGCGACTCATCGTCAAAACGAGTGATTGCGGCCCTTCGTTAGACTCGGCCCTCGGTCGTGGATCTCTACGAGTACCAGGGAAAGCAGCTCTTCGCGCACGCCGGCATCCCGGTCTCGAACGGCCGCCTGGCGACGAGCCCGGAGGAGGCGCGCGCGGCCGCGGAGGAGCTCGGCGGCCAGGTCGTCGTCAAGGCGCAGGTCCTCACCGGCGGGCGAGGCAAGGCAGGCGGCGTCAAGCTCGCAGAGACGCCCGCCGAGGCCGAGGCGCGGGCCGGCGAGATCCTTGGCCTGGACATCCGCGGCCATGTCGTCCGCCGGCTCTGGATCGAGAAGGCGTCGGAGATCGCCAAGGAGTACTACCTCTCGGTCACCTTCGACCGGGGCGAGAAGAAGCCGCTCCTCATGTTCACGACCCAAGGCGGCGTGGACATCGAGGAGGTCGCTGCCACGAGCCCGGACGCTCTCGCCCGGCTCCACGTCGACCCGCTCGTCGGCTTCCAGCCTTGGCAGGCGCGCTGGCTCTGCTTCACGGCGGGCGTCCTCGACGCGGACGAGCAGAAGCAGGTGATCGCGATCGTCGGGAAGCTGTACGAGGCGTTCGTCGGATTCGACGCGATGCTCTGCGAGATCAATCCGCTGATCGTCACGCCCGACCGTGAGGTGAAGGCGCTCGACTCGAAGTTCACGGTCGACGAGAACGCGCTCTTCCGGCATCCCGACGTGGCCGAGATGCGCGACGTCGAGGCGGCCGACCCGCGCGAGCGTCTCGCGCGCGAGAAGGGCGTCACGTACGTGAAGCTGGACGGCGAGATCGGAATCCTCGGCAACGGCGCCGGGCTCGTGATGGCGACCCTCGACGTCATCGACCAGGTTGGCGGCCGCCCGGCGAACTTCTGCGACCTCGGCGGGGGCGGTGACGCCGAGGGCGTCGTCGACGCGCTCGAGGTCATCACCTCGGACCCGCAGGTGAAGGCGATCCTCTTCAACATCTTCGGCGGCATCACGCGCTGCGACGAGGTCGCGCGCGGGATCCTCGCCGCGCTCGACCAGCTGACGATCGAGTACCCGATCGTCGTCCGTCTCGACGGGACGAACGCCGACGAGGGCCGGCGGCTGCTCGTCGAGGCCGCGCCGGCGAACCTCCATGTCGAGGAGACGATGCTCTCGGCGGCCGAGCGGGTGGTGTCGCTCCAGTGATGGCGGGCGTCTGGGACGAGCGCGCGGAGGCCTACCGCGAGAGCGAGGCGCACCGCGAGGGTCCCGACCTCGACCTGCTCGTCGAGTGGGCCGCGGGCGCGCGCACCGCGCTCGACGTCGGCTCCGGCGGCGGCCACGTCGCCCGGCGGCTGTGCGAGGCGGGGCTCGAGGTCGTCACCGTCGACCCGGCACCCGGCATGCAGGCCGACGTGCGCGCCTTCGCCGAAAACCTGCCCTTCGCCGACGCGAGCTTCGACGTCGTCGCCTGCCGCGCCGCCGTGCACCACTTCGCCGACATCGCCGCGGGCGTGCGGGAGCTGGCGCGCGTCGCGGCCGACCGCGTGCTCGTCGTCGACAACCTCTTCATGGGCGAGGCCGCCGAGGAGGCCGAACGCCTGCGCGACCCGACCCACGTTCGGAACTACACCGAAGCCGAGTGGCGCAGCCTGCTGGAAGGCGCCGGCCTCCGGCTGGAGGAGGCGCGGACGCGCGAGCACCCGATCGAGGTCGCTGCCTGGCTCGAGCGGGTCGGCTGCGCCGGCGAGGATGCGGCGCGCGTGCGCGAGCTCCTGGCCGACCGGATCGACGGCGACACCGTCCGGCTCGACCGCATCGCGCTGAAGGCGGTGAAGGGCTAGTGGCGATCGTCGTCGACCGTGACACGCGCCTCGTCGTCCAGGGGATCACCGGCCGCGAGGGCTCCTTTCACGCGACGCGGAACAAGGGCTACGGGACGAACGTCGTCGCGGGCGTCACACCCGCGAAGGGCGGCGCCGAGGTCGACGGGATCCCCGTTTTCGACACCGTCCGGGACGCCGTAGCCGAGACGAGCCCGAACGCGGCGATGGTCTTCGTGCCCGCGCGCTACGCCGCCGACGCGATCTACGAGGCTGTCGACGCGGGCATCGAGACGGTGATCTGCATCACCGAGGGCATCCCGGCCCACGACATGCTCCGCGTCTACAACTACGTGCGCCCGCGCGGAGTGACGCTCGTGGGCCCGAACTGTCCGGGCGTCCTCTCCCCCGGCAAGGCGAACGTCGGGATCATCCCCGCCGAGATCTTCCGCGAGGGCCCGGTCGGCCTCGTGTCGAGATCCGGCACGCTCACGTACCAAATCGGGCACGAGCTGACACAGCTCGGTATCGGCCAGTCCTCTATCGTGGGAATCGGGGGGGACCCCGTCGTGGGGTCGTCGTTCGTCGACGTGCTCGCCCGCTTCGAGACCGACCCGGAGACCGAGCTCGTGGTCATGGTCGGCGAGATCGGCGGGGCCGAGGAGGAGAAGGCCGCGGCCTTCATCGCGGCCGGGATGACGAAGCCCGTGGTCGCCTACATCGCCGGCTTCACCGCGCCACCCGGGAAGACGATGGGCCACGCGGGGGCGATCATCTCCGGGACCGCGGGCACCGCCCAGGCGAAGAAGGAGGCGCTCGAGGCGCACGGCGTCCGGGTGGGGACGAACCCGACCGAGGTCGCCCGCCTGGCCGCCGAGGTTGCCGGCGCCCCTGCTTGAGGCAGATCGCCCGGGCGCCCACGAGAGCGCCCGGGCTTCCGCGTCGTGCTTACGGGGTCAGCGTGCTGAAGAAGATGCTCGACGGCCCGTCGCCGTCGGTGGAGCCGAAGGCCGACCGGAAGTCGTCGCCGAAGGCAAGCCCCATGTAGTCGCCCAGGAAGTACCCGCGGGCAAACGGCGCCTCGCGGATGTCGAACGTCTGGGAGACCTGAGCCTCCTCGTTCCAGCTGGCCGAGCTGGCGCAGTTCTCGGTCGCCGGATGGCAGTGCACGGCCCAGTACGTCGTTCCCAGCGTCGCCGGCGAGGTCGTGTTGTCCCGGAAGTCATAGTACGTCACCGTGACGGAGCCGTCGTCCCCGACGGCAACCGATGGCGTGAACGCCTGCGAGTTCTGGGGACTTCCCGTCGGCGTCGCGTTGACCTGGATCGCGGGCGACCAGGTCTGCCCGCCGTCTGCCGACTGGCTGTAGGCGATGCTGTCCCACTGGAAGAAGCCCGTCTGGAAGAAGCTGAAGCGGGCGTCCATCCAGACTGCGTAGAGCTTCCCGTTCGCGGGGTCGACCGCCACGTCCGGGATGAAGTCCCCGCCGCGGATCGGGCAGGCCCCCGTCTGCGAAGGATTCGGGCAGGCGACCGCCTCGAGGTCGACCGTGCTGCTGGCCCGGAAGAGGCTCATGGGCAGCTGGTCGTCCACGCGGGCCGGGTGGCTCCACGTCTCACCACGATCCTCCGAGACGATGAAGGAGACGAAGATCGGCCCGATCCCGTCCCGGCGACGCGAGGTGTTGACGATGTCGCCGAAGAAGTCGTAGAGCTCGCCCTGCGGCCTCACGACGATCTGGTTGCCGATCGTTTGCTTGTTGGCACCGGTCTCGTAGATCTTGCGGGCGGGCTCCCACGAGTCACCGCCGTCCGTCGTGCGCGTGAAGTAGACCGGGCCCTTGAACCCGAGCCCGATCGGATTCTCGGCAGCGTGGACGGCGCGGCCGGCCTGCTGCACCCGATCCCAGACCGCGTAGACGAAGTCGGGGTCGTTCGGGTCGGCCGTCATGGAGTTCTTGTCGTGCAAATAGCGCGGGTCGTCCTCGGTCACGAGCAGGATCGGGTCGTCCCACGTGAGACCCCCGTCCGTCGAGCGGCTGTACACCATGCCGTTCTCGCCGAAGCCGCCCGTCGGCAGGTCGGGGTCGAGGACGAGAGTCATGGAGTGGACGGTGCCGTCCGGTCCGAAGGTGACCCAGGGATCGGACGCCCGCTGGAACGGCCCACCGGTGCACACAGTCTCTGTCGGCACCGGGACCTGCGTCCACGTCATGCCTCCGTCGAAGGTGACCGCGGCGACGGTGCCCTTCGAGCCGCCGTTCGAGTAGCGATCCTGCTGGTAGACGGCCACCATGTTGTCCGGATCGGTCGGGTTGACGTCGATCCAGGGCTCGACCTCGCTGTCCAGGAAGTTATTCCCGGCCCCGTCCGGTGGACACGTGTCAAACGGGTTCGTCGTGGAGACCTCGACGGGCGCTGACGCCACCTGCGGCGCCGCCCCCGCGGCCACGGCGGTCACTGCGACCGCGAGGATGACAAGGGGGAGGAGGGTGCGGAAACGACCCCTCAAGCTGCGCATGGGCAGCCTCCTTTCCGCTCGGCCCGGGCCCGGCACACGGGCTTTGGCTATCGGGCGAGTCTAGCTCCGATCGGCTGGGGCGGCTGCCGATAGACTCGCGCCGTGAGCGTCATCTCCTTCGCCCGGGGCTTCCCCGGCCCCGATCTCCTTCCGATCGAGGAGTTCGGCGACTGCGCCAAGGCCGCGCTCGCCCGCGACGGC
>Ga0209859_1000051_pt1 | contig 22607 bp, 23 predicted proteins | sample GWRWS3_50_60_FD_187241 | JGI IMG/M metagenome (GOLD analysis project Ga0209859, IMG submission 187241) | Riverbed sediment microbial communities from areas with vegetation nearby in Columbia River, Washington, USA - GW-RW S3_50_60 (SPAdes)... | ecosystem: Environmental > Aquatic > Freshwater >... | reverse complement strand
ACCCCCGTCGATCATGAGCTGGAGGTCATGATCGACGCCGTTTCGCAACGGTCAGCTCATGATCACGGGGATCATGGGCCTCAGAAGCCCAGCCGACGCAACTGTTTCGGGTCTCGCTGCCAATCTTTCGCGATCCGCACGTGCAGGTCGAGGTAGACCCTCGTACCGAGAAGCGCTTCGATCTCCTGACGGGCGCGCGTGCCGACATCACGAAGGCGGCTACCACCCGAGCCGATGACGATCGCCTTCTGACTCTGCCGCTCAACATAGATATCGGCGTATATCTTAGTCAGCGGATCTGACGGCGAACGCCCCTCTGCGGGCAGCATCTCCTCGACCACGACAGCGATCGAGTGCGGCAGTTCCTCGCGGACGCCCTCAAGAGCAGCCTCTCGGATCAGCTCGGCGACCATGACCTGCTCCGGCTCATCCGTGATCATGTCGTCGGGGTAGAGCCGTGGCGACGGTGGCAGGTGGCCGGTCATGACGTCGATGAGAACGCCGAGCTGGTCGCCCGAGACGGCGGACACCGGTACGACATCGGCGAAGATGTTTCGTTGATCGCCTCCGGCGAAGTTGCCGAGCCGCGAGACCGCCATGAGCTGCTCCGCCAAGCCTGCCCTGCTGACGAGGTCGGTCTTGGTGACGACGGCGACGACCGCGGCCTTCAACTCTGCGATCTCGTCGGCGATGAGCCGGTCACCGCGACCGACCGCCTCGTCGGCCGGTATGCACAGACCGATGACGTCGACCTCGCTCCAGGTGGCGCGCACGAGGTCATTTAGCCGTTCGCCGAGGAGCGTCTTGGGCTTGTGTAGGCCAGGAGTGTCGACCAGAACCAGTTGGGAGTTCTCCCGGTGCAACACGCCTCGCACGACGTGGCGCGTCGTCTGGGGCCGGCTGCTCGTGATGGCGATCTTCGTGCCCATGATCGCATTGGCCAACGTGGACTTGCCCGAGTTGGGTCGTCCGACGAAGCACGCGAAGCCGGCGCGGAACGCGTCCCCACTCACGCGGGGCCCACCAGCGTGCCGAGCAGGGCGCCGTCAGGCGTTGCGGCATGAACCGGGGCGTCGGCGCTCAGGTCACGCACGGCGGCATACCCGCGATCATCCACAGTGGATGAGTCCGTCACCACGGCCGCTGCCTCCACTGTGGTGGCACCTGCTGCGACGGCGTTGGCGACCGCGAGTTGTAGTGCGGAGAGGGTCAACGATGGCAAGGTCACCGTCGCTGCTGCGTAAGTCCGGCCATCCTGGTCGCGGACTGCCGCCCCCTCGATGGCGCCCACGCGCGCCCGTGCGGCGCGGGCAAGGGTCACCAGCTTCGCGTCCTCTGGGCCGAGTGCCTCCGCTGTGGCAGTCTGCTCACGCATCGGCGGTCTGCCGCTCGCCCTGATGGTCTACGACACCGGCCCCGCTCACGCGCGAGACGAGTACCGTGTCGATGCGGTTACGCCGGCCAGTCGTACCCTCCGCCTCCAGTCGCAACCCCTCCACGTCCGCGGCAGCACCAGGGATGGGCACTCGACCGAGCGCCTGTGCGAGCAGGCCGGCCACGGTCTCCACCTCGTCGGTGTCGAGTTCGACGTCGAAGAGTTCGCCCAGATCCTCTACCGGCAACCGTGCGCTGACTCGTACCCGGTCCTCGTCTAGCCGCTCCACCGGCGGTCGCTCCACGTCGTACTCGTCCGTGATCTCACCAACGATCTCCTCGAGGATGTCCTCGATCGTGACCAGGCCGGCCGTTCCTCCGTACTCATCGACGACGATCGCCATGTGCGTCCGCGCGGCTTGCATCTCGCGCAGAAGCTCGTCGACGTGCTTCGACTCGGGCACGTACGAGGCTGGGCGCATCACTGTGCCAACCTCGACATCGGCGGCGCCGGTCTGGGTGCGGCGCACCAGATCCTTCAGATAGACCACACCGAGTACGTCGTCAACCGTCTCGCCGATCACCGGCAGCCGGGAGAAGCCGGAGCGGAGAGCGAGGGTCAAGGCCTGGCTCGCGGACTTACTCTCCTCGATCCACACCATTTCGGTGCGCGGCACCATGACCTCGCGGGCGATGGTGTCGCCGAGCGCGAAGACGGAATGGATCATGTCGCGCTCGTCGTGCTCGACCACGCCCCGCTTCTCGGCCAGGTCCACCAGTTCGCGCAGCTCGACCTGGGTAGCGAAGGGACCTTGCCGAAACCCCTTGCCTGGCGTCACGGCATTGCCGATCTGGATGAGCAGCGTGGCCAGCGGACCAAGCGCTCGGCCGAGCCAGTGCACCAACGGCGCCGCGAATCGCCCCACGGCGTACGCGTGCTGACGCCCGATCGTCCGCGGGCCCACCCCAACCACGACGAAGCTCACCAACGTCATCGTGCCCGCGGTCACAACCGCGGCGAACCAGGTCGTGTCGAGCGCGCCAAAGACAACCAGCGCAACCAGTGTCGTGGCGGTCAGCTCGCAGACCAGCCGCAGCAGGAGCAGCAGGTTGGTGTAGCGCGGGGCATCGGCAGCAATCGCCTGAAGCGCCTTCGCCCCTCGGACCTTCTCCCGCGCCAGCTCGGCCGCGCGCGCGGGCGACACGCTCGACACCGCGGCGTCGGACATGGCGAAGAATCCGGCCAGCACAACGAGCCCCGCGGCCGAGAGTATGAGCGTTGCGTTTTGCACGTACTACCTTCTTCGCGCGGCGCGCCAGCCGTCTAGCAGCTTCGCCTGAAGCGAGAACATCTCGCGCTCCTCGTCGGGCTCGGCATGATCGTAGCCGAGCAGGTGCAGCACCCCGTGAATTGTCAGCATGTGCAGCTCGTCTGCGACCGGGTGTCCCGCCGTCAGGGCCTGCTTCGCGGCGACGTCCGGGCAGAGCACGACGTCGCCAAGCAGGGTCGGCTCACCCCCGGCGATCTCATTGGGACCGGGATCGATTGTCCCCTCCTCCATCGGGAAAGCGAGCACATCGGTCGGCCCGTCGCCGCCCATCCAGCGGTGGTTGAGCTCCGCCATGTAGGCGACGTCCACGAGCAGGACGGAGAGCTCGGCAAGCGGGTTAACGCCCATCTCGTCGAGCGCGTAGCGGGCACAGTCAAGTACGGCGTCGGTGTCGACATCGACGCCGGATTCGTTGGCAAGCTCAATGGACACGTGTGTATCCCCCCGTGACAGATTAGCGCCGACGCGCGCCGCGCCCGGCGTGACCAGCGTGGCCACCGCGGCCCGGGACTGCCCGGATCGTCTGCTCCTCCTCCTGGACCGCGTCCCATTTCGCGTACGCGTCGACGATGTCGCTGACTAGCCGGTGCCGGACCACATCGGCGCTGGTGAGCGACGCGAAGTGGACGTCCTCTACGCCGTCGAGAATCTCCCGCACCACCCTGAGGCCGCTCCTCGTCCCGCCGGGCAGGTCGACCTGGGTAATGTCGCCGGTAACGACGATCTTCGAGCCGAAGCCGAGCCGGGTGAGGAACATCTTCATCTGCTCGAGGGTGGTGTTCTGGGCCTCATCGAGAATGATGAACGCGTCGTTGAGGGTCCGGCCGCGCATGTACGCCAGCGGCGCGACCTCTATCGTCCCGTTGGCCATCAGGCGGGGGATCGAGTCAGGGTCGATCATGTCGTGCAGGGCGTCGTACAGCGGGCGCAGGTATGGGTCGATCTTCTCGAAGAGCGTGCCCGGCAGGAACCCGAGCCGCTCCCCCGCCTCGACCGCCGGCCGTGTCAGGATAATCCGGTTGACCTGCTTGGCCTGCAGCGACTGGACGGCCTTCGCCATCGCCAGATACGTCTTGCCGGTGCCGGCCGGGCCGATCCCGAACACGATCGTGTGCTGGTCGATCGAGTCGACATAGCGTTTCTGGCCCAGGGTCTTGGGGCGGATCGTCCGGCCGCGCCGGGACAGGATGTTGAGGGTGAGGACTTCGGCGGGCCGTTCGGACGTGCCCTGTTCGAGCATGCCCACGGTGCGCCGGACGGCGTCGGAGGTCAGTGTTTCGCCCTTCTCGATCAGCTCGATAAGCTCGGCGAAGATGCGCTCGGCCTTTGCGTTGTCGGCCGGCTCGCCGGAAATTGTGATCTCGTTGCCTCGAACGTGAACATCGCTCGCAACAGAGCGTTCTACGAGCTTGAGAATCTCGTCGTTCGAGCCGAGCAGACTCACCATCTTCTGCGGGTCCGCAACTGTGATCTTTGTCTGCACTCGCGTCTGCGCCTGGGTCTGCGTGGGCGTCTGCGCGGTATGGGGTGGGCTACCGGTCATATGTCGGCCGCGTGGCCAATGCCACCTGCTCTCCACTCTTCTGGGCACTCTCGCCCGCCAGCACCTCTGCCGCCCGCCGGCACTCTGCCGGTGGGCGGCCCGAGACTCCCATGGTATCCGTCCGAGCGACCGTTTTCCCTCCCGCCACCTCCCCGTTCCCGCCCCGCTCTCGCCTTGCACCGCACGCTCCCGCCCCGCTCCCCGCCGATCAAGGGCTTGTTCCGGCGGTTTGATCTCCAATCACCGGCATACGCCCTTGATCGGCGGAATTCTGGTGACTCCCGGAGGAGTTACGGCTCGCTCACAGTGATGCGGTCGAACGTCTCCTGGGTACGGGTGACCCGGTAGGTCGCCCAGTGCATGCTCATGACCACCCCCGTGGCGGCGTCACGATCCAGGCGTAGTCGCTCTCCTGCCTCGCGACCGGCCACCGTACGTAGCTCGTCGCATTCGCCGCTGATCGGAGCGAAGACCGACGGCGGTTTGTCCACGGCATCCGCCACGCGCCGCGCGTGCAGCTCGCCGGCGTGCCATGTGAACACGAACTCGAAGCCCTCGCTCCACCAGCGGCCGAGAATCGAGCGGTACTCCGGCGGCGCTGCCTCACCCGGTGCCCACGGCTCGATGTCGGCCGGGTCCTCCGTGACCGCCGCCTCCAACAGGCTGTGCGGCAGTTCGACGGTGGCGGTAGCCGTGCCGGAGGAGCCGAGCACCGCCGCACCGCATGCCTTCGGGGTGCCCGTGCCACCCTTTCGGCCGTACACGCCGGCGAGGAATCCGGGCATCGCACCGTCGTGCCCGATGTGCATGACCCGGTCAGGCTTGGGGACGAGGATCAGTCCGAGCCCGAATCCGCCGGCCCACAGAGTCTCGTCCGACACAGTCACCGGCCAACACATTTCCTCCAATGTGGACGGAACCAGCACCTCGGCCTTAGCGTCCACTGTGGCCGGATCAACCAGGAAGGCGGCCCATGTCGCAAGATCGGCGGCGGTCGACCAGAGCTGGCCGGCGGGTGCCACCGCGCCGAAGTCGGCCTGCGGCTCGGGTCGCGCGTGATCGGAGTACGCGTCAACCAGATAGCCGACCGCCGCGCGGTCGCCCGGATCCGTGCCGATGCTGGCGAGTCCCAATGGGCCAAGGACCCGGTCGGTGAGCACCTCGGCCCACGGTCCCCCGCGGAGCCGGCCCACTATGAGCCCGAGCAGAGACAGGCCGAGGTTCGAGTAGTGATAGCGCCGGGCCGGCGGAAGGACCTGCTCGACGCGGATCAGGTCGGCGACCATCTGCTCCGCGTCGGGTGCGTTCAACGTGTCCCACACGTCGCCGTACGGCTCGCGCTGCAGTCCGGCCGTGTGTGACAACAGCCGGCGGATGGTCAGCTCGCCGTGCGCCGGGACAGGCAGATGGTCCGACAGCTGATCATCGAGGTCAAGCAGCCCATCGTCGCGGCACTGCATGACCAGGACCGCGGTGAACGTCTTGGTCACCGACCCCATGCGGAAGAGAGTCCCCGCATGCAGTGGCGCCTCGTCGCGGCCGGACGTGCCCACCTGGAACGTCCACAGCGGACGATCTGCTCGGTGCAGTGCGACCGAGAGTGCCGGGATACGCGCGTCCGCCTGGGTCTGTCGTACCAACCGCTCCAGCTTCATGCCCGGACGCTACCCGAGTATCTGGCGTCGATCATGACCTGGAGGTCATGATCGACGCCTTTTCACGACGGTCAGCTCATGATCACCGCGATCTTGGTTAGCCCGGCGGCCAGGACAGCGGGCGGCCGCCCAGCACGTGACAGTGCACATGGAAGACGCTCTGGCCGGCGCCCGCCCCGGTATTGAACACCTGCCGGTAGCCGGACTCGACGATCCCCTCGGCCTGCGCCACCTCGCCGGCTGCTCGCAGCACCGCGCCCGCGAGCAAGGGGTCGGTCGCCGCCAACGCGGCGGCATTCGCGTGGTGGGTCTTCGGGATCACGACGACGTGGGTCGGCGCCTGTGGGTTGATGTCACGGAACGCGAGCGTCGAGTCGGTCTCGTGCACTATCTCGGCCGGGATCTCGCGAGCAATGATCTTGCAAAACAGACAGTCTGTCGTCACCCGCGCATCGTAGGCCGCCGGGCCCGGGCCTCGGTTCGGCCACGGCCCCGACCTCGGCCAAGACGTCGGCTCAGAAAGCGATCTTGGATGAATCTCGGGCTCGGGGCACCGGAAATCATCCAAGATTCACACATGATGCAAAAAGAAGGTTGCAAAGTATTCTTTGCAAAGCTATCTTTGGCAATGTGAGTGAAGACCGACTACGGCTGAGGGCCCAGATACTGCGTGGGATCGCGCATCCGCTGCGCGTACGGCTGCTCAGCCTCTTGCGTGAGAACGGGCCCTCCACCGCGACCCGGCTGGCCGAGCAGACCGGCCAGTCCAGCGGCGCCACGAGCTACCACCTGCGGCAGCTCGCAGCGTACGGGTTCGTGGAGGAGGACGAGACGCGGCGCGCTGGCCGCGAGCGATGGTGGCGCCCAGTGCACCGCGCGATGAGATTGGACGCAGACGACGCTCGCGAGGCGCCGGCCGAGGCTGAGGCGTACCTGAGGGCCGTCGCCGCTCAGTACGCCGATCGGGTCGACCGATGGCTCACCGAGGTACACACGATGTCGCGAGCGTGGGACGAGGCGGCGACGCTGAGCGACTACCGGCTGCGGCTGCGGGCGGATGAGGCGGCCAGACTGCTGGCGGAACTCGAGGCGGTGATCGCGCCGTACCGCCGGGACGAGCCGGACGTCGCCGCTCCAGACGATGCCGAGCGTGTCGTACTCCAGGTTCAGTTGCTGCCCTTCATCAGGAACACCCAATGAGCCGGCGAGCGGCCTTCACCGGCCTCATGACGGCCGAGGGGATCTCGCTCTTCGGCAGCCGAATGACATTTGTGGCAGTGCCGTGGCTGGTGCTGGTGACCACGGGCAGCGCCACCCAAACCGGCGTGGTCGCGTTCGCGGAGATGCTCCCGTACGTCCTCGCTTGCGCCTCCGGCGGTCCGCTCATCGACCGTCTTGGTCCCCGCCGGACCTCCATCGCGATGGACGCGGTCAGCGTTGTCGCGGTGGGCGCGATCCCTGTCCTTCATCGCGCCGGACATCTGACCTTCGGCCTCCTGGTCACGGTGGTTGCCGTGGCCGGGCTGATACGGGGACTCGGCGATACGGCAAAACGAGCTGTATTCCCGCGCGTGGTGGCATCGGCCGGGGTCGACCTAACGAGAGCCACCGCGATCCACGATGGACTGGCTCGGGCCGGCACGTTGATTGGTGCACCGCTCGCTGGCGTCCTAGTCGCCGCCACGGATGCGCCGAGCGTTCTGCTGATCGACGCCGCTTCGTTTGGCGTGGCCGCGTTCCTTGTGGCGCTCTTCGTACCAGTGGCAGCACGGACCAACGCCGCTGAGATCAACCCGAGCGGCGAGCTGCGGTTGTCCTATGTCGGGCAGTTGCGCGAAGGGATCGCGTTCGTCCGGCGGGACCGGCTCATGCTCGGCATCATGCTCATGCTCTTCCTGACGAATCTGCTCGACCAGGCGTACGGTTCGGTGTTTGTACCGGTGTGGGCGAAGGAGTTCTTTGGCTCGCCGATCGGGCTGGGTCTCGCATCCGGTGCTTTCGCGGCCGGGGCGGTGACTGGCAACCTCGCCTACACGGTGTTGGCCCCGCGGCTGCCGCGGTTCGCACCGTTCGCCGTCGGGTTCCTGCTCGGTGGGGCGCCCCGATTCCTCACGCTGGCCTTCGACGCTCCGCTGTGGACCGTGATCTCGGTGGCGTTCGCGGCAGGTGTGGGTCTCTCAGTCGTCAACCCCATCCTCGGCGCCGTTGGTTATGAACGGATCCCTGAGCGCCTGCAGGCCCGCGTGCAGGGCCTAGCCATCGCCCTGTCATGGGCGGGCATACCGCTTGGCAGCCTGCTCGGGGGCTGGTTGGCAGATCATGTCGGCCTGCGCAGCGCCCTACTCCTGGGCGCCGCCGCCTACCTAGTCGCCACACTTCTGCCGTTCACGAGCCGAGTCTGGCGCCAAATGGACCGATCTTCGGCCGTTGCGCAGCGGGCGCAGGAGGCGCAGGAGGCGCAGCGGGCGCAGGAGGCGCAGGAGGCGCAGGAGGCGCAGGAGGTGCAGGAACCGGTTGCGGCTCGACCCTGACATCATCGACGTCCTCTGGCACGATGGGTTGCCGTGCGACGCAGCAGCACGTCGACTACCAGATTGCGGGCCGTCGCCGCCTGGTTCGTGGTCGTCGGTGTGTCTGCGATCGCGATGGAGCGCGGCCTCCGTTTAGCACGCGGCCTGGAGGGCGACGCGGCCGATGGCGCCACCGCCGGCGTCGTATTCGTCGCCCTCGGCATCGCAGGGCTACAAGTGCATTGGGTAGTCCGGTTCTGCCGTTGGTGGTCGAGCGGTAGGGCACCCGCTCAGCGATACCAGGCACGGCTGACCCTGAGCAGATCCCCGAGGAGCCTGGTCGATGCGGTGTGGCCCGAGCTCTACGACGGTCAGAGCCTTTGGTACCAGCGGATTCTCTGGGAACCGTGGCTGGCCGCCCTCGGCCGTCGCCCCGTACGGTGGAGGCGCGCCGAGCGGGGAAACGCGGGCCGTTCATCATTGACGAGCCGGGACAATGGTCGGATTTGGCCGGCCGGCCGCGGCCGCCGGAATCCACCATGGCTGGAGAGCCTGGTAGCCGGTGCGCCCAACCCGCGCCTCTACGCCCGACCCGCGCCTCTACGCCCGCTGGCTGACGATCGCCGTTTACGTTTTGCTAGGCGGACTCGGGGCCGTCCCTTGGGGGCCGATGGCCGGTGTGGTGGCCGCGGCGTACCTGGTCTCGATCTGGCTCTTCTATTGAGCCGCGCCGATGCGGTTCACCGCCGGCGTGGGTCGTCGCCCGCGATGACGCTCACCACCGGCCGAGGCGCGCATTGAGCACTGCGAGCGCGGCCGGCCCAGCGGTCGAGGTACGCAGGACGGCCGGTCCTACTCGCACCGCGAGCGCACCGGCAGTCTCGAACATGGCCAACTCCTCGGGTGCGATGCCACCCTCCGGTCCCACCACGACCACGATCTCACCCGATTCGGGAAGCTCCACTGTGGTCAACCGCACCTTCGCCTCCTCGTGCAGCACAAGGGCGCTCGCGACCCGGCCCAGGCGCACCGCAACAGTTCGCGTCGACTCCGCGGAGCCGACATCAGGCAACCAGGCCCGGCGGGCCTGCTTTGCTGCCTCCCGCGCGGTATCCACCCAGCGTTGGCGCGACCGATCGCCCCGGTCGCCTCGCCACTGAACGACCGCGCGGGACGCCGACCACGGCACGACGGCGTCGACGCCGACCTCGGTCATCGCCTGGACGGCCAGCTCACCTCGGTCTCCCTTGGCGATGCCTTGGACCACTACGAGTCGGGGGTCAGCCGGTTGCTCGTACTCCCGCGAAACGATCCTCACGTCGAGCGTGCCCCGCCCGACGGCCGCCACCACCGCGTGGGCCGTGTTTCCTCGGCCATCGCAGAGCAGGAGCGGCTCGCCGACGCGCAGACGTTGCACGGTCGCGGCGTGATGTCCCTCCGGACCGTCGAGCGCGAACACGTCGGTCGGTGGCAGAGCTTCTACGAGGAACAGCGGTGCGCTCACCGCGCCACCCGACCCGCACGATCACTGCCAGCCCTGGGAACATGACGCCTCACGGCACTTTCCTACCGCACGCGGCGATCAACACACCGCCGGGGCGCGTCGCCACCCCGGGCCGATCATGAGCTGGCCGTCGCCAAACAGCGTCGATCATGACCTCCAGGTCATGATCGACGCCAGAAAGGGCTAGGCGTGGCCGTTAAACGCGTCCCGCATGAAGGAGAGGAAGCCGCCCTGCTTGCGGGATAGCTCGGCGACCTCCTCGCCGCGGGTGCGGGCGAAGTCCCGCAACGCGCGCTCCTCGTCGGGCGACAGCTTGGTCGGCGTGCGCACATCCAGATGGACATGCAGGTCACCACGGCCGGTGCCGCGCAGGTGAGGCACACCCTTGCCGCGGATGCGCAACGACGAGTTGGGCTGGGTGCCCGCGCGTACGTCGACCGTCTCCTCGGAGTCCAGTGTCTTGATCGTGATGCGCGTGCCGAGAGCAGCCGCGGTCATCGGCACGGTAACCCGGCAATGCAGGTCGTCGCCCTTGCGCGAGAAGATGTCATGCGGTCGCTCGTGGATCTCGACGTACAGGTCGCCGGCCGGCCCGCCACCCGGGCCGACCTCACCTTGCTGGGCCAGCCGGATGCGCATACCGTCCTCCACCCCCGACGGGATCTTGACAGTGAGGTTTCGCCGGGCCCGGGTTCGACCGTCGCCACCGCATTTCTGGCACGGATGCGTGATCAGCGTGCCGTAACCCTGACAGGCCGGGCATGGACGGGCGGAGACCACCTGACCAAGGAACGTGCGCTGGATCGACTGGATCTCGCCCCGGCCACCGCACGTGTCGCAGGTGGCGGGGTGCGTGCCGGCCGCCGCGCCGGCACCGTTGCACGTCTGGCACATCACAGCCGTATCGACGCTGATCGGCGCCTCAACACCGAACGCGGTCTCATGAAGGTCGAGTTCGAGCCGCAGGATGGCGTCGGCGCCGGGCCGGGTGCGGGGACGAGGCCCGCGGGACGTCGCGTTGCCGAAGAACGCGTCCATAATGTCCTGGAAACCCACGAACGGACCTGTCCCGCCGCCGGGCGCGCCGGCGGGGGCGAAGGGGTCACCGCCAAGGTCTACGATCTCGCGACGCTTCGGGTCGGATAGGACCTCGTACGCCGCGTTGATCTCCTTGAACTTCTCCTGCGCCGTCGGGTCCGGGTTGACGTCCGGATGGAATTGGCGCGCCAGCTGCCTATAGGCGCGCTTGATGTCGTCCGCGGAGGCGTCCCGGCGTACCCCGAGGATGCCGTAGTAGTCCTTGGCCACCTGTGTCCTAAACCCGTCGGTGTCGATCAGTTCTGCGCCAGCACTTCGCCGACGTAGCGTGCCACGGCCCGCACGGTCGCGATAGTGGCGGGGTAGTCCATCCGTGTCGGGCCCAACACACCGAGCCCACCCACGACCGTCTTGCCGGGTCCGTAGCCTGTCGTCACGACCGAGGTCGCGCGAAGGTCCTCGAACTCGTTCTCATCTCCGATACGTACCCTGGTGAGACTCTGTTCGGCCTGACCGAACAATTTGAGCAGGATTACCTCCTCCTCGAGTGCCTCCAGGATCGGACGGATCGTGCCGGACACGCCACGTTGATCGCCTCCGGCATGGTGGCCGCGTTCGCCTCCGGCGAAGTCCAACAATCCCCCGCGGGTCAGGTTAGCGGTGCCGGCGAGGGCAATGCGCTCCTCGGTCCGCTCGACAAGCGTTTCGAGCAGTACGGTGGCGAGCGCGGTCATCGGGCCGCGCAGCTCGCCACGGATCTGCTCATGAATGGCCTGGACCTGCGCGGTCGTCTCGACCAGGAGAAGCCCGCCGAGCCGATCGTTAATCAGTTGACGGAGCTCGATGACCTCCGGCCCGTCGATCGGAGCGGGCAGCTCGACCAGACGCTGCTCCACCCGACCGGCATCGGTGATCATCACGAGCATAAGGCGTGTGGTGGAGATCGACACAAGCTCGAGGTGACGGACCCGACTACGGGCCAGGCTCGGATACTGCACGACGGCGACCTGCCGGGTGAGCTGGGCCAACAGGCGGACGGTCCGGTGTACAACGTCATCGAGGTTGACCGCGCCGATCAGAAACCGCTCGATCGCGCGGCGTTCGGCCGGCGAGAGCGGCTTGATCCGCGACAACCTATCGACGAAGAGCCGGTAGCCCTTGTCGGTCGGCACCCGCCCCGCGCTGGTGTGGGGTTGCCGGAGGTAGCCCTCCTCCTCGAGGACGGCCATGTCGTTGCGTACGGTGGCCGGCGAGACCCGCAGGTGGTGCCGCTCGACCAGAGCCTTGCTGCCGACGGGCTCCTGCGTCGCGACGTAGTCCTCGACAATCGCCCGCAGCACATCGAGCTTGCGGTCGTCGAGCTCCATTGCCGCTAGCCCTCCATCGTTCCGAGCCGCACCTGGCACTCCATTACGGTGAGTGCCAGTCTACGTCGATAAACCCACGAACGGCGATGCCGAAGCGTCGCCATGGACACATCCGAGCCGACATCAACGCGGCCATCGGTGGGCGAACCCGGTGCACACTCGCCAGTACGAACATGACCAAGTGACCGTTCTGGCCAAATTGTCCGGGGAGTGAACCCAGATTTGTCGCCCGTATACCGGCATCGACGCTGGTGCTGATCGATCCACAGCCCTACGGTGGCGGAATGAGTGAACCACCTCGACCGCCGTCGGAGTCCTTCGGCAGCGCGCCCGAGGACTCAACACCGCCAGCTCCGCCCCAGCCACCCGCGGCCCCTCCGCCGCCACCCCCCATAGGAGGTGCGCCCATGGGCGCTCCCACACCCGGTTTCGCCAACAACGACGAGAAGACCTGGGCGCTGGTCGCCCACTTTGGGGGCGCGGCGGGCGCCTTCCTCGGCGCGGGAGGCGGCGGCTGGGTCGCGCCGCTCATCGCCTTGCTCGCCAAGGGCAACGAGTCGCCCACGGTGCGAGCCCACGCCGTCTCGGCGCTCAACTTCCAGCTCCTGTGCACGATCGTCTCGATCATCGGCTGGGCCACGGTATGCCTCGTGATCGGCTTCATCCCCGTCATAGCGGCGACCATCGCCGGCATCGTCTTCGGCATCATCGGGGGCATGAAGGCCAACGAGGGCCAGCTCTACAAGTACCCCTTCACGATCAACCTGGTGAAGTAACCTCGCCCCTCCTCGCCGATCAAGGACTAACGGTCGTGGATCGTAGATCAACCGCGGCCACAAGTCCTTGATCGGCGGGGAGCGCCGTCACGGAAGCAGGGCGCGCACGACGGCGTCCGCGAGCAGCCGGCCCCGGAGCGTGAGCACGGCCCTTCCTCGCTCGTACTCCGCCACGGAGAGCAGTCCCGATCCAACCGCGTCGGCAGCAGCGACGAGCCCGGACGGCGCCAGCGACTCGAGCGCCAGCCCCTCGGCCAGCCGTAGCCGCAGCATGACGTCCTCCACCCGGCGGTCGGCCTCGGCTAGCACCTCGCGCGCGTGGGCGGGCGTGCCACCCGCGGCGAGGCGTCCGGCGTACGCCGATGGATGCTTCACGTTCCACCAGCGCACGCCGCCGATGTGGCTGTGCGCACCGGGGCCAAACCCCCACCAATCGCCGCCGCGCCAATAGAGCAGATTGTGCCGGCAGGCGGCGGTGGGCGAGCGGGCCCAGTTGGAGACCTCGTACCAGGCAAACCCAGCCGCGGAGAGCGCCTCGTCCGCGGCGAGGTACCGGTCGGCGGCCACATCATCGTCGGGTGCGGGGATCTCTCCCCGGCGGACTCGGGCCGCGAAGCGGGTGCCGTCCTCGACGATGAGCGAGTAAGCCGAGACGTGGTCGACGCCCGCCGCGACGGCTGCCCCCAGGGAGTCGGCGAAGTCTTGGCCGCTCTCCCCTGGCGTTCCATAAATCAGGTCGAGGTTCACGTGATCGAACCCGGCGGCGCGGGCCTCGATCGCCGCGGCGGCCGCTCGGCCCGGCGTATGGCGGCGGTCCAATAGGGCGAGCACATGCGGGGCGACCGATTGCATACCCAGCGAAATCCGATTGAATCCGGCACTCCGCAACCGGCGCAGTGATGCAGGGGTCACCGATTCGGGATTGGCCTCGGTGGTGACCTCGACGTCCGGTGCGAGCCCGAATGCCTTGTTGACGGCCTCGAGGATGCGCCCCAGATCGTCCGGGGGGAGCAGGGTAGGCGTCCCCCCACCGAAGAAGACCGTGTCGACCGGGCGTGCAACGGCGTCGAGAACGCGGGCGGCGAGGGCGACCTCGGCGAGGACGGTGTCCGCGTACGAGTCCTGCGCTCCCCCACCACCCAACTCGCTGGCGGTGTAGGTATTGAAGTCGCAGTAACCGCAGCGGCTCGCGCAGAACGGGACGTGGACGTAGATGCCAAAGCCCCGGGCGCCGACCGAGGCCAGCGCCCCCGACGGCAGCGAGCCGTCGACCGGGACGGGGTCTCCGTCGGGCAGCGTACTGGGCATGCCACCAGTGTCCACCGTTGCGGGCAGTGCCCACCGAGACGACAGTGCCCACCGAGACGACAGCGCCCACCGAGACGACATTGCCCGCCGAGCCATGACGTAGCGTTCCGGCATGACCGACGGTCCTTTGGTCCAGACCGGCGTCGTCGCTGGCGTCGCGACGCTGACGCTGGACAGCCCGCACAACCGCAACGCGCTCTCCTCGACCCTGATCGGCGAGCTGGTGGCCGGGCTGGCGGCGGCGGTTGCGGATGACACCGTACGGGTGATTGTGCTCACCCACACTGGACCGGTCTTCTGTTCCGGGGCTGATCTAAAGGAGACAGCAGCGGCCTTCGCCACCGGTGCCGTGCCGGCGGCGAAGATGGGCGAACTGCTCGCCGCCGTGTGGGAAAGCCCGAAACCGGTGGTCGCGCGCGTCGGGGGCCCGGCGCGAGCGGGTGGACTCGGGCTGATTGCCGCCGCGGACATCGCGGTCTGTGCCAGCGAGGCGACGTTCGCTTTCACCGAGGTCAGGCTCGGCGTCATCCCCGCGGTGATCTCGGCCACGGTGCTGCCCCGCCTGGTGCCCCGCGCCGCCGCCGAGCTCTTCCTCACCGGGGACACCTTCGATGGCGCACGGGCCGCGCAGGTGGGCCTGGTGACGGCGGCCGTGCCGGCGGCCGAGCTGGATGCGGCGGTGGCCAGCTACACGACGTCATTGGTGCGCGGTGCGCCGGCCGCCTTGGCCGCGACGAAGACGCTGCTCCGCCGTTCGACCGCACGACCTATTCGGGATGAATTGACCGAACTGACTGAAGTGTCGGTCGGGTTCTTTACCTCCGCCGAGGGGCGCGAGGGCGTCACCTCCTTCGTGGAGAGACGCGATCCGGCCTGGGTGCCCCGATCCTGAGTCCCGCGCTGAGCCGTCGCTCAGGTGCTGCGGTGGCGTTCGCCACGTAGGGTGAAGGGTCGGGAGGAGGGGATCGTGCGCCTGCGTACCGCGCTGTTTCTCACCGTCGTTGTCCTCGTCGTCATCGGCGGCGGCATCTACGTCGCGGTTACCCAGTTCGGCGACCACCTACCGACGCCACTCGGGCGCGGGTGTGAGGTGCGTACGTCCTCAGGCACGGTCAAACTCAACGCCGACCAGATGGCCAACGCCGCCACGATCGCCGCGGTCGGGATCCGGCGCGACCTGCCCGACCGGGCTATCGTGGTGGCTCTGGCCGCCGCCTTGCAGGAGTCGGAACTGGAGAACCTCACGGGCGGAGATCGCGACTCGGTCGGACTGTTCCAGCAGCGTCCCAGTCAGGGCTGGGGTACGCCGGAGGAGATCCAGGACCCGAGGTACTCCGCCGGCAAGTTCTATTCCGCGCTGGTGCGGGTCAAGGACTGGAAGAAACTGCGGGTCACCGAGGCAGCACAGCGGGTACAACGCAGTGCGTACCCCGAGGCGTACGAGAAGTGGAGCGACGAATCGACGGTGCTCGTCGAGGCGCTCGCCGGGCAGGCGACCAGCGCGGTGACATGCACCCGGATAGGGGAGCCCACGCAACGCGGCCCAGCCGCGGCCCTGGCGCTCGGGACAGGACTTCGCCTCGATTGGGGCGAGGTCAGCACGGTGCCGAGCGCCGACGTGGTCGGGCTGATCGTACCCGCTACGGACCTACGTGTCGGCTGGCAGTACGCGCATTGGCTGGTGGCGCACTCGTCCGAGAAGAGCGTCGAGCGGGTCCGATTCGGCAACCAGGAGTGGAGCGCGGATCGTGGTGCCTGGCGGCAGGTCGATTCCGTGAACGCGGCCGGTGAGCGGGTAGTGGCAGAGGTCTACCCGTCCTGAAACGTTCGGCCCTTCCGAGCGATGGCCCAACACGCCACAGTCGGGTCTTGCATCGAGCCCCGCAGGGAGCCAGTCTCTGACGCACGGCCGAATTGCGGCGGAGAGGTGGCGGCATGGGCGCCAGGGTCCGGGACAACCCGGCGGCGCCGCGGCCTGGCCAGAACCGCTCCGACGCCCGGCCGGCTGGTGCACCGCGTAACCGGCCGAGGGCGTGGCATTCAGTCCGCGTCCGAATCATGCTCCCGGTCATGCTGGCCACCGTGGGCGTGGTTGTCCTCGGCGTCATCCAGGTCGCTGACGCGATAACGCTCGAACAGGAGCTCACCGCCACGCTCGATCCCGAGGCCATGGCGCTCGGCAACGCGTCGCGGGAACGCACGTACCTCGTCGGCGGGCTCTCCGCCGGCGTCGTGGCCGCCACACTCATCGGAGCCACCGTCATGGCCGCGCGGATCAGCCGGCGGTTGCGACGCACCCGATATGCGGCGCTGACCGCGGCACGCATCGAGCTGCCGACAGGGATCTCCAACGTCATCGCCGCGCGGGACGCCGACATGGTCCGCACCGCGCTCAACGACTCGTCGAACCGAATCGAATCGATGCTCAACGCTGGGCCAGATGAGATCGGGGAGCTCGCCGCGGCCTTCGGCGCCGTCCACCGCCAGGCGTTGCGCCTCGCCGCCGACCAGGCGCTGCTTCGGATGGAGGTGCAGGCGATGTTCGTCGCCTTGTCGCGGCGCGGCCAGACCCTGGTCCAACGGCAGATCCACCTCATCGACGAGTTTGGCCGCAACGAGGCCGACCCGGAGGCTCTTTCCCGGCTCTTCGCCCTCGACCACCTCGCCGCGCGCATGCGCCGCAACGAGGAGAACCTCCTGGTGCTAGCGGGGGGCGAGCCCGGCCGCTGGATCACCCAGCCGGTGGCGATAATCGACCTCATCCGCGCGGCCGCCCAGGAGATCGAAGAGTATCGACGAGTCGCCATTCGCGAGGCACCCGCCGTTGCGGTTGCCGCCCATGTCGGCGGAGACGCCATCCACCTGCTGGCCGAGCTGTTGGAGAATGCCACCAGCTACTCCCCGCCCAGCACCAAGGTGAACGTGGCGGCGCGTCGAGACCACGACGGTCTGGCCATCACCGTGACCGACGCAGGCATCGGCATGCCAGGGCCGAGGCTGGCGGAGGCGAACGAGCGACTGGCCCGACCATCGGCGCTCAACAGCACCTTGGTTGGCACGATGGGTCTGCTGGTCGTGGCGCGCCTCGCGCAGCGCCATGGCATCGTCGTGCGCCTCCACAGCACACCAGCCGCTGGTTGCACAGCCACGGTGCTGGTGCCAGATCGGCTCGTCGCGCCTATCACCTCGGTCGACAGGCTCCAACCTGGACGGTGGCTGCGCACTGCAGACGTCGCCGTAGACAATTCCCCCCCGCCAGCCGCCGTGACCTCTCTCCCAGTAGCGGCACCGGCTACCCTGCCGTCACCGCGCCTGCCGCTGCCGGAGGAGCAACTCAGATCAGAAACCACGGTCGCCGGCCTTCCACGCCGCCCGGCCGAGGACGCACAAGCACCGGAAGCCTTGCACGCACCATCGCCGGCAACCCCGGACCCAGAGGTGGTCCGAGCGCGACTGTCCAGTCTGGCCAGTGGTATCGCGGCTGCTAACCGGGGCGATTCCGCCCCGTCCCCCGACGTTCCCCCACCCGGCTGACCCGCCGAACCGACTCGAGGAACACCTCATGACCAACGCGACCGACGCCCTCGGCTCCGTCGACTACGGCGACCTCGGCTGGCTGCTTACCTCATTCGCGCGGCGGGTGCCGACGATTGTCTGTGCCTTAGCCGTCTCCGTCGATGGGCTCGCCATCGCCACGTCGGACCAGGTGGACAAGGACAAGGCCGACCAGCTCGCCGCCATCACGAGTGGGTTAGCCAGCCTCACCATCGGCGCGGCGAAGGTGATGTCGACGGGGCGGATCCGCCAGACCGTCGTCGACATGGACGGTGGCGTGCTGCTCATCATGTCCGTGGCCGGCCGAGCCTTCCTCGCCGTCCTCGCCCAGCCTGGTGCGGACCTGGGTCAGGTCGGGTACGAGACGGCTGTGCTCGCCCAACGCGTCGCGGGCGCCCTCGAGCCAGCAGCCCGGCAGGCCTGACAGGCAGGCACCCTGCCAACGCAGGGGGCCTCCTCTCAGCGGGCTACGAGACGCGGCGGCGACCACCCACGCCCGAGACGATCGCGACGCCGACGGCCGCGAGCACGATCTGGATAAAGAGCTCGATCCAGTCGATGCCGGGAGTGGTCTTGACACCCATGGCGTTGGCGACCACAGTGCCCAGGAGCGCGGCACCGATGCCAACCAGGACCGTAAGCCAAATGGGGATGCTCTGCCTGCCCGGCAGGACGAGGCGTCCGAGTGCGCCGATGATCGCGCCAATGATGATTGCGGTGATGATGCCATCCGCGGTCATGTCTTCCCTCCGGGGTTCGGGTGACCTACGACCGCTTAGTTCCCGGCGGACCTGGATTCTAAACACTCTTGCATCAATGACCGCGCGATCCATCGTCACGAAGGTGTCGATGGCTACTTGTCCTGACGGGATGGTCTCCCACCGGATCCTTTCTCTCCCGGTGAATCCGATGTGGATAGCGCGGCGATGAAGGCCTCCTGGGGGACCTCAACCCGGCCGACCATCTTCATGCGCTTCTTGCCTTCCTTCTGCTTCTCGAGCAGCTTGCGCTTTCGGGTGATGTCACCCCCGTAGCACTTGGCGAGGACGTCCTTACGGATCGCGCGGATGGTCTCGCGGGCAATGATGCGGGAGCCGATCGCCGCCTGGATCGGCACCTCGAACTGCTGGCGCGGGATGAGAGTACGCAGCTTGGCGGCGATCGACACGCCGTAGTTGTACGCCTTGTCCTTGTGGACGATCGCGGAGAAGGCGTCCACTGCCTCACCATGCAGGAGGATGTCCACCTTCACCAGTTCCGCCTGCTGCTCGCCGCTGGGCTCGTAATCCAACGACGCGTACCCCTTGGTCCTGCTCTTCAGCTGGTCGAAGAAGTCATAGATGATCTCGGCCATGGGCAGCGTGTATCGCAGCTCAACCCGGTCGGCGGAGAGGTAGTCCATGCCGCGCAGCGTGCCCCGGCGGCCCTGGCACAGCTCCATCACCGAGCCGACGTAGTCGTTGGGCGTGAGCACCGTTGCCCGTACGACCGGCTCGAAGACGTGCGCCACCTTGCCGGTCGGGTATTCGCTCGGGTTGGTCACGGTTATCTCGCTGCCGTCGTCGAGCACGACGCGGTAGACCACGTTGGGCGCGGTGGAGATGAGTTCGAGGCCGGACTCGCGCTCCAACCGTTCTCGGATGATCTCCAGATGGAGCAGGCCGAGGAAACCACAGCGGAACCCGAAGCCGAGCGCCGCGGATGTCTCCGGTTCATAGTGGAGCGCGGCATCGTTGAGCTTGAGCTTGTCCAGCGCATCGCGCAGATTCGGGTAGTCCGAACCGTCGATGGGGTATAGCCCGGAGTAGACCATCGGCTTAGGGTCCTTGTAGCCACCGAGCGCTGTCTTCGCGGGCTTGGAGTTGATGGTGACCGTGTCGCCGACGCGGGACTGGCGGACGTCCTTCACGCCGGTCATGAGGTAGCCCACCTCGCCCACGCCGATGGCGCCGGCCTTCTTCGGCTCCGGTGAGATGACGCCGAGTTCCAGCAACTCATGGACTGCCCCGGTCGACATCATCTTGATGCGGTCGCGGGCCTCGATCCGACCGTCGATGACACGGACGTACGTGATGACGCCGCGATACACGTCGTAGATGGAGTCGAAGATCATCGCTCGGACCGGCTGGTCAGCCTCGCCGATCGGCGCCGGGAGCTGTCGTACGATCTCATCGAGCAGGTGGGAGACACCCTCACCGGTCTTGCCGGAGACACGCAGGCAGTCCTCTGGTTGGCAGCCGATGAGGTGAGCGAGCTCTTCGGCGTACTTCTCCGGCTGGGCCGCGGGCAGGTCGATCTTGTTCAGGATCGGGATGACGGTGAGGTCGTTCTCCATCGCCAGGTAGAGGTTGGCCAGGGTCTGCGCCTCGATCCCCTGCGCGGCATCGACGAGGAGAACAGCCCCCTCGCAGGCGGCGAGGCTGCGGGACACCTCGTAGGTGAAGTCGACATGTCCAGGGGTGTCGATCATGTTGAGTACGGCGTCGTAGCCTGCCTGGTCGCCTTCGCGCACCCGCCACGGCAGGCGGACCGCCTGACTCTTGATAGTGATACCGCGCTCGCGCTCAATATCCATGCGGTCCAGGTACTGGGCGCGCATCTGACGGGGGTCCACCACGCCGGTGATCTGCAGCATCCGGTCGGCCAGGGTTGACTTCCCGTGGTCGATGTGAGCGATGATGCAGAAGTTGCGGATGCGTCCAGGGTCGGTCGCGCCGGGCTCGAGCGTCGTGGGCACGGTGATCCTTGCTATCGGGGGTTCGTGAGCGCGAGGAGCGAGCAACGATCTGCCATGCCAACCGAGCCCCGCAGTCGCGAACAAAGGGAACAGGTCAACCGGCCGACCCCATGAGCTGCGGCCGGCCGGCTCTATCGTCCCACGCGGCCCACCAGCGGTGCCGCGTGCGTATGTGGTCAGTCCCGCAGGCCCAATCTGTCCATGGCCCGTTTCCGGTTGTGCATGGATCGCTCATAGAACAGCCCGGCCAGGCGGGGCAGGACACGACGTGTCTCCGCCTCGTCCGTCACCTCCCACGCGCGCGGCTTCAGGTCGCCGTCCTCGGCCGCGTGCCCGGTCTCGTCCTCGGGATTGGCGTCCCGCAGCCCTTCGGCGAAGTCGTAGAACGTCAGCTCTTCCTCCCCCGTGACCGCCGAGTACGCGTGACTCGCCACGAAGAGCATGTCTTCACGCCCGAGCCAACGCGGGTCGTGGGCCGCGGCGATCTCTCGCACCAGAACGTGGTCGGCCAGGGAGTCGGGGTTGTTGAGCGCTGCGTCGAATGTCGTACGGCCGAGCGCGACCAGGCCGGCCCGGAAGTCGTCGAAGCTGTCGTCGCCAAGAAACCCGTGCTCGATCAGCATGGCCGCGTTGGCGATGTCGTCGCGGTCGGCCTGCGCGCGGAGATCCTCGAAGATGTTGTCGAACGCGGCGATCTCCGCGGCCGGCAGTTGGGCGAGGATCTCGAGGAGCGCGGCCGCGACCGGGTCGGTGACCTCGTCCTCGTCCTCGTCCTCGTCCTCGTCCTCGTCCTCGTCGCTTTGGTCCTCGTCGCTTTCGTCCTCGTCGCTTTTGTCCTCGTCCGGGTCGTCTTCGTCTTCGGCGTTGTTGATCTCCGCTACAGCGCTCTGAAGGTCCACATCGTCAAAATCCCAATAGTCACGGTCGGGGTCGTCGTCGGGCTCGTCGAAGTCGCGTACCGCCTGGTCGGCCGCGGGGCCGGCCGTCGCGCGTGCCTGCTCGATCAATACCCAGAACCGGTCAATATCCATGGCACGGAAGTGTGGCACCTCGGGGTCGACTCCGGGTGCCAACGGACGACCGGCGCGTCGCCGCGCCACGCTGCTACCGGCTCATCGGTGGCGCCCGGTTTGGGCGGGTCGGGCCGGGCTGGTATTCTGACTCGTCGCGCGTGGTGAGTGTTGCCCGCGCCCGTTATCCGCTAACCCTTTACAGACACAGGACGAGGCTGTCGCGTGGCGAACATCAAGTCCCAGATCAAGCGCAACCGGCAGAACGAGAAGCGCCGGCTACGCAACAAGTCGGTCAAGTCGTCGCTGAAGACCGCCATTCGCAAGTTCAACGAGACGGCGGCGACCGGCGACTCCGAGGCTGCCACGGCGCTTCTTCGGGACGCCTCGCGCAAGCTCGACAAGGCTGTCAGCAAGGGCGTCATCCACCAGAACCAGGCCGCGAACCGCAAGTCCGCGATCGCCAAGCGGCTCGCGTCGCTGGCCTCCTGACGCCCGGTGGGCCCGTCGGCCCGCCTCCGTGTCTTTTCGACGCCGCCGGGCACGTGCCGGCGGCGTCGCTGTCGTCGATCTGTCGCCGTCCTCGCGTTGTCGCTAGGGCTGACGCGGGCGGGTGCCGTTAAGACGCGAAGCGGCCCTGATTGCCACGACTACGTCGGTCGGCGCCGTCCGGGCGGGCACTTTCAGCGTCCGCGTTAGCGGGGCGCGACGGCTCTGGTGCCGGTATGCCTGGCAATGGCCGTCGCCCGTTCACAGGATCCAGAGTCGGTACGGCCGCGATGCCGCGCGCGACGATGTCCGTCGCGACGAGCACGCGGTGTTTTCCCTCCTTGAAGCCGGCGAGGGCGAGGGTACGCTGGCTCTGGCTCCGGAGGGAAAACACCGCGTGCTCGTCGCGA
>Ga0209859_1000050_pt1 | contig 22622 bp, 34 predicted proteins | sample GWRWS3_50_60_FD_187241 | JGI IMG/M metagenome (GOLD analysis project Ga0209859, IMG submission 187241) | Riverbed sediment microbial communities from areas with vegetation nearby in Columbia River, Washington, USA - GW-RW S3_50_60 (SPAdes)... | ecosystem: Environmental > Aquatic > Freshwater >... | reverse complement strand
CGGCGTCCCCAGCGGCGTCCCCAGCGGCGGCCCAAGCGGCGGCCCAAGCGGCGTCCCGAGCGGCGGCCCGAGCGGCGGCCCAAGCGGCGTCCCGAGCGGCGTCCCGAGCGGCGTCCCAAGCGGCGGCCCAAGCGGCGGCCCAAGCGGCGTCCCGAGCGGCGGCCCAAGCGGCGGCCCCAGCGGCGGCCCCAGCGGCGTCCCGAGCGGCGTACGACTTCTCGCGGGCCGCACGCACCACCGGACCGGCAGCCTGCGCAGCAGCCAGATCCACGATCCGCCGTAGCGCCCGCAACTCGGCCGCCTCAGCAGACAGACCCGCCAGATCCAGCCACGCCGGGGTGTACGTGCGGATCAGCCAGTCCAGCGCCAGATAGCCGCGCGCCTCATCCAAGCCGTCACCGGCAGTACCCGGCATCAGGGAGATCAGCGGCTTCAACTGCTGGCGGCGGTCGTCGTCGAGCCGGTCGTTCAGATCACGGCCGAAATCGGCCAGGACCGGGGACACGCAGGCGGGGCTGTCCGAGTGCGGCTCGCCGGCCATGAAGGCGACGGCTTCGAGCAGGCACAGGCCGTCGTCAGGGTTGCGGTGTCCACCCTTGCCGAGGCGGAGCAGGTCGAGGTCGAGGGTTCTGGTGGTCATGGAATGCTCCTGCGAAGTCGATGCGAAGGTGCGAGGTTCGGGGGTGGCCCGGAGTGCTGCGCGATCAGCACCCCGGGCCGTGCCGGGACCGGCCGCGAAACAGGCCCGGCAGGTGCGGCAGACGGGGGTCGGGGCCCGCCGCACCGCAGGTCAGGGAGACGCAACCGATCCGGCGGTGATCGCGTCCAGGCAGGCCGTGCACGTCACGTCGACCAGCCGGAACGTCGCCATGTGCACGAACGGCAACTCATCGCGCTCCTCGCCACACGCCATCCGCGTCCGCAAGGTCGACGGCTGGAAGTGGATCGGCGACGGACGGCGGGCGGCCTCGCCGCGGTAGAGGCCGGTATTCGGGGGCGTGTAGTCCGCATCCCGCAGCACCCGCACCCGGCCCAGGCGCAGCGTCACGCAGTCCGCGAACCTCGCCATCGCCTTGTCGCGGGTGAGCGGCTCGCTGACGGTCGCACCCGCCACCACGCGGTACAGGTCGGCGGCCATCAGCGGGCCTCGGCGACCGGCTCGACCGTGGACGCGTCCGCGATGTGACGGCCCAACTCGGCACGCGCCTCGGCCCAGGTGTCGAAGCCCCTGACCGTCACACCACACGCGCACTCCGCCGAACAGCCGCTGCCGTCGCCCGCAGCGGACACCTCGATGTGCTGGCCCGACCGCATGCCCTCCATGCCGCACCACCCACACCACTCGCCGGGCGTCGGAATGTGCAGCGAGGCCACGCAGATCTCGTCGGCGGGGATCGGGTTGCCGTAGCGGTCGAGGTGGACCGTCGGGGTCTCGTCGATCAGGGTGCGCGTTTCGACGGCCGACTCCAGCTCGGCGACCCGGGCTCGCAGCCGCTCCAGCTCCATCTCGTGCGGGCTGGGGACCGACTCCTGAACGGTGATCCACACCCCGGCCGGACTCTGGCCGCTGCGGGCGACGTGCATCCACTGGCCGAGGGAGTTCTCGATGGTCTTGCCGGGCATGTCGAGGATGGCCGTGGCGAGCATGTCGACGTCGGCGATCTTCTGGTCGGATGTCGCGTCGGCCGGGCTCGGCAGGAACGCGATGGTCACGTACTGCTTCTCGCGGCTGCTGGGCAGGTCACGGATGCTGTCGGCGATGCGGTACAGCTCGGCGGCCACGGCGCGGAAGCCGGACGGCTCGGGTACGGTCGGTTGGGTCACCTGGACGTCCTTTCATGGTTGGGAGTTCTGTCCTGGTGCGGCGCCGTCCGGGGTCGATCCGGGCGGCGCTTCTTACGTCAGGGGCGAGCCGAGGCTCGCCGCTTCCACACGTCGACATGACGCCGGCAGGCGGTGGCGAACGGCTTGTCATCGAGGCGCACCAGCGAGGTCGCCGCAGCCCGGCACGAACCGCACGTCATGAACCGCTCGCGGTAGGCCGTGACGGTGACGCGGTCGGCGGTCTGATCCATGGGGCGCTCCTTTCCGGGCGGCGCATCTACGTCAGTTGGGTCCGCGGCTCATCACGCCCCCGAACGCCTCGTCGAGCAGGCGCTCCAGTTCGGCGGCGGACAGCGGGCCGGGGCAGTCGAACCCGGTGCGGGTGCCGCGCGGCGGAACCCGGTGTGCGGCGTGCGGCTTGGTGCGGCGGCAGCGCTGCGGGTACATGCTGGGCCTCTCCAACTCCTTCGCTTTGCGTCTCACCGCGAGACGCTACGCCGATGGGATGGGGGTGTCAACCGCCGCACCCGACCGGTTCCCGAGGCGACGATAGATCTGCGCACGCGACACCCCGGACGCCTTGGCGATGAGGTGATCGGGGATGCCGGCACTGCGCGCCTGACGGATGTATTGCCAGGTCCTGTGTTCGGTGGTGACGTGGAGTACGCGGGTGACCTCGGCGTTGGTGGCGAGTAGGTCGAGCATGTCGGCCTTTCGCTGTTCGGTGGTCGTGTCGGTCATGGTCGTGAGGTTACCGCTGTGTCTCGCGTTGACACAATGCTGACGGCGGCCATATGGTGGGGTCTCGCAGTGAGACGCACCGGGTTGGTGGGGCTGGATCATGTCGTCGGCCTTCCCGGCAAAGCCGTCCGCGCGGCCTGGAGGTGGGTGGCAGGACCATGTCGTCGGCCCACGTCCGGGGCCCCGTGGCGGTTATCAACCGATGCCTTAACGACCCTTATGGTTCCTATATCCGACGGACCATATAGGAATATGTTTCCGCAGCTCACACCCTGCCCGAACGACCGTTAACAGCACACGAAAGGGACATGCGATGCGAGGCACCTACACCCGCTGGACGCTGCGGCAGTCGACGATGGTCGCCGACATCCTCGGCGCCGACACCGACGTCCAGGCGCACCCGGAGGCGGGCACCATCTCCGCGCGGGTGCCGGACCGGCCCATGTCGCCGGACGAGGCCCGCATGATCGGCGTCCGCCTGATCGAGGCCGCCACCCTCGCCGACGGCGACCGCTGCATCCGCAAGTGAGCCCCGAGCTGATCGCCGCCTGCATCGCCGCCGCCGGTGGGGCCCTGCTCTACACCGGCTGGCGCATGGAGCAGGACACCATCCCGCCCACCACCGACACGGAAGGAGCCGACGATGGCGCTCAAGCGCTACCGGCTGAGGATCTTTGACGGGCAGTACGAGGTGCTGCACAACAACCGGTTCGTCATCGACGTCGACCTCGACCAGCCGACCATGAACGCCATCCTCGACCGGCAGCTCGTCGCCCTCGTCGAACTCGGGCGGATCGCGAACGAGCCGATGGACCACCCGGTCATGAAGGTCTGCGACCTGGACAGCGGCCGTCCGGTCCTGGATGTGGTGGCCTGATGCACCACGAGATGTCCCCGACCGGCGTTGCCGTGCTGCTGCTGCTGGCCGTCGTCGTCGACTACGTCAGCATCGGCCCGAACTGGCTCCGTGACCGGTTGGCGTTCCTCATGGCCATCCCCGCCGTCTATGAGGGCTTCAACGGCTCCCAGCTCGACGCCTGGACCCTGCAGCGACTCACCGGCGTCATCCAGTGGGCGTTGGACCAGACCGGCAACGCCTACATCGCCGGGGCCTCGGCCGCCGCGGTCGTCGGGATCTTCGTCGGCGCCGTCTGGCTGTACGGGCTCGGCTGCATCCTGCCCGCCAAGGCGTCCAAACGGCTCGGCCGGCTCGCCACCGTCAACTTCCCCCCGTCGGGGGTGTGGGCGATCAACTGGAAACTCTGGGCGGTAGCGGTGACGATCGGCCTGCTCGGTGACGTCCCGCTCGGCTGGATCGGCGACCTCACCTCCGGGACCAACGAGCTGCTCGCCGACGCGTTCGCACCCTTGCCCGGCTTCCTGCTCGGAGGTAACTGATGTACGCCGTCGAAGCCGCGCCTGCCGGATGGGCGCACCTGGTCGGCCTGCTGGTCGCTGCCGGGATCGCGTTCCTGGCGGTCGCCACACACCAGTGGCGGATGAGTCTGCGCGACCCCTCCCCTCCCCCACTGGAAGGGCCTGACACCGACATGACACCAGGGGAAACAGGCGATCTGACACTGGATGACACCGACGATGACACCTTGCCGGAGGGCCGGTACCGGATGCCGGACGGGTCGATCCTGGTCCGCCGGTGGCAGCCGCCCGCCGACATCGATCTCGACCTGGACGACGAGGGCGAGGACGAGACGCGTGAGGAGATGGCCGACCGGCTCGTGGCCGGCGGTGGCTCGTACGCTGACTGGGTCCGGGAGATCATGGGGGCGCACGACGTCAGCGAGGCGACGGCGAAGCGGGCCATCCGTGAGGCCCGCGACCGGGCCGACGCCTGAGCCACGGGGTCACCCGAACGGCCGGACATCGGCGACGATCATCCGTCCACACTGGCCCCGGCGGGCCGCGGCGATCCATGCTCTTGACTTGCCGCCCCACCCTGAGGGCACCCATCCGCCACCCTGCCGGGAGCCGCCGTGTCCTACCCGCCCGCCCCGGACGAGCCGGGCCCAGAGAGCCGGTACACCGCGCCGGGGTGGCCGCCGCAGCCGACGTCGCCGGCATCGCCACAGCCGCCCGTCTTGCCCGGCCCGTATCAGCCCCAGCCTCAATCTCCGGCCAACTACTACCCGACGCAGCAGTACGCGCCGCAGCCTCAGCCGTACGGGTATGCCCCGCAATATCCGCCGCAACAGATGGTGTCCATCCAGCGGGTGGTGCCGACGTCGGGATGGGCGACAGCGTCGCTGGTGTTCGGCCTGCTGGGCCTATTCGGTGGCTGGTGCCTGATGGCGGTGCCGTGCGTTCTGGCGGTGATCGCCGGGCATGTCGGCCTGTCGCACACCGAGACCGGGGAGCGTGGTGGGCGCGGCCAGGCGGTAGCGGGGCTGATTCTTGGCTACCTGATGGTGATCCCGGCTGCGATCATCTTCTTTGCGGTGGTGGCGACGCCTCGGAACTGACCCTGGACGCAGAGAAGCGCCCCACCCGCCCGAAGAAGGGCAGGTGGGGCGCTGTCGTCATGGGGATCCGTGGTGCGCCTGTGGTGCTACAGAGGCGCGGCGAACTCGTTGCCGGAGAGCGTCGAGTAGTTGCAGGTGAGCCCGTCGTCCTCGACGTCCATGACGAGCAGGTGATCCGTGGACCCATCGAGGAACCGGACATGGATGACGTCGCCCGCGACCACGCCGAGGTCGGGCGGTGGGTCCCGCCAGCGCAGCGCGTCCGGGTCGATGTGCATACCCCGAGGCTACGCCAGGCCGAGGCTGCCCCAGGTGACGCCGGGTGTGCGCCACAGCTGGTTGGCGAGCGCGCCGGGGGTGACGGCCTGTTCGGCGGTGTTCGGCATGACGTCCTTGCCCGCGAGGGTCCACGCCTGGTCGACGAGCACCGAGCAGATCGCCTCAACCGGCAGCGCGATCTGCTTCTCGATCTTGCCGCCCTGGCGGTTGGTCCGGAACCACCGCGGTTCGCGGCGGCGGTTTATCCAGCGCTCCAGTCGATCGACCCGGACACCCCAGCGCCACAGCACCAGCGACGCGTACGAGGCGAAGCTGTACGGGGTGCCGACCTCGACCATCAGCCGGGCGATCGCCGCGGCGTCGGCGGCCTGGCCCGGGTAGTCCTCCGGTAGCCGCAGGTACGCATGCCGCGGCGTCCAGTGCGTGCCGGTCCGCAGCTCGATCTCCTCCGCGCCGCCGGGCATCGCCTGGACCAGCCGGGGCGCGGTGATGACACCGGTCTCGTACGTCTGGCCCTTGTAGATCGTTCCGGGCGGTAGGTGCTGGCTGGCCTCGACGACGATGCCGACGTGCCGGACCGACAGGCGACCCGCCCGGAACACCTCGCCGAGCAGCAGCTGCCCGACGCCGACCGGAACCAGGCCGGGGACCAGGCCGCCGATCGGGCCGAACATGATGTCGCCGGGGCGAAGATCAGTGAGGGACTCGATCCGGCCTGTCACCCCAGCCCCCGCGAGATCAGGATGATGGCGGCGACGGCGGCGACGGAGCCACCGGAGATGACCCGGACGGTCCAGGCGTACCAGCGCGGGACCGCACCGCTTCCGCGACCGACGACGCGCCCAGCGCCAGACCCGGTACCCCGACTACCGCCCCGGCGAGCAGCAGCACCGGCTCGCGAATCTGGTCTTGGAGCAGCACTTCGTAGCCGATCAGCGCCCAGCCCAGCACCCACGACGCGATATCCCGCACGAGGGTCCATCGGCCAGGGGTGGCTGGCGGCGTTGGGGTGTTGCGCTCGCTCACTCATTCGCGCCGGAGGCCTCGACGGTGAGGCGGCCACCGGTCACGGCCAGCTCGCCGGACAGGACACCCGCCGGGCCAACCGGACCCCGGTCACCCTTCAGGCCCACCGGCCCCTGCGGACCTGAGGCCCCTGCCGGGCCCGGCTTGCCCGCACGCCGGTCCATCATGGCCCGCAGCAGCGCGAACCCGTGATAGCCGGAGATGTACGTCAGGGCGCCCTGGCCCAGCGATTTGCGGTGCGCGTTGACGGCCGCCTCGGTCTTGGCGCCGTAGTCCCCGTCCACCTCGCCGGGGCTGTAGCCGACGTCACCGAGGACGTACTGCCAGAACTTGACCTCTTCGCCTGTGTCACCCTTGCGGATCAGCATGCCGCCGTCCTCCCATCCGTCGATCTCCGCGCGGACCCGCGTCCGGAACGCGGTCATGTCGAAACTCGGGTCGCTCTTCGCGCCCGGCTGGTGTTCCTTGTGGCCGGCGACCCGGGCGACGGTGACGTCCCACCCGGACGCCTCATGCCGCACCAGGGCGGCCACGCCGCGCACGTAGCTGTCGTACTGCCGGTCCGTCCACGGCTCACCGTCGGCGTGCTGCGCCTCGACCCCCAGCAGGCTGTCGTTGCCGTAGCCCTCGTTGGGGCCGGCCCAGCCGACGAGGTTGTGGTTGCAGTGGCCGGACGCCACCACATGCCAGTCGCCGGTGCGCGACAGGTACAGCTGGGCAATCGGGCCGGACAGGCCGGGCCGGCCGTTGACGAGAACGCCGATCTCGCCAGCGTCCGACGACGTCCGCGACCCGGCCGTGTGGTGGCAGGTGATACCCCGGACCGGGCCGAAGCTGTCGGCGCCGCGGGTCTTCCAGCCGGCCACCTCGTGCACCGTCAGGCCAGCCGCACGCAGGACGGTGGGCAGCCAGAGAACGCGCATGGCGATCCTTTCTACGAGGGGCCGAGGTAGCGGGCCATGAGCGTCGACGCGAACGATCCGCCGACGTTGGAGTTGACGGCCCCGCCGGTCGACGTGCCGAGCAACTCGAGGTAGTCACCGAGGGCGAGCGACAGGATTTCGGTTACCTCCTGCGACATGCTCACGTTCGTCGCGGCTGGCTTGGACCTCGACCGGGCCGGCTGCACGGCACCGTTGACCGAGATCGTTGCGGTGAGCGCCGTCGGGGTTGTCGACGCGCTCAGGAACACGGTGCCCTTGACCAGCCAGATACCGGCCCGGTCGACCGTGATCCTCGTGTTGTTCGTGACCTCGTCGTGCAGGCTGAAAGGGTCGTAGTTCTCCGAGGACGCGCCGAACGTGAGCGGCGTGTCCGACGTGCCGATCGACTGCGCCGACTGCTGAACGAGACGGCAGAACGGCCGGTCGAAATCGGCCGCGTAGATGATGTCACCGGCAGCCATCATGCCTCCCCGAGCGCGTAGCGAGCCTGAACCGCGACATGCACCTCTGCGCCCAACGAGAGGCGCTTACGGACCCCGTTGATCGATGGCGTCACCGTGGCGGTCTGGGTGTACGGGCCGGTACCCGATGCCGCAGTCATGGCGGTGACCATGAGCCTCTGGCCGGACACGGTGATCGGGTACGGGACGGCCGTCGTCGACCACACATCGCCGCGCTGCACGGTGGACAGCGACAGCGAGGTCTGGCCGATCTCGGCCACCGCGGCAAGGGTCGTCGAGGAAGAGTCGTACCGGGCCGTGTCGTAGACGCCGGAATTGAACAGGTCGTCGGGCTCGCACGTGAACGTCAGGATGTGCTCGTTCGGCCAGCCGACCACTTCGTCGATCGCGACGATGTGCACCCGCACCGTGTCGGCGCGCACTCCCGTCAGCTCGATCACGTCTCCGATGTCGAGGGCCCTGAGCTGTGCCTGCCTGGCGGCGTCGAGGGCGTTCAGCTTCACGCTCACCGTCGGGTAGCGCGGCTGATTCACCGTCCAGCGCCTCAGGTACCAGTTCGCCAGCTGGTCGAGTAGGCGGTCGGGGTAGACGTTGACTTTCGCCTCGTCCTCCATCACGCCCTTGGCGGTCACTCCGAGCGGGCCGGAGAGGTCCACTGCCACCGACTCCGCGCCGAGCCGGTTCGATGCCGTCACCGTGTTCGCGATCGCCGAGTCGATGACCTCGCGCGGCCTGGCGGTGAGGTCACGGACGTTGACCGGCATCGCGGTCTGGTTGATCCGCGCGACCCTCGTCATCATGACGATCTCCAGCGCGTCACGCTTGTCGAAGATCAGCCCGTCTTCGCTGTCCTGGATCTCGCGCAGGATCTCGCCCACGGTGTCGGCCTGCTGGGGGCCCATCGGCATCGAGTCGTCGGGGTCGCCGACCCAGGACCATGCGAAGCCGAGTTCTTCCATGAGCCGCGCGAAACGCCATGCGGCGGGCTCGTCCTGGTGGCCGAGGAATGCCAGGGTGTCCGATCCGACGTCGCCGGCGTCGGCGAGGCCGTGGATCTGGCAGTAGTTCCCGTCGAGGGTGTAGGCGTTGTCCGGCCGTTCGAAGTTGCGAAGGGATCCTGTCGTCGTCGACGAGAAGGTTTTGACGATCCCCTCGCCGCCGTATGCCTGTGTGAACACCTCGGCCGTGTAGGTGAGGGTTCCCGCGGCAACCACGGCGTAGATGCTGAAGTATCCCCAGTCCGTCAGCTCCGAACTGCGGGTGAATACTTCGAACGAGATTGCCCCGGCGTCGGAATCGAGCACACGGATCGCATGGTTGACGTTGTTGATCTCCCACGTCCACCGGCGTCCCGCCGAGTCGTACCACGTGAAGATCGGATTATAAGACGCCGTCAGTCCGGCCCCGGCGAGTTTCGCCTGGAAACCGATGCGCCACGATGTCGAGCCGGAATACGCCGAGAACGTTCCGCGGAGGCTCGACCCGGATGTGGTCTGGATGCTGCTCTCCGCGCCCAGCGGACGTTCGTCCGAGCCGATCGTCGGGCTGCCGAAGATGCGCCCGAGTGCCCCGCCGGCCACCAGGTTCGCCAGGGCAGTGGCGCCTGACTGCTCTTCGCACGGCCAGAGCCCGACCAGCGTCGGGCGTGCTTTCGCGTACCGGGTGAACGGCGACTCCAGCTTCGGGCCGGACATGGCCTGCTGCAGCAGGCCTGCGCCTGTCACGTTCACCCATGCGGCGCCGCGCTTCGGGGTGGCACGGAAGTCGGACGTCTCGTCCGCCACCCACGATTGCGCCTGCACATATCCGCGAACCTCGCCGCCCCTGGACACCCTGATCTGCGTGCCCACGCCGGCGGTCCCGTAGATGGGACTCTCAGGATTCGACGGCCGCAGATCGTCGGAGGTGTTGTCGAGCTGGGCGGCGACAGAGGCCGGTCGTGGCGCCTCCCCGATGCCGGCGGCAGAGCGCTTGATCGTGATCGACTGCGCGGCGCGCACCTGGTCGCGCTTGACGAGGTCACTCCACGTGCCGTCGATCTGGATCTCGAACTTGACGTCGGCGCTCATCCGCGGCCACCGCCGAGGACGAACTGGACGCCGTTCGGGCCACGCCCGCCACGCCGCGCGACACCATCGGCGACGGCGTCGACCAGGACCCGTGAATCCATCATCACCGTCACGCGGATCGGCTCCCCCTGGCCGCCCGTACCGGCGGCCGAAACCTGCTCGCCCGCGAGCGCCATGATCGGCACTTCCTGGCCGGGCATGCCGGGCACCCTGCCGCCGGAATGGAACGTGGACAGGCGGGGGGCGGAGATGTGGTTGCCGCCGATGCCGGGGATCCAGTCGGGCACAGTCCAGGAGAGGCTGCCGACGGTGCTGTTCCACGCCCTGGCGACCGCGTTGAACGCCGAACGGAAGGGCCGGGCGATGGCCTCACCGATTCCGGAGAAGGCCGATGCGACCCTACCGGGAAGGGCCTTCATCCACTCATACGCCTTCTTGCCCGCGCCGGTGATCGCCTCCCATGCGCCGCGGATCTTCGGCCACAGGGTGTCGGAGAACCAGGATCCGACGGCCGACGCCGCCGCCTTGATGCCGCCCCACGTGACGCGCCAAAGGTCCTGGAACCATGTCGTCTTGGTGGCGATGACGACGATGATCGCGATGATGGCGGCGATGCCGAGCACGATCCACGTAATCGGGGACGCGAGCAGCGCGGAGTTCCACAGCCACTGGGCGGCGGTCACCAGCCCCATCACCCCGACGACAGCCGACAGCAGCGGGGTCACCACGCCGATCACATCGGCGACATCCTGCATCGCTGACGGGTTCGCTTCGTGCAGGGCGTCGTTCAGGTCGATCTGCGCCTGCCGGGCGTCGATGTTCGCCTGCTTGCCGTCCTCGGTGGCCTGCTTCTGATCAGTGAGCGCCTGGTTGTAGTCCGCCGTGGCCTGCTTGGAATCCAACAGCGCCTGGGACTTGTCCTGCTCAGCCTGAGACAGGTCAAGCGCCGCCTGCCTGGCCTCGTCGGACTTCGCACCGTGTTCCTTGACGGCCTTGTTGTATTCGTCCTGGGCCTTCTTCACGTCCAGGATCGCCTGTTCGCGATCCTGATCGGCTTGAGTCTGATCAAGCTCTGCCTGGCCGAGGTCAAGGCTGGACTGCGTCAGGTCACGCTGCGCCTGCTCAAGGTCGATCGCGGCCTGACGCGTATCCGTCATCGCCTGTTCGACATCCGCCTGAGCCTGCTCGAGGCGCTGGGCCCGCTGACGGGCGAAGTCCTGAATGTCGGCAACGGCCTGCAGGCCACCGCCGAGGGTGTCGATGGCGTCGGTGGCGCCCGACGTGGCAGCGCCCAGCGACCCGAGCCGGTCTGTCAGCCGCGACGTTCCCGCCGCCCCGTCCCCGGCATCCTGGCCGGTCTTCTTCGCCGAGTCCCCCACCTCGGTGAGGGCTGCGTCAGCCTTCTTCGCCGCCTGCTGAAGCTTGGTGGCGTCGCCCGCGAATTCGAGGCTTACGGTGTTCCCGGCCATCGTCTACCCCTCTTCCAGGCCGGCGTCGGCGATCACGGCCCGGATGGAGGCGTTGAGTTCCGCCTCGATCTGTGGCCTGATGTCGGCCAGGACGGGATAGATGTACCGGCCGCCGGGGATGAAGGTGCGGGCCGGCGGGCGCCCGCGGCGCTTGCCCTCGCCACCGAAGTCGAGCCAGGCGAAGTGCGGGGCGCGCGCGCCGCCCGCCTTGACCCTGGCCGAAGTTCGCGTCGAGGCGGCTTTCACGCTGCCCCGGGCCGCACCGGTGACGGCGGGAATGCCCGGCTTGGCCTTGTCGACGAGCATGTTCGCGGCGGAGTTGAGCGCGAGACGAAGCTGCTTCGGGGCGCCCGCGTCGATCGCCTTGAGGCCCTTGTTCAGGGCGGTGAGGCCCCCGACCTGGATTTTGATCTCGTCCATCAGGTCTCACCTGCCCCCATCGCCATCTGCCGCTGCTGCGCCTGGCGGGCGAAGTAGATGCCCCACTCCAGCCACTCGCGCGCGCTCATCCCCGCCCGCATCTCCGCTACCGAGCGCCATCCGAGCTTGCGAGCGAGCATGAAGTCGAACTCGACGTCGGGGTTGTTCTCAAACCGCTCGTAGGCCTCTTTTGTCGGCGCCCTGCCCGAACCCGGACAAGTCCCGGATCTTGTCCGTGATCGCCGAGACGTCGGCGCTAGCCGCGGCCTTCTGCCACTTCTTGGCCTGATCCAGCGTCAACGTCGGCTCGATCAGCGCCTTGGAGATCATCCGCGCCTCAATCTCGTCCGCGTCCTCGGTGCCCTTTCCGATCCATAGATGCTCAGCCCGAGTCAGTGGCCTGATCTTGACCAACTTCCCTGACGGCAGCGCGTACTGCTCGTACTGATCAGCGGCGGGGACGGCCATCAGGTCGTCGAAACTTGCGTACATGCTCATGTCGGGCTCTTCCTTTTTCACCTGCCGGGCCACGTCAGACCTGCGCCGTCGAGTCCCACACGTCGGAGCATTCCGTCTCCAAGGTCCAGAGGCGGTAGCCGGCGACGGGCGCGGACTCGGTGTACTTGGTGATCACGACGTCGAAGCTGTCCTGCGGCAGCCCGGCACCGGTCCCCTCCGGCCTGTACTTCACGTTGACCTTGGTGCCGACGAGTGGCTTCAGGACAGCCCGCGGACCGGTTGCGGCGCTGTCGTACTTGCCGCCGCAGGAGAAGACGCCGTCGAGCAGGGTCGGGTCCTTCACGACGGCGTTCTTGCCGTACGTGGTGGTGTCCTCCGTGCCGGACGACTGCTCACACGTCGAGTCGGTGCAGTCGGCGGAGATGTTGTTGCCGGCCACCAGGATGACCGTCAGCTTGGAGTGCTTGCGTGCCATGGTCTATCTCCCGATCAGGCCGAAGTGCCGAGGATGACGACGTCGTAGGTCACCGACGTGCCCGCACCGGAGTTGGTGACGGTGAAGATGTCCCCGGTGCCCGCGGTGACCGCGATCGCACCGTCCGCGCCGCACGCCCACATGAACACGCCACCCGGCGGGACCTTGATCTCGTCGCCCGCAGCGCTGAACAGCGTGACGCCGTTGGAGGCCGGCCGCGAGAACAGGACGTTGTTGGTGTTGCCGCTGGCCGCGCTGATCAGGACGGCGCGGATCTCGACGAATGTCATCGTCGCGCCGGTCAGCGGGTTGGCCAAGCTGCCTGCGAGGTCGAGGTTCTCGGTGGCGGACGCAGACAGGGTCCGCTGGTCGTGGAACATCAGGTCCGCGCTCGCCGCCGACGTGCCGTTCGCCAGCTCGATGAACGTCTTCTTCAGGAACGTGTCCGTCGGAGTCCCGAGGTCCAGGAGGTTCTTGTATGTGGCGCTGATCTGCGCCGTGATGGTGGTGTTCAGCGTGGTTGCCATCGGCTTACGCTCCCGGTCCGGTGATGTCGAGATGGAAGATCACGTCGAGGAACTGCTCGCTCCCGACCTGCTGCACGGCGAATTCCGAGCCGGTGACGGTGACCGAGTCGCACGATGTCCACGTGTGCGCTTCGAGGCGCGCCACGACGGATTCGGTGCCGGCGTTCGCGGTCCATGCCGATGCCGTGTCGCGGGCCACCCGATCGGTGACGCGGTAGGCGATCAGGTGCGCTTCGAGGTCGGGGATCGAGGTCTCGCCCTGGCCGTACGTCTGCATGTACCGGATGCCGGGAGCGCTGGGGTAGGTGACGATCGCGGCCGGCGGCGTGACGGTGTCGACGGGGTACGCGAACGTGCGGTCGATGCCGTCGACGCCGCCGAGGACCGACGCCACCTCATCCATGATCAGTCCGAGGTTGAAGGTCATGGCGTCACGCGAATCCGGGCAGGACGTACGGGGCGACCAAATCTTCGACGTCAGAGTCGAACCGGGAGACCCGGATCGCCCCGTCGGTGCCCCATCCGGCGACACCTTCCGGGGACGAGAGGCGCACGAAACGCCGGTTCGCCAGCAGCACGCAGGCCTCGGCGATCGGGTCCGGCACGGCCGGCCAGCCCCACACCGCGGTGACCCGCCACCGGCGCGAGGTGCACCACATGCCTCGGTCGCGGCGTAGGCCGGTGATTGCCCGCCCGTCGAGCAGGGCGTTGTCGGGCTCGGGGAAGTAGTTGGTTACCGCGGTCCAGGTGGCGCCGTCGCCCAGTTCGACGACGAGACCGGCCACGGATGCGATGTCGGCGAGGATCAGCAGTTCGCCGTCGCCGTCGTCCGGTACGACCTGGCCGCGGGTGGCGCCGGTACGAATGGTGGCCGAGTCGTCGAGCCAGAACCGGCGGCCGGTCCGCTTGTCGATGGCCCGGGATGCGCGGGTCAGCGCCCGGGTCAGCGCGGCATCGTCGGCGGTGTCCGACAGTGGGATCTTGCGGGCGCGCTTCAGCTCGGCCAGGGCCGCGTATTCGTTGGCCACCCGAACCTCCTGTCACGGCAGAGGGCCGAACCGCAGATACGGCCCGGCCCTCGATCGATGGATGCGTCAGGTGGCGACGCAGTACGGAACGGTCGCGACCGTGGTCGGCGAGGCGATCGTCGACGGCGCCGTGGTGGTCAGCGACGAACCCGACGTGCGCGCGAGAACCGACTGGCCGGAGATCACCGCCCCGGCGGTGGCGGCGTTCTGGATCGTCAGGCCGGCCAGAGTCGGCGCCGTGGTGGCCGTGACCATCACCGCGGCGTAGTACACGCCGGTCGTGGGGACCGTGTACGTGGTAGCCAGGGCCACCGTCTTGACGGTGTTCGCCGCCCACGCCGTGGTCGTCTGGTCGGCGGTCTGCCGCAGCAGAGCCGGCGTAGACGACGTGTCGTAGAGGGCGAACCACCACGCCGTCGGCGTGCCGGCCGCGGTCGCACCGGACACGAACGTCAGGTTGGTGACGACGTCACCGGCCTGCAGCGGGATCGCCACGGACGTCATGACGCCCGACGTGAGCGCGGTGAGGTTGCTGGTCGTCTGGAGCCGGCCGAGTGGCAGGCTCTCACGGAACACGGCAGGCTGCCCGTTGGACACCCACTGCGGGTTCTTGACGGGGTAGCCCCCGGATACGAGCGGCATCAGGCCCGTCCCCTCTTCGGCGTCGCGGTCTCCCGCGGCGTGGCGTCGACGGCGGCCTCCGGCTCGCCCAGGTCGGCGAGCGCGGCCCGTAGCCGCTTCGCCCCGATCCGGGCCCGCACGGCGAGCAGGTCCTGGCCGTCGTCCTCGTGGCCGCCGGCTTTGGCGTCGAGCTTGTCGGCTTCGACGCCGATTGTGGCGGCGACCTTGGCCGCCTGTTCGCGGACCGCTGCGGCCCGGTCGGTGCGGCCCTCGCGGGCGTACCGCGCCTGCTCGGCGCGGTAGCCCGCCAGTTCGGCGATGAGATCAGGCATCGTCAGGCCGCCGATCAGTAGCCGGAGGTCGGGATCATGCCGGTGCCGGAGACGATCGAGATCGCCTTCGGGAGCCGGTTGCCCATGAACGCCGCGTACCGGTAGACCTGGAACCGGACCTGCAGCGTGCCGGACAGGACCTCGGTGAGGACGCGGGTCTGGATCGCGCCTTCCCACAGGTACAGGTCCGAGGTGCGCAGGGTGATGATCCGGGTCTCGGTGCCGCCGCCGAGGGTCTCGGGGATGTTGCCGTCGAGGATCACCGGGGTGCCGACGGTCAGCTTCCCGACCGGGCCCTCCGAGATCTCGCCGGTCTGCAGCGCCATCGGGTTGAACGGCGCCTCCTGCGACGGCTGGATCAGGGGACGGTTGGTGGTGTCGAGGTTCGCCGCCGCCCAGTACCAGATCTTCGGCAGCACGAACGTCGCCGTCGCGGGCCGCTTCCGGTTGGTGAAGATCTGCGACACGGACTGGATCCACGGCACGTACATCTCCGGCAGCGTCGGCGACGCGTCGGTGTAGGTGATCGCGTTCGGGCTGGAGACGTTGAGGATGCCGGTCGGCTGGCCGCTGCTGCCGGAGCCGTTGATCACGTACACGTCCTGCCGGACCGCCATGTCGGCGAGCAGGTCGGAGAAGATGATCTGGTCGAAGCCCGGCGCCGGGGACTGGTCGAGCAGCTGCATGGCCGCGTCCTGCTGCCCGGCGACCGTGTAGACGCTCGCGGAGACGCTGGTGTCGGTCATGTCGGTGCTGGTGACCGATGCGCCGTCGGCGGTCTGCGCCGCAGTCGCGGTGCCGGTGGACACCTTCGGCAGGTTGATGCTGTCGGTGCCGGACGGCAGCGCCAGGTTCCGCACGCTGTTGGCGATCGGCCGGCCGAACCGGGGCAGGTCGATGTACTCGTCCATCAGCCACAGCGGCGGCACGAAGTAGCCGCCCTGCCCGTCGGTGCGGTTCGGGTTGACGCGCTGCTCGAACACGTGGGAACGCTGCTCCTCGTTCCACCGTTCGGCGGTGCCCATGCGGTCCATCTCGGTGCGGGCGCGCTCCTCGCGGCGCCGTTCCCGGGCGGGCAGCTCCACCCGCAGTTCGGCGCCGTGCCGCTGCAGCCGGTCCGCGGCCGCCGTGTCGTTGCGCAGCTGCGCCTTCGCCAGGTCGTGGAAGTACGACTGGCCGGAGCCGCGGCCGTAGACCTGCGGCTCGCTGGTGACCACGGCGCCGCCGGTGCGGCGCTCGCCGGTCTGCCCGGTGGCGGACCGGGCGGTGGCTGCCGCCTGCTCGCGGCGCTCGGTCTCCTCGGCGTCGCGGATCTGGGCGTTGACCTCGTCCTCGCGGGAGTTGATCGTCCGCAGCTCTTCGGTGCCCGCGTTGAGGCGGGCCCGCTCGTCGTCGGTCAGGTCGCGGTTCGCCGAACGGGCGCCGGTGGTGACGCCGTCGAGTTCGGCGCGCAGCGCGGCCCGACGCTCCAGCAGCTGCGCGAGCTGCTGGCGAAGGAACTCCAGCACGGAGGTTCCCCTTTCGCTTGTCGTTTGGTGGTGGGTCGCGCCCGCTTCACGCGCGAGTGGTGCCGACGAGTGGTGGCCCGGTAGGGGCTCCGGCTCGCGGCCCGGCTAGTCGGTGCGGGCAGTCAGCCGAGAAAGTTCAGCTCGGCTTCGAACAGCTCCAGCTCGTGGAGCCGAGACGGTGAAGGTGTGAGTCGGCGGCCGAGCCGCTCGTACAACTCCCGGGCCGCGGCCTCGTCCATCTGGTCGAGGTCTTGGGCACGGACCGCGGCAGCCGTAGCCGGGTTCGCGCCGAAGTTGACCACCGAGACGTCACCGCGGTGCATGTCGACCTCGAGGATGTCGCGCTGGTCGTAGTCCGGGGACCACTGCGACTTGCCGGCCGGCACGCGGAACGCGAAACTCATCTCGTCAACGGCACCGTCGGACAGCGCGGTGACCATGTCGCGAACGTCGCTGCGGGTCGTGTTGAGGTCGGCGGCGATGTGCAGCCCGGTCGAGTCTTCCGACAGTCGCAACGTCCCGGCGCGGGTGTAGGCCATGGACAGGCCGCCGTGGTTGAGGAGCAGCTGCACCTGCGGGTTCTCGGCGAGGGTCTTGGCGAACGCGCCGCGGCGGATGACCTCGGTGTAGGAACCGAGGAAGTCGTACATCTCGTACGGGGCCTCGGTGACCGACGCGTATCCCTCGACGGTGGACACGCCGGTTTCGGCCGCGCGTACTTCCAGGCGCACCGGGTAGGCGCGCCGTTCGGTACCGCCGCGGGTGGCCCGCTGCGCCTTGTCACTCACTGCGTGCCTCCGTCTTTCGGGTCGTCAGCCGGTGCCGGGTTGGCGGACAGGACCATCGGTGTCGGCGCGGCGGCCGGCTCTTTGCCCCACGGCACCGGCGCCCAGTCCTCGTCGTCGCGGACCTCGTTGATCGACCGGGCCTTGGTGGACAGTTGCATCTGGTAGACGCGCCACCGGTCGAGCACGGTCGGCTCCAGCAGGGCAGAGCGGTTGAGGCGGGCGACCTGACCGCGGGGCAGCATCTGCGTCAGGATCCGTTCGACCCGGCGCATCCACTTGTTGAGCGCGTACACCAGCAGGTGCTGCGACCGTCCCTCGACGGTGGAGTAGGTGAGCGATCCGCCGGATTCGTAGCCGAGGATCTCGGCCACGCCCGGCCCGAAGATCCGCGCCACCTGCGCCTGCGAGAACTTGTTGGTCTCCAGGAACTGGGACTCTTCGGGGTTGATCTGGATCGGCGTGTACTGCCAGTCGCCGTCGATGACCACCGGTTCGCGGCCGCGGATCGCCGCCATGAACCTGTCCTTCGCGGTCTTCGCGCCTTCCGGTCCGAGGTTGCGGGACTTCGACTGCATGACCGCGCTGGGGTGGGCGCCCTCGGAGAACCAGTCGAGACCGAACCGGTTCGCCGACAGGGCGAGTCCCAGGGTGGCCGCCTGCTGCTGCACCGGCGACAGGCCCATCAGCCGGCCGGACACCGAGTAGTACCGGCGATGCCACATCTGCCCGGCAGGGGCGTCGCCGCCGTTGACCCGCCATGTCGGCTTGCCGTCGTCGTCGTACCAGCCGGCCACGGTGTCGGGGTGCAGTAGCTGGATCTGTGTCGGCCATGCCGTTTCGGTGTCCCGCGACCAGGACAGGATCCGGCCGTTGACGTTGCCGCGCAGCAGCGTCGACATCAGTAGCTGGGAGATCCAGTCCTCGACGCCGTAGCCGTCGCCGCCGGGGTCTTGCAGGTAGGTCGGCAGTGGCAGGGTCTTCTTGTCGGCGCCCGATCCGCGGACGACGTCGATCGGTAGTTCGCTGACGAGGGAGCAGATCAGGTCGACGGCGGACCACATGGCCACGGTCTGCAGGCTCACCTCGGATGAGGCGGTCAGTGCGGCCAGCGAGTTGCGGGCCCCGGCCGGGGCGGGCGGTGCCGTGTTCGCCCAGGACGAGATCGAGAACCCGTTGTAGCGCTGCTCCCGGGGTGTCTGCTGGCGGAACCAGATTCCCATCAGTAGCTCACCACTCCCCATGCCGGCGGTCGCGGCATTCTGCGGGCGTATCGAACCGGCGGGCTTTCGGTGAGCGCCATTTGCTTGTTGAGCCAGGCGACGTCTTCAGTGGTGAGTTCGGGGCGTACGTCCATTCGCGGCGGACGTTGTGTCACCAGGGCGCCGGTCTGCATGTCAGACCCGCCGATCCAGTGCCCACACCACTGCGCCGGCGAAGATGACGCCGAGCGGGCGGTAGACCATCCACAGTCCGGCCGCCACGATCAGCGGGCCGGCCACGCCGGGCAGGCTGCGGCCGGCCAGGCGCAGCGCGGTGCCGGTTGCGCCGGCGAGCCACCCCACGGCGGCATCCCAGCGGGGCCGCATCTGAGCTGCGAGCACCGTCACGTGACCTCCCCTCACCAGACACCTACCGAATCCCGTTCGACCGTTTTCGCGTCGCGCCGGGTATAGAGGGACCATCGCGCTTCGGTGATGACGACCAGGCCGGTGATGTCGACGGCCCGGTCGGTGCGTGCCCACGCGATCGTCTCGCCGGTGCGCCGTGTCTTCGCCACCGCTACCGCCGCATCGAGCTGCTTGGCCGGCACGTGCCGGATGGTCGACTGCCGGGTGGCGTCGAGGATCTGCCCGCACGCGGCGGCCATGTCGGTGCCGCCGAGCACCACCAGGTCGCCGCGGCGGGGCTCCTTGTCGTCCTCGTCGCGGTCCTCGGGGCGGATGATGCCGCGGGTCTTGAGGTCTTCCTTCAGGCTCGCGTGCGTACCGCGGGCCATGCCGATCGCGACCGGGTCGAGGGCGTCGCGGAACTCGACGAGCTTGTCGAGCAGGCCGGCGACCGGACCGTAGTAGACGAGCTGGGCGTGGCCGAGGTCGTCGGCGCGGTGGCCGTACAGGCCGATCGCCGCCCAGTCCCGTTCCGGGGAGATGTCGACGGCCAGGGCCACATCGCCTTCACGGCGTGACTCCGGGTCGCCGAGGTTCTTCCACCGTTCGGCGTCGATCTCGGCGCCGGTCTCCAGTTCGGAGAACACGCCGAGGCCCTCGCGGAGGAACTGCTCAACGGCATTGACCCGCAGCTCACGGATCACCGACTCTTCGACAACGCGCGTCCCGAACGCACGGTTCGACTCTGCGACCTTCTCGAACAGCCGCGCCCGCAACTCCCGGCCGGCGGGCGTCTCAGCCTCATCGTCGTCGAGGGCTTTGTTCTGCTCGACCAGCTTGAACAGCGTGTGATACTCGCCGGTCGAGCACCACTCGTAGTAGATGAACCCGCGCATGGGCTTCGGTGCACGCGCGCTCTTGCGACCACGCAAGCACACGTTGCGCAGCACGTCGCTCGTCTTCAGGGGTGCGCTCGACGCGTACAGGACCTGCGGGTTCGGGGCCGCCCGCGTCGAATACATGATCGCCGCGATCTGCTCCTCGGTGAGCGCGAACGCCTCGTCCAGGATCAGCGGCGACACCTCGGCGAAGCCCCGGCCGGAACCGCCTGAGCGGGCGAGCCATGCGATCGTCGCGCCGACGGGCACCCGGCCGCCGCCCTTGAGGATGATCTCCGTCGAGTGCGTCGAGCTGCGGATCGTCTTCACTCGCTTGCGGAGGTGATCGAAGTTGTCGAAGTAGGCGCGGACCCGCTCGAACGCTTTCAGCGCGGTCTTGAACTCGTGTGCCGTCCACACCACCAGAGGCTCGCCGATCAGCAGCGGCCCGGCCAGCGCCCGCGCCTCGAGGACGACACCCTTGCCGTTCTGCCTGGGTTCGATGTCGACGACCTCGGACGCCAGCCACCGGCCGTCATCGCGAATGGCGACGCAGTCACGGACCTGCGCGGCCTGCCCGTCGTCGAGATGCATCCCGACTGACGCGAGCAGATCGACGGCCTCGTCACCCCACCCGTCCACCGCTCCCGGCGGAACGCTGCGGTACGTGGGCTCCTGACTGCCGAGCAGCCTTGCGCCGGCTGAGTTCATCGATCGGGTCAGCCTCCTCCGGCACGGCGTCGGCCATCGTCTTCAGGTCGGTCAGCGCAGCCCGCATCTCCTTGGCCACCGATGCCGCGTCGCGGGCGCCGGGCTGCGAGTCGAGGACGTCGGCGAGTTCGCGGGCGACTGCGGCGAGGGTGCTGTTCTGGACGCGGGCGGGCATGGCGTCGAGGTCCGCCTCGAGGGCGTCGCGGACGCTCATTGGCCGTAGTTGGCGATCCGGTAGCGGAGCGGGTAGTTCGTGCTGGCGAAGAGCTTTCCGGTGCCCGATGGGGCAAGGACGGCCACTCCGAAGGTGATGTTGCCGCCGGACAGGTCGCCGGACTCGCACACGACCACCATGCCAAGACCGTGCTGCGGACGGAACGAGGCAGTGTCCGGGTATGTCGACGGGTCGCCCTCGATCGAGGGCGTACCGGTTCCCGATGACGCATAGCGGACCGGCGATCCGGAGACCAGCACGCACAGGTCCCAGAACGAGCTGCCGCCGGTTTGCCTGAGTGACGACAGGTCCAGCTCGACGGTGTCACCCACGACGGCGGCGATCGCGAACGTCGGCCCGCCCGTCAGTGCGGCGAACGATGCGGTCGTCTGTGGGGTGACGTCCCCGGAGGTGACGTAGCCGTGCGCTACGGCGATCGACCCGCCGCCTCCGGATGGGGTTGCCCACTTCACGCCGGCGGTCTCGCCGCTGTCGGCGGTGAGGACCTGGCCGTTGGAGCCGACGCCGACGCGGGCCACGGTCGCCGAGGCGGTCGCCGCGTACAAGTCGCCTTTGGTGGTGAGGGTGGATCGCTGCTGGGCGCCGGTGATACGGCTGTCGTCTCCGGCGGCCACGGTGCCGGTAGAGGTGCCGACGTTGAGGACTGCGGCGCCGCCGAGGTTCGCTTCCAGCGCGTACTGCGTGTGCGGGTCCCCTAGGCCGACGTGTGTGGTGACGGCGCCGGCCGGGGCGTCGCCGAGGGCCACGGTCGAGCCGGACGTGCCGGTCGGGATGCGGGCGATCGCCACCGTTCCGGAGGCGACCTGAGAGCCGTCGATGGAGATCTCGTCCGGCCCGCCATCGGCATGCGACGAGGCGTGCGCGGTCGGAGTGCGGGCGTCGCTGAGCCGGGAGTCGTTGCCGGCCGCCGCGGTTGAGCCGGTGGTGCCGAGAGCCAGGCTCGACGTGCCGGCGCCGATCGCGGTCCGGGCTGTGGCCGCGTCGGTGGCCGTGAGTACGGACCGGCCTGTCGACGTGCTGTCGGAGACGTCGGAGGCGGTGAGCGTGTCCCACTGCAGGCCGGTGGTCTGCCCGCTGGCGGCCGTCAGGTACTGGCCGTTCGTGCCGACCGCCAGGCGCGTCACGGCGTTATCGCCGGTCGCGGCGATCAGGTCGCCCTTGGCGTTGACGATCGTCTCGGAGATGCCGCCGCCCGCGGCCTCGCCGACCTTGTTGCCGGCCGCGTCGATGACGTCGCCGTCGGCGTCGAGGCCGGCCACGCCGGACGCTACCGAGCGCTGTGACGTGAGAATGTACGAGGTGCCGGCCACCACGGCACCGTCGACTTGGAGCAGGTCGGCGAGCTGCACGCTGGCGGTCTGGTAGTCGAGCTGCAGGGTGCCGGTGATCGTGGCCCCGCCGACACGGCCCTCGACCGCGTACGCCCATCCGGTCGGCGACCACTGTGGGTCGTTGGTGGCCGGCAGCTGGATCGTGGCCGAGCCGTCAGCCGCGAGGGTGGCTCGCAGTGTGAACGGCGGGACGATCGCGTTGTCGCTGGCGCCGAGCAGCGGCCGGACCGCGGTGAAGTCGAACCAGCCGGTAGCCGCGCCGGAGGGCGGGAAGTCGCACTGAATACCGACCGTGACCAGGGTCAACGTCGCCGGGAAAGCCACTCCGAGTCACCCCTCACTCTGGGTCACGGGTCACGCAGGGTGACGGCCGTCTTGGGTTTATTTGCGTGCGCACACAAATGCGGAAAAG
>Ga0209859_1000049_pt1 | contig 22722 bp, 22 predicted proteins | sample GWRWS3_50_60_FD_187241 | JGI IMG/M metagenome (GOLD analysis project Ga0209859, IMG submission 187241) | Riverbed sediment microbial communities from areas with vegetation nearby in Columbia River, Washington, USA - GW-RW S3_50_60 (SPAdes)... | ecosystem: Environmental > Aquatic > Freshwater >... | reverse complement strand
ATGTGCTCCATCTAGGCAGTCGAGGGGGCGAGCATGCCTGGTGACGCCCGCAAGCCGACGGGGGACGACGAGGGCCCTACCGACACCGAAGGCGAGCAGAGCGTGGACGCGGCGCCGGCTGTCGGCCAGACGTGTCTGGGCGATGTACCGCAAGAACACGATGGGGATGATCGGGTTGATCACCCTGATCCTCTTCGTCGCCGTCGCCGTGTTCGCGCCGCTGATCGCTCCCAGGGAGGGCCTCGAAGCCACCTGCCCGTGCAACGGCACGCCGTTCTCGCCGCCGTCGTGGGGGTTCCCGTTCGGGACCGACAACTTCGGGCGATCGGTCTTCACGCTCACGGTCTGGGGTACGCGGATCTCGTTGCTCGTGGGGCTTCTGGCGACGGCGATCTCGATGCTGATCGGCTCGGTCATCGGTATCGTCGCCGGGTATTACGGCCGGTGGCCCGAGTCCGTGCTGATGCGCCTCACGGATTGGTTCCTCGTGATCCCGTTCCTCCCGCTCGCGATCGTGCTCGCCTCGGTGCTCGGGCGATCGCTCACCGTCATCATCTTCGTGATCGGCGTGACGACGTGGCCCTCGACGGCCCGGATCATCCGAGCGCAGGTGCTGTCCGTGAAGACCCGACCCTACGTCGAGCGGTCGCGCGCGCTCGGTTCGAGCAGCTGGCACCTGACCACCCGCCACATCCTGCCGAACGTGGCACCGCTGATCTTCGCGAACACGATCCTCACGGTGGCGATCGCGATCCTGTCCGAAGCGACGCTCGCGTTCCTTGGGCTCGGGGACCCCCTGTCGATCTCGTGGGGGACGATCTTGCAGTTCGCGTTCGGCGCCGGAGCGGCCGGAGCAGGCCAGTGGTGGTGGTTGATCCCGCCGGGCCTGGCGATCGTGATGGTCGTCCTGGCGTTCACGCTGTGCGGGTTCGCGCTGGACGAGATCCTCAACCCGAAGCTTCGTGAGCGATGAGCGTCCTTTCGGTCCGCGACCTCCAGGTGTCCTACAAGACGCAGGCCGGGCCGATCCCCGCCGTGCGCGGCGTCTCGCTCGACATCGATCCCGGTGAGGTGCTCGGTCTGGCCGGGGAGTCGGGGTGCGGCAAGTCGACGGTGGTCAACGCGATCTTGCGTCTGCTCCCCGCGGGCACCACCGTCTCGGGGGAGGTCCTGCTCAACGGGGAGGATGTCCTCTCGATGAAGCCGGGCCGCCTCCGCGCGGTCCGCTGGACCGGCGCCTCGGTCGTGTTCCAGGGCGCGATGCACGCGATGAACCCCGTCCAGCGGATCGGCGACCAGCTCGCCGAGGCGATCGTGCTGCACGGCCAGGCCGGCGAGAAGGAAGCCCTGGTCCGGGTCGGCAACCTGCTCGAGCAGGTCGGGATGCCACCGCGACGGCTCCGCGACTACCCGCACGAGCTGTCGGGCGGACAGAAGCAACGGGTGATGATCGCGATGGCCCTCGCGTGCAGTCCCAGCCTGGTCATCGCGGACGAGCCCACGACGGCGCTGGACGTGATGGTGCAGGCGCAAGTCCTGACCCTGCTGAACAAGCTCCAGCGCGAGCTCGGCCTGGCGATGCTGTTCATCACGCACGACCTGTCGGTCCTCGTCGAGGTCTGCGACCGGCTCGCGATCATGTACGCCGGCAGGATCGTCGAGGAAGGGCCCTCGACGCCGGTGTTCGAGACGCCGGCCCACCCCTACACTGAGGCACTCGCGGCGGCGTTCCCGGCGATCGGCGACCAACGGTTCCGCCGGGCTCCGTCGGGCCTGGGCGGAGACCCGCCGCAGCCCGAGTCCGTGCCGGAGGGATGTTCGTTCCACCCACGATGCCCGCTGGCATTCGACGAATGCCCGACGATCGTCCCGGAGCTCTACGAGGCTGGCGAAGCGCGCCGGGCCGCTTGCCTGCTCGTGCCGAAGCGAGAGGCGGTCGCGCCGTGACCGAGACCGCACCGGGAGACGCCCCGGTCCTGGAGGTCCGCGGCCTCCACGTGTCGTTCGAAGGTCGGGTCGGGCTCGGGGCCGGCATGGCGGGCAAGAAGGCGACGAGGTCTCGGGCGGTCGACGGCGTCGACCTCACGCTCCTTCGGGGCGAGGTGCTCGCGCTCGCGGGTGAATCCGGCTGCGGCAAGACCACGCTCGCGCGCACGATCATGGGTCTCGAACGCCCGAAGCAGGGCGAGATCCGGTTCGAGGGCGAGAAGCTCGGCACGAGCGCGAAGATCCTTCGCGAGTACCGCCGCCGTGTCCAGATCGTGTTCCAGGATCCGACCGCGGCGCTGAACCCCCGCCAGACGATCTACGAGTCGGTCGCCGAGGGTCTGCGGATCCACGGGATCACGAACCAGGACGGGCTAACCGAGGAGAAGCTCGTCGCGCGCGCCCTCGCGCGATCGGGGCTCCGCCCGCCGGAGCGGTTCTTCCTCGTCTATCCGCACGAGCTCTCGGGCGGACAGCGCCAGCGGGTCGTGATCGCCGGCGCCCTCGTGCTCGAGCCCGAGATCATCGTCGCCGACGAGCCGGTCTCGAGCCTCGACGCCTCGGTCCGCGGGGAGATCCTGAAGCTGCTGCTCGGCCTGCGCGACGACTTCGGCATCGCGATGCTCGTCGTGACGCACGACCTCGGCCTCGCATGGACGATCGCCGACCGCGTCGCGGTGATGTACCTGGGTCGGATCGTCGAGATCGGGCCGGCCGAAGACGTGCTCACGAAGCCGCTGCACCCGTACACGAAAGCGCTGCTCGAGGTGGTCCCCGAAGCCGGGGGCCTCTCACGACCGATCCTCTCCGGCGAGGCGCCCGATCCCACGCACATCCCCGAGGGTTGCCGCTTCCATCCCCGCTGTCCCGAGATCGTCTCCAGCGCGGCGGCGAACGCCGGCGTCGAGGCTCGGTGCCGCGGCGAGGACCTCGCGCTGATCGAGCTCCGACCGGGGCACTTCGCGGCGTGCCACCTGGCGGCGGCCCGCCGGGACGACGTCGTCCCATCGACGTCGACCTGATGACCCAGCCGCACGACGTCATCGTCGTCGGCGGGGGTCACAACGGGCTGACCGCCGCGTTCTACCTCGCCCGAGCCGGCCTGCGGACGCTCGTGCTCGAACGCCGCGAGATCGTCGGCGGCGCCTGCGTGACCGAGGAGATCGCACCCGGCGTCCGAGCGTCGACGACGTCCTACATCGCGAGCATGTTGCGGCCGGAGATCGTGGCCGACCTCGGGCTGGCCCAACGCGGTCTGCGGATGGTCCCGTGCGAGCCGGGGCTGCAGGTCGTGTTCGAGGACGGCCGTGTGCTCCCGTGGTGGTCGACGCACGAACGCACGGCCGAGGAGATCCGGCGCATCTCGCCGGCCGACGCCGACGCGTTCGGCCGCGTCACCGAACGCCTGCACGAGCTGGCGCGCTCCCTCCAGCCGTTCTTCCTCGAGGAGCCGCCGAACCTGTACGCGCGCGGGTGGAGCAAGGTCCGCGAGGGCCGGCGCCTGTTCCGGCGGTTCCGGCACCTGTCCGGCGACCAGCTCTCGGACCTCGTTCGGTTCGCCACGGGCTCGCTCGGCGAGTTCGTCGAACGGCATTTCGAGTCCGACGAGGTGCGACGGCTCTACCTCGCGAACAACGTCTACGGCATGCACGCGCCGCCATACCGGCCGGGGACGGCCATCGGCCTGCTCTTCCACATGCTCTCGGGCGGCGAGCACCACGTCCAGGGATTCAACGGACACGTGATCGGGGGGATGGGCGCGATCACGCAGGCGATGGCCGCCGCGGTTCGGGATACGGGGGCCGAGATCCGGACCTCGGCGACGGTGGCCCGCATCGACGTCCGCGACGGGCGGGCGACCGGGGTCACGCTCGAGGACGGGACCGAGATCGCCGCTCGGGTCGTCGTCTCGAACGCCGATCCGAAGCGGACGTTCCTCGGGCTGGTCGAGAAGTCCGACCTGCCCGTTGACTTCCGCGCCGACGTGGAGGCGATCGCGATGGCCGGCCCGTGCGCGAAGGTGAACCTCGTCCTGGACGAGGAACCCCGATGGAACGGCATGCCCGAGGACGCGGACCCCAACCGTCGTTCGCTCGCCACGTTGGTGCCGACGCTCGAAGGGGCGCAGCGGATGTACGACCAGCACCGATGGGGGGAGATCCCCGATGAGCTGTGGGTGGACTGCGTCACCGCGTCGAACGTGGACGACACGCTCGCACCGCCGGGCACGCACGTGATGACGGCGTTCGTGCAGTACGTTCCGTTCGAGCTGCGATCGGGCACCTGGGACGAACGACGCGACGAGCTCGGTCGCAAGGTGGTCGAGACGATCGCGAGGTACTCGGACAACGTCGCTCCGTCGATCCGCGCGATGCACGTCGTCACGCCACAGGATCTGGAACGCACCTACGGTCTCACCGAGGGCAACATCTTCCACGGCGACCTGAACGTCGAGCAGCTGTTCTTCATGCGGCCGCTGCCGGCGTGGTCGCGGTACCGGACGCCGATCCACGGGATGTACCTGTGCGGCGCCGGCACGCATCCGGGTGGCGGGGTGACCGGGGCGCCCGGCTACGTGGCGTCGCTCGCGGTCCTGAAGGACCTAAAGCGGCGGCGCTCGTGACGCTGCAGGTCCCCTGCCCGAACTGCGGTTCGCGTCCGCACAGAGAGTTCACGTTCGGCGGCGAGGAGCGCCCCCACGTCCCTCGCGACACCGAGACCGGCCTCCCGCGGGTCCTCGTCCCCGAGAACGCCGAGGGGCCACAGCGCGAACGCTGGTTCCACGCGTTCGGATGCCGAACGTGGGTCACGGTCACGCGCGACACCAGGACGAACCGCATCGGATGACGCGGGAGCCGTTGCGGTTCGAAGGGCGCGAGGTCCCGGTCCTCGAAGGCGACACCGTCGCGTCCGCGCTCTTCCGAGCCGGCGTGCGCACGTTCTCCCGCTCGCTGAAGACGCACCGTCGCCGCGGCCTGTACTGCGGGACCGGCGAGTGCCCGAACTGCACGGTCACGGTCGACGGCGTTCCGGGCGTCCGCTCCTGCGTCACCCCCGCCACCGGCGGGATGCGGGTGCGGCGCGACCGCGGCTGGCCGTCGGCCGAGCACGACCTCCTGCACGCCGCCGACTTCCTGCATCCGCTCATGCCGGTCGGGTTCATGACGAAGACCTTCATCCGTCCGCGGTTCGCCTGGCCGGTTGCCGAGCGGCTGATCCGCCGAACGACGGGTTCGGGCCCGCTGCCGATCGACGCACCGATCACACGCACGGTCTCGAGGCACGTTCGGTGCGACGCGGTCGTGGTCGGCGCCGGCACCGCCGGTCTGTCTGCCGCGCTCGAAGCCGCGACGGGCGGGGAGCGCGTGACCCTGTGCGACCTGTTCCCCATCGGCTCCCGCGTCCCGCCCGGTCCCACACTCGACGCGATCCGTGAGCTCGAGCCCATCGTTCGGGCGAACCCCACCATCGAGATCCTCGAAGACCACGCGGCGCTCGGCCTGTTCGAGGGTCCGACGGTGCCGCTGGCGGGTCCGGCCGAGCTGGTGGAGGTGCACCCGCAGCACGTCGTTGTCGCGATCGGCGCGACCGAGCTGCATCCGCTCTTCCCGGGCAACGACCTCCCGGGCGTCTGGCTCGGGCGGGCAGCGTCGGCGATGGCCGCTCTGCACGGCGTCCATCCCGGCCGGCGGGTCGTCGTCGTCGCCTCGACGGTCGAGGGGATGGAGCACCTGCACGCGCTGGTCGCGGCGGGGACGTCGGTGATCGCCGCGATCGTGCCCGCGGCCTTCGTCGACGAGGTGCCGAGGCAGACCGAGGCGATCGTGGACGGGGAGCTGATCGAGGCGCACGGACGGGGGCGGGTTCGCTCCGTGCTCGTTCGCGAGCAGGGGGAACGACGCAGGATCGCGTGCGACGCGCTGGTGCTGTCGATGGGGCTCGCGCCGCGCGACGAGCTCGCGCGGATGGCGGTCGACGAACCGGTCGAGGTCGTGGGGGATGCGGCGCTCGAAGCGCACGAACCTCGGCTCGGCGGCGGCTACCTGTGTCTGTGCGAGGACGTCGCGGTGGACGACCTGGAGCAGGCGTGGGCCGAGGGGTTCCGCTCGGCCGAGATCTTGAAGCGCTACACCACGGCGACGATGGGTCCGTGCCGAGGCGCGATGTGCGCTCGGGCGCTCGCCTGCTTCGCGCGCGACCGCGCCGACGTGGCCGACGTGCGCGCGGGGGCACGGATCACCTCGCGTCCGCCCGTTCGGCCGGTCGCCCTGGAGACACTCGCGGCGTCGGTCCACGAGGTGATCGAGAAGCGGACGGGTCTCCACGACGTCCACGTGGCCGCGGGAGCGACGCTCGAGTGGTCCGGCGGCTGGAAGCGACCGCTCACCTACGGCGACCGGCGCGAGGAGTACCTGGCGGTGCGCGAGCGCGTTGGGTTGATGGACGTCGGAACGCTGGGACGGTTCCTGATCGCCGGCCGGGATGCCATGCGGCTCGCCGACGCGGTGTTCCCCGGCCGGATCGACGATCTCGCCCCGAGCCGTTCTCGCTACGTCCTCGCGCTCGACGAGGCGGGCTACGCCGCGGACGACGGGCTGCTGTGTGCGCTCGAGGACGGCTCGTACCTCATCACCTCGACGTCGGGCCGAGCCGAACGCATGGATGCGCGCCTGCGCGAGTGGGCCGATCGGCTCGACCTGCACGTGCACCTGCTCGACCGGACCTCGGAGCTCGGGGCGATCCTGGTCGCCGGCCCCCGCGCCCGAGACCTGCTGCAGGGTCTGACCGACGAGCCGATCGAGCCTGCAACGCTGTCGTACCCGGGGCACCGCGAGAACGTCGTGGCGGGCATCCCGTGCCGGGCGATCCGGAACGGGTTCGTCGGCGAGCTCGCGTTCGAGCTCCACCACCCACGCTCACGCGGCCCCGAGCTCTGGGACGCCCTGCTGCGAGCGGGCAAGGCGTTCGACGTCTCGGCCTTCGGGCTCGATGCGCTCGAGGTCCTCCGGCTCGAGAAGGGCCACGTGTACCTCGGGCAGGACACCCTGCCCGACGACACGCCCGACAAGCTCGGGCTCGCGTGGGCCGTCGACATGACCAAGCCGTGGTTCGTCGGCAAGCCGGCGCTCGAACGGCTGGCTCGGCTGCCACGGACCCGCCGGCTCGCGGGCCTCGAGTTCGACCACGCGCCCGCGGACGCCGCCGAGCTGCGAGGCGTGCCCCTCACCGTCGGTGACTCGATCGTCGGCCGCGTCACCTCGTCCGCGAGCTCACCCGTGCTGGATCGTGCGATCGGGCTCGGGTGGATCCGGAGCGGCGACGAGGGGTTCCCGACCGAGCTCCGAGCCGGCTCGACCGTCGGACGCGTCGTGCCGACACCGTTCTACGATCCCCGGGGGGCGCGCGTCCGTGGCTGAGCTCCGGACCTCATCGCCCCCCGTGACGAGCGTCCTAGCGTCGACGGATGCGTGCGAGCGGGTCGCCGGGCTCCCGGGCGCATGCCGGGTCGGACCCACGGAGGTCGCGATCGTCGGCGACGTCTCGACCGCCGCAGTGCTGCAGGCGGTCCGGCGGCTGGACCCGGATGGGGTCGTCCTCGACGTCTCGGACGGGTGGGTCGCCCACACGCTCGAGGGACCCGGCGCGCGGGAGGCGCTCTCACGCTTGTCGGAGCTCGAGCTGCCGGTCTCGGGATTCGTGCAGGGCGAGGTCGCCCGGATCGGCGTCCGGATGCTCGTCGACGGCGACCGGATCGACCTCCTCGTGCCGTCCATGCACGCGGACCACCTCCGCGAACGGATCCGGACCGACTGCGCGGAGCTCCTGCGATGACCGGCTTGCTCCGCAAGGTGGAGTTCCTCGGGAGCCACGACCTCGCGCCCACGTACGACGTGGTGATCGTCGGAGGAGGCGTGAACGGGCTCTCGCTCGCGTTCCACCTCGCCGAGTACCACGGGATCCGCGACGTCGCCGTCCTCGAGCGCTCGTACATCGGCTCGGGCGCGTCCGGCCGCAACACGCAGGTCCTGCGTGCCAACTACAACACGCCCGAGACCGTCTCCCTGTACCGCGCGAGCCTGCAGAAGTACCGAACGCTCTCGCGGGAGCTCGACTTCAACGTGTCGTTCACCGACCGGGGCGAGCTCGACCTCTGCCACACGCCGGACTCGCTCCAGGTCGAGCGCGAGAAGTCGCTCCTGAATCGGGCGCTCGGCGTACGGACCGACATCCTGTCGGTCGACGAGGTGCTCGAAGGGTTCCCGCTCGTCGACGTCACCGGCGGTGGCGAGCTTCCCGTCGTCGGAGCCTCGTACCACCCGCCGGGCGCGTTCGCGCGGCACGACTCCGTGGTGTGGGGCTACGCCGCCGCGGCCGAACGTCGCGGCGTCAGTGTGCACCAGGGCGTCACGGTCACGGGGATCGACGTTCGCGACGGGCGGTGCGTCGGCGTTCGGACCGATGCCGGCCCGGTGACGGCGGGCCACGTCGTGAGCGCCGTCGCCGGCCACACGAGCGTCGTGGCGGCGATGGCCGGCATCCGGCTCCCGATCTCGACCTACGCCCTGCAGGCGTTCGTCACGGAACCCTACCGGCCGGTGCTCCGCGGGTTGGTCTCGTCGATGGACCTGTACGTGTACGTCTCGCAGACGGCGCGCGGCGAGCTGCTGGTCGGAGCGGAGGTCCTCCCGTACCCCACCTACTCGACGCGGTCGACGTTCGGGTTCCTGTCCGAGGCGGCCAAACGCACGATCCAGATCCTCCCCTTCGCGAGGACGGCGCGCGCGTTGCGCCAGTGGACGGGGCTGTGCGACATGACGCCGGACTCCTCACCGATCCTCGGCGCGAGCGAGGTGGAGCGCTTCTGGCTCATGGCCGGCATGGGCACGTGGGGGTTCAAGGGAGCGCCGATCTTCGGGGCGACGATGGCCGAGCTGATCGCGACGGGTCGGACCCCCGAGCTGATCGAGCCGTTCGCCGCAACGCGGTTCGGCCAGGACCGGATGGTGCCGGACGCCGCCTCGGCCGGGACCCACTGACCGTCGCGAGCGGAGCGGGCTACGCCGTCTCGCCCCCGCCGTCGCCTTCGCCGGGCTCGCCCTTGAGGACGCCGAGGATCGCCTCCATCTCGGTGTCACCCAGCGTCGCGTCGCGACCCGTTCCCTTCGCGGCCGCGAGGAGCGTCCGGAGATTCGTCTCGGCCATCTCGGCCCGAGCCTCGAGCTCCTTCACCCTGACCGAGAGGTGCTGGGCCCGGCGTTCGGCCTCCTCGCGAGCCTCCCTCGACTCACGCGCCTCCTCGCGAGCCGCCCGCAGGGCCCCGCGGAGGGTGCCCGCCTCGCGCCCGAGCTCGATCGTGCGTTCGACGACCTCCCGCCCGATCGCCGAGTACGTGGGTCTCCCGCTCGGGTCCTGCTGTCGGCTCGCCCGAGGCTGCCGGCGTGCCGAGCGCCTCGGCCTGGGGACCTGTTCGCGTTCGCCGGCCTCGATCGGTCGGACGTCCAGGAGGCGGTACCGACCATCGACCGCCTCGAGCCTGCGTCGGGCGAGCAGCGCTCGGACGGCGCGCGCCGCCGCCAGCGGCTCCACGACGCCGATCTCCTTGCCGAGCTCGGACGGCGACAGGTCGACGAGCTCGCCGGGCGCCGCTCGGGCGGCCACGGCGGCAAGGAAGGCGTTCGCCCGCTGGAGGCTTTCCTCGTTCACGCAGGTCATCGTGTCCGATTCGGCGTCGGTGCGCCACCCGACAAAGAGTGACAAAAGCCGTCATCCGATTTGACCGACGATCAAGCGCCGGTGTACAAATCTCCCGGTGCCGCTGGAGCCTTCGGGCTCCGGCGGCGCCGCTCTTTCTCCGCCCGTTCCCGAGGAGCCGCGTGGCACCTGACGAGGACGTCCCGACCCGCCTGCCCCTCTCGGGTATCCGGGTGGCGGACTTCTCCCGGGTGCTGGCCGGCCCCCTCGCGACCATGCTGCTCGCCGACCTCGGCGCGGACGTGATCAAGATCGAGCGTCCCGAGACCGGCGACGACACTCGCGGATGGGGCCCGCCGTTCATCGGCGGGGACGCCGCCTACTTCCTCTCGCTGAACCGCAACAAACGCTCGGTGACGCTCGACCTCTCGAGCGACGAAGGGCGCTCGGCCGCCCGCCGGCTCGCGCTCGCCTCGGACGTCGTGGTCGAGAACTTCCGGCCGGGACTCATGGCGCGGTTCGGGCTGGATCACGGGTCGCTGGCCGCCGAGCATCCGGGGCTGGTGTACTGCTCGCTCACCGCGTTCGGCGAGGGCGAGGGAGCCGCGCGCCCCGGCTACGACATCATCGTGCAGGCGCTCTCGGGCGTGATGAGCTTCACGGGTCACCCCGGCGGCGAACCCACCAAGGTCGGCGTCGCGCTCCTCGACGTGATCTGCGGCCTCTACGCGAGCAACGCGATCCAGGCGGCGTTGATCGGCCGCGGGAGGACCGGCCGCGGCGCGCGGGTGACCGTGTCGCTGTTCGACGCGAGCGTGGCCGCGCTCGTGAACCAGGCGGCCAACTACCTCCTCGGCGGTCTCGTCCCCGAGCCACTGGGCAACGCGCATCCGAACATCGTCCCGTACCAGCTGTTCGAGACGGCCGACCGGCCGATCATCCTGGCCGCGGGCAACGACCGCCTCTTCGAGCGGACGTGCGAGGTGATCGGGCGTCCCGAGCTCGCCGCGGACGAGCGCTTCGCCACGAACGCGGCGCGCGTCCGAAACCGGGATGCCCTGATCCCTCTCCTGTCGGCCGAGCTGGCGAGCAGGAGCGCCGCCGAGTGGCTCGCGGCCTTGGAGGCGGCGGCGGTTCCCTGCGCACCGGTCCGAGCGCTGGACGAGGTCTTCGCGTCGGCCGAAGGAGCGGCCGCGATCCAGGAGATCGACGACCCGGCACGAGGTCTGCTCCGCCTCGTCGCCGACCCGATCCGCGTCGGCGGCCGGATGCCGCCCGCGAGGTTCCCCCCACCGCTGCTGGGCGAGCACACGGACGAGATCCTCGCCGAGCTCGAGGAGTGAGCGCGCTCGAACGCTGGCGGCGCGAGCTCGCCGGCCGGGCGAGCGACTACGACGCTCGGCGTCGAACGAAATCCCGGAGCACGAAGGTCCCGAGGTCGCGGTCATCCATCAGGAAGATCCGTCCTGCGGTGAGCTCGGCCAGCCGCTCCATGAAGCCGATCAGCCCCGGCGAGTCCTCGAGCATGAACACGTTCAGGGTCACGCCCGCCCGCGCGAGCTTCGAGGCCTCCATGAGCGTGAGGCGGATCGTCTTCGGGATCGGCGGCCAGTTGAACTTCGCGCGATCGCCTTCGAGGTGCGCCGTCGGCTCGCCGTCGGTCACCATGATGACCTGGCGGGTGGCACGAGGGTGCTGCGAGAGCAGCCGGCCCGCGAGGTTGAACGCGTGGTGCATGTTGGTCCCGTACACGCGCTCCCACCCGGTGGCCGCGAGCTCCTTCGGCTGCATCTGGCGCGCGTAGTCGCTGAAGCCGATCAGGTACAGCGTGTCGTGCGGGTAGCGCCCCTCGATCAGCGCGTGGAGCGCGAGCGCCATCTTCTTCGCATGCACGTCGTGTCCGCGCAGCGGCATCGAGAACGAGAGGTCGAGCAGCAACGCGGTCGCCGCCTCGGTGCGTTGCTCGGCCTCGAGCAGCTCGAGGTCGTCGGGCTCGAGCCGCACCCGCCCCCCAGGCCCGCCTCGTGCCACGGCATTGAAGACGCTCCGCTGCACCGCGATCTGCCCCGAGTCGCCGAACCTCCACGGCCGAGTCGCACCCGTCGGCTCGGCGAGGCCGCCTGCCTCGCGGGCCTCGTGCACGCCTTCTCGGTCACGACGCAGGTGCTCGAACACCCTGACCAGCGCGCGCTCCCCCATCTTGCGCGCGCCCTTCGGGGTGACCTCGAGGCGTCCCCGCTCGCGCGAGACCAGGCCGGCCCGCTCGAGCGCGCGCTCGATCTCCTTCAGGCGACGCAGGTCCGCGACCGCGTCCTCTCCCAGCGCACCGCGCAAAGAATCCTCGTCCACGTCGTCGATCGAGGCGCCCGGGTAGTCACCCTTGAGCGAACGCTCGAGCTCCTCGAGGTCGTGCAGCCGCTCCATCGCGTCGATCGTGGCCGAGAGCGGCATCTGCTCCTCGCCTCCGGCGAGTGCGGGCTCGCCCCACGGCAGGTCGGGGAAGGCCGACGCGAGGTTCGACCCGAGCCGGTCGACCTCGAACGCGAGGTCCATGTCCTGCAGGACCTGTTCGGCGAGCGCCCGGAGCTCGGCACGCTCCTGCGGCGACATCGACGCGAGCAACCGGGACATCGCCGCCATCCGAGCCGCCATCTGTTCGAGCAGCTGATCGAGCGTCCTCGGGTTCCCGGGGAAGAAGTCGCCGTGGCGCTGCATGAACCCGTCGAAGTCGTACGGCTCGCCGCGCTCGCGCTGCTCGATCATGCGGTTCAGCTCGGCCAGCATGTCGCGGAACCGAGCCAGATCCTCGGACGACATCGAGCGCATCCCCTCCGCCATGCTGCGGAAGTACGCGCCCACGACCTGCTCGCGTAGATGCTCCATCAGCTCATCGAACGCCTCCTGGGCCTCCGGGTCCACGAACCGGTAATCGCTCAGCTCCCCGACCCGGCCCGGGACGTCGGGCGGGAGCGCGTCCAGGAACGCCTCGCGCATCCTGGCGTCGTCCTCGGCGCGGAACGAGAGCGTCGATCGCTCGCGGTCGACGATGTCGTCCAGCCGTTCGCGCAGCTCTTCGAGCGGCCCGGCCAGGTCCAGGTTCGCCTGCTCGCGGGCGCGCCGCTCGCGGAGGCGAGAACGCAGGGCATCGAGCCCGTTGAAGCTCCCCTGCATCCCGCGGCGCAGCAGCCGCGACAACGCACCCTCGGCGCCGAGCCCCGAGAGCACGTCGTCGGAGAGCTCCTCGAGCATCTCGCCGGCCGACAGGTCGGGGCCGAAGGGGTCTTGCGTGTCGTCCCAGCGCGAGTAGCGGGCCTGCACCCGACCAGCCTACGTCGTCGTCCGCGGAACGGAACCTCAGCCGATGCCGAGACCCGTCGTGAGCGCCCGCAGCGACAGGCCGAAACAGATGAACGACGCCAGGGCGAACGGCGCCCACGGCTTGGTGCGGAACGGGTCCTCGCGGGCGAGGAGGTGGGCGATCGCGAGGAACACGAGCGGTCCGAACCCGTAGACGTAGTGCAGCCAGGTGGTCGGCGTTCGGCCGGCAAGCACGAGGATCAGACCGCCGAGCGCCTGCACGATAGCGACGATCTGCGCGGCGGCGAGCCACCGCCAGAACCAGCCGCCCGCCTCGCGCCGCGAGATCCACAGGACCAGGCCGAAGAGCCACCCGATGGTGAAGATGCCGACGACGACGTACCCGACGTAGCGGTGGATCTCGGTCACGGCGGGCGAATCCTACGGGGTCGCGCGACGTCGCCTACGCGTCGGGCTCGGCGGACCGGTACCGGCTCGAGCCGGCCCGCGCGACCGTGTCCTTGTTCAGCCGCCGGGACAGGTGCAGGCCCTCCAGGGCGAACTCCACCGCGGAGGCCGCCACCCCGGGCGACTCCTCCTCCACACCGAGGCGCTGCAGGAGCTTGGACAGGCCCGGAAGCTCGCCGAACTGCGACAGGAGCTCGGCCGCGGGGAGCAGGTCCGACGTCTCCGCTTCGAACCCCTGCGCGAACCGCGACAGGATCGGCTGGAAGTCGAACCCCGACAGCCGGTGCCGGAACACCTGGAGCTCGGCGGTCTTGAGGGCGCGCGCGAGGATCTCCTCCTCTCGCCCCTCCTCGATCGTGTCGAACTCGACCCGGCCGAGGCCGGCCTCGACGACGGCCGGCAGGTCGCACACCCGCGGGACGGCCTCGGCCTCGCCAGTGCGGGCCGCCCGCCGGATCGCGGCCGCCGAGAGCGTCTCGAGGTTGCCGATCGAGTACCGGACACTGACGCCGCTGTGATGGTTCACGTGGGGGGACCGGCGGAGCTCGGCCGTGAACGCCGCGAGGACCTCCTCCAGGTAGACGGGGACCCGAACCGGGACATCGCTCGACCACACCCGGGCCTCCTGCTCCATGATCGCGATCTCGTCCTCGAGCGACTCGGGGTAGTGCGTGCGCACCTGTGTGCCGAACCGGTCCTTGAGCGGCGACACGATCCGGCCGCGGTGGGTGTAGTCGTCCGGGTTCGCGGTGGCGACGAGCAGCAGGTCGAGCGGGAGCCGGATCCGGTACCCGCGGATCTGCACGTCGCGCTCCTCGAGGATGTTGAACAGGGCGACCTGGATCCGTTCGGGCAGGTCGGGGAGCTCGTTGATCGCGACGATGCCCCGGTTGGTCCGCGGGATCATCCCGTAGTGGATCGTGAGCTCGTCGGCGAGGTAGCGGCCCTCCGCCACCCGGATCGGGTCGACGTCGCCGATCAGGTCGGCCACGCTCGTGTCGGGGGTGGCGAGCTTCTCCGCGTAGCGGTCCTGCCGGCCGATCCACTTGACCGGGGCGGCGTCACCCACCTCCGCGACGAGCGCGCGGCACGCGGCGCAGATCGGGCGGTACGGGTGGTCGTTCACCTCGCACCCCGCGATCGCGGGCGTCTCCTCGTCCAAGAGGTCCACGATCTGACGGATCAGACGCGTCTTGGCCTGCCCCCGCTCGCCGAGCATGACGAGGTCGTGACCGGCGAGGATCCCGCGTTCGAGCACGGGGAGCACCGAGTCCCCGAACCCGACCACCTGCGGGAACAGCGGGGTGCCGGCGCCGAGGCGCTCGAGCAGGTTCGCGCGGAGCTCCTCCTTCACGCTCCGGTCCGGGAACCCGGACGCGCGGAGCTCGGCGATCGTGGAAGGAGCGGGCATGGACACCTCAGCCTACCGGCTCCGGCGCGAAGGGCTGACCCCGCTACGCGAGGCCACGCGCCGTGTACTCGCTCCCGTACCTGCGTTCGGCCACTCGACGGCCGATCTCGGCCGAGACCACGAGCAGCATCGATGCGATGAACACGACCGAGGAGACGGCGATGAGCTGGGGCAGCAGACTCGGAACCCGGAGCTGCGCGAACAGGTAGACCGGCCACGTCTGCTGGCTACCGGCTAGGAACGACGCGATCGCGAACTCGTCGAACGACAGGGTGAAGGCGACGAGGAACGCCGAGATGAGCGCGGGCATCAGCAGAGGCAGTGTGACGCGGCGGAAGGTCTCCCGCGGGTTGGCCCCAAGGTCCTTCGCCGCCTCGTCCAGGGACACGCTCAGCCGCTCCAGGAGCGGCATGACCGTGAGGATCGTGTACGGCAGCGCGACGACGACGTGGCCGATCACGACCGAATGGAGCCCGAGTCCGATGTAGATGCCGAACGACTGGGTCAGGACCTTGTCGACCAGCGTGAAGAGCAGGAGCAGCGAGATCCCGAACACGAGGTACGGGATCACGAGCGGCGAGAACACCATCGCCGAGACGACGGGCTTGCCGACGAACCGCCTCCGAAGGAGGGCGTACGACGTCAGGACGCCCAGCGTCACCGCGATCAGGCTGGAGATCGCCGCGACCGCCGCGCTCCTGCCGAGAGCGCGGACCAGGATGTCGTTCGACAGGACGTCGCCGTACCAGTGGGTCGTGAAACCCTCCAACGGGAACGAGGGATCACCGTCGTTGAGCGAGAACAGCGCGAGGACGGCGATCGGCAGGTAGAGGAAGACGACGAGCAGCCAGAAGAAGACGGTGAGCGAGACCCGTCCGGTCTTCGAGGTCGCGATCTCCATCAGTCGGCCGCCACGGTCCGGACCTGCACGTACCGGCCGAACAGCGCCATCAGGCCGGCCACGACGACCAGCAGGAACATCGCCAGCACGGACCCGGTCTGCCAGTCCAGGCCCCGCGTGAACAGGTCCTGGATCGCGTTCCCGTACATGTAGCCGCTGGTGCCGCCTACGAGGAGCGGCGTCACGAACTCGCCGATCGTCGGGATGAACACGAACACGAATGCCGCGACGAGCCCGGGGGCGCTGAGCGGCAGGGTCACACGGAGGAACGTCCGCAGGCGGCTGGCGCCGAGATCGCTCGCCGCCTCGAGCAGGCTGCGATCGAGGTTGTTCAGGCTCACGAAGATCGGCAGCGCGACGAACGGGATCCACACGTAGGCCAGGACCAGCATCACGGTGAACTGGCTGTAGAGCAGCCACTCGATCGGCTGGTCGGCGGGGAGAACGTGGAGCGAGACCAGCGCCGAGTTGACCACGCCGCGATCGCCCAACATCACCTTCCAGGCGAGGACGCGCAGGAGGAAGCTCGTGAGGAACGGGACGATGATGACCAGGAGCAGGACGTACTTCATCTTCCGCACGCAGAGCGCGAGGAAGTAGCCGATCGGGTAGGCGAGCAGCACCACGACCACCGAGACGGTGAGCGACATCCGGACCGACTTCCAGAACAACCCCAGGTAGATCGAGCCACCGCCCAGGAAGCGACGCCAGTCGTCGAGGGAGATCACCCCGCTGTCGGTCGGGAACAGCTCGATGGCTCCCACGCTGTAGGAGGCGACGTACAGGACCGGGGCCACGAAGAACAGCACGAGCCAGAAGATCGGTGCCGATAACAGGCCCGCGGTGACGCCGCGTTCGCGCCGCCGCCAGTGCTTCGCCGATGCAGCGGCCTCCTGGGTCGCCACGGCCGCTACCGAGGCCCGGTGTTCGCTGGCGTCAGGACGCCAGCACCTCGCTCCAGTACTGCTGGTAGACGTCCCGGCGTGGGATGTAGGACTCGGGGATGGCTCGTGGCGGATCCAGGACCGTCGGGTCGTCGAGCCCCAATGCCTGCACGACGCCGGGCGAGACGACCGACAGGTCCGCCTCGGTGTTGGTGTGACCGTAGTAGTACCAAGCGAGGAGGAACTCCGCCGCCTTCGTGCTCGCCCACGAGTCGACGTACTGGTGCGCGTGGAAGTAGTTCGGCGTGTCCTTCGCGAGCCCCATCCCGCACACCCAGGAGACCCTGCCCTCCTTGGGTTCCATGTAGAGGTAGTTCATCCCGGCGGCGTCCGCGTACCCGACCGTATCCGGCCACGCGTAGCCGATCCAGACCTCCTCCTTCTTGAAGGAGAGCCAGAAGTCGTAGGACTGGTTCCACAGGAACTTGACGAGGTGCTTCTTCGACGCGAGGAAGTCGCGAACCTCCGCCAGCTCCTCGTCCGTCATGTTGAACGGGTCCGGCACGCCCAGGAACAGACCCCCGATGTACATCATGTTCGACGTGTCGACCCAGGAGATCTTGCCCTCGTACCGGTCGTCGAACAGGATGCCGAACGAGTCTTCCGTGGGCTCCACGTGGTCGAGGTTGACGATCGGTGCGATGAAACCCCAGTCGAGCGGGATGAAGTACTGCTGGCCGTCCACCACACCGGATTCCAGCAACGTCGGGTTGAGCGCGCTGTAGTTCGAGATGAGCGACGTGTCCCACGGCTGCATCGCGCCGAGATCGACCCAGTCCTTGTACTTGTAGCCACAGGGGTGCACGACGTCGAAGTCCACGGTGCCCGCGACCGCCTTCGTGTAGGCAGCATCGTCGTTCTCGAACAGCGTGAACTGCGGGGTGTCACCGGTCGCATCCGCGTACTGCTGCCACAAGCCCGTACGCTCCTTGTCCGGGTAGTAGTCGCCGTTGCCGTACCCGGACCAGTCGAACACGGCGAGGTCGCCGGGCTCCTGCTCGATCGGCGGGTGCGAGACCGGCTGGCCGGTGGTGCCGGTGGTCGTGCCGCCATCGTCCCCCGCCTTCTTGCACGCCGCGAGCACGGCCGCACCGAGCGTGGTCGCTCCGGCCATGCGCATGAAGCCGCGCCGGTCGTAGCGCTCGGCGAGGATGCGGTCGATGTCGGTCATGCTCCCCCCTTCGTCCTTGTTGAAATGACCCCGTATCATGCGCCGAACGCTGGAAGCGCGCCACTTTCTCGGAAGGGCAACCCGTGGGCAGGCGGACCGTCGGTTTCGCTCTCGGCGCCGCGCTGTCGGTGACCGCGCTGCTCGTCGCCGCGTGTGGCTCCGAACCTCCCGTTTCCGACCCCGCCGGAGCCACCGGCCCGGTCGGCGTCCTCGAACCGATCCCCGCGACCGCGCTGCCCGGGGCGCCCGCCGATCCGGTGGAGCTCGACGCCGCCGCGATCTCGGTGGACGCCGTCGATGTCGCCGGGCTGGCGTCGCTGCTCGAAGACGCCGGCTTCGTCGGGGGAACCGAACGACTCTTCAGCAGGGCGCTTCCCGGCCGGCGACGAACCCTCGCCCGAGTACTCGTATTCGAAACGCCCCGGGGCGCCCAGCTCTACCTCCGATGGCTGGCGTCCCACGTCGAAGACGTCATCGGTGATGCCGAGCTGGACATCGCCCCTGCGCCGGTGGAATCGCTCTTCGTCCACGAGCCCAACCCGTGTTGCCACAACGAGACACGCATCTTCCTGGCGATGTGGCATGACGGTGCCACCGTCCTCACGTTGGAGATCGGTGGTCAGTCGGCCCGAGCGGGGGCCGTGACCGAGCTCGCCTCGCAGCTCGACGCGGCGGTCTAACCGATGCCGGCCCTCGACGCTTTCGAGACGGTCGCGACCGGCCTCGACCATCCGGAGGGTGTCGCGGTCGGCCCCGACGGGCTGCTGTACGCCGGTGGCGAGGCCGGCCAGATCTACCGGGTCGGCCCCGACGGCTCGCCGGGCGAGATCGCGACCACCGGCGGGTTCATCTACGGCGTGACCCTCGACGGCTCGGGCGACGTCTTCGCGTGCGACTTCGGGAACGCCGCCGTCCTGAGGATCACGGCGGGCGCCGTCTCGACCTACTCGAAGGGAACGGCGGAGCGACCGATGCGGGTCCCGAACTTCGCCGCGTTCGACGAGACCGGGAACCTCTACGTCACGGATTCGGGCGAGTGGGGCGACGATGACGGCCTCGTCTACCGGATCGCGCCGGGAGGTGCGACTGAGATCTGGACGGAAGCCACGCCTCGCTTCCCGAACGGCTGCTGCCTCTCGGCGAGCGGGGACGCCCTGCTCGTGGTCGAGTCGCGTGGCCGAGCCGTCGTCCGCGTGCCGATCGAGGACGACGGGAGCTCGGGTCGACCGGAGCGGCTTGTCGACCTGACCGGCTCGCAACCCGACGGCATCGCCCTCGCCGAGGACGGGACGATGTTCGTCGGCTGCTACCGACCGGATCGGATCTACCGGATCGAGCCGGACGGGACGGTCGGGGTGTTCGCCGAGGATCCGGACGGCGTGGTGCTCAACCAGCCGGCCAACGCCGCGTTCCTCGGACCGAACCGTGACCGGCTGGTGGTCTCGAGCCTCGGCGGCTGGAGCCTGGTGGCGGCTCCCGCCGGGACGCGAGGGCTCGCGCTCCGCTACCCGACGCTCTGATCCATCGGCAGGTCGGCCATCAGCGCGAGGTTGTTGCCGTCGGGATCGGTGAAGAAGGCCATCCAAAGCTCGGAGCTCTCCGCGCGGTGGACCAGGTGCGGCTCGTCGCGGAACTCGACACCGCGTTCCGCGAGCACCCGATGCGCCTCCGCGATGTCCTCGACGGTGAAGTACAGCACCCCACGGGAACGGAACTCGTCGGCCTCGGGGACGCCGAGATACAGGCGGACGCCGTCGCAGTCGAAGAACGCCATCGGCTGGCCCTGCACTCGGAACAGGAACGTGATGCCGAGGACGTCGCGGTAGAACGCGACGGCCCGATCGACGTCGGTCACGCTCACGTGGATCTGCCCGATCGTTCGGAGCCCATCGAACGCCATGCAGCACCTCCAACCTCGATCGCGATCTCGACGTGAGTATCGACCGCTAGACCCGAGCGACGAGGAGGGCGCCCGCGACGAGCGGTACGGCCAGAGACAGCCACCGAAGCGCGCCCTCCGGCGCGGCTCGGAGCGCGGACGCGTCCAGCGGCTCGTGGATCCCCTGGGTCGTCACGAGCTCGCCGCTCACGCTCGCGACGGTTCGACGGAGCCGCCGCACGGGTGTCGAGAGCACGCGCTGGGCGGCCGAGAGCGCGGCGCACCCGGCCGCCACGAGCACGGCTTCGACACGCAGCGTCGCCGTCTGCGCGAAGTAGGCGGTGAGGGCCGGGAACGCGCCCCACCCCAGCGCGAACCAGAGATCGGAGTGGAAGGCACCCCCGAAGAGCTCCAGGTTGTACGCGACGACCAGAAAGCCTCCGACACCGATGAACGCCCAGAGCCACGGCGAGACCACGAGCGTCCCGTGGATCCCGAGCGCGATCGCGCCACCCAGCCCGATCACCGCGAACGCCCACAGCACCCCGTCGGGGATCCGCGTTCGGAGCGGCCGCCCGTTCAGCTCGTCCAGCGCGTGCGCGGCCAGGCCCATCGCGAGGAAGAACGCCAGCAGCGTCTCGACCAGCCACTGGAGGTCGACGACGGGAGCGATGCAGGCCCCCAGCACGACGTAGGAAAGGTGCCACGCGGTGTACGGCGGATGCAGCAGCGACCAGTAATCGCGCCACCCGCCCGGGCCGAGCGAGTAGAAGGCGGGGCGGTCGCCCGCCTCAGCCATCGGGATGTTCGAGGTCGTCGGACTCGTCCCCGAGGACGGGGGTGGACTTCACGGCCCAGGTCACGACGGCGGCACCGTTGGTGAGAAGCTTCGTTCGCACCCGTCGCATCCCGGCCTCCTGCCACCAGCGGACCTGTACCGGGAGCGGGTACCGCTCGACGAACTCGGTGATGCTCCGGCCGAGGAAGCGGCCGGTGCGGTACCACTCGGAGGAGGCGGTCCACCCGACGAGCGGCATCGCCGTCTTCGTGTACGCGAGCCACCCGGCTCGCGCCCAGGGTTCGGGCGGCACGTGGAACTCGAGCGAGGCCATCACGCCACCCGGACGTAGGACGCGGACGAGCTCGGCGACCGTGGCGGCCGGGTCGTCGACGTAGCGCAGCAGGTAGGTGAACGTGACCGCGTCGAACGCGCCGTCGCCGAACGGCAGCGCCTGCGCCTGCCCGAGCGCGAACCGCACACGTCCGTCGAGCCCTCGTTCGCGGACGGCGTCGAGCCCACGGCTCACCATGTCCGGGCTTTGATCGAGCCCCACGACGCGCACGTTCTTCCTCGCGAGCTCGCGAGCGACCAGCCCCGTCCCGGTGGCGACGTCGAGCACCCACGAGCCCGGGATGGCGTTCACCTTCGAGACGAGGAACCGGCGCCACCTCGGTTCCTGCCCGAACGAGAGCACGGAGCCCATCCGGTCGTACTCGGGCGCGATGCCGGCGAACAGCCGCCGTGCGTGGCGTGTGCGCTGGGGATCCATGGCCCGAGCCTACCGGGACGGTCAGGTCAGCGGGAACGGCGACTGCCACCACCAGGGCGTCGAGCTCGCCTCGATCCGCTCGACCCACTTCACCCACCAGAACCCTCGCCTGCCCGGTGCGACGAGCCTGGCGGGGAAACCGTGACCGGCGGACAGAGGCTCTCCGCCCACCCGGGTCGCGAGGACGAACGAGTTCGCGTCGTCGATCGGGAACCGGCGCGCGTAGCCCGTCGCGGACGTCACGACGACGCTGCGGACGTCCTCGACACCTTCCAACAGCCGGTCGAGCCGAACCCCGCTCCAGTCCTGCGTAGCGAACCACCCGCCCGTGCAGTCCAGGGTCGCGCGCACCCGATCGTCGTAGACCTGGATCTCGTCGTAGGTGAACGGCCGAGCGCCGTCAGCAGTGAGGACCGCGAGGCGCCAGCCATCGGCATCGATCCGCGGATCGGCGTCGTCGAGCCACTGGGTGACCGGCATCGCGGCGGGCGCGAACGACCCTCGCTCGTACGAGCCGGTCGCTCGTCGGTCGGCGCCTGGGAGTCCGGCGGCTCGGACGATGCCCTCGATGGCGCCGAACGTAGCGATCGACCCCCCAGCGACGGCACCGGCGCATAGCAGGCTCCGGCGCGAGAAGTCCGTTCGACGAGGACGGACCGGTCGAGCGATCACGTGCCAGATCGCGAGCGGGATCGAGCAGAGGGCAGCCGCGACGTGGATCTGCATGGCGAGCAAGCTCGGCCAGACCCCGACCGCGTGGACGACGCCGGTGGCCACGGTCACCACGACCAGCGCCGCCAGCACGATCGACGCCTGCGTTCCTGGGCGCCCTCGGCGCACCCCGCGGCGCGAGATCGCCGACTTCCACGGCGACAGGAGGACGATCCCCAGCCCAGCGGCCCCGTGCGCCGCGAGCGCAGCGAACGCCCATCGCCCGCCGTTCGCGAAGGCAAGCGCGCCGGTCCCCAGCGCGCTCCCTAGGAGCGCGAGGAGCGCGAGGTTGGTACCCCGACCGGCGCGGAGCCGACGGTTCACCAGGTGAGGCTACGACGCGTCGAGCAGGTTCGGGAGGTCCGCGATAGTGGCGAGCACGTCGTCGGGCGCGGCCGGAACCTTGGCGAGGTCACCCGGGAGGAACTTCCCGGTCTGGACGAGCACCCCTCGGATCCCGAGGACCTGCGCACCGCGGACATCGTTGACGATGTCGTCGCCGACCATGATCGCCCGTTCCCGAGGCACGCCGAGCATCGCGAGGGCCGCGTCGAAGTACGGTCCGCTCGGCTTCCCGCAGATCACGGCCGCTCGACCCGTCGCCTCCTCGAGCCCCGCGATGTAGGCGCCGGCATCGAGCTCGAGGCCGTCGCTGGTGCGCCAGTACAGGTTCCGATGCATGCCGACGAGTGTGGCGCCCGCCATCAGCCTG
>Ga0209859_1000048_pt1 | contig 22850 bp, 24 predicted proteins | sample GWRWS3_50_60_FD_187241 | JGI IMG/M metagenome (GOLD analysis project Ga0209859, IMG submission 187241) | Riverbed sediment microbial communities from areas with vegetation nearby in Columbia River, Washington, USA - GW-RW S3_50_60 (SPAdes)... | ecosystem: Environmental > Aquatic > Freshwater >... | reverse complement strand
CTCGGCAACGGAACGGAAGCGACGGCGAGAGAGGAGGAGGCATGAGCACGAAAGCGGGAACCATCGAGGTTCCGGGCCGGCCCGTGGGGTTCAGGCTCTGGGCGGCGGCGGTGTCCGTCCTCGCTGCCGCGGCCCTGATCATGAGCGCGGTGGCGCTCACCCAGGCGGGGCGCACCTCCGGCCGCGAGGCCGCCAGCGTCGGCGCGCCGCTGTGGGACACGGGCAAGCTCGAAGCCATGGAGGGCCGCGTGCTGGCGGAGAGCGTCGGTTCCCACGGCTACGCGCTGTGGGACGCGGGCAAGCTCGAGGCGATGGCAGGCCGAGTCCTCGCCGAGACCGTCGGGGCCGAAGGGTCGGCCACGCTGTGGGACGCCGGCAAGCTCGAAGCCATGCAGGGCCGTGTGCTCGCCGGGTAACTCCGTACACTCGTTCGGCTGTTCCCGGACTTCAACGGTGATTCGCGAGCGGGCGGCCTGCATCCAGGGCCGCCCGCGCTCGTTCGGCGCGTGGCCAATTCGCCGAGTGACAGCTAGAAATCAATCCGTGGAGACGAGCGGACTCGAACCGCCGACCCCCTGCTTGCAAAGCAGGTGCTCTACCAACTGAGCTACGTCCCCGAGGCTCCCATCATAGATGCCGGTCCTCGCTCGCCGGAGTCAGCCGGACGGCGCGACGGACGTCGTGGTCGGGGTCGGGGAGGGGGTCGGCGTCGGAGTTGGGGTCGGCGTCGGGGTCGGCGTGGGAGTTGGCGTCGGCGTCACACCCGGGAGCGGCTCTTCGATCATCCCCTCGTCCGGGACCGCGTCCAGGCAGGTGCGCGCGCAGCCTCCTCCCGTGAAGCTCGAGAGCGCGGACCAGAAGTACGAGGTTCGGTTCGGTCCGATCGAGACCTCCTTGAGCGGGACCGATACCCAGACGGCGTTCGAGCCGCTCTTGTCGGTTCGGAGCGAGGCGACCTCGGCCTGCCCGCCGCTGCGCCGCAGTCGGAACAACGTTGCGACCAACCGGCCCCCATCCGAACGCACCACGGCAACGAAGTCGAGCGCCGCGTCGCCCTTCGTATCCAGCCGCACCATGAGGTACCCGCGATCCCAGATCGCGAGGACGCTCCAGGCCGGGAACGTGACGAGTCGCCAGCTCGGCGCTCCCGAGTGGTCGAACCCCACCGCCTCGAGGTCAAGACGGCCCCCGGTGTCGTTCGGATCCGTCTGGTCGGTGTGGTGAGCTCCGGCGGGCACGGCGAGTGCTACTACCGCGACGACGGTGACCGCGACGAGCCACTTCCCAACCCGTCTCACCGGCCGTTTACCTCCGGCCGGACGCCGCGAACGCGGCGGTCCCGACCCAGGTCGCGAGCGCGAGACCGAGGACGACCAGCACCACGGGCACCAGCTCGGATCCCCACGGCGACCCGAGCGAGCGCATGGCCGGGGTGTCGTCGCCCGCGCGCCACGCCACGATCGCCACGGCGGCGAGCGCGAGGTTGCGGACCAGCAGGAGCCGGTAGTCGCGGGTCGCCGACGAGCCGAAGCACCCACACCCCAGGCGGCGTCCCACACGGAGCCGGCCGACGATGATGGCCGCGGAGAACGCCAACAACACCCAGAGCGCCACGATTCCGGCGGTCGAGGCGAGGCCGAGCACCGGCAGGGTCGCGATCGCGATCTCCACCACCGGCACGCCGATCGCGACCGGCCCGACGATGCCGGGAGGCGGTCGATACGTCGCGAGGGCTCGTCGCCACGTCCGCCGGTGGGCGATCTTGGCGATCGCGGCCCCTCCGAACGTCAGCGCCAGCGCGGCGCCCGCGAGCGCGCCGACGTCCGACCGGCCGTCGACCGTTCGGATCGTCGAAAGCGTGGCGACCAGCACCGCGACGAGCGCGACCCCGTTCGCGAGGCGCCAGCGGTCGCGCGACCCCGATCGCCCCAGTCGGTCGACCAACGCCGCACCGTCGCTCGGCGAGCGCACGCCGAACGCGAGCACCGGCCCGAGACCTCGCGCCAATCCGAACGGTGCCAGCAGCGCCGCCCCGACGAGCGGATGCCCGCTCGCCACCGCGGCCACCGACATGACGACGAGCGTCCCGTGACCGAGATAGGTGAGGATCCCGGGTCCGAGGCCGACCCCGTACAGGAACGCCGCGACGTGGGGCGGGAAGAACGTGCGCCACCAATCCGGCACCTGCCTGCGGAGCTGCGGCACCGGCACCGCGACCCCGAGCTCGCGGGCGACGTACAGGCCCGCGGACGCCGCGACGAGCGCGACCCCGGGAACGCCCCACGGGGCACCGAGCAGCGCGCCGGCGGCTGCGAGCAACGAGCCGAACACGGCGGCGGATGCGGTCGCCCCGGCGGCGTGCACGAGGACCGACACGACCCACCGGTTCCGGTTGCCCCCGTGGACCACGGGGGTGATGGTCTCCACCATCGAGAGGCCTCAGGGACCGAACAGGCTGGAGATCCCGGAAACGACCGAGGCCACCACGAGCGCGAGGCCGGCCGGTTCGCTCAGCACCGGACGTTCAGCTCTCGGTAGGTGATACAGAAGACCTTTCGACCGCGCGGGCAGTAGCCGCGCACCCCGCCGTCGCCGTTGATCCGGATGTCGGAGGAGGAGCAGCAATCCTGGATGTGACGCACCCGGCCGTTGCAGCACCGGCTCCACCCTCCGCCGTACCGCGGGTTCGGGACGAACGGGTACTCCTCGGGCACGACGGTCTGGCACACCTTCCGCCTCGACTGGCGGTTCGAGAGGTAGATCGAGCCGTCGTCGTCGACCGGGTACCCGTGATGAGGGTGGACCGGGAAGCCGTACACGTCCGTCCTCGAGAGTGGCTCGTAGGGATGTGGACAGGAGCCGGTCGTGAAGATGTGGCCGCAGATGTGGTGCGCCTCGGCGCGATCGGGGTCGAGGGCGACGGCGACCATCGAGCCTCCGGCGATCGCGACCACCGCCCTGCCGAGCCTGCCGAGGAACGAACGCCTGCTCGTCCGGCGCGCGAGCTCGTTCCCGGCTCGCTCGACGGCCCCCATCAGCCGGCCCGGACCTCCTCGGCCTCCGCCGCTCGGCGACGCGCCGAGTCGACCAGCCCCTCGACCTGCTCGAGCGAGTTCACGGTCCCCTTCGATCGGACGATGCCGAGCCGGTCGAAGACCACGACGAACGGGACCCCCGGGATCCGGTACGCCGTCTCGAGCTCGGGGTCGGACACGACCTGCAGCTCGAGCCGGCTCGCGCCCGCGGCGGCCGGGAGCGACGGCAGCACCTGCTCGCAGATCGGACAGGAACCCGAGACGAACGCGAGCAGCCTCCCGGGCCCCGGCCCGCCGACGACGACCGTGGACCCGTCTCGCGTGCTCGCCGGCCGGGCCTCGGGTGCCTCACCGAGCGGTGGCCCCTCGTCGTCGACCTCGAGCGCGCCGAGGGGGGCGAGCCGCAGCTGCAGGACGCCGATCTGCCGCGCGAGCGCGACCACGACGATCGCGAGCACCGCGACCAGCACCCATTGGACGATGAAGGCCGCTGCCCACCAGCCCGACACGCCGGTCAGCTCCGCTCCCGAGCCTCCGGCCCGGCGGGTTCCGACGCTCCGTGGGGAGCGTCCACGGTCGGCGAGAACGAGCTCGGCGCCGTCCACTCGGGCTCGCCCTTGTCGTCGAGGAACTGCATCACCGGCGTTCCGTCGGCCGTGAGACCGAGGATCGCTCGCAGCTCCCCCTCCTTGTTCAGGAGCCGAAGGATCGGCGAACCCTCGGCCGCCAGACCGATCCGAGCGCGGACCTTCCCGTCCTCGTCCTGCAACGAGATCGTCGGCGAGCCTTGCTGCGCCAGCGAGTACACGAACCCGAGTTGTCCGTCCTTGTTCCGGAGCGCGAGCGTGGGAGAGCCCTCGGTGCCCAGGCCGAACTTGGCTCGGACCTTCCCGTTCCGGTCCACCATCGCCATGCTGGCGGACCCATCGGCGAACAGACCGAACGTCGCTCGGACCTTCCCGTCATCGTCGGCGACCGCCAAGCCGGCCGAGCCGTCGGGCTGGACGCCGAAACGCGCGCGGAGCTTGTCGTCCGCACCGTAAAAGGACATGAAGGGGAGATCCTCGTTCGAGACCCCGAAGCGCGCGCGGACCCGTCCCTCCGAGTCCTCGATCTCGATCTCGCCCGCCCTGATGACCCGTTTGCGCATCTCGCAGCCTCTCGCCGATCGGAGCTCGAACCTGAGTCTAGGACGAGCACGAGGCTCGATGTGCGCGGAAGCACCCCGGATGTGAGAAACCGCCGCGACCCGAAGGTCACAGCGGTCTCTCGCAGCGCACTCTACGGACGCTCCCCCGAGGTGGTCAACCGGAGTGAACGGTTTTTGTCACTCTTTCTCGAACCGCTGCGTCCGACGCGTGGCGGCATCGAGCCGCTCCGGGTCGGGGTCGACGCCGATCCCGGGACCGTTCGGGACGGGGAGGGTGCCGTCGGCCTCGAGGACGAGTGGCTCGGTGAGGTCCTCCGCGAAGTACCGAGACGTCGCGCTCGTGTCACCGGGCAACCGGAAGTTCGGAAGCGCGGCGAGCGCGAGGTTCGTCGAGCGCCCGATCCCCGTCTCGAGCATCCCACCGCACCACACGGGCACCCCGAACTCGGCGGCGACGTCGTGCACCCGTTTGGCTTCGAGGAGCCCGCCGACCCGGCCCTGCTTGATGTTCACGATCCGGCACGACCCGAGCTCGATCGCGGCGCGAGCGTCCGCGGCCGAGCGGATCGACTCGTCCAGACACACGTCGGTGCGGATCTCCCGTTGGAGGAGCGAGTGCTCCCAAAGGTCCTCGTGGTGCAGTGGCTGCTCGACCATGAGGAGACCGAACTCGTCGAGGGCGCGGAACACCTCGACGTCGGTGAGGCGGTACGCAGCGTTCGCGTCCACCGAAAGGTGGATCTCGGGATACGCCTCGCGGACCGCGCGGACGCGGTCGACGTCCGTCCCCGGTTCGATCTTCAGCTTGATCCGCAGGTACCCCTCCGCGAGGTAGCCCCCGACCTGCTCGAGCAGCACGTCGGTCGACGGCGCGATCCCGACCGACACGCCGCATCCGACCCGATCCCGGACGGCGCCGAGGTAGGAGGCGAGCGAGCGGCCCTGTGCTCGCAGCTCCGCGTCGAGCACCGCGTTCTCGAGCGTGGCCTTGGCCATCGGGTTGCCGCGGACGAACGCGAACACCGACGCGAGGCGCTCGACGTCGACGTCTCCCGCGGCGAACATCGCGGGCGCGAGGAAGTCGCGGATGACGTTCCACGCTCCGTCGTTCCATTCCTCGGAGAAGTTGGGCTCGACGTCGCTCACGCACTCCCCCCACCCGAGGGCGTCATCGGTCTCTACCCGAGCGATGACGCACACCTTCTCGGTGGACTCCCCGAAGCTCGTGCGGAACGGACGCACGAGCGGGATTGCGACCAGCCGCAGCTCGAGCGAGCGGACGCGGGTCACCCGGGCACGTCCTCCCCGAGCGCGAACACGTAGCTCGACGTGGCTCGGTCGAACCCCGCAGCGATCATCCCGGCCGTAAGACAGGCCTCGATCGCCTGGGCGGAGGCGTCGCGCCAGGCCGAGGCGCACTCGGGGTCGGCCGATCGCACTTCGGCGTAGTCGCTCGGAACGGAAACGAGCGTCGCACGTGCCGAGGGTCCGCGGACCGCCCCCGGCCACCCATCGTCGTCCTCGAGGGTCGACGCCGCCGCCCCAACGTCGCGGGGGCCCGGCTCGCGCTCGAGTGGCCAACGGACGGTGAACCGGTCGCTCCGCTCCCCGAGGTTCACCTCGTCGACCATCGCGCCGTAGTGGTTCCGATCGAAACGGTCGGCGATGGCTCCCAGCTTGTGCAGGTTGAAGTAGGCGTTGCGCGCGACGAGCGGGTCGAACGTCCAGCGGATCTCGGCGACGCCCTGCTCGAGTGCCTGCGCGCGCTGGGCGAGCTTGAGCGCGTACCCCACGCCCGCGTTCCGCCGATCCGGCAGCGCGGCCAGCATGTGCGAATGGGTGTGGAGCCCGTCCTCGGGATCGACGCCGACCCATCCGAGGAAGAAGCCGATCGCGTCCTCACCGTCGAACGCGCCGAACGGGACGTTCCCGCTGTCGACGAGCGCGCGGAGCATTTCGCGAGGGACTGGCTCGTGACCCGGCCACGTCGCGCTCATGACGTGGAGGATGCGGTCCGCGTCCTCGAGCTCGGGGAGCGGTCGGAGCTCGAGGCCGGCCGCGCGAGCCGCCTCGAATGCCAGCTGCCACGCGTCGCGCACCACGGCGCGGGAGTCTAGCGAGCCCGGAACGCGCCGGGGAACGTAGAAGGGCCCGCCACCGAGCGCGGGCCCTTCGACGAGCGGTTCCGGCGGGACCTATCCGCCCGAAGGGGGCGGGAGCTCCTGCCACTCGTCCTCATCCAGATCCTTGCCCCGCCGGCGCTTGAAGATGGCCACGACCGCCGCGACGATCGCCGCGATGAACGCGATCTTCATGAGCTTGCCGAAGAAGCCGCTCTTCTTCGTCTCCTCGGTTCCGTCGGACATCGCCGCCTCCTCCTCGCCGGGTGGGCCTGGTTGGACTTGAACCAACGACCTCATCCTTATCAGGGATGCGCTCTAACCGAGCTGAGCTACAGGCCCGGGGGACGCTGTTCGGGGGCCTTCACCCGGCCCGTGGGCAAGCGTACGCGTGGCCTCGAAAGGGTGTCAATCGTGCACGAGACCCGAAGGTGTTCGTGACCCGAGCGCGGGCTACCGGCGTTCGGACAGTGTGACCTCGATGCCGCCGACGATGTCAGAGAGCAAGTTGTACATGAGCACGATGAACACGTTGATGAGCGTCCAGAGCACGACCAGGCCGAGCCCGATCGCGAGGCCGCGGCTGAACAGCCAGTCCCCGTGAATCTTGAAATCATCGCCGAACCCCAGCTCGACGAGGAACGCCGTGAAGTTGTCGAGCACCCCGATGGCCCCCAGGATCCCGTACAGGATCATCATCGCGCCGAGGATCACGACCATCACGCACAGGTAGAACAGGAACGAGATCTTCAGAACCGACCAGGGGCCGACCTTCCGTACGACGACCCTCGCCTGGCGCGATCGCGCCGGTGAGGAGGGTTCCGGACGACCTCGCTCCGTGCGAACGGCAGCCCCCGGGGGCGGGGGCGGCGGTGCGACGGTGGCCTGGTCGGCGGGATCGCTCAAGGCTTCGGGCTCTTTCTACGCGGCGGCAGGCCCCTCGGCAACCACGTCGCCTCATCCAGGCTGGCCGAACACCAGACGCGCGTGCACGGGTGTGAGCACCCCGAGCACGACGAGAGCGACCGCCCACGACGCGGGACCGACGTCCTCCTGCACGAGGAGTCCACCCGCCCCGATCGCCATCCCGCATGCGGCCATGAGGGCGAGCGCCGTCACCGGCGGCAACCGTCGCCACAGGAAGAAGACGATGACGAGACCACAGGCGCTCGCTACGGCGATCGTCGCGACACCGACTCCCGTCGACACGATGGGATTATCCATCGAGGACGACGACCGTGGATCCCACGACCCAGCTCGAGCACGACCTGCGGATCATCCTCGCGATCCAAGCCCTGCGCGCGTTCGGCTACGGGTTCGCGAGCGTGGTGCTCGGGGCGGCGCTCGCGGACGGCGGTCTCTCGGACGGCCAGGTCGGGATCGTCTTCGCGGCGATCCTCGCCGGCAACGCCTTGGTGTCGATCGCGATCGGCCTCGCAGGCGATCGCATCGGTCGGCATCGCGCGTACGTCCTGCTGCTACTCGGGATGAGCGCGGCCGGCGTCGCGTACGCGCTCTCGGATTCCGTACTGGTGCTGGTGCTCGTAGCGCTCACCGGCACCCTATCGACCGATGCGAACGAATCGGGCCCGCTCACCTCGCTCGAGCAGGCGATGATGGGCGGCGCCGCGCCCGAGGTCCGAGCTCGCGTCTTCGGCCGATACAACGCGGTCGCCTACCTCGCCGGAGCCGTCGGCGCGCTCGCCGGCGGCGGTCCGGCGTTGATCCGCGAACAGATCCCGAACCTCCCGACCGACCAGCGCTGGCTCCTGGTGCTGACCATCGCGGGAGCCGCGTGCGTCGCCCTCACCCGGCGGCTCTCGCCCGCGATCGACGCACGGGCCGGACATTCGACGGCGCCGCTGCGCCGATCACGAAAGGAGGTGAGCCGACTCGCGCTGTTGTTCGGTCTGGACGCGTTCGCCGGTGGATTCGTCGTCTCGACCTTCCTGGTGTTCTGGTTCGGCAGGCGGTTCGGCGCGAGCGCGGAGCTCATGGGCCTGGTGCTGTTCTGTTCGGGTCTGCTCCAAGCTCTCTCGTCGATCGCGTCGGGGTGGATCGCTACCCGGATCGGCCTGCTCACGACGATGGTGTTCACGCACCTGCCGTCGAACGTCCTGCTGATCCTGATCCCCGTGATGCCCACGCTCGGCTCGGCGGTCGCGATGCTCTTGCTGCGCTCCACCCTGTCGCAGATGGATGTGCCCGCCCGACAGGCCTACGTCACCGCCCTGGTCGATCCAGAGGAACGCACCGCCGCGGCGGCGTTCACCAACACCGCACGCTACGTGGTGCGCCCCTTCGGCGCCGCGAGCGCGGGCCTGTTGATGCAGTCCGTCGCGGTGGGTGCGCCGTTCGTGGTGGCTGGCGTGCTGAAGAGTCTGTACGACGTGCTGGTGTTCGCGCGGTTCCGACGGGTGCCGCTTCCCGAGGAGCATCGGAGCGGCCCTTCGGGGCCGGGGACCACCTCGGAACCGCCGGTGGGGAGATAGCTACTCGAGCTCGACGGTGGCGATGACCGGCGCGAGTGCGACGACGGTCGCGCCCTCCTCGACGCGCATCGTCCGGACGCCCTGCGACGCGCGGCCCACCCGGCGGATGTCCGCCGCCGCGACCCTGATCACGATGCCCGACGACGAGATCACGAACATGTCCTGGTCCTTCGACCCGACGAACGCGCCCGCGAGCAGGCCGGTCTTCTTCGTCAGGGTGTGGCCGATCACACCCTTGCCGCCCCTCCCCTTCACCGGATAGTCCTTCAGCGGCGTCCGCTTCCCGTACCCCTGATGCGTGACGCTGATCAGCTCCTCGCCCTGCGACGCGACACCGAGGACGATCACCTCGTCGTCGGCGGCCAGACGCATCCCGATCACGCCCGCGGTCTGCCGGCCCATCGGTCGCACGAGGCTCTCCTTGAACCGGATCGCCTGTCCCTTGCGAGAGACCAGGATCACGTCGTCCTTGCCGTCGGTCAGGCGCACGTCGATCAGCTCGTCCCCGGGCCTCAGGTTGATGGCGGCGAGACCGGTCCGCGGCGAGTCGTACTCGGGCAGAGCCGTCTTCTTCACCATGCCCTTGCGCGTCGCGAACAGGAGGTACCGCCCTTCCGAGTATTCCTTCAGGTCGATGACGGCCTGGACCTTCTCGTCGCCGCTGATCGAGACGCCCGGCAGGTTGGCGGCGTACGTGCCTCGCGCGGTGCGTCCCGACTCCGGTACCTCGTGGACCTTGACGCGATAGACCTTGCCCCGGCTGGTGAGGAACAGCAGCCAGTTGTGCGTCGTCGTCGTGAAGACGTCGTTGATGACGTCCTCTTCCTTCAGGTTCGCGCCGCGGATGCCCTTGCCGCCCCGGCCCTGCCGCCGGAAGTTCTCGATCGGCTGGCGTTTGACGTAGCCGGCGCGCGACACCGTGATGACCACGTCCTCCTCGGCGATCAGATCCTGCACGTCGAGGTCGCCCTCGTCCGCCTTGAGCTGCGTGCGTCTCGGGTTCGCGAACTTCTTCTTGATCTCGAGGATCTCCTCGGAGATCACGGCGCGGATCTTCTTGGGATCTTTGAGCAGGCCCTTCAGGTACCGGATCCGCGCGAGCAGCTCCTTGTGCTCCTGCTCGAGCTCCGCACGGGCCAGCCTGGTCAGCCGGCGGAGCGGCATGTCCAGGATGTGGTTCGCCTGCACCTCGCTGAGCTTGAACTGCGTCATCAGCTTGCCGCGGGCCTCCTCGGCGTCCTGCGATCCCCGGATCACCTTGATCACCGCATCGAGGTTGTCGAGCGCGATCAGCAGTCCCTTGACGATGTGGTCGCGCTCCTCGGCCTTCTTCAGCTCGTAGCGCGTTCGGCGGGTCACGACGTCGATCTGGTGATCGACGTAGTAGCCGATCATCGCTGCGAGGTTCAGGGTTCGGGGCACGCCGTCGACCAGCGAGAGCATGATCACGCCGAAGCTGTCCTGGAGCTGCGTGTGCTTGTAGAGCTGGTTCAGCACGACCTGCGGATTGGCGCCCCGCTTGAGCTCGATGACCAGGCGCATGCCTTCGCGACCGCTCGAGTGGTCCTTCACGTCCGCGACGTCCTTCAGACGCCCGGTGCGAACCAGGTCCGCGATCTTCTCGGCCAGGCGAGCCTTGTTCACCTGGTAGGGGAGCTCGGTGACCACGATGCGCTGGCGCCCGTTCGACGCCTCCTCGATCGAGCACACGGCCCGAACCTTGATCGAGCCCCGGCCGGTCTCGTACGCGTCCCTGAAGCCGTCTCGGCCCAACACGATCGCGCCCGTTGGGAAGTCCGGACCCTTGACGAACTTCATCAGGTCCTTCGACTTGGACTCAGGGTGGTCGATGAAGTGCACGACCGCATCGATCACCTCGCCCAGGTTGTGCGGCGGGATGTTCGTCGCCATGCCCACCGCGATCCCGCCCGACCCGTTCACGAGCAGGTTCGGGAAGCGAGATGGGAGCACCACCGGCTGCTGCTCGTAGCCGTCGTAGTTCGGGACGAAGTCGACGGTCTCGGCTTCGATGTCGCGGAGCAGCTCGAGCGCGATCGGCGCCAGCCGAGCCTCGGTGTAGCGCTGCGCGGCCGGCGGGTCGCCGTCGACCGACCCGAAGTTCCCGTGACCGTCGACGAGCGGCGCACGGAGCGAGAAGTCCTGTGCCATCCGAACCAACGCGTCGTAGATCGCGACGTCGCCGTGCGGGTGGTACTTCCGCATCACATCGCCCACCGCGGCGGCGGACTTGCGGTACGGCCGATCTGGCCGGAGGCCGGCCTCGAACATCGACCACAGGATCCGCCGGTGGACCGGCTTCAGGCCGTCGCGGACGTCGGGCAACGCACGGCCGACGATGACGGACATCGAGTAGTCCAGGTAGGAGGTCTGGATCTGGTCCTCGAGCTGGACGTCCTCGATCCGGCCGCCGAGTATGGACTCCTGCGCCACCGAGGTCTCCTTACCCTCCGCCTACACGTCCAGGTTCTGGACGTCGGCGGCGTTGTCCTCGATCCACTCCTTGCGCGAGGCGACGTCCTCGCCCATGAGGATGCTGAACAACCGGTCGGCGGTGGCCGCGTCCTCCAGCGTCACCCGAAGGAGCGTGCGTTGCTCGGGGTTCATCGTCGTCTCCCACAGCTGCGACGCATCCATCTCGCCGAGCCCCTTGAACCGCTGCGGCTCGAGCTTGCGGTGGCCGTCGACCTCCTTGCGGTACAGATCCCACTCGCGCTCGGTGTAGAAGTACAGCTCCTGCTTGCCCTCCTTGAGCAGGTACAGCGGTGGCTTCGCGAGGTAGACGTACCCCGCGTCGATCAGCTCGCGCATGTACCGGAACAGGAAGGTCAGCAACAGCGTCTGGATGTGCGCGCCGTCCACGTCGGCGTCGGCCATCAGCACGATCTTGTGGTACCGGGTCTTCGCCACGTCGAACTCCTCGTCGCCCACGCCCGTGCCGATCGCCGTGATGAGCGCCTGGATCTCGGCGTTCTCGAGGATCTTGTGCAGCCGCGACTTCTCGACGTTCAAGATCTTGCCGCGGATCGGCAGGATCGCCTGCGTGGCCGGGTCACGTGCCTGCTTGGCCGAGCCGCCGGCCGAATCGCCCTCGACGATGAAGAGCTCGGTGGCGCTCGGATCCGTGAGCTGGCAGTCGGCGAGCTTGCCGGGGAGCCCACCGCCCTCCAGGAACGACTTGCGCCGCGTGAGGTCGCGCGCCTGCTTGGCCGCGAGGCGGGCCTTGGCCGCCTGGGACGACTTAGTCACGATCCGCTTGGCGTCGCCGGGGTGCTCCTCGAGCCAGGTCATCAGGTGCTCGTTGACGGTGGTCTCGACCAGCGAGCGCATGGTCGTGTTGCCGAGCTTGGTCTTCGTCTGGCCTTCGAACTGCGGCTCGCGCAAGCGGACACTCGCGATCGCGATCAGGCCCTCGCGGACGTCCTCACCGAGGAGATTCTCCTCCTTCTCCTTCAACAGACCCTTGTTGCGCGCGTATCGATTGATCACGTTGGTGAGCGCCTTCTTGAGGCCCTCCTCGTGCATGCCGCCCTCGTGCGTATTGATCGTGTTCGCGAAGGAATGGATCGACTCGGAGTACCCGTTGGTCCACTGGAGGGCGATGTCCGCCTCGGCGTCCAACGCGCGCGCCTCCATCGAGATGACCTTGGTGTGGATCGTGTCCTTGCCGGTCGCCAGGTGCTTCACGAAGTCCGCGATCCCACCCGAGGCCTTGAAGACCTGTTTGACGGGCTTGGCCTCGCGTTCGTCGATCAGCTGGATCTCGACGCCCTTGGTGAGGAACGCGTGTTCCTGGAGCCGCTCGGCGAGCAGGCGGCTGTCGAACTCGACCCCCTCCACGAAGATCTCCGGATCGGGCCAGAACGTGATGATCGTCCCGGTCTTCCTCGACGGCTTGCCCTTGGTGAGCTTCGAGGTGGCCTTGCCTCGCGCGTAGGTCTGCGTCCACGAGCCGCCCTCGCGCATCACCTGCACGACAAGCTTCTCGGAGAGCGCGTTCACCACGGAGACCCCGACGCCGTGCAGCCCACCCGAGATCCGGTACCCGCCGCCGCCGAACTTGCCCCCCGCGTTCAGGGTCGTGAGGACGACCTCCACCGCCGGCCGCCGGTCCTTGGCCTTGGGGATCGGCTTGATCGGGATGCCGCGGCCGTTGTCCTCCACCTGGACGCCCCCGCCCTTGAGCAGGCGCACCGTGATCCGGTCGCAATGGCCGGCCATCGCCTCGTCGATCGAGTTGTCCACCACCTCGTAGACGAGATGGTGCAGACCCCTGCTCGACGTGGTGCCGATGTACATCCCCGGGCGGAGCCGAACGTGCTCCACACCCTCGAGGACCTGGATATCCGCCGATCCGTACTGTCCGGGCTTGGATCCGGTCGCTCGCTTGGTTACCGTGCTTGCCACTGCACCTCCGTCATGGAACGCGGACACGCCGGACTCGAGACGACGCGTCTCGGGGGCCGACGGAACCGCGGTCTTTCTCCCTAGATTCTATCAATCGGGAGTGACGCCGAACGTCGTTCCGCGTCTGGTTCCAGGCCACTGAAGGACCCTCGAAGGGGTTGCGTTACAAGCCTTTCCGTGGATCAGCCCGAACGACCACCTGGACCTTCGCGACCCTCCCGGTGCCGAGGGCCGTCTCGGCTCGCTCGCGGATCTGTTCGGCGAGGAATCGGACCTGGGCGCCCCACGGGCCGGTGGTCGCGGCCACCACCAGGACACCTCGCTCCAGGCTCACCGGAGCCGACTCCGCGGCGATCCGAGGCCCGACCACGGCCTCCCAGTCGGACGCGAGCTGTCCGATCGGCATGCCGCGAGCGAACATCCGCTCCTGCAACAGGCCGTCGACGACGTCGCCGATCCGGGTGGCCTTGAGGGTCCGTTCGTCCTTGCGATGCCCGAAGCCCTTCGAGTGCGGCACGGTCACGCCCCCCGCGGCGTCACGCTGCCGCCGGATACATCGAGGACGAGCGACGACCCGTCGGGGACGTGGGCATCGTCCGCGACGCTCACGAACACCTGCCCCCGATCGCGGAGCCGCTCGCCGACGAGCCGTTGACGGCGAGGGTCGAGTGCGGAGAACGGATCGTCCAGCAGCAGGACCGGGCGTTCCCGGACCTCGTCCGCGACTGCGCTCGCGAGCCCGAGCCGCAGACACAGGGCTGCCGCCCAGGCCTCACCGTGGCTCGCGAAGCTCCGAGCGCCGAGGTCCCGGACCGCGAGCGTCAGGTCGTCACGGTGCGGCCCGACCAAGCTCGTCCGTCGGACGAGCTCGTCCGCGCGGCGCTCGGCCAGACGGGTCTCGAACGCCTCCTCGAGCGGCTCGCCCATGACGTTGGGAGCGTAGTCGCACGCGAGCCCGTACCCGGCGAGGTGCAGGTACTCCTCCCCCGCCGGTGGTCCGAGCCGTGCGGCGGCCTCGGCTCGGAGGCGGATCAGCGCGCTGCCGTTCTTGACGAGCTCGGCGTCCCAGGCCTCGAGCCCGGTGGGAGCTCCACGCCCCTCCCACTCCTTGAACAACCGGTTCCGCTGGCGCAGGGTCCGCTCGTACGCCGTCATGGCCGATTCCTTGAGCGGCCAGAGCGAGCGGATGGCGTCGTCGAGGAACTCGCGCCGCTTGGACGGGTCGCCGATCACGATGACGAGGTCGTCGGGTCCGAAGTACACCGCCCGCACCTGACGGCGCAGATCGCGCTTTCGCCGAACCGTCGAACGGTTCACCTGGACGCGATTGGCCCCTCGGCCGGGGATCTCGACCTCGACCAGCACCTTGCCGGCCTCTTCGGTGATGATCTCGCCGCGCGCGTAGGCCGGCCCGTCCGCGTCGCGTCGCACGACCGGCTCGGTCGAGGACGTTCGCGGAGACTGCAGGAAGAACAGGAACGCGATCCCTTCGAGCAGGTTGGTCTTGCCCTCGCCGTTCGGACCGGCGACCGTGATCAACCCCTCGGGCAGCTCGTCCAAGCGCGTCTCGGCGTGGTTGCGGAGATCCCGGAGCTCGACCCACGCGAGCCGCAACGCGGGATCAACCGACCGGCGTCGGCAGCCTCACCGGCATCACGAGGTACGTGAACTCGTCCGACTCACCCCGAACGATCCCGGGCTTGAGGCCGTCCCGAACCTCGAGCCGAACCGACTCGCCCGACGCGGCCGCGAGGCCGTCGGCAAGGTAGTTGGGGTTGAACGCGGCCGTGATGTCCTCGCCCTCGTACCTCGCCTCCACCGCCTCGACCGCCTGGCCGAGGTCCGGCGAGGAGGAGGACAGCTTCACCCCGAGCGCGTTGAACTCGAGCCTGACCGGCGACGTGTCGCGAGCGAGGAGCCCGACCCGTCGCACCGCGTCGATCAGCTGCTGGCGCGAGACCGTGAGCCGGCTCTCGTACTGCTCCGGCAACAGCTGCCGATAATTCGGGAACTCGCCCTCGATCAGCCGTGACGTCAGCATCAGCGGCCCCACCTGGAACGACACCTGGCTCTCGTCGACGAACACCTCGACCTCGCCCTTGTCGACCGCCTGGGCGGCGCGTCCCGCCTCCGACAGAGCCCGTTCGGGGACGATGGCCCTCGCCTCGCCGGCGGCGGTCGCCACCAGATCCCGCACGGCGAGGCGGTACGAGTCGGTGGCCACCATCGTCACGCCCTCCCGGCTCACCTCAAGCAGGATGCCGGTGAGCACCGGTCTCGCTTCGTCGCGCGACGCGGCACGGGCCACCTGTCCGACCGCCTCCGCGAAGCGCGGCGTCTCGGCCACGATCCGTGTACCCGAAGGCGGCTGCAACGCGGGAAAGTCCTCGGCCGGAAGCAGACGCAGCGAGCCCTCGTACGCCGCGCACCGGATCCGGGCCTGCGACTGGTCGCTCTCGAACTCGACCGGCGCGTCCGACAGGCTCTTCACCGTGTCGGCGAGCAGCCGAGCGGGGACCAGCGAGATCCCCGGCTCGCTCACCTGCACGTCGATCGACAGGCGGGCGGAGACCTCGAGGTCGGTCGTCGTCAGCGTCAACGCGCCCCCGGCCGACGCCTCGATCAGCACCCCCGTCAGGGCGGGGATCCCCGGCCTCGACGAGACCCCGCGCTGGACGGTCTGGAGCGCCTCGGACAGGTCGTCTCGGTCACACCGGAACTTCACGTGTCCACCCCCTCGCTGCTTCTTCATTCATCTCATATCTCTTTCAGTAGTAGTAGGGGCTGTGGATAAGGGGGAAACCACCCCGTCTTCCGAGCGTAGTGGGCCGGTCTGACATGTGGACCCGTTGGGGGAATCGGTGCACCGGGTCGACGGGCCTCGTCCGGCGTCCCCCTCACCTCCCGGGTTCCGCACATGTTGTCCGTGCACGCCGATCATCCGGCGCGGGCCCTTCCGCGGATGATCCGGGAGAGGTCCTGGACCTGCCGATAGGTGACGGTCCGGGCCCGCATGTCCTTCTCGACCTTGAGGATGCCGTGGCGAGCCGTCGTGTGGTCGCGACCGCCGAACGTGTCGCCGATCTTGACCAGCGACTGGCCGCTGCACTCGCGCATCAGGTACATCGCGACGTGGCGAGCGGTGGTGAGCGGCCTCGAGCGGTTCGGCGAGATCAGGTCCTGGACCGACAGCCCGAAGTACCGGGCGCTCTCCTCCAGGATCAGGTCGGGCGGGATCTCCGCCTCCGCCTGCGGGAGCAGATCCTCGAGCGCCTGCTCCGCGAGCTCGCTGGTAATCGGCTGCCCCGTGAGATCACCCCACGCCACCACCCGGACGAGCGCCCCCTCGAGCTCCCGGATGTTCTGGTCGAAGGTGTCGGCGATGAACTCGATCACGTCGTCGGGGACGTGGAGCTCGTCACGCTGGGCCTTCAGCTGCAGGATCGCGATGCGCGTCTCGAGGTCGGGGGGCTGCACGTCCACGCACAGGCCGAGCCGGAACCGCGACTGGAGCCGTTCCTCCATGCCGAGCTCCTGCGGCGGGCGATCCGACGCGATCACGATCTGACGATCCTTCTGATGCAGCGCGTTGAACGTGTGGAAGAACTCGGTCTGCGTCTCCTCGCGCTTGGCGAGGAACTGGATGTCGTCTACCAGGAGCACGTCGATGTCGCGGTAGCGCGCCGCGAACTGATAGCCCTGTCGTTCGCGGACGGCCTTGATGAATTCGGCCATGAAGCTCTCGCTCGTGACGTACTTGACACGTAGGCGGGGGGACAGCCCGAACATCTGGTGTCCGATCGCGACGAGCAGGTGGGTCTTGCCCAGACCCACGCCGCCGTAGATGAACAGCGGGTTGTACGCCTTCGACGGTGGCGTGTCGGCCACCGCCATCGCGGCGGCGTGCGCGAAGCGGTTGGACGGCCCCGCGACGAACGTCTCGAACGTGTAGTTCGGGAACGGCAGGCCCGGGGCGCCGATGGCCGAACGTTCAGCGATCGGCTTGTGTTCAGGGGGGTCCGCCGGTTCTCGTTGCGGCGTAACCTCTTCGGGCGGTGCCGCACCGAGCTCGATCGTCACGGGAAGTCCGACGGCCTCCGCCGCCGCGTCCTGGATGAGCCCGACGTAGTGCTTGGCGAGCCAGTCCCGGACGTAGTCGGACGGGGCAACCACCTCGAGCACGCCGTCGTGCAGGCTCGTGGCACGAACGCCGCCGAACCACATCGAGAACGAGCTCTCGGTGAGCTCCTCGTGCGCACGCTCGACGACGTGCGCCCACGTCCTCTCGGCGGCCTCCTCGAACGATGTGATGGCCATAGCTATCCACAGCGCCTTTCCACAGTTGTGGAAACCCTTGGGGAAGAGGTGACGCCTCGTGGGGAGACCCGACGCCGTGAGGGAACGCGCCGGACTATAGCACCGCGGTTTTCCCCATCGCTCGTCCGAGTGGGGCTCTTGTCACACTTTCTGGTGTGTCGGGCCTTCGCGACGCGGGCGGCCGCCCTCGGAAGCGCTCCGCTATACTGCGCCACGACCGGCCGACCGGCCGTCACTCGACCCGACGAGAGACCCCGGATGTCGAAGAGAACCTACCAACCCAACAACCGCCGCCGCCACAAGCGCCATGGTTTTCGCGTTCGGATGCGGACGCGAGCGGGCCGGTCGATCCTCGCGCGGCGCCGTGCCAAGGGCCGCTCCCGCCTGTCCGCGTAGGTAGCCGACGAACGCCGATCGGGTCTCGCGGACCCTCTCGTCCGGCAGGGCATTTCACGGAGAGCGGGTGGTAGTGTTTGTCGCCCCCGGGACCGGGTCGGCGGCCTTCGTCGCCGGCCGGCGGATCGGTGGCGCGGTGCTCCGCAACCGAGCCCGGCGCATCCTGCGGGCCGCGTGGCGAGAGGTCGAGGACAAGGTCGAGGATGGATACGACGTCGTCGTGGTCGCCAGGGCCGCGATCGTCGGAGCCCGGACGCAGGATCTGGTGGCGGAGGTTGAAGAGTTGCTCTCGCGCGCGCAGGTGATCGTGACGTGATCCGTGTGCGCCGCATCGTGTGGATGGCGGGGGCGCCCGCCCGGCTCGCGCTGGTCGCTTGCATCCGCCTGTATCGCCTCACACTGTCGGGTTGGATCGGCGGGCAGTGTCGCTTCTACCCCTCGTGCTCGCACTACGCCGAGGGAGCGATCCGGACGCATGGCGCGATCCGCGGGTCGCTCATGGCCGCGTGGCGGATCGTGCGGTGTGGCCCGTTCACCGCGGGCGGTGTGGACCCGGTGCCTCCGGCGACGCGGCCTCGTGCGTATGATGGCGTCATACACGCGGAGCTCGGCCGATGATCGCCCTCGCCCCGTGGCAAGCTCTCCTGGACGGGCTCGGCTGGGTGGTCGCCGAGATCTACGAGCTCATCCCGAACTACGGCGTGACCATCATCCTGCTGACCATCGTGATCCGGCTGGTCCTGCTGCCGCTCGGTATCAAGCAGGTCAGGTCGATGCAGCACATGCAGATCGTCCAGCCGAGGATCAAGCAGGTGCAGCAGAAGTTCAAGGGCAACAAGCAGCGTCAACAGGAAGAGATCATGAAGCTCTACAAGGAGTACGGGGTCAACCCGTTCTCCGGGTGCTGGCCCGTGCTGTTGCAGTTCCCCATCCTCATCGCCATGTACTCGGTGCTGCGCTGGCCGCAGCACCCGATCCACGTCCCCACCGACAGCGGCCTGTACGTGGCCGTGTCGCAGCAGATCCCCGAAACGCTGCCCCCCGGCGATCCGAACGGGGAGCCGATTACGACTCCGGACCAGATCAAGAACCTGGACCCGCCCCTCCCGGGGCCGACCTCGGGCACCTCGTTCCTGGGCATGAACTTGCTCTGCTCCGCCGTTCACGCGGGGAACACGGACGCCACGCTCGCCGCGCAGAGCCCCACCGGGCAGCAGCTCGAGTATCCGGTCAATTGCGGCAGCGACGTGGTGGATCGGATCCCCTACTACGTGTTCGCCGTGCTGATGTTCGCCACCACCTTCTTCCAGCAGCGGCAGATGCAGAACGCCAGCCCGCCGGGCGCCTCGTCACAGCAGCAGGCGGTGCTCAAGTTGATGCCGATCCTGTTCGGCGTGTTCGGCATCTTCTTCCCAGCCGGACTGGTCCTGTACTGGACGACCTCGAACGCTTGGCAGATCGGGCAGCAGTACTTCATGCTCAAGAGCCGTCCGACGGCGGAGCAGATGGCCGAACGAGCGAAGGCGAAGCCTCAGAAGGTCGAGAAGAAGGGCTTCATAGCTTCGATGATGGAGCGTGCGGAGCAACAGCGCCAGCAACGAGGCTCGGCGACCAAGCCCGGTGCCAAGAAACCGGGGTCCAACCCGAAGCCGGGGTCCAACCCCAAGCCGGGGTCCAACCCCAAGCCGGGGTCCAACCCCAAGCCGGGGTCGAATCCGAAGCCGGGGTCGAATCCGAAGCAGTCAGGGTCCGGAGGCAACGGCAGTGGAGGAGATCCGAAGAAGCGCCCCAAGCGTTGAGGAGGCCGTCGAGGCCGCCCTCGGCGAGCTCGGACTGACCGAGCAGGAGGCTGACGTCGACGTCGTTCAGGAGCCTCGTCCCGGGGTCTTCGGGGTCGGAGCGCAGGACGCCATCGTGGTCGTCCGCTCGCGAGCGAAACCCGCGGCGGACCTCGGCGAGGAGGATCTCGACGAGCAGGCCGAGATCGCCGCGGAGTTCCTGGAGGGCATGCTCGACCGGATGGGCATCACGGCGACGGTCGAACCGGCGTTCGAGGACGGGACGATGTACGTGGACGTGATCGGTCCCGAACCCGATGACGAAGATATGGGGATCCTCATCGGTCGACACGGGCAGACGCTCGAGGCGATCCAGGAGCTGACCAGGGTCGTGATCGGCCAACGCACGGGCCTCCCATCACGGGTCGTGGTCGACATCGAGGATTACCGGAAGCGACAGATCGAACGGCTTTCGGCGCGCGTGCGCGAGATCGCCATGCGCGTCTCCCGGACGGGCCGAGCGGAGACGCTGGAGCCGATGAACCCGTTCCTGCGGAAGATGGTCCATACGGCCGTGGCCGAGGTCGATGGGGTCGACAGCTCGAGCGAGGGCGAAGGAGCCGAGCGACGCGTCGTCATCAGCCGAGCGAGGTAGCCGCACGGAGTGACCGGCTCTCAAGGTGTCGTTTCACGTGAAACATCGATGAGCGAAGCGCAGATCCTGCTGGGGCAAGCTGCGGAGCTCGGAGTCACGCTCGACGCCTCGCAGGCCGGTACCCTCCTCCGGTACGAGGATCTCCTGGCCCGTCGGGCCGTCCCGCTCGGTGCCGTCGCGCGTTCGGACGCCACTCGGATCCGGGATCGCCACATCCTCGATTGCCTCCGCGCAGCGCCGCTGGTGCACGAGGACGATGTCGCGTGCGATCTCGGGTCCGGAGCAGGGCTGCCGGGGATCGTCGTCGCTGTCGCGGAGCCTTGGGTTCGGGTCCTGCTCGTCGAGAGCAGGGCCAAGCGAGCCGCCTTCCTCGAGCTCGCCGTCCAGGAGCTGGGACTGTCGAACGCCGAGGTGGTGGTGGGACGAGCCGAGGAGTTGCGTCGAGAGGTCGGTGCCTGCTTCGCCCGAGCGTTCGCCCCCCTTCCGCTGGCCTGGTCGGTGGCTCGGGGCATCCTTCGGCCGAGGGGTCGCCTCATCTACTTCGCCGGCGCCGAGCTCGGGGACCCCCCGGTCCCCGACGGGGCCGCACTGGAAGGGGTCGTACGCACGGCTGTGCTTGAAAGCGCTGGTCCCCTGGTTATCATGACTCGTCAGTGACGAAGCCCTCCTCTTCCCGGGCAGCCCGTTCGTCCTCCAAGCCGAAGCCCGTCTCCAAACGAGCAAGCGAGGCTTCGGGGAGGCAACCGACTGCCGTGCAACGTTCTTCGAAGGCGCCCCGCGACGCGCCGGAGATTTCGGGCTCCGCTCCCGCGGCCTCTCGACCAGCGCGGATCATCGCGGTCGCGAACCAGAAGGGCGGTGTCGGCAAGAGCACGACGGCCGTGAGTCTGGGAGCGTCGCTCGCGGAGCTCGGCCACACGGTCTTGGTCGTCGATCTGGACCCGCAGGGGAACGCCTCCACGGGGCTCGGTATCCGACACGAGCAGCGCGAGGTCACCGTGTACGACGTGCTCGCCGACGAGGCTCCGATCGAGCAGGCGATCGTCCCCACCCCGATCGACAACCTGTTCGCGATCCCCTCGACCATCGATCTTGCGGGCGCCGAGATCGAGCTGGTGAGCCAGTTCTCACGCGAACTCCGGCTCAAGAAGGCCATCGAGCCACTGAAGCACGACGCCTACGACTACGTCTTCCTCGATTGTCCGCCGTCACTCGGGCTCCTCACGGTGAACGCCCTCGCCGCCGCGGAAGAGCTCATCGTGCCGATCCAGTGCGAGTACTACGCCCTCGAAGGTCTGGGACAGCTCCTGCGCAACGTCCGCCTCGTGCAGCAGAACGTCAACACGGGCCTGCGCCTGACCGGCATCGTGATGACGATGTACGACCCGAGAACCAAGCTGTCCGAGCAGGTGGTTGCCGAGGTCCGGCGCTACTTCGGCGATCGCGTCTATCAGACGGTCATCCCGCGTACCGTCAGGCTTTCCGAGGCGCCGGGATTCGGGCAGCCGATCAACGTCTACGACCCGACCTCGAAGGGCGCCAGGAGCTATCGCGATCTCGCCCGGGAGGTGGCTGCACGCCTCCCCGACGAACGACCGCTCCCGAACGTGGACGACGTGCCGAGCGTCACGATTCCCCGCCCCGAGCAGCCACCGAGCCGGGCGCCACGTCCGTTGGTGGAACCCGAGCCCGAGGCACCTCCCGAGAAGAAAGAGCCGCGCGCCTCTTCCGTGGAGCCGGAAGCAGTGCCTCCCGAGGAAGCCTCGGAGCCGTTCGTTCCGCCGGAGGAAGCCGAGTCCGAGCCCCCAGCGGCCGCAGGCATCGAGCAGGCGACCCCTCGTCCTGCACGCGAACGGGAGGATGGCGTCCTCGCCGGAGATCCGATCGAGAAGCAACCTGTACCACGAACCCAGCGCGCGGACCCTCGATCCGAACCCGATGGCGAGGTAGGCCAGCCGCTGCTGGAGGTCGAGGTGCCCGGGTCGGGGCACGGCCAGCATGACCGTGCGCCCGAAGCGCAGCCAACCCTCGACGAAGGGTCCAGATATGGGGAGCCGACCGTCGCGCACATGAACGGAGATGAGACGCAGTCTGAACGAGAGGACGAGACGGAGCTCGATCAAAGAGGAGTTGGGGCCGGGAGGAAGCGCCGGCGGGGACTGTTCCGCAGAGGAGGATCTTGATGAAACGAGGAGGGCTAGGTCGCGGGCTTTCGGCGCTTCTCCCCGGTGCGGTCGAGGAGGGTTTCGGGCTACTCGAGATCCCGGTGGAGGCGATTGCTCCGAACCCGCGTCAGCCGCGGACCACCTTCGAGGACGATGCCCTCGAGGCACTGGCGATGTCGATCCGCGAGGTCGGGGTGCTCCAGCCGATCGTCGTGCGCAAGGCCGGGAACAGCTTCGAGCTGATCGCGGGCGAGCGGCGGCTGCGGGCCGCCAAGCTCGCCGGTCTCGCGACCGTGCCCGCGGTGATCCGGGAGAGC
>Ga0209859_1000047_pt1 | contig 22957 bp, 22 predicted proteins | sample GWRWS3_50_60_FD_187241 | JGI IMG/M metagenome (GOLD analysis project Ga0209859, IMG submission 187241) | Riverbed sediment microbial communities from areas with vegetation nearby in Columbia River, Washington, USA - GW-RW S3_50_60 (SPAdes)... | ecosystem: Environmental > Aquatic > Freshwater >... | reverse complement strand
CGTCGCCTACCTGGGGCAGTTCCCAGGCGGCTACAAAGGGCTCGTCGAGCAGGGAGTCGACGCGACGACCACCGAGGCATACGTCCGCTATCTCGACGGGACCCAGTTCGACGACGAGCTGCGGATCCATGTCCGGGCCGCGAACGTCCGCGGAGCCCGCTTCCGCTTCGAGTACGTCGTCGAGCGGACGAACGAGCCGCCGGGCGTCGTCGCCGACGGCTGGACGGCTCACGCCTGCGTGAGCGCCGAGACGCTGCGGCCGACGCGCATGCCGGCCTGGCTCGCGAAGGCGATCGCCCAGGTCGAGGGCTAGGGCGCCTTCTACCGCCTCGCTCGGGGTGTGGGCGGGTCGTCGCCGTCCTGCTTCGGCTTCTCGTCCTCCTTGGGCGGCGTCGCCGGCTCCGGCCTCGGCTTCGTCCCCACGCGGACGATCCTCGCCTCGTAGCGGTAGGACGTGTACCACGACTCCCGGTAGAGCACCTCGCCGCCCTGGTAGACAATCCGCTCGACGCGAATCTCGCGGGAGGGCTCGCCGCCGAACTCGACGACGCGCTCCCCCTCGTAGAGCGTCGGGTCTGGCTCGCGCTCGGTCCTCGGCCGGCCGGTCACCTCGAGCTCGCCCGCGATGCTCTCCACGCGCCGGACGGGGCCGCCGCCGAGCATGCGCACCAGGATCCCGCTTTCATCGTACGAGGCCTTGATCACGACCCAGCGGGGCGTGTCGTTCCGGATCTTGAGGTCGACGTCGGGATAGTTCACGGTCGCGTCCCGGCCGTCGGGGTACCGGCTGATGTAGAGGGCGTGCGGTCGCCGCTCGGCGATCTTGAGCCCCGACTCCCAGGCCGCGTTGAAGACGGTCGTCGCCACCTGGGAGACCCCGCCGCCGATGCCCTCGGCGTACTCGCCGTCGAGGATGACCGGGGCGGTGCGGAAGCCGCGCTCCTCGGTCCGGGGGCCGACGTACTCGTTGAAGGACCAGACGGCCCCCGGGGCGATGCGCGCGCCGTCGAGCAGCTCCATCGCGAGCTGGAGGTTGTTGATGCGGTCGGCCGTCCCCGCGTAGAGCGTCGCGTAGGAGGCGAGCTGCCGCTCGATTCGCAGCGAGCGCGCCTCGCGCGTCGTCATCCTCGGCTTCACGTCGGCGACCACGAGCGCCGCGGTTCGGTCCGCGGGCCGCGACGCCGCGGCGAGGAGGGCGGCGGACGTGGCGGCGACGTCGAGCTCCCGGCCGGGGCGGGACGGCACGATGCGCACGCGGCCGTCCGCCCGGACGGCGAAGTCGGCGTTCCGCGGCGGGCGGGCGAGGCCGCGCGCGACGTTCTCGAGACGTCGCGCGGCCCCGTCTCTCTTGATCCGCAGCCGCGTGGCGCCCTCGGCGGGGAGGGCGAGCAACTGCGCCATCTCCCCGGACGTGATCGTGAACGTCGCACCCTTGTAGGTGAGGCGTACGGGCGCCGAGAGGACGACGCGAAGCTGAGCGGCGACCGGCGCGAGCGTGTCGCGCGTCACCTCCGCCCGGTCGACCATGACGGGCAGCGGCGTCTCGACGCGCTCGAAGCCCGCGAGCGCGGCGACCACGACGCCGGCGGCGGCCTCCTTGTCGAGCTCCCGGCCGGGCTGGCCGGGCACGATCACGGGTTCGAGGCCCCGAAGGACGATCGCGGCCTCACGGGCGGGCTGGCTGACCTCGGCGGCGATCCTCGCCAGCCTCTCGTCGAGAGCCGCGTCGTAGACGTCGGCGGACGGCTCGACGTCAGCGCCTGCAAGGCGAAGCCAGAGACGCTCGAGCCCGCGGATGGGGAACGGATCGTCGCCCTTGCCGATCGCTTCCTCCGCAGCGGCCGCCCAGTCCGCCTGGACGTCGAGCGTCGAGGGACGCAGCGGGAACCGCTCCTCTCCGGCCGTGAAGACGACCGGGACGGACTCGTAGCGCGCGGCGACCTGCTCGAGCTTCGCCTGTGCCTCGTCCTCCGTGAGGCCGCCCACGTTGACGCCGGCGATCGTGACGCCCGCAGCCACGCGGCTCGCCGAGCCCGCGAACAGGAGCCCCGCCGCCACGAGGAGCACGAAGAGGGCTGCGACGGCCGCGAGCGCGATGGGGCCGGCGCGCCGGACCATGCGGCTCCGCCCGCCGCGAATGCGGGCAGAACGATCCCTCCGGTCGGACCGGACACCAGCCTCGGCGCGCAAGCCGCCGAGTCTACCAACGGTCGGGAGGCCGGCTCGCGCCGTCTACGGCGGCGGCTGGAGCGTGACCCGGACCTGCGCGATGCACACGAGCGATCCGTCCTTCTCCGAGAAATCGACGGCCTCGAGCGTGCCGAGCTGCGCGTGGGCGACCGAATAACCGAACGACCTGCTCCAGTGGCCCGCCGACGCCGTCACCCCGACGGTGCGTGCGACCTGCCCGCCGACCTTGCGGAGCCGGACCTGGAACATGTGCTCGAAGAGATCACGCTCGCGTCCGGCCGCACTGGCCGTCCCAGGTCCTACGGAGAAGCTGTCGATCGTCAGGCAGCCGCCTTGCGAAGCGGTCGTGAAGACAGCGCCCGCACCCGGGGGGCGAGCCTTCCAGAGGTCGACCACGAGCCGCTCGGGCTGGTGCAGGACGCTGTAGGCGAGGTACTTGAAGCGCTCCCTCGCCGTTCGTAGTCGCAAAACGATGACGTTCGCACCCTGGTCGATGGCGGCACGGACGCCCTGGGACGCCTCCGGCGCCGCGTTGGTCATGATCCCCGCCTTGTTCACGCGCACGCGTGCGCGTCCGTCGCCGAACGGCTGGTGATCGGCGGCGAAGACGTTCCCGAGGCCGATCTGCCCGCCGGTGAAGTCGACGACGACGCGGACGAAGGCCGGGTGATTGCCGATGCGAATGTCTGTCGCGGTCACGGCGGCCTCGGCCCGCCCCGGAAGAGCTGCCGAGAACGCGGCCAGAGCCGCAAGGAGGGTGAGGGCTCCTCTGCTCACGCGCCGAGAAAACCACCTCGAGCGCGGAGATGCAAGCTCCACCCGGGCGTCCACGCGCAAGGCCTCCCGCCTACCACCGTGGCAGAGTCGTCAGGCCGAGCGATCGCCGGAAGCGAAGAACCCGCCCCGCGGCGCCGTCGAGGATGCCCTTGCGGGCGAGGGGCACGAGGGCGCGGATGGCCCTGCGGGCGTCATCCGCACTCGTGAAGAGGAGCAGGTCGGCGCCGGCGCGCGCGGCGAGGCGCGCCCACTTCACGGGCCAGCGACCGCCCACGATCCCGAGGGAATCCGTGATCGCGACGCCCTGGAAGCCCAGCCGCCGGAGAAGGCGGTAGGTTCCGGCCTTCGTGAGCGCGCGGCCTCCGCCGAAGCGGGCGTAGGCGGCGTGGCTGACCATGATGCACCGCGCACCGTCGCGGATCGCTGCTCGGAACGCACGGAGCTCGGGGGCGAGGACGCGGGCGGGAACCAGCTGCGAATCGTCGGTCGAGACGGGCGCGGAACCAAGGCCGGGGAAGTGCTTGGGACACGCTGCCACGCCGCCCGCCTCGAGGCCCTTTGCGAAGGCGAGCCCGAGCGCCGGTCGCGCGAAGTGGCGCGGGCCGAGCGGCCCCGAATCGAGATCCAGGATCGGAGCCAGGTCGACGTGAACCCCTGCCGCCCGGAGAGCCCGACCCGCGCCGCGGCCGGCCGCTTTGGCCTCCTGCAAGGAGGCATGGGCCCTGGGGTCGTCCGCGGGAGGCAACGCGGGGAAGGCGCGGACGCCTCCCCCCTCCTGGTCGACGAACACGAGCACACCCCTGGGCCTCGGGTCGGTGCGGTTCCAGCTCCGGACCAGCACGCCCGCAACCCCCTTCGGCGCGGGAAGGCCCGAGACGACGACGAGCGCCGCCTTCTGCTTCACGGTCAGGCCGGCGAGCGGGTCGGGAGGAGGCGGCGGCGCAGGCGCCGCGGTGAGCGCGAGCGCCACCTGGATGAGCGCACCGAATCCCACACTACTGGGGCTCGACGGTCACCGTAAAGGTGCGCTCCTCGAGCGGGGGCTCGGCCTCCCAGGGGCGCCTGTAGACGAACCGCACCTCGACCTCGCCGGGCTCGACGGCGTCGAAGCGGAACCGCTGAGAGGCGGGGCCGCCGACGTGCGCGGGATCGCCGCGCTCCAGCTCCTCGCCGGCGAGGACGAGGCCGGTCCCCTCGGGGACGATCGCTTCCCAGCGAAAGCCCGAGCCTGGAACGCTCTCGAGCACGACCTCGAACCTCTCGCCGACGAAGGCGCGAATCTCGCTCACGCTGTCCGTAGACTACGACTCGTGGATTTCGAGCTCACGCCTGAGCAGCGCGAGGTGCAGGCGACGGTCCGGCAGTTCGTGGACGAGCGCGTGCTTCCCAACGCGATCGAGAACGACATCAATCACCACCTCGACATGTCCGTGATCGAGGGGATGGCCGAGCTCGGGCTGCTCGGCATCGTCATTCCGGAGGAGTACGGCGGGGCGGGCATGGACTTCGTCTCCGAGGCGCTCTCCTGCGAGGAGATCGAGCGCGGAGAGGCCGCCTTCCGCACGCTCATCTCGGTCCACGTCGGCCTCAACTCGCTGAGCCTGCTCCGCTATGCGAGCGAGGAGCAGAAGCAGCGCTACCTCGGGCCACAGGCCCGCGGCGAGAAGCTCGCCTGCTTCGGGCTCACCGAGCCGGCCGCCGGGTCCGACGTCGCCGCGATGCGGACGACCGCCGTCCGCGAGGGAGACGTCTACGTCCTCAACGGGCAGAAGAACTGGATCTCGTACGCTGCGGTCGCCGAGCACGCGCTCGTCTTCGCGAAGACGGATCCCGAGGCGAAGCACAAGGGGATCTCGGCGTTCATCGTCGAGCGTTCGTGGCCGGGCGTCTCCGCGCAGGAGACCGAGCACAAGCTCGGCGTCTGGGCCGGCTCGACCGGCGAGCTCTTCTTCGAGAACGTCGAGGTGCCGGCCGAGAACCTCGTCGGCGAGGAAGGGCAGGGGTTCGAGATCGCCATGTACAGCCTGGATCAGGGCCGCTTCACCGTCGCGGCCGGGGGCTGCGGCGTCATCCGCGCGTGCCTGGAGCGGTCGGTGGAGTACGCGCGCGAGCGTGAGACGTTCGGCCGGCCGATCGGCAAGAACCAGTTCGTCCAAGACATGATCGCCGAGATGGTGCTCGACTACGAGACCTCGAAGCTCCTCGTCATGCAGGCCGCCTGGCTCAAGGACCGCGGCGTTCGCAACACGCGCGAGACGAGCCTCGCAAAGTGGCACGCCACCGAGTGCGCCTTCAAGGCGGCCCACCTGGCCATCCAGGTGCACGGCGCCTACGGCTACTCGGCCGAGTACGGGATCGAGCGCTACTTCCGGAACGCCCGCGCACCGATCATCTACGAGGGCACGACGCAGATCCACAAGATGATGCAGGCCGAGCACGCGCTCGGGTATCGCAACCTGAACGGGCGCGACGGCGACGTCTCGCCGATGGCTTCGTGGGCCCCCGCACTGCTCGCACGGTCGCGGTAGCGGCGGGGCTCGCTGCCGCGCTCCTCGTCGTCCTCCCGGCCGCGGCGGAACCGCCCACCGGCGGCGCTTTCTGGCCCGGCGAGGGCCTCGCGGGCGTGCGGCTCGGAATGACCCCCTCGCAGGTGATCGACACCTGGGGGCAGCGCCACGGCGTCTGCCGCGAGTGCGCTCAGGCGACGTGGTACTTCAACGAGCGCCAGTTCCAAGCGGAGGGCGCGGGCGTCCTCTTCGTGGACGGACGCGTCGCCCACGCGTTTACGGTCTGGAAGCCCGAAGGCTGGGCCACGCCCGAGGGGCTCGCGCTCGGCGACCCTGCCGGGGACATCGGCGCCACCTACGGCGAGCTTGCGCAGGAGGACTGCGGCGACTACCTCGCCCTCGTCCGCGAGGAGGCGGAAGCCCGCAGCGCCTTCTACGTCTACGAGGACGAGGTCTGGGGGTTCGGGCTCCTCATGCCGGGCCGGTCTCCCTGCCTCTAACCTTCTCGGCGTCGGCCAGGAGGGCGACGAGCGGGATGACGGCCAGAACGGGGATCGCCACGGCCGGCCAGAGCGCTGCGTAGCCGTCCGTCGAGGAGAGCACCGGCCCGAAGATGTCGATCGCGGCCCCGGCGGCGAGCGGGCCCACGACGAGCCCGATCCCCTTCGTCGTCGTCGCGAGACCGGTCACGGCGCCGCGGTCGGTCTCCGGCATGAGCTTGAAGAGGAGCCCCCAGGAGAGCGTCATCACCGTGCCCCCGGCGACCGCGACCGGCGCGATCCACGCGTAGTACCACCAGTGCCAGGACTGCGCGAAGCCGGCGGTGAGAAGCCCGAGCCCATAGACCCAGGAGGCTCCGAGGATGACGTTCCCGAGCCCGAAGCGGTCGGCGAAGAGGCCCGAGAGGACCGCCGCGACCACGTACCCGCCGGCGACGACGGCCAAGACGACCGAGGAGACGTAGAGCGGCTGGTCGAGGCCGTCGATGATGTAGAGGACGACGAACGTCCGCATGCCGGCGAAGGTGGCTTCCCAGGCGGTGTTCGCGATCAGGAAGCGGCGGACGTTGCGCTCCCTGCGAACGACTCGCCACGGAGCGGCGAGAAAGCTGCGGAGCCGCTCGTGCTCGCGCACGAGGCTCGGCCCCTCCCGGACGAAGACGATCACCGCGCCGCACGCGAGCACGACGACCCCGGCGGCGAGAACGAAGGGCGCCGGCTCCCAGAGCGCGAGCAGGAAGCCGCCTCCGACGAGGGCGCCGCCGAGCGCGGCGCCGCGAAAGAGGTGCTGCACGCCCTGCGCCCTGCCGAAGAGGCTGTCGTCGAGGAGATCGGGGTAGAGGCCACGGTACGGCGGCTCGTAGACGTAGTACGCGAAGAAGAAGGCGAAGAGCGCGAGCGCGGTCGCGTGGAAGGTCGACATGAAGGCCACGTTTGCGAGCGCCGCCGCCATCGGAACGAGCGCGAGCGTCATGTAGGGCCGCCGGCGTCCGAGGGACGTCTGTGTCGCGTCGCTCATCGGCCCGACGAGGAGCGGGACGAAGAACGCGAAGGCGCCCTCGGCTGCGAGAACGAGCCCGATGAGCGTGCTCGAGCTCGTGAACGAGCCGAGGAGAGGCGGCAGGTAGGCGGCGACGGTCGTGATCGACCAGGCGAGCCCGAAGGCGCCCAGCCCGAGGGTCCAGATGAGAGGCCGCTGGCCCGCCGCGGGCAACGGCGGCGCCAGCGGACTGACGACGGCGAGGCGCTTTGGGCTACGACTCATCGGCGAGGCCGAGGAGGGCGGGGAGCGCGAGCAGGGTCGGGAGCGCGTCCGTCCGCTCCGGGAAGCGCCCCTCGCGGTCGATCAGGTACGCGCGCATGCCGAGGGCCCGCGCGCCCTCGACGTCGTCTTGCGGAGAGTCGCCGACCATGACGGCCCCGCCTGCCTCGACGCCGAGCAGCTCAAGCGCCGCGAGGAAGATCGTCGGGCTCGGCTTGACCTTCCCGTGCACGCCCGAGGAGATCCACGCGTCCACGTCGAGCGAGAAGTGGTGGACGAACGCACCCAGGTCCCGGCTCGTGTTGGAGACGAGCCCGATCCTGACGCCGCGCCGGCGCAGGTGGGCGAGCACGGGGAGCGCGTCCTCGTAGAGCTCGAAGTTCTCCGAGTGGAGCCAGCCTGCCGTGATCGCCTCGGCGACCTCACGGATGCGGTCGCCCTCGCCCCCCATCCCGCGCACGATGTCCTCGGTGAAGCGGACCCAGATCTCCTCGTCGTGCTCGAGCTCGGGATGGTGCTGGAGGTCCTCGACGGCGGCGGCTCGCGCGGCGGCGTAGCGCCCCGGCTCCAGCGTGACGCCGTGGCGCTCGCCGGCGGCGCGGTACCCCTCGGGCCCGAGCAGCGGGCCCGGCTTCGCGAGCGTGAAGTCGACGTCGAAGAGGACCGCGTCGACCGGACGCCCGGCTGGTGCCCCTACACCTCCGCCGGCCACGTGTACGCGGCGGGCTGGCGGTTGGCGAGCGACGGCAGGCTACGGCGGATCCGCTCCATGTGCGCGCGATCGAGCTCGGCCGAGATCACCGCGTCCTCGTCGAGCGCCTGCGCGAGCACGACGCCCCACGGGTCGACGATCGAGCTGCGCCCGTAGGAGGCCTTCCCGCCCTCGTGCACGCCCCACTGGTTCGCCGCCGCGACGTAGCACTGGTTCTCGACCGCCCTCGCCCGGAGCAGGAGCTCCCAGTGATCCTTGCCCGTGTAGAGCGTGAACGCGGCCGGCACTGTCACGACCTCGGCGCCCTCGACCGCGAGGATCCGGTAGAGCTCGGGGAAGCGGAGGTCGTAGCAGACGGTGAGCCCGAGCTTCCAGCCCTCCGCCTGAGCGCTCACGGGCCCGTCCCCCGGCTCCTCCACCTCGGACTCCCGGTAGACGTGGCCGCCGACCTCGACGTCGAACATGTGAATCTTCCGGTAGACGGCCGCGATCTCTCCCTCCGGGTCGAAGACGATGCACGTGTTCGAGAGCCTTTCGCGACCCTCACGGCGCTCGGCGATCGAGCCGCCGACGAGCGTGATCCCGTGCGTCCGCGCCCAGCCGCTCATCGCCTCGACGGTCTCCCCGCCCTCGAGCGGCTCCGCGACGTCGAAGAGGATCTCGTGGCTCCCGAGCCCGTTCCACTTCTCCGGGAGGAGGACGACGTCCGCGCCCGTCGCCGCGGCCCGCGCCACAAGGGGCTCCATCCGCTCGAGATTCTCCGCCTTCGAGCCGGAGGAGTTGACCTGGACGCAGGCGACGCGCAGGCGGTCGGCCATGACCCACAGGATAGCCTTCGAATTGGTGCCCCGAACCCCCGCGGAGATCCTCGCGCAGGCGCGCACGATCGCCCTCGTCGGGGCCTCGCCCCGGCCGGAGCGCCCGAGCAACTCGGTCATGCGCTACCTCCTCGACGCCGGCTATCGAGTACTTCCCGTACGCCCGGTCGGGCCGGCAGAGATCCTCGGCGTCAGTCGTGTCGCCTCGCTCGCGGAGATCGAGGAGCCGATCGACCTCGTCGACGTCTTCCGCCGCTCCGAGTTCTGCCCCGGCGTGGCCGAGGAGGCCGTGGCCGCGGGCGCGGGCGCGCTCTGGCTCCAGCTCGGCGTCGTCTCGGCCAAGGCGCGCTCGATCGCGGAGGCGGCCGGGATGGACTACGTCGAGGACGCGTGCACCGCGATCGTCCACCGGCAGCTTGCCGCCTGAAGCACGAAGGGCCGCCGCAGCGGCCCTCCACCCCAGTCGGGGTGCCCGGATTCGAACCGGGGACCTCGCCGACCCGAACGGCGCGCGCTACCAGGCTGCGCTACACCCCGAACCCGCCATAGGGTATCCACAATGGCAGCACGAGACGAGATCGTCGCCTGGGCGGACGAGTACCTCGACCTCGCCTCCTACCCCGACTACGGGCCGATGGGCCTCCAGGTCGTGGGCGCGCCCGAGGTGCGGAAGATCGCCTGTGGCGTCTCCGCCTCCCGCGAGCTCTTCGAGCGCGCCGCGGAGGCAGGCGCCCAGATGGTGCTCGTCCACCATGGGCTCTTCTGGGAGAAGGAGCCACGTTCGGTCGGCCTTGTGATGCGAGAGCGGTTGCGCACGCTCTTCGACGCCGACCTGAGCCTCGTCGCCTACCACCTCGCACTCGACGCCCACCCGGAGGTGGGCAACAACGCGCTCCTCTGCGACGAGCTCGGAATCGAGAGGCAGAGCCGCTTCGCCGACGGGTACGGTTTCGGCGGCCGTCTGCCGGATCCGGTCCCCGTGAGCGACTTCGCCGAGCTGGTGCAGGAGCGGCTCGGCCGCATGCCGCTCGTCTTCTCCTACGGCCCGGAGCTCGTCGAGCGGGTCGCCGTCTGCACCGGCGGCGCGGCGCGCTACCTCGCCGAGGCCGCGGCGGAGGGGTACGACTGCTTCGTCACCGGCGAGGCCGACGAGCCGACGAAGCACGCCGCCAAGGAGGCCGGCGTCCACTTCGTCGCCGGCGGCCACTACGCGACCGAGACGCTAGGCGTCCGTGCCCTCTCGGCCAGGCTCGCCGAGCGCTTCGGCCTCGCCTGGGACTTCGTCGACCTTCCGAACCCCGTCTAGGAAGTCCTCGAGGAGCGCCGCGCACTCACGCGGGAACTCTCCGACGACGAGGTGACCGGCGGCGGGGAGGATCCGCAGCGGACATCCGAGCCGGCGCGCGAACTCGAAGGCGTCCTCGAGCGGGATCAGGCGGTCGCGGGCGCCCCAGACGAGCAGTGTCGGGCAGCGGATGCGCTCCAAGTCGGGTCGAGGGTCGTCGCGCCGGAGCGCGCGCGCGGCGCTCACGACGTCCTCGTGCTCGGGCTGGGCCGCGAGGAAGCCGAGCACGGCCTCGGGTGGAAGCGCGAGCGGGTCCTCCGCTCCCCAATAGCCGAAGACTGGAAGGCGAAGGTTGGGACGGCGCGCGATCGAGCTTCGGAAGCGCGCGACGAACCGCGCCGGGCGGATCGCGGTCACGGCCGCGAGCCAGAGCTCCGCCCGCCGGGTGGTGGAGACGATCCCCGCCGGCGCGACGAGCGCGAGCGCGGAGACGGCGTCCGGCCCCCCGACCGCGAGCCGCAGTGCCACGAGCCCGCCCATCGAGTAGCCGACGACCGCCGCGGGTCGCATGCCCTCGAACTCCGCGACCGCGGCGACGTGGCCGGCCAGGTCGGCGAGACTCTCGAGCCGCGCGAGAGGCTCGGTGCCGCCGTGTCCGGGCAGATCCGGCACGAGCACGCGGTGCCGCCGCGCGAGGAGCGGCGCCAACTCGGTGAAGTTGACGGCCGCGCCTCCGAGCCCGTGGACGAGGACGAGCGGCGGGCCGTCGCCCCCCGCCCAGTACCGCGTTCGGAGGCCGCGAATCTCACGAGCGTGGACGTCAAACCCCCGAAGGAGCGTTGCCCCGGTCACCCGAGAAACCGTATCCTGTGCCCATGATCGGAAGAAGAGCCCGAAGCCGTTGAGCTTCGTGGCTGCACACCCAAGCCTGCGCGCCCTGCCCGCCCGTGCCCTACCGGCGGGCTTTTTTGCGCGCTGAACCGAGGGAGGAGACGACGTTGGCGAACCACCTGACGCCCGAGGAGCTGTCGAAGGAGCTGGGGATCGAGCGGGACGTGGTCATCCGGGTGTGCATCGAGGAGTCGATCCCGATCTACCAGGGCAAGATCGACAAGACGCTCTTCCAGGCGCATCTCGAGGCGGCCGGCACCGCCCGCACGTCCCCGACCGCGTAGGCCGCCGGCCTCGAGCTCCCAAGTAACACTGTGTTACTTGGGAGGGTCTAGCGTGAGCCCGACGCGGCGCCCTTCCGCGCGGGGGCCTCCTTCGCGGCCGGGCCCTTCTCCTTCTGCACCTGGGCGACGCTCTCCTTCAGCGCCTCCATGAGGTCGATGACGGGCGCGGGCGCGGCCGGCTCGGGGACCGAGATCTCCTTGCCCTCGAGCTTCGCCTCGAGCATTGCACGGAGATCGCGGCGGTACTCGTTCTCGAACTCCTCCGGCGCGAACTCGCCGACGAGGCTCGCGACGAGCTGGCGCGCCATCTCGAGCTCGGGATCCTTCACCTCGGTCTCCCCCACCGCCTCGTCGATCTCCTCGCGCGGGCGGACGTCCTCGGCGAAGAAGAGCGTCTCGAGCGCGAGCGCGTCGCCGAGCGGCCGGATGAGGCAGAGGTTCTCCTTGCCCCAGAGGACGAACTTGCCGATCGCCGCCATGTTCGCCTCCTGCATCGCCCGTAGGAGGAGCACGTACGGACGCCGTTGCGCCGGCGCATCCGCCGGCGAGAGGTAGTAGGTGCGGTCGAAGTAGATCGGGTCGACGTCGTTCAGCGAGACGAAGCGGTCGATATCGACCGACTGCGAGCGCGTGAGTGCGACAGCCTCGAGATCGGACTCCTCGACGAGGACGAACTGCCCTTTGGCGAACTCCCACCCCTTGACGAGCTCGTCGGCCTCGACGTCGCGCTCGTGGAACGGACACCAGCGCTTCTGCTTGATGGGCGTGCCGCACTCGCGGTGGAGTGTGCGGAACGCGATGTCCTTGCGCTGTTGCGCGACGGCCAGCCCGATCGGGATGTTGACCAGACCGAAATTGATGGAGCCGTTCCAGATCGTTCGCATCGAGTCGAGAAAGCCTAGCGGGACCAGGGGTTTTCTCCCCGCCGGTGCGAATCCCTTTACAGGACGCGGCGGGCGCCGACCCAGCGGGACGAATACCAGGAATCGTGGATGCTCGAGATCTTCACGACATCGCCGGAGTGCGGCGAGTGGATGAACCTCCCCCTGCCGAGGTAGATCCCGTTGTGCCCGAGTCGGTCGAAGAAGACGATGTCACCGGGCGCAAGCGCCGGGCGTGAGACGGGCCTCCCGATCGTGTACTGGGCGGAGACGACCCGCGGAAGCGAGACGCCGACCCGGCTGAAGACGTACATGACGAAGCCGGAGCAGTCGAAGCCGGTGCCCGGCGACTCGCCGCCCCACCTGTACGGGATCCCGAGGTAGCGCCTGGCCACGGCCGCGACCCGGGCACCTCGGCTCGAGGGCTTCTGGGTCGTCTTCTTGGGCGTAGCCGGCTCGGCCGCCTTCGCTTGACGCCGGACCCCGAGCGCATGCAGCGTCTGCGGGCCGACGACCCCATCCACGGCGAGGCCGCGCCGGGACTGGAACGCGCGGACGGCGGCGCGGCTCACCGGCCCGTAGACGCCGTCCACCGGAACGCCGAGGGCCCGCTGGACGGGGGCGACCCACCAGGCACGTATGAAAGCCCTGGCGTGGGCGCTCCGCCGAAGGGCGGCGCGCGTCTGCGGGCCGACGATTCCGTCGACGAGAAGGCCGTGCTCACGCTGGAAGGCGCGCACCGCCGCACGGGTCAGGGGCCCGAAGATGCCGTCGGCGTGGATCCCGAGCGTCCGCTGCAGCTCGGCGACCACCGGGCCGCGGCTGCCGAACCTGAGAAGCTTGATCTGGGACTGCGAGACCCCCGACGTCCGGGGGCGACTGTGGGCTCCGCCTGGAACCGGAAGCGCTGCCGCAACCGCTGCGATCACGAGCGTGGCTCCGGCGACCCTCGCCTGAGGGAGCAAGCCGGGCTCCGCGGCCAAGCGCTTCGCCCGCGCACACGCCTGCGAGAAGTCCCAGAGCTCCGGATCGGCGAGGTCGCGGCTCGCGCCGGTCACGTCGAGGCGGCGCGCGACGGGCCCGTCCAGATCGGAGAGGGCCGCAGAAACGAGGCTCCGCGGAGTGCTCTCCCCGGGCGAGTCCTTTGAGCGGCGAAGCCGGGACCGAGCGAGCGAGCGCTCCCATAGCTCAGTCGCCCCGAGGTCGCGATGCGGGCGAAGATCCAACGTTGCTATCACGAGCATCGCCTCCCGAAGGACCGGCGTCTTGACGCCGCCCGGCTGGCGCACGGGACCCGGCTTGGCAGCGGCGAGCGCCAGACCGAGCTCCGGCCGGCGTAGCTTGGCTGCGGTACGAAGCCGGGCACCCTAACAGGGTCCCAGCGTCGGCGCCCGGGGCTCGAACGTAGTCGCGGGAGAGGGCGGCCGCCCTCTCCCGCGCGAGAAGGTCTCCTTCGTCCCTTCCTGTCGTCATTCGTCCAGTTCGATCACCTTGTCCTGCGTTTGCGGGTTCATGTGGTCGAGGCGCTCCGCCTTGACGCTCAGTTCGGCGGCGAAGACCTGGAAGCCCTCGCCGGTCGCCGGAGCCTCCACGCCGTCGGTTCCGTAGAGGGTGACCACGGGACCCGGCAGCGACGGCCCCTGGTACCAGTACGCCGACCAGTTGTCGGAGGTCTCGTCCCAGAACGCGACCTCGGTCGGCGCGGTCGGGTCGGTGAAGTCGACCACGTTGATGCCGCCGTTGTACCAGGCGTTGACCGAGAGACGCGCGTCCTCAGTCGCCACGGCGTTGCCCAAGTGCGCCGAGCAATAGCCCACCTCTCCCTCCCGTGGGAGCGCGAACTGGCTCAGCTTGGCCCCGGTGGCGGTGTCGAGGAAGAACATCCGTCCGGTATCGCCGCCGATCGGCGCCGTCGTCGTCGGCGGGCACCCGAAGCCGAACGACTCGTCGATGAAGTTGACCACCTCCCCGTCCCAGCTGAACGTGGCCGAGTGGAAGAAGTCCACGACCACGCCCGGGTCGTCAGGGTCGCCTGTGGTCCCGGTCTCGTCGACCTGGTCGTCGTAGACCCAGATCGGGTGCTGCGTGTCCGGGATCCCGTTGCCCTTGACCCGCCAGAGCTGACCCTGCTCCGCACAGGCGGCCGCCGCGAGCCGAAGCTCGACGAAAACGCCGATGTCGTGGCAGGCGCGGGCCGCGAACTCCAGCTGGCCGGGGATGAAGGGGAGCCCGTGCTCCGACCAGATGAACTGGTTGTCCGGGTCACCCGGGTAGGTGATAGGCGGCTCGGCGATCTCCTTGGCCTTCTCCGGATGCTTCACCGGAACGTCGATCACCTGGATGACGCCGTGGAGTGGATCCCGCCCCGCCTCCGGGCCGCGGATCGGGCCGCACGTCGGGCCGGGCCGCAGCGGGTAGGAGGAGACGTAGAGCAGCACGTGGGCCGGGTTCTTCGGCCACAGAGTGATCGTGTGGGCGCCGCAGTCGGTGTAGACGCTCGTGATGTACTCCGGGGCCCTGGGATTGCTGACGTCGAAGATGCGCACGCCTTCCCAGCCGGTCGGGTCGTCGTGCGCGGCCGTGTCGACCGAGCCGCACTCAGGCTTGCTCTGCGTCCGGTCGATCGCCAGGAAGAGCAGCTTGTTTTGCCAGACGGCCGGGTCGTTCTGCGGACCGTGGCAGCGGAAGTCCACGAGCTGCACGGGCGCCGCCGGATTCGAGACGTCGTAGATCCGGAACCCGTCATAGTTGCCCGCGTACGCTCGCTTCCCCCAGAACGCCAGGTCGGAGTTGATCGCACCGGTCGCGTTCGGCGAGGCGAACACCTGCGTGATGTTCAAGGCGTCCGGGTTCCCGTCGTGGTCTGCCGCAGCAGGCGTTGCAAACATTCCGAAGGCGACCACAACCATGAGGAGCGCCCGGAATGAGAGTAGTCGCATGACCTACCTCCCTTGAGTCACGTGCATGAAAGCCGCAGGAGCAGCGGGCGGATCACGGCACCGCGTGCCGAATGCGCGAGCCGGGTGAAGCGACAGCGGTTCCTCCTTTCGACGCTGACGAGGCGGATCAGGCGCCCTCAGGGCGCACGAATCCCCCTCTCAACGCCGGAGCGGGAAGGAACCTTGGCCGTCTGCGAGACGGAGCCTCAGTGCTCGAGACGCCGCACGCGGGGGCGATCGCTTCCGGACGAGCTTCAGGAGGATGCTGGGCTTCTCACGAGCGAGAGGCACGACGATCAGCCCGCTGACGACCATGACCGCGCAGATCAGCGCCGCCTCCTCGACGAACTCGTCGGCGACCACGTGCAGGCCGATCAGGAGGACGAGTACAACGAGCACCACTCCAACCGCCGGGCCCAGCCAGCGACGCCCACAGGCGCGCTCGAGCATCCCCCTACTAGCCCGAATCACGGTGCGACCCTACTGCCTGAGACGGTCGCTGTCCACCCACTCGAGCCGACGCCTGCCCCCCGGCGACCAGCTTGCGGCTCGGTTCAGCTTCTGAGTCGAAGCCGCTTGAGGGCGAGCGCGTTCACCGCGACGAGGACGCTCGAGCCGGACATCGAGATGGCCGCGATCTCCGGCCGGAGCACCAAGCCCCAGGGCTCGAAGACGCCGGCCGCGATGGGAAGGGCGAGCGAGTTGTAGCCGATCGCCCAGCCGAGGTTCTGGCGCATCTTGCGAACCGTGCCCCGCCCGATCGTGACGGCGGTGGCGACGTCGAGCGGGTCGGAGCGCATGAGGACGACGTCGGCAGTCTCGATCGCGACGTCCGTGCCCGCGCCGATCGCGATCCCGACGTCCGCCTGGGCGAGCGCGGGCGCGTCGTTGACCCCGTCGCCGACCATCGCCACCGTGCGGCCTTGGGCCTGGAGCTCGGCGACCTTCGCCGCCTTGTCGGCGGGGAGGACCTCGGCCAGCACCTCCTCGATCCCGAGGGCGGCGGCGATGCGCTCGGCGGTCTGGCGGTTGTCACCGGTGAGCATGACCGGGCGGATGCCGAGCTTCTTGAGGGCGTCGACCGCTGCGGCTGCCGTCTCCCTGGGGGCGTCGGCGATCGCGATCAGGCCAGCCGGCTTCCCGTCGGCCGCCACGTGCACAACCGTTCGCCCGGCTCCGGCCATCGCCTCGGCGCGCGCGGCGAGGCCGTCGAGAGACACGCCCTCGCGCTCGAGCAGGCGGCGGTTGCCGACGAGCAGGCGCCGCCCCTCGACGACGGCGACCGCCCCGTGCCCGGCGACGGCTTCGAACCGCTCGGCCCGTGGCGGCTCGAGCTTTCGCTCTCCCGCCGCCTCGACGATCGCCTCGGCCAGCGGGTGCTCGCTCTCGCGCTCGACCGCGGCGACGAGGCGAAGAAGGTCCTCCTCCGGCAAACCGTCGGCAACTAACTCGACGACCTCTGGTTCACCCCGGGTCAGCGTTCCGGTCTTGTCCAGGACAACTGTATCGAGCGAAGCCGCCTGCTCGATGGCGATCGCGTTCTTGAAGAGGATTCCCCGCTGCGCGCCGAGGCCGGTGCCGACCATGACAGCCGTCGGCGTGGCAAGGCCAAGCGCGTCCGGGCAGGTGATCACGACGACCGTGATGGCGAAGAGGAGCGCGTTCAGCGTGTCGCGGTCGATCCCATACCAGACGAGGAACGTGCCGAGACCGCCGACGAGCGCGACGAGGACGAGCCAGAAGGCGGCCCGGTCGGCGAGGCGCTGCGCGGGCGCCTTCGAGTTCTGCGCCTCCTGGACGAGCTTGACGATCTGCGCGAGCGCCGTGTCGGAGCCGACGGCCGTCGCACCCGCCCTGAGCGTCCCCTGCTTGTTGATGGTCGCTCCGACGAGCGTGTCGCCCGGCTTCTTCGAGACCGGCAGGCTCTCGCCCGTGACCATCGATTCGTCGACCGAGCTCTCGCCTTCGACGACCTGTGCGTCCACCGGCACCTTCGCTCCCGGCCGGATCAGAAGCAGGTCGCCGACCTCGACCTCAGCGGTCGGGACTTCGAGCTCCTGCCCGTCCCGCAGGACGACGGCCTTGGGCGGCGCCAGGTCGAGCAGCGCCCGGATGGCGTCGTTGGCGCCGCCGCGGGCGCGCATCTCGAACCAGTGCCCGAGGAGTACGAAGGCGGCGAGGAAGGCGGCGGCCTCGTAGAAGACCTCGCCCTCGATCCAGAAGGTGGCGGCGACCGAGTAGACCCAGCCGGTGCCGATGGCGACCGCGACGAGCACCATCATGTCGAGGGTCTTCGCCCTGAGCGCGAGGTAGGCGCCTCGGAAGAAGATCCAGGACGAGTAGAAGATGACGGGCAGGCTGAGGAAGAACTGCCAGAGGTCGTCGCCCATCCCGAAGGGGGTCGGCGGCGTCGAGCCGAAGAGGCTCTCGCCAATGGGCGACCAGAGGGCGATCGGAAGCGCAAAGGCAACCGCCACGAGGAAGCGGTTGCGCATGTCCCGCACCATCGCGTCCATCGACATCCCCGCATGGCCGCCGTGGCCGTGAGCCTCATCGGCGCGTGCCGCCGCGGCGTGGTCGTGCGCCGGCGCGAGCGGCTCGTCCTCGGCACGCGGGTCGCAGATCGCGCATGGCACCGAGCGCCCCGCGCAGTGGTAGCCGCAGGCCTCGAGCGCGCGGGAAAGCTCCTCGACGGATGTCTGCCGAGGGTCGTATGTGACTGTGGCCGTCTGCGCCACCGGATTGGCCTCGACGGACAGCACCCCGGGGAGGCGGCCAAGGCCTTCCTTTACGACCGCCCCCTCGCTGCCGCGGTAGATCCCGCCGGCGTGGAGTACCGTTGTCGCGGGCGTGCGTGCGTGTGCTTGCGCAGCACTCATCGCGTCCTTGCGAATCGCTGGACCGCGTCGAGGAGCTCGCGGCTCTTCTCCTCGGCGTCGGCGGCGTCACCGGAGGCGAGTGCGCCCGCGACGCAGTGGCTCACGTGGTCGTCGAGCAGGCTCAAGGCGAGACTCTCGAGAGCGGTGGAGACGGCGCCGATCTGGGTCAGGATGTCGATGCAGTAGCGCTCCTCCTCGACCATCCGTTCGATCCCCCGCACCTGGCCTTCGATCCGGTGCAGGCGCTTGATCAGCGCGTCTTTGTCCGAGACGTATCCGTACGTCATGCCGGTTCTTCCTCCAGTCGGGGAATCTGGCTCCGCGCAGGCCGCGAGCGGTCCTCGCGCGGGCTGTGGAAGCGGCGCAGGCGGAGCGAATTCGTGACCACGAAGACGCTCGAGAAGGCCATCGCCGCGGCGGCGACGATCGGGTTGAGCAGGCCGGCGACGGCCAGCGGGATGGCGGCAACGTTGTAGGCAAAGGCCCAGAAGAGGTTGCCCTTGATCGTCGCGAGCGTCCGCCGCGCGAGCCGGATCGCGTCCGCGGCCGCGCGCAGGTCGCCGGAGACGAGCGTCAGGTCGCTTGCCTCGATGGCAACGTCGGTACCCGTGCCGATGGCGAGGCCGAGGTCCGCCTGGGCGAGCGCCGGGGCGTCGTTGACGCCGTCGCCGACCATAGCCACGATTTCGCCGGCCTCTTGCAGGCGGCGGATCTCGGCGACCTTCTCGTCCGGGAGCACGTTTGCGAGCACCCGCTCGATTCCGACCTCGGCCGCGACAGCGCGCCCTGTGCGCTCGTTGTCGCCCGTGAGCAGCATCGGAGTCAGGCCGAGCTGCTCGAGCTCCTCGATCGCCTCTGCGCTCGTGGACTTGAGTCGGTCGGCGACTGCGACGAGACCGCGAACGGCGCCGTCCCACCCGACGGCGACGACGGTCTTCCCTTCGGCCTCGATCTCCCCGCGCGCCCGGGCAAGCTCGTCGGGAAGCTCGAGGTCCCACTCCGCAAGGAGCGAAGGTCGTCCGACGACGACGGCACGGCCCTCGACCGCGGCCTCGACGCCAAGGCCGGCGCGGTTCTGGAAGCGCTCGGCGGGCGGCAGCGCGCCGAGCGCTTCGCGGGCGCGCTCGGCAATCGCGCGGGCGATCGGATGCTCGCTCGCGTCCTCGGCGGAGCCGGCCAGGCGGAGGAGCTCCTCGCGGGCGATGCCGGGCCCCGGGACGACCGAGGAGAGCTGCATCCTGCCCTCGGTGAGCGTGCCGGTCTTGTCCAGGACGATGGTCGTGATCCGGCGCGTGCGCTCGAGGATCTCGGGCCCCTTGATGAGAATGCCGAGCTGCGCCCCGCGGCCGGTGCCGACCATGAGAGCGGTCGGGGTCGCGAGCCCGAGCGCGCACGGGCAGGCGATGATGAGCACGGCGACGGCGGCCGTGAAGGCCGCCGTCGCATCGCCCGTGAAAGCGAGCCAGCCGGCGAGAGTGGCGATCGAGATCCCGATCACGATTGGGACGAAGACGGACGAGACGCGGTCAACGAGGCGCTGGATCGGAGCCTTGCCCGCCTGGGCCTCCTCGACCATGCGGGCAATCTGCGCGAGGGCCGTCTCGGCGCCGACCTTCGTGGCGCGGACGACGAGCCGCCCCGACGTGTTGATCGTCGCGCCGGCGACCTCGTCGCCGGGTCCGACGTCGACCGGCACCGGCTCCCCGGTCAGCATCGACTGATCGACGGGAGAAAGGCCGTCCGCGACGACGCCGTCGGTGGCGATCTTCTCGCCCGGTCGGACGACGAAGAGCTCCCCGGCGCGGAGCTCGTCCACGGGAACGATTACCTCCTGTCCGTCGCGCAGCACCCGTGCCTCTTTCGCCCCCAGCTCGAGCAGCGCGCGGATGGCCGCGCTCGAGCGCCGCCTTGCCCGGGCCTCGAGGAAGCGGCCGAGGAGGATGAGCGTCGTGATGACGGCGCCGACCTCGAAGTAGGTGTGCGCGTCCCCGACGAAGAGGAGAGCGGCGACCGACCAGGCCCAGGCGGCGAGCGTGCCGATCGAGATGAGCGTGTCCATCGTCGCGGCCCCGTGACGAGCGTTCGCCAGGGCCGCGCGGTGGAAGCCGAACCCGGCCCAGAGCACGACCGGCGTCGCGAGCGCGAACGCGAGCCATTCCCAGCCTGCAAACCGGAGCGGCGGAAGCATGGCGAGCGCGACAAGCGGTCCCGTCAGCACCGCCGCGCCGACGAGGCGCGTGCGCAGGGCCCGCGCCCTGTTCTCGTCCTCTTCCGCGCGCGCAGAGAGTCGCGCCCGGTACCCCGCAGCCTGGACGGCGCGCACGAGGTCGTCGACGTCCACGCGCGCCGGGTCGTAGCGAACTGCGGCCTGCTCGGTGGCGTAGTTGACCGCCGCCTCGACGCCCTCGAGCGTGTTCAGCTTCTTCTCGATCCGGACCGCGCAGGAGGCGCAGGTCATGCCCTCGAGCGCGAGCTCGACGCGGGTCGGTTCCTCGAGGGTCGCCATCAGGCCGCCTGGTAGCCGGCCGCGTCGATCGCCGCACGCAGCGCGCCGTCGGCGAGGTTCGCGCCCCGGATGGTCACGACCTTCGAGTCGAGATCGACTTCGACGGCCTCCACGCCGGAGACCGCGGCAAGCTCCTCGGACACGGCGTGCTTGCAGTGCCCGCAGTGCATACCGGGGACGCTGTAGGTCATGGTCTCGTTCATCTGGTTCCCATCGGCCGGGCTCCCTGACTATACCCTATAGGGGTATTATCCGCAAGAAACTCGTCCCGGCAGCCGGCCGAGCAGAAGAACAGGCGCTCGCCCCCGAGCTCAACCGACGCCGGCGCCTCTGCGGGATCGACGAGCATGCCGCAGGTCGGGTCGCGAACGAGCGCCTGGAGGGTCTTGAAGCGGCCGTCCTCGAGCCAGAGGGCGCGGTCTGCGATCTCGCGCAGGCGCTCGTCGTGGCTCACGATCACGACCGTTGTCCCCTCCTCCTTTGCCAGCCCGCGCAGGAGGCGCATCGTCTCGGCGCCGTGGTGGGAGTCGAGGTTCGCCGTCGGCTCGTCCGCGAGGATGAGCGCCGGGCGGTTGGCGATCGCACGGGCGATCGCGACTCGCTGCTTCTCGCCGCCGGAGAGCTTCTCGACCGGGAAGTCGAGGCGGTTGCCGAGACCCATCGCGTTCCCCAGCGTCTCCGCACGCTCGCGCGCCGGCCCGCCTCTGACGCCGGCGATGTTGAGCGCGACCTCGACGTTCTCGCGTGCCGAGAGCGCCGCGAGCAGGTTGAAGTCCTGGAAGATGAAGCCGAAGGTGCGGGCGCGGAAGGGCGGCAGCTCCCGCTCGGCGAGCGCTGCGATGTCCGTCCCGTCGATCCAGATCTCGCCGCTCGTCGCGCGCAGGAGGCCGCCGAGCATTGAGAGGAAGGTCGTCTTGCCGCTCCCCGACGGGCCCATGACGAGCACGATCTCGCCGCGCGCAAGCTCGAGGTCGAGGCCGCGCACTGCCTCGACGCGGGTCTCGCCCTCGCCAAAGGTCCTGACGAGGTCGTGGATGCGAACGAGCGTCGACTGCATCTGGATCACCTCCGAAAGACGCTGGCGGGGTCGATTCGCGCCACGCGCAGGACGGGAAAAGTGGCCGCCGCGAGCGCGACCGCCCCCGCGACGCCGATCGCCTGGGCGACGTCCTCCCCGCGAACCGCGAGCACGAGCGTCGGCGTCAGGCCGGGCAGGAGCGCCGCGAGCGCGAACACAAGGGCGAGCGCTAGGAGGAAGCCGGCGGCCACCGTGGCCCCGACCTGGGCGACGGCGAGGGCGAGCGCGCGGCCCGCGCGCAGACCGAGAGCCCGCAGGACCGCGTAGTCGCGGAGCTGCGAGAGCGTAGCGCTGTAGGCAACGAGACCGGCGACTGCGACGCCGATCACGAAGCCGACGAGGATCATCGCCCGGACGATGTCGGTCGTCATGTCGCCGACGACGCGGCGCTCCGAGCGGGCGAAGGCTTCGCGGGTGGAGGCAGTCACGCCGGGTTGGGAGGCCTCGATGCGCGTGGCCAGCTCGGCGGCTCCGATCTCCGAGCCGGCGCGGACAAAGACGTAGCTGACGACGCCGACGCTCCCCAGCAGGCGGGCGAGCTCCTGTCGGCGGACGAAGGCGAAGGAGTTCGTGATCGAGGCGAGGCCCTCGACCTCGCCCGAGACCCGGTAGCTTGTTCCGAGAACTCGGACGCTGGTGCCCACCCGTGCACCCAGACGCTCGGCGAGGGCGCGCTCGAGGACGATCTCGCCGGTCCGCGGCCTCTGCCCCGCAGCGAGCGGAAACGGGGCGCCGCCGGACTCGTCGCCGATCAGGTACACGATGCCCCGCTTCTCGCCGCGCTCAACCTTGGTGGGGGCGTAGAGGATTGGCTTCGCCTCCGCGACACCGGGAAGGGAGGCGATCGCCCGCGCCGTCCGCTCCGGGAGCGCCGACTGGGTCATGTGCATCGTGTCGACGCCGCGCTGAGCGACGATCACGTCGGCGCCGCTCCCATCGATATAGGCCGTCAGCCGGTCCTGCATTCCGGCGAAGATCGCCTTCAGAGCGAGGACGAGCAGGAGGGCTGCCGCGATCCCGGCGACGCCGGCGAGGGCCCGGCCCTTGCGGAAGAGCAGCTGGCGGCGGGCAAGCGGCACGCTCATCGCCGGAAGGCCGAGGCCGGGTCGAGACGGGCAACGAAACGGGCGGGCACGAACGCGGCGAAGAGCGCCATCGCGAGCGCGGCGGCGGCAATCCCTACCACGCTCCCCGCGCTGATGGCGATCAGGTACTTGGGCGCGAGCGCAGAGACGCCACGCGCCGCCCCGAAAGCGAGGAGGACGCCCAGCGCCGTGCCGGCGAGGGCGAGCCCCGCCGCCTGGGTGCCCACCAGTCGGAAAAGCGCGCGTCGCCGAAGCCCGAGCGCCTTCAGCGTCGCGTACTCGCGGCTCCGCTCCGCCGTCGAGCTGTAGACCGCGAGACCGATGACGAGGATCGCGACGGCGAAGGCGATCGCGACCATGGCGA
>Ga0209859_1000045_pt1 | contig 23330 bp, 24 predicted proteins | sample GWRWS3_50_60_FD_187241 | JGI IMG/M metagenome (GOLD analysis project Ga0209859, IMG submission 187241) | Riverbed sediment microbial communities from areas with vegetation nearby in Columbia River, Washington, USA - GW-RW S3_50_60 (SPAdes)... | ecosystem: Environmental > Aquatic > Freshwater >... | reverse complement strand
CGACCGACTGGCGGAACGAGTGCGCGAGGTCGTCCCAGGAGCCGCGGAGCTGGGGGACGCGCAGGCGCCAGGCTGCCAGCGAGGACCGGACGCGCGCGAGCTCGTCACCGAAGCGCCGCTCGGCCAGCTGCGCCGCGGTGCGCGTGCCATCGGTCGCCGGGATCACGTCCGCCCGCAGCCGCCAGGTCTCCCGGGGGCCGAGCTCGATCCGGTAGGTCACCTTGGAGTCCTCCGCCTCGCCGCGCTCGGAGAGGACGACCTGCGTGAGTCCGTGGAAGCCGTTGTCGCCGGCCGAGAGGACGAACTGGTTCTCCTCCACCTCGTAGACGGCTGGCACCTCGGGAGGCAGCGGTTTCGCGCGGTCGGGATCGCCGAGGGAGAAGTCGTACGCCTTGACGGCGAAGATGTCCGCGAAGTCGTTGCCGATCTCGAGCGAGAGATCGAAGACCACGCGACGCGGCGAGTGGTTCGAGACCATGAGATGCTCCTGCATGGCGTCGCCGATGAAGCGCTCGCGGGCGATGGAGATCTCGTTGTGGGCGAGGCCGCCGACGACGGGGTTCCGCAGGAAGAAGGCGGCCGAGTAGTACTCCACCTTGCGCGAGGAGAGCTGGAGCGGCCGGGCGCCGTTGATCGTCAGCACCCAGCGCGAGAGGAAGCGGGTGTCGTGGGCGAAGAACCCCATCGTCGGCTCGGTGATGTCCCCGAGCTCGTCGGAGACGCAGAACGTCGAGCCCTCGAGGATCGTCAAAGGCACTAGTGCTACTCCTCCTCGCGCACGATCGCGTCCTGGCTCGCCTGCTGGAGCGGCTTGACGACGATCTCGTCGACGACCATGTGCGGCGGCCGCGTGACCGCCCAGAGGATGCAGTCGGCGACGTCCTCCGGCGTCAGGTATCGCACGCCGCGGTAGACGCCCGCCTTCTTCTCCTCGTCGCCGCGGAAGCGGATGTCGGAGAACTCGGTGTCCCCGACCATGCCCGGGTCGACCGTCGTCACGCGGATGCGGCCGACGAGCTCCTTCCGCAACACGTAGGTGAGCGCCCGCACGGCCGTCTTCGAGCCGACGTACATGCCGCCGCCGGCGTAGGCCTCGCGGCCCGCCCACGAGCCGAGGTTGACGATGTGCCCGCGCCAGTCCTCCATGTGCGGAAGCACGAGCCGGGTGATGCGGAGGAGCCCGAGGACGTTCGTCTCCCACATGATCAGATCGTCTTCGTCGGAGCCCTCGGCGATGGCACCGCGGCCCAATGCAAGTCCCGCGTTGTTGACCAGGATGTCAATCTTCTGGAACTCACCGACGGCGAGCTCCACGAAGGATCTACTGCTCTCGGTGTCGGTGACGTCGAGAGCGCCGATCATGTGCCCCTCTCCGGGTAGCTCCTTCAGGGCCGCCTCGAGGCGCTCGACGCGGCGCGCTCCGAGCGCGAGACGCGCCCCCTCGGCCGCAAGCGCGCGGGCCGTCACGAGGCCGATCCCGCTCGAGGCGCCCGTGACGAGAGCCGTCCTGCCGTCCAGCGCGGGCATGGGCGCAGCCTATGCGGACGTGCCGACGGTCGCGTCGACGAGGTCGCTCAGGCTCCCGCCGTGCCGGCCGTGCGCGAGGCCGACGAGGTAGCACAGGAGCGGGGCGTTCGTCCGCTCTCCGCTCTCGTGCGCTGCGATGCGCGCGAGCTCGAGGAGCTCCTCGATCTCCGCACGCGAGAGAGCGTAGCCCGCAGGCTCCTCCTCGACCGCGGCGGCGAGCTTCGTGCACGCTTCCTCCAGCCATCCGTCCACAGGGGGAGCTTAGTGCTTCATGCGACGGGCACGGTGCAGCATCGCCGGCGAAAACCGAGCAGGCAAAGGACGCAGGGAGGCCGCATACCGAAAAGGTATGTGGCCGACCGAGGACGCCTGGATGCGACGGTTTGCAGCCGGCGAGGTGGTGCCGTGTCCGGCGCGTGAGGCACTTACACTCCGCCGAGCATGAAGGTGGGGGTCGCCAAGGAGTCCGCGCCGGGAGAAACCCGGGTCGCCGTCGTGCCGGACACGGCGCGGCGGCTCACGGACGACCGGGTCGAGGTGCTCGTGGAGCGGGGGGCCGGCGACGCGGCGACCTTCGTCGACGCCGCCTACGAGGAGGCCGGCGCCGCCGTCGTCTCGGCCGACGACCTCTACGCCCAGGCCGACGTGATCTGCAAGGTGCGCAAGCCGAGCTCCGAGGAGGTCGGTCGGCTGCGCGGGGGTCAGGTGCTGCTCGCGCTCCTCCAGCCGCTCGTCGATCCCGAGCTCGTGCGAGCGCTGGCGAAGCGCGGCGTGACCGCGTTCTCCATGGACTCGATCCCGCGCGTCACCCGGGCGCAGCCGATGGACGCGCTCTCCTCCCAGAGCACGGTCGCGGGCTACAAGGCCGCCCTCCTCGCCGCCGAGCATCTGGGCAAGTTCTTCCCGATGCTGACGACGGCCGCCGGCACGATTCCCCCGGCGAAGGTGCTCGTGCTCGGCGCGGGCGTCGCAGGCCTGCAGGCGATCGCCACCGCGCGGCGGCTCGGTGGGGTCGTCTCCGCCTTCGATGTGCGCCCGGTCGTCAAGGAGCAGGTGGAGAGCCTCGGCGCGACCTTCCTCGAGCTCGACGTCGAGGGAGCGGAGGGCGTCGGCGGGTACGCCGTCGCGCTCGCCGAGGATCAGCACGCGCGCGAGCAGGAGCTGATCGCCCGCCACGCGCACTCCTCGGACGCCGTGATCACGACGGCCCTCATCCCAGGTCGGGAGGCGCCCCTGCTCATCACCGAGGCGGCCGTGGCCGGCATGGCGCGCGGCGCCGTCATCGTCGACCTCGCCGCCGAGGCCGGCGGGAACTGCGCGCTGACGAGGCCCGGCGAGACGATCGTCTCGGACGGAGTCACGATCGTCGGGCTCACGAACGTCCCCGCGACGATGCCCGTCCACGCGAGCCAGATGTACTCGCGGAACGTGCAGGCGTTCCTGGCGCTGCTCGTGAAGGACGGGGCGCTCGAGCTCGACTTCGAGGACGAGATCGTGCGCGAGACGTGCGTCGCTCACGGCGGCCGGGTGACGAACGAGGCCGCCGAAGCGTGAGCCAGACGCTCCTCACGAGCATCACGATCTTCGTCCTCGCCGTCTTCCTCGGCTTCGAGCTGATCTCGCGCGTGCCGACGCTCCTGCACACGCCGCTCATGTCCGGGACGAACGCGATCCACGGGATCGTCCTCGTCGGCGCGATGCTCATCGCCGGCTCGGCGGACTCGACGCTCGAGCAGGTGCTCGCCTTCGTGGCGGTCGTGTTCGCGACCATCAACGTCGTCGGCGGCTTCCTCGTCACGGACCGGATGCTCGAGATGTTCAAGCGGAGGCCCGAGGAGCGCGAGTGATCTTCGCCGTCTCGCAGACGACGATCGACGTCGCCTACCTGGTCGCGAGCGTCTGCCTCATCCTCGGCATCAAGCGGCTCTCCTCGCCCGCGACGGCCCGCTCGGGAAACGTGGTCGCGGCGGTCGGGATGGGGATCGCGGTCGTCTTCACGCTCGCGAGCCCCGAGATCGGCTCCTACTGGCTGATCGCCGCCGGGGTCGCGGTGGGGACCGTGGTCGGCGTCGCCTCGGCCCGGCTCGTGAAGATGACCGCGATGCCGCAGATGGTGGCGCTCTTCAACGGCGTCGGCGGCGGCGCGGCGGCGCTCATCGCCGCGGCGGAGTTCCACCGGCTCACGCCGGGCGCGGAGCACGTCGTCCCCGAGTCGATGGGGGCGATGCTGTTCTCGATGCTCATCGGCTCGATCAGCTTCTCCGGGAGCGTCGTCGCGTTCGCCAAGCTCCAAGAGCTCCTCCCCGGCCGACCGATCGTCTTCGCCGGCCAGCAGGTCGTGAACGGCCTCCTCTTCGCCGGGTTGCTCGCGGCCGGCGCCGTGGCTGGCGTGACGGAGGCCGGCGTCTGGGCGGTCGTCCTCATCGCCGGGTCGCTTCTCTTCGGCGTCCTGCTCGTCTTCCCCATCGGCGGCGCCGACATGCCGGTCGTGATCTCGCTCCTGAACGCCTTCACCGGCCTCGCCGCCGCCTCGACCGGTTTCGTGCTCGAGAACACCGCGCTGATCATCGGCGGGACGCTCGTCGGCGCTTCCGGGACGCTCCTCACCGTCCTCATGGGGCGCGCGATGAACCGCTCGCTCGCGAACGTCCTCTTCGGCGCCTTCGGAGCGGCGGCACCGTCGGCGGCCGGGGCGGCGGCCGAGGCCGAAGCGAAGAGCTATCGCGAGATCACGGGCGAGGACGCCGCCGTCATGCTCGCCTACGCGAGCCGGGTCGTCATCGTCCCCGGCTACGGGCTCGCCGTCGCGCAGGCGCAGCACGGCGTCCGCGAGCTCGCCGACCTCCTGGAGCGGCGCGGCGTCGACGTGAAGTACGCCATCCATCCCGTGGCCGGCCGCATGCCCGGGCACATGAACGTGCTCCTCGCCGAGGCGAACGTCCCCTACCCGCAGCTCTACGACATGGAGAACATCAATCCGGAGTTCCCGCGCACCGACGTCGCGCTCGTGATCGGCGCCAACGACGTCACGAACCCGGCCGCGCGCGAGGACCCGGAGAGCCCGCTCTACGGCATGCCGATCCTGAACGTCGACCAGGCGGCGAACGTCGTCGTCCTCAAGCGGAGCATGAGCCCCGGCTTCGCCGGGATCGACAACGACCTCTTCTACCGGCCGAACACGGCCATGCTCTTCGGGGACGCGAAGGAGTCCGTGGAGAAGCTGATCGCCGCCGTCAAAGCTGCCTGACCTGATCTCCGAGCGACACGCGCCCGGTCTTCACGACCGAGGCGAGCATGCCGCGGCGCCCCTCGATCTCCGCCTGGAGGCCGGGCCGGATCTCCTCCATCTGGTGGCACGGATCGCAGACCATGGAGATCTCGAACTCCGCCTCGCCGACCGCCACCCGCTGGCCGAGCGGCCAGCGCATAAGGTCCGCGCCGCGCACGGTGAAGTTCTCGCGGACGGCGCCCGGCGGGACGCCGACCGCGTCGAGATCCTCGGCGGCGACGAAGAGGACGGAGCGCTTTCCCGGGCGGCGGTGGGCGCAGCCCTCGAGCCCGTTCTCGAGGATCTCCGCCGCCTCCAGCGGCTCCATGGGGACGCGACGAGCGGGCGCGCGCCAGATGCCGACGATCTCCGCCACGAGTTTCTCCTATGTCAAGCCTACGGCGATCTGCGGGACCGTGGGCGTGGTCGAGGGCTGGGAGGTTCGGCGGGCAGCGATCGCTTTCAGGATGCGGAAGACGACGCGGGTGAGGTGGCGTTTCAGGCAGCGCAGCGCCTCGCGCCTGCTCTTGCCCTCGGCTTCTTTGCGTGCCAGGTAGGCGCGGGCGGGTTCGTAGTGGCGGCCTTGGTTGACGGCGATCCGGTGCAGCGCGCAGTTGAGCTGGCGGTTGCCCTTGCGGTTGAGCCGGTGGCGCTGTTTCTGGCCTGAGGAGGCGGGTAGCGGCGCTGAGCCTCCGTGCTTGGCCAGCTTGGCGTCGGTCGCGAAGCGCTCGACGCCGGCGACCTCGCCCACGAGCTGGGCGGCCGTGAGGGGGCCGCAGCCGACGAGCTCGAGCAGCTCGCCGGCCTCCGCCGCCACGAGCGCCTCCAGCTCCCGCTCAAGCTCGGTGATCCGGCGCGAGAGCTCGCGGCAGCGTCCGACGAGCCCGCGGCTGATCCGCACCTGGGCCGTCTGCGCGAGGCGGGCGAGGCGGCGGCCGATCCGGTCGAGCCAGAGGCGCCGGTCGAGCGCCCCGGCGGGGATCTCGTGCTCGGGGTCGAGGTCGTGCAGGTGCCAGCGCAGCCGGTTCTGGATGCGTGTTCGCTCGGCGACGAGATCGGCGCGGTGGTCGTGCAGGAGCCTGATCTCCCGCTCGGAGCCGGCCAGGAAGGCGGCCGGCAGGCCCGGCTCGCGCAGGGCGGCGCGGGCGACCGCGAGCGCATCGATCGCGTCCGACTTGCCCACGCTGCGGCCACCCTTGCGCGCCTCGCCCATGAGCCTGGGCGGGACGCGCACCACCCGCTCGCCGCGAGCGAGCAGGAAGCGCTCGAGCGAGCCGGAGACGTGGCGGCAGTCCTCGAGCGCGAAGAGCCGCTCGCCGTCGAGCGCGCGCGCCCACACGAGAAGCTGCTCATGGCCCTGCGCGCGAGCCTTCACCGTACGCTCGCCGCGAAGCTCGCCTGTCGCTCGCTCGACGGCGGCGGCCGTGTGGGTCTGCTTGTGCGGATCGATCCCGATTACCATCATCTCCGTCCCCTTTCAGACGCGACTGCTGGAGGGCGGACCGCCAGCGGACACGCCTCGGTGGGGGCGTCTTGCCATGCTCCTATCAGGTCACGCGGGCGCTCCTCGGACGGCGGCGGGCGACAAAACCCGTGCAGGTCAGGCCACAAAGGCCGACAGCGAGTCTAAGGGTCAGCCCGCCGCCGGCTCCGAGCCTAACCGGCGAGTCGGTCATCGACGCCGGTCCGTAATCGCAGCTTGACACCGACCCGAGTCTAGCGACGGCGCCTGGACGGTCTACGGGTCTCGCTTGTCGCGCGTGACCGCGTGAAGCGCGTTGACGAGGCCCTTGCCGTAGAAGCTCGTCCGGTTGCCCTCGGTGACACAGCGGGGATCGGCGGCCGGGCAGGGAAGCGGGTCGGCGGTCTGGCGCAGGATGAGGGACACGCGGTCCGGGTCCATCCTCCCGCTCCACCAGCGACGCTCCTTGCCGAACTTGCTGACAACGAGCGCCGCGACGCCGCTCACCTGCGCGGCCGCCTGGGACGTTCCTGCGAAGAAGCGGTAGTACGCGGCATCAGGTCCCCCGCACGGGTCGCAGAGGAGGCGGGGCACCTGGAACGCGGCCGGCCACGGGCCGAGGACGAGCCCAGACGGCGGGACGCCCTGGAGGAAGTCTCCGCCGGGCGCCGTCAGGTCGACGTAACCGAGCCCGTAATTCGAGGGGGGTCCCGCGGCGAGCATGTCGTTCAGGCCGATCGAGGAGACCGTGAGCACCCCGGGGAGGTCGCTCGGCAGACGGCTGCAGCCGTCGAAGGCCGGGCTCGACATGTCGAGTCCGTTGTTCCCCGCCGAGGCGACCATCGAGACGTCCCGCCTCCTCGCGTAGCCGACCGCGCGCCTCACAGCCTGGATGATCGTCCGCTGCGAGTCGTCGTTTCGGCAGAAGCTCGTCGTGCCGCCCATGATCGCGCTGTCGACCGAGTAGCTGTTATTGGCGACATCGACACCGTGGTCCGCCGCCCACATCAGGGAGCAGATGACCGCGTCGGCGAGGAAGATGTCGACCGTGCCGGAGCGAACGCTCGCCTTGATGATCGCGAGCTTGACGTTCGGCGCGATGCCAACGATCCCGATGCCGTTCGCCGGGGAGGCGATCACGCCGGCCACGTTCGAGCCGTGTCCGGAATCGTCGTTCCACGCTGCTGGATCCTGGTTTGGGGCGCCGCCCACGCAGGCGACGCTCCGCGAGGCGTCGATGTTGGGCTCGAGGTCGGGGTGCGTCGCGTCGACGCCTGTGTCGATCACGCCCACGACGACCTCGGGACTCCCGCCGGTGATCTCGTGCGCGTCGGGGGCCTTGATGCGCTTCGACCACCACTGGAGGGGCGAGAACGTGTCGTCGTCGGTCGCCGGCTCGTTCGGGAGCCCTGGCGGGCCGCCGTCCCAGCCGAACCCGGAGGCGGTGGCGACGACGCTCCCGACGGGAGCGACGCCCTGCACGGCCCGGTTCCGGTCCATCTCGGCGGCGAAGTCGGGGGCGGTCGACTCGGCGACGACGACGTCGATCTGCGGATAGGAGGCGACGAGAGACCCTCCCGCCCGCTTGACGTCCCACTTGGCCGCCCACACCCCGAAGCTGTGCTCCTTGTACACGACGACATACCGTTCGGCCGCCGCGGGACCAGCGAACGCCAGCACGAACGCAGCCGTGATCGACAGCACGACAAAGCGCGTGGAAAGACTGGGCCGCCGCAAATTCTCTCCCTGTTGGTACCTCTACCCGATGGGCGATGGTTCGCCCCTTGCAGACCGGACTATACGGGCACTCAGGCCAATTGCATTCCCTCAAACGAGGGAGTGTGGGTTCCGGGGCCTGAATCCCCTTTCAGAAGTTCGTCCGGTAGATCGCGGAGGCGCCTGAGGAGAGCGTCCAGCGCGTCGAGTAGACGACGCCCGCGCCCGCGCTCGTCGTCCAGTACGCACGCAGCCGCGTGCGCATCGACTCGACCGTGGTGCGCTTCCTGCCCGCCTGCACCCAGCCGAGCCGGAGATGGCTCACACCCGACCGCCCCTCGACCCAGGCGATGCGGGGGCCGATGACCGCCGGGTTCTCGAGCAGCGCGATGCTGCTCCTGGCGACGACTCGCCTGGCGCCCGTCGCGAGCGTCTTCAGCACGATCCGCGACTGCTTGCGAGAGGCCACGTGCCACGCGAGCCGCCCTCCGCGCAGCGAGGGACGACCGAGGTCGAAGCCGGGCTTGACGGAGACGTGAATGACGTACCCCCCGGTCTCGAGGTTACGGACGACGAGGCGCCTGTACGACGGGTCGCGGCGAACGAACGCGACCAGGGGCCACTCGAGGGCGGGGTGCGAGGCCGTCGGGTTGTCGACGCGCCCCACCTCCTCCCCGGTCGCCCAGCGTACGACGCGGATCCCCCCGGCGTCCACGTACGCGAGGTACTCACCCTGGAGGCTCGGCTGCGAGGCGTTGGGATAGACGACGTCCGGCCCCCCTCCGAGCGGTCTGACGACGACCCGCTCGTCGACCGTCGCGAAGGCGAGCACGTCGTCGCTGAAGCTCGGGTCGTAGGCATCCTGCACCACGAGCGTCGCCCCGCCCGCAGCCGGCGCGACCGCGAGCAGGATCCCGCAAGCCAAGAGCGCGACGGCGTTCGCCCGCAGGAGCGTTCCCCGCCGCTCGGCCAGCCGCTCGACGGCCGCCGTGGTATCGCCGGAGCGGCGGCGTGGCCAGACCACCATGGCGGCGCGACCGGCGCCGTAGAGCGAGAGGCACAGGGCAGCGGGCACGGGCCGGCCGAGGGCGAGGGCACCCGCGCACGCCACCCAGAAGGTCGAGACCGGCTGGTAGGTGAAGAGGCCCGCGCCGAGCCCGGCGCCATATCCGGTCGCCCACAGCGGGAGCGGCAACTCGAAGCGCCAGCGCTCCGGCACCTGGCGACGTGCCTGCGGAAGCGGCAGGGGGACGAGACCGGCCTCCCGCGCCGCCGCAAGGAGCGCGAGCGCGGCTGCGGCGAGGACGGCATGGCGCGCGCCGAGGGCCCCGCCCGCGAGCCCGAGGACCAGCCCGAGCGCCGCAGAGGTCGCAAGGGCCGCCACGGCGAAGACGGCCTGGGCGAGGATCTGACGCTGGCGGCTCCCGCACACGGCGGGAGTGAAGGTCTCCAGCATGGAGAGGCCTCAGGGAGACCAGGCGCCCGAGATCCCCGCGACGAGTGCGGCTAACGCGACCCCCACCTCGATCAGCACGGCAGCCCCGAGTCGTAGTACATGACGCAGTAGACGCGACGGCCGCCCCAGCAATAGCCGACGAGCGAGGCGTCGCCGTTGATCCGCCGGCGGCTGAAGGAGCAGCAGTCCACGAGCTTCCGGATCTGCCCCCCGCAGCAGCGGAACCAGGACCCCTGGATCCGGAGGTCGTTGAGGCCCTTGACCTCGCGTGTCCAGTCCTCGCAGACGCGGGTCCGCGGCGCGGGGGGCAACACGTTCCCGTCGGGCCCTCGCAGGCGGTCTTTGCTCCCGTCGAGCGCGTAGCCGGCCGAGTCGACGACGCGGCCGAGGTTGTCGATCGGCTTCCCGCTCTGGGGATGGAGCGGGTAGCCCTTACGGTCGATGCGCGAGAGCGGCGGATACGGGCTCGGGCACGAGCCGGTTGTCCAGATGTGCCCGCAGAAGTGGAAGGCGTCGGCCTCGTCGGGCTTCACGGCGGCGGCCACCGCCGAGCCGCCCGCGACCGCCAGCGCCGCCGCGCCGAGACGTCCGAGGAACGAGCGGCGCGTCGTCGACTCGGCCAGCCTCGCCGAGAGACGCTCCGCCGAGCGGTCGAGCGTGGAGCTCTCCCGACTAAGAACCCGGTTCAAAACGAAGCCCTGTGCCGAGGCGTCATTTCGAATCGCGTCCTAGGCCGCGGCATGGATTCTCGCCCTGCCGGCCTCGAGGAGGGTCTCGAGCTCCTCGAGCGTGTTCACGGTTCCCTTTGCGGCCACGACACCGTCGATGAGGTGCACGACGAACGGCGTCCCCGGCACGTTCCAGCGCTTGAAGGCGTCCTCGTCCTGCTCCTCCTCGACCACGCGGACGGCGAGCCCCTGGCGCGCGAGCGCTGCGACCCCAGGGCCGAGCGCCCGGCAGAGCCGGCAGGTCGCGGAGAAGAAGAAGACGACCTCCGCGCGCCGACCCCGAAGGCCGTCGAGCGCCGGCGCGCGGGCGCCGACCTCCGGCCCTTCCTCGGCGAGCTCGAACGGCACGCGCGGGCCGAGTCGAAGGGTGAGAACGCCGACCTGGCGGTAGAGCGCGAGCACGAGCAGCCCAAGGAGGACGACCGCGACGGTCAGGACAGTGAGCGCAACGAGCATCACGGTGTCGGCCGAAGCCGAGACCTCGAGCCCGCCCCCGAAGGCGGCGAGCACCGCCAGAGCCGTAAAGCCGGCGGCGCGGAGGAGGAGGTGCGTCGTTCGTCCCTCCGAGGCGCCGAAGCATCCGCAGCGGAGCCGCTCGACACCGCGGAGACGTGCCTGGGCGAGCGCGGCGACGAAGGCGACCCCGAGCGCGACGGCCGCGTAGGCGCTCGCGGGGAGCGCGAGCCCCCCGAGGAGCAGCACCCCGACGACGGCCTCCGCCGCCGTGACCGCCCACGCGGCCGGCCGGGCGACCCGCGCGGGCAGGCCGTACGCCGTCAGCCAGTCGGGCAGGTCCTCCCGACGGCGCAGCTTGGCGGCGGCGGCCCAGAGCAGGAGCAGGCCGACGACGATCCGGGCGATGGTCGACAACTCAACCACTGTAGGAGCTAATCGGCCTTCACGGGCGAGGGCGCGAGCGTTTTCATCAAATCCTCAAAAACCGGCATGGGCGCTGCGAAGCGCTCAACGGATAGGTTCTCGTGCGGTGAGCATGTCCCTTCCCACGCTACCCGCAGGCCGCGCCGGACGAACCCGGTGAGCCGCCCCCGCCTCGTCGGGCTCAACCACGTCGCCCTCGAGGTCGGCGACGTCGAGGAGGCGCTGGCGTTCTACGCGCGGGTCTTCGACTTCACGCTGCGAGGCCGCTCGCCCAGGATGGCGTTCGTCGACATGGGCGATCAGTTCATCGCCCTCGCGGAGGGCCGAACGCAGCCGCCCGACGAGCATCGCCACTTCGGGCTCGTCGTCGACGACAAGGAGGCGGTGCGCCGCGCGCTCGCCGAAGCCGGCGTGCAGATCCTGCCCGGCCGCGGGCTCGACTTCCTGGACCCCTGGGGCAACCGGGTCGAGGTCGTCGAGTACGCCGACATCCAGTTCTCGAAGACGCCCGAGGTCCTGCACGGCATGGGCCTGGACGGGCTCGAGAAGAGCGAGGACGCCCTCGAGGAGCTTCGCCGCAAGGGGCTTGCCCCCGAGCCGCCGAGCCGTCCGTCGTAGCAGAAGACAGCTGAGGAGGTTGACATGGAACAGACTCATACCCGCTTCTACCCGCACGCGCGGGACGCCTTCGTGAGGACGCTGCTCGTCGATCTCGTCGTGCTGGCTCTCCTCGCCCTCCTCGCCTGGCTCGGGCTGAAGGTGCACGACACGGTTCAAGAGCTGGGCGCGCTCGGCCGCGGCGTGACGGGCGCCGGCAACGCCGTCGAGGGAGGCTTCGGCCAGGTCGCCGACGCCGTGGACGGCATCCCGGTGATCGGAGGCGAGCTGGCCGACGCGTTCACGGGAGCGGGCGCCGGGACGGGCGGGAACGTCGCCGACCTGGGCCGTGAAGGCGAGGAGGCGGTCAACGACCTCGCGAATCTCCTCGGCGTCTCCACCTTCCTCGTCCCCGCGCTCCTCGTGCTGGCGATCTACGTCCCGCCGCGCCTGCGTCAGATCAGAAGGCTCAGCGCGGTCGACCGGCTCCTCGCCGTCCCGAACGGCGGCCTCACAGGGGAGCGACGCCGCCTGCTGGCGATGCGCGCCGCATTCTCGCTCCCGTACACGACGCTCGCGCGCCACACGTCCGATCCGTTCGGAGATCTGGCGGCGGAGCGATACGACTCGCTCGTCGCGGCTGCCCTGGAGGACGCCGGCCTCCGGCCGCTTGCCCGGGGTGCCTAGCCCGCCGACTCGGCGCTCTTGAGGCCGCGCAGCGCCCAGACCGTGAAGAGCGCGACGGCCGCGAAGGCAACGGCGAACGCCGCGGCGACCTCCACCGGCTCGCCGGCGACGAGGCCGCGCCCCGCCTCCAGCAGAAAGGTCGCCGGGTTGACAGTCGCGATCGCGTGGATCCACCCGTCGAGGAGTGCGAGCGGTACGTACACGGGCGCGAGAAAGAGCGTCAGGAAAACCGGCACCTGCATGAGTGGACCGGCCTGGAGCGTGCGGAAGCGCATGGCGACTCCGGCGGCCCAGAGGACGGCTGCGACGTTGACGAGAAGCCCGAGCACGACCAAGGCTGCAAGCTCGGCTGGATCTCCGAGCACGTCCATCCCGGCGAGCAGGGCAACCACGGTCACGACCGACGCCGTCGCCGCCCAACGGACGAGTGCGACCAGCGCATAGCCGGCCACGATCCCCGTCCGCCGCGGGGCGGCGAGGAGAAGCCGGCGCGCGAAGCCGCTCTCGAAGTCGCGGGCGATGGCGAAGCCGGTGAAGACGCCGCCGAACGCCGCGGACTGGAGGAAGACGAAGACGAACTGAAACGCCGTGTAGCCGGCCGGGTAGTCGAAGCCCGGCACGTCCGAGACCCGCGAGAGGCCGCCGGCGAACGCTGTGAAGAAGAAGAGCGGGAAGAGGAGCGAGGGGAGGAGGATCGCCGGGTTCGTGAAGGCGTTGTGAACGCCGCGCCAGGCGACGGCCAGGGCCACGAAGACGAAGCTTCTCACGACCGCGCGAGCCTCCCTCGAAGCGCGACGCTGGCCGCAGCGACCGCGACCGCCCCGATCCCGACGGCCAGACCGAACCCGAGCGCGAGCGCCTGGGCGTCCCAGCCCGTGATGATGAGGCTCCTGATGCCCTCGATCAGGTACGAAACGGGGTTGATCGTCGCCACGGTACGGAACCACTCGATCTCGATCAGGTTCCGAGGCAGGTTCATCGAGGACATGAAGAGGAAGACGAAGAAGAGGGGGAAGAGGGCCTGGATTGCCTCGCCGGAGCCCGTCCGCAGCGCCAGGAACGCCCCGATCGCGCCGAACGCGAGGGCGATGAGGACGCCCAGGAAGACGATCAGAAAGACACCGACGACACCGCTTTCGGGACGCACGCCCGCGAGGAGGCCGACTGTCAGGTAGAGCGTCGCCTGGATGAGCGCGAGCACCACGACGCCGGCGAGCTGGCCGAGGAGGAGAGCCGCGCTGCGCATCGGGGTGAGCGAGAGCCGGTTGAGGAAGCCCGTCTGGATGTCGCGCGCGAGGTCGGTACCTGCGTTCGTCGTGGCGAAGAGGGCGCCCTGCATGAACGTGAAGGCGAGCGCGAAGTCGAGGTAGGAATCCGTGGGGAAGCCCGGGATGCGGGCGGCCGTGTCGAGGCCCCCCACGTTGACCGCGAGCAGGATGAGGGGGAAGACGAACGACGGGACGACGTTCAACGGCTGGCGTAGCGTCCGAAGCACCGAGCGACGGGCGAGGTGTCCGACCTGGAGGAGGAGGGGTCTCGTCACGCGGGCACGGGCTCGGGCTCGGCCTCGGTGTCGAGCTCGTCACCGGCGCCCTCGAGGGAGCGGCCCGTCTTGGCGAGAAAGACGTCGTCGAGCGTCGGCGCGTGCAGCTGGAGGTGCGCGAGGTGGAGCCCCTCCGCATCGAGGGCCCGGACGACGTCCGCGAGCGCCTCCTCGCCGCCGTCGAGGCGGACGGCGACGCCCTTCGGAGAGCCGGGAACGGGCCGGCCGAAGCGCTCGAGCGTCCGCGCGACCGCGTCCCGCTCGGACGGGTCGGCGGGAATCGCCTCCACGCTCGGGCGCCCGATCTCCGCCTTCAGCGCCGCCGGCGTGCCCTCGGCCACGAGACGCCCGTGGTCGATGATTCCGACCCGGTCGGCGAGGACGTCGGCCTCCTCGAGGTACTGCGTGGTGAGGAAGACGGTGACTCCCTCGTCCCGCGCGAGCCGGGCGACCTCCGTCCAGAGGGCGTTGCGGCTCTGCGGATCGAGCCCGGTGGTCGGCTCGTCGAGGAAGAGGATGCTCGGCTCGTGCACGAGCGCGAGCGCGAGGTCGAGGCGGCGCTTCATCCCTCCAGAGTAGGTCTGCACCTTGCGGTCGGCCGCCTGCGTGAGGCCCACGCGCTCGAGCAGCGCCTCGCCGCGGCGCTTCCGCTCCGCCTTTCCCATCCCGTGGAGCGCGGTCTGGAGCCGCAGGTGCTCGCGGCCGGTGAGAAGCGGGTCGAGCGCGGCCTCCTGGAGCGCGGCGCCGATCGCCGCACGCACCTGGGCACCCTCGCGGACGACGTCGAAGCCGGCGACGCGCGCGGTTCCCGCCGTCGGCGGCAGCAGCGTCGTCAGCATGTGCACTGTGGTCGACTTTCCGGCACCGTTCGGTCCGAGGAAGCCGTAGATCTCTCCCGGCGCGACCTGGAGGTCGATCCCGTCGACCGCGCGGATGCCGCCCTTGAACTCGCGGGCGAGCCCCTCCGCCTGGATCCCGTGCTCGTCCTGCATCAGCGCTAGGCTACCTAGAACATTGAACTTGTCAAGTATTTACCTTGTCAAGTATCATAAGCGCGTGGCTGTCGCAGCGAAACCGGCGTCGAACGTCGCCCGGGAGGCCTGGAAGCTCCTCTTCGGGCTCGCGAAGGCGAAGCACGCCGTCCTCGGCGTGCGCCTCGCGGAGCTCGACCTCACGCACGTCCAGGCCCACGCCCTGCGTCTTCTCGAGCCCGAGCGTCCGCTCGCCATGAGCGAGCTCGCCGACGCGCTCTACTGCCACGCGTCCAATGTGACGGGCATCGTCGACCGGCTCGAGTCGCGGGGCCTCGTCGAGCGCCGCCCCGGCGCCGGCGACCGCCGCGTAAAGACGCTCGCGCTGACCGATGCCGGCGCCGAGATCCGCGCGTCCGTGGTCGAGCTCTTGAGCGAGCCGCCCGCGGAGATCGCCGCGCTCTCAGCCGGCGACCAGCGCGCGCTCCGCGACGTCCTCCGGCGTGCCCTCGAGTGCTAGCGCGTCGAGCAGCGCCCTGACGGCGTCGCGGGCGTGCAGATCGTCGAGGCGGCCGTGCTCGTCGAAGCGGTCGTAGGCGAGGGGGACGAGCACCCGAGGCTCGGCGAGGACGTGAGCCCGTGGAAACGCGAGGGCCTGGCGGAGCTGCTCTTGCGCGTGGGCGGTGCCGCTCATACCCGTGCTGGCGCCCATGACGCCCACGAGCTTCCCGGCGAGGGGCGAGCCGAGCGCCGGGCGCGACGCCCAGTCGACGGCGTTCTTCAGGACGCCCGGGAGCCCGCGGTTGTACTCGGGCGTGGCGATGAGGAGAGCGTCGGCCTCTCCCACCGCCCGTTTGAAGGCGGCCACTGGCTCGGGATCGCCGTCGGCCTCGAGGTCCGCGTCGAACAAGGGAAGGACGCCGATGTCCCACTCCTCGATTTCCATCCACCCCGGCGCGAGCTCGCCCGCGGCGCGGAGCAGGGCGCGGTTGTAGGAGCCAGCCCGCAGGCTTCCGGCGATCCCGAGCAGCTTCAACTAGCCCTCCTTCACTAGGGTCGCGCTCAGGTCCAGCGTGACCTTCTGCGGGCCCCAGGCGAGCTCGCCGCCCGAGGAGAGGACGAGTTTCTCCCGCCCCTGGACGTCCGTGCCGGCGCCCAGCACGCGCGCCGAGAGCTCGACGGGGAAGTCGGCGCCCTTGATCACGAGCGTTCCGGGGATCGTGAGCCGCCCGCCCTCGAGCCCGACCCGATCGGCCTCGAAGCGGATCTCGGGATGGTTGGCCGCGTCGAAGAAGTCGGGCGAGCGCAGGTGGGCGTCGCGCTGCTCGTCGTCGGTCCTCACGCTCTCCGTGCGGATGACGGCGCTCGCCTTCCCCGTGCCGTCGCCGTTCGGGATCACGAGGGTCCCTTCGAAGTCGGTGAACCGGCCCCGGATCGCGGCGACGAGGGTCTCGACGTCGACGACCTCGAACTCGACGGCGGTGTGGTTCCGGTCGACGGTCCACGTACCGGCCGGGGCCGAGGCCCGGGTCTTTGCCTCTACAGTGCTCACATGAGCCTCCTTCTCGGATATACTTGAGTTCGCAAACATCTTACCTGAACGAAGTTGAGCACGCAAGTATTTCGAGAGACGACGCAACTCGAGGCGTGGGTGCGCTTCCTCCGCGCCCACGCTGCGCTGACGCGCGCTCTCTCGGCCGACCTCGTCGCCGAGCACGGGCTCACGATCAACGACTACGAGGTCCTGCTCCACCTCGCACGCGCTCCCGAGAAACTGCTGCGCCGCGTCGACCTCTCCGAGCGTGTCGTCCTCACGGCCTCCGGCATCACGAGGCTCCTCGAGGGGCTCGAGCAGGCCGGCTACGTCGAGCGGGCGGCCTGCCCCACCGACCGGCGCGTCGTCTACGCGAGGCTGACCGCCGCCGGAGAGCAGAAGCTCCGCCAGGCGTCCCGCACTCACCTCGCCGGCATCGACGAGCTCTTCACGGGGCGCTTCAGCGCGGATGAGCTCGCGACCCTCTCCTCGCTCCTCGCCCGCCTCCCCGCGGCCGGCGACGGTGACGGCCAGTGCGCTCCCGAATAGACCGGGTGATGCTCGCCCGGAGATGAACGAGACAAAGGATCACCCTGCCCGAGAGCGCCGCCGGCGTCTCCGAGTAGCGGTGATCCGGCGAGGCTGTTCCCAGTGGCCGGCTCTTGCGCATCGCGTGGAGGGGGTGAGCGGCGGGTCAACGAGCTCACCGACCAAGCGCACCGAGCGCAGGCAGGAAATGCGGAATTTCGGATCATTCTGCCGTGGCAGGCCTTGACGGCTGACAGGTCCTTCATGATCATCGTCCCGAAGCAACGGCGGGGGGTTTTTCGAGTGCTTCTGGTCGCGAGGCCGATCGTTGCTGGCATTTCTCGGTTTCGCCGCGAGCGAGAGCGACATCGTCGCGTGGAGACCGAGGCACTAACCCGGGCCGCTGCACCGGCGCGGGCTGACCGTTCAGCCCCAGCGGCACGCCTGCCCAGGTCGGAAGGCCGCTTCATCCGGGCGCGGAAGATCTCACGCTCGCCATACGGTTCCGGGACCACCGAGGGACGCGGGAGCGGCCGAGGGTTTCGGGGCACGCTGAGGTGGTGACCAGCAAATGCCTACTCGCCACCGCGATCTTGAGCCGGTCTCCCGTGTCGCGGGCGGGCGACCGTCGCGCGAGTGGTATCTGCGACTCGCCGCGCGCCTCGAGGAGATCGAGGCCCGGACAATGGACGAGGGTGAACTCGTTGTCTTCCCGATCCTCTCCGCGCTCCGCGAGCTGTGCGTCGCATGTGGCGACTGCTGCGCGGAGGCCGGACGTCATGACCGGGCCCGGGATGCCGCTCTCTCCCGCGAGCGCGACCTGCGGCGGGACATCCACGTCGTCCTCCAGGCGCTCACACACCCGGAACCTCCTGATCGGGATGCGTCCAAGACGCGGGCGCACTCCGCTGGCCGCAAGGCGCCCGGCATGCCGGCCAGGGAGCGCACACCGGGCCTCGCGGGATTGCGACGGTTCCAGGCACACTTCGGCCACGAGCTCGACGCGCTGGCTCTCGCGATCGAAGAGGACCCAGACCCCACGTCGCGCCACGGAGCCGCGCCGTCAGGCGCGGCTCCGGTAGTCCGGTCACAACCCCCCGCGCAGACCCGGCCGCAGCCCTCGTTCGCCGCTTACTGCCTCGGCCCGTTCCAGGTGTACCTGGATGACCAACTCGTCGAGGAGTGGCCAGGCCACAAGGCCCTGTCGCTCTTCAAATACCTCTTGCTCAATCGACGGCGCCGAGTGCTCAAGGACGTGCTGTATGAGCTTTTCTGGTCTGATGTCGACCCGGAGGCGAGCCGGCGTAACCTCCACCAGGCCATTTATTCGCTGCGCCACGGGCTGCGCCGACACCGGCCCGATATCCGCTATCTCCTCTTCGAAGACGACTGCTACTTCCTGAACCCGGAGCTCGAGATCTGGGTCGATGCCGAGGAGTTCGACGAGCACGCCATCGCCGGCCAACGGCTGGAGGTCTCGCGGCGACCGGACGAGGCGATGGCGGAATACGGGAGGGCCGAGGCCCTGTACCGCGGACATCTCCTCGAGGAGTGTCTGTACGAGGACTGGGTTGGCGTGGAGCGCGAGCGTCGGCGGAGCGCGTACACGCACATCGCCGGACGGCTCGCGGTCGGATACATCGAGCGCCATGAATACAGCGCCGCCATCGTTCTCTGCCAGAAGGCGCTCACTCTCGATCGCTGCGACGAGGATGCCCACCGCCGTCTGATGCAGTGTTATGAGGCTCAGGGGCAGCGGCATCTCGCCTTGCGCCAGTTCCGTGCGTGCGCTGAGGCGCTGCGAGCTGACTTCGACCTCGCGCCGAGTGAAGAGACAATCGCGCTCAACGACGTCCTGAAGCAGCTCGGAGACAGGAGATGACGCTACACCTGGCCGGTTCCTCCAAGTCGCCTGCGCCGCCTCGCCGCAACCGGGCGACAACCAAGGGCGGACGTGCGCTCAGCCGCTGGGCACCGGAATGCTGAGCGCACGCTGAATCGGCGTTGAGCAGGACTTGCAAGCGTCCCACCTCGAGGCGGTGGAGCCGCTCGACGGACACCACCGGAGCCCGGTCAAATCCTGACGGAGGTAACCGCAATGGCCGAGACTGCAGAGTCGCTCGAGCTCGGACGTCACCGGAGGAAATGCGAGATCGAGATCGTCCCACCGCCGGGTCTCACGGCGACGCTCGAGGCGAGCTGCCACGAGGGGGATCCCGTGCTGCCCCCGACGGACATCATCAGCGCCAACCAGGAACTCCTCGTCAAGGTGAGGTGGTGTATCCAGGGGGATCTTCGTCGCCACCTCTGCGGCACCTGGTGCGTGAACGTGGCGTGGGAGTCGTGCGGTCCGGGCCCCGAGGAGCAGGAGTTCCAGCGTGTGCCCTTCGATCCCTGCCTGCCAGACGACAGGTGCTACGAGGCCATCTTCAGATTCCCACCTGGCCGGCTCCCACCCGGCGACTGCGGGACGATCTACTGTCTCTGTGTGACGCTGAGCTCCGAGGTGAACTGCAACGGAACGCGGTACGCAGGTCTGATCTTCGGATTCTGCAAAGACGTCTGCTGCGTCATGGTGCGCCCTGGGTAGGGAGCAACGCGACGGCCCGGGGGTGGCCGCTGGCCTCGCCGGGGCCCGCCCGGTCCGCCGATCTCCCACCAGCACGATCGACAGATGCCACCCGCACCGGCATCGGTGGCACGCGACGACGACGTCGGACGCATCGAAGGCATCGAGCCATGGATCGCCGATCTGCTCCGCAAGTGTGGCGTGGACCAGATCACGGCCCTTGCGGGTCTCTCGCCAGACACGCTTGCGACCGCGCTGAGGGAGCGCGCCTTCGTCGAGCTCACCACCGAGCGGATCGAGCGCGAGGACTGGCTCGGCCAGGCCCGCCGGCTCACCGGCGCCGCTGATCTGTCAACGGAACCCGGCACCGGTGGACCGGGCGCTGGCCCTGCGGCAGAGGGCACGGGAGAGATCGGCGGACAACAGGCCGGGGGGTTCTCGTTGTTCTTCGACGCAGTCCGCGACGAAGAGGGCGAAGAGGTGTGGCAGACGCGGGTCTATCACGAGGAGTCGGGACAGGAGGTCGTGCTTCCAGGAATCGAGCCCGGGCCGTGGGCTACATGGATCCTGTCACACGCACTGCCGGAAGTCGGGCGCCGTGGCGCACCCCCCGGAGAAACGCCCCTTGGACCATCGTTGGTCCACCATCTCATAGTGAGGATCATCGGTGCCCGACTCGCTCAGGGTGAAGGAGCGGAAGGGCACTCGGAAGGTCTTTCCGTGGAGGTGCGCTTGCAGGTGTCCGGACTGCCCGAGATCGAGCAGGCGTTGGGAAGGGCCGCGTTGGTAGCGGTCCTCGGCGGGGATCGCTGACGCCGGCTTTCGGAGAAGGAGCCTGATGCCGACCGACGATCGAATTGAAGAGCACTCGGGCAGAGAGAGGCCGGAGGACAGGGACCGCCTCGGCGAAGCGGCCCGATCCCACCCGGCTGCGTTTCTTCCTGACGACGAGGGCTTGCGCGCTGACGTCCGGCCTGTCCGCAACCCTCAGCCGCGGGCGAGCCTCGGGTTCGTGGGTGTGTTCGCAGACGTAAAGGCGGAAAAGACCTCCATCCCCGGCACGCTCGTCCTACGCGTAGAGCCGAAGCGGCTCGGGGCGGTCGCTCCCGAGAGCCTCCGGCTCTTCCGCTGGGAGGCGCAGGCCAAGCTGTTCACTCTGGTCGAGCCCTCCGGTCCCGGAGATGGATCCTATGTCTGGGGGCGCATCACGACCCCCGGGCGCTACGCCGTGATAGGCCTGAACGCGGATCCGCCGGTCCTCGCCACTATCCGGACGCTTGCGGCTGTGCGCGATCTCCCCGACATCGATCAGGAGCCTGGCGGGGCTCTTCACCGCCGGATCTGTGAGCTCGTCGTGTGCGCGCCGGAGCTCGGTGATGAGGGCAAGAAGCGCTGCGCCGACTGTCGGAAGTTGTCACGACCGTTCGAGCTCCCCGAGTTCGAGCTGCTTCCACCCGTGATCCAAGTCGCTCCGGAGCGAGCCTCGCGCCTCGGGCCGTCTCGAGAAGCCGGCGGCAGGGAGAGAGCCGAGCCGACGCGCCTTCCGGAGGAGCAAGCCCGTCCGGCGAGTAGCGGGGTGCTCGCATTGGCGCTGGACTCGAGTGAGCTGGATCGACTGTACGTAGGTCCCTCGCGTGGCGGACTCTGGTGTCTCGACGGCGTCACGAACGACCCGACTTCCGGTTGGACGGCGCTTACCGAGCAGAACAGCTCGCTCATCGTGCGCGCGGTCGCCGTCGCCCCGGCGAACAGCCAAACCCTGTACGTGGCCGACGGGCTTGGGCAGATTATCCGGTCGGAGAACCGGGGCGCGGCCTGGAGTCCGCCGAGCGAAGGCCGGTTTCGCCATGTCTGGGGGATTCTCGTCCACCCGACAGAGCCAGATCACCTGTATGTCGCTGCGGGCTCTTCTGGTGGGCACGATGGAGAGGGCGAGATAGGCCTCTGGGAGTCGATCGACGGCGGAGCAAGGTGGGCACTGCTACTCACGGGCGACGTGACTGACGCCGCCATGGACCCGGCCGATGCTTCGATTCTGCATGCGGCCATCCGAGACGAAGGTCTCTACAGGTCCACTGATTCGGGGCAGGGCTGGCAGCTCGCCTTGCCCTTCGTCTCGGAGGCGGTGCATGGCGGGTCGATGATCAAGGTCGCGCTAGGGCGACTGACCGCCGAGATCAAGCGGACTGTGGCGGTCAGGTTCGGGCAGGAGATCTTCGTGAACCGCAACGGCGGTCGAGGTCCACGGCAGCCTGGCGGCGGCCCCTGGGTGTCGAAAGGCTGGCGAGGCGGCGACGGACTCGGGGATCGTTGCCATGCGCTCGCCGTCGACCCGTTCGACGACGAGGTACTCCTCGCGGGCAGCCAAGAACTCGTTCGCACCCAGACCGCGTCGTTACCAGGCGGAGGCGAGTGGACGACGGTGGCGAGCCCCTCCGCGCCGCATGAGAACTGGCAGTGCGTGGAGTTCGACCCGAACCACGAGGGTGTCGTCTATCTCGCCAACGCGAGCGGGATCCTCCGGTCGACGGATGGTGGCCGAACGTGGACGGACCTCGGCGGGGCCTGGTGACAGGCTCGGGGCTGACGGCGAGTCTCGCGCGCGTCTCGACGTTTGCGACCTCGGGGAGGTTCTCACCGCGGGGCTGGCGCTCGATCGGTCAAGCCCGGCAACCAGAACTCTCCGTTTTCGGGGGTCTCTCGCATGGGCCGGGCTGGATTCGAACCAGCGACCTTGGGATTAAAAGTCCCCTGCTCTACCGGCTGAGCTACCGGCCCCGAGCCGAGTGTAGCGCCGGGGGGCAGCTATCCTTGCCGCGCCGCCCCCATCGACTAGCGGCCCAGGTCACGGCCCTTTCAAGGCCGTAGCGCGGGTTCGAATCCCGCTGGGGGCACCTGGGCGGTTAGCTCAGCTGGGAGAGCGCCTGCCTTACACGCAGGAGGTGGCTGGTTCGAGCCCAGCACCGCCCACTGGCCGGAAGCCCTTTGCGTATGCGGCTTCCAGGGATTCCGCTTCCGCGCGAGGAGGCGGCGCGAGAAGCTCCTGGGCGGAACCTCCCGCTGCCCCAGTCGCGAAGCGCGCCGCCCTGGGCAGGTAAGCACGCAGAAACGACGGGAGGGCGCGAGCCCTCCCGTCGTACTCGATCGACCCAGAGGTCGGTTTCTGGCTACGGGATGCCTGACACGTCCTCGCATTCGTCTGCAGTGTCAGTGCCGCGGCCGCCGGCGCAGAGATCGTCGTCTGCGCCGCCGTTCATGGCGTCGTCGCCGTGGCCGCCCTTGAGGACGTCGTCGCCCGCTTCGCCGTTCATGGCGTCGTCGCCGTGGCCGCCCTTGAGGACGTCATCGCCCGCTCCGCCGTTCAACTCGTCGTTTCCGTGGCCCCCACGGATGCTGTCGTTTCCGGCGCCGCCGAAGTGCTCGTCGGCACCCTTTCCGCCTTTCAACTGGTCATTGCCGTCGCCACCGATGAGGCAGTCGTCACCCTGTCCCCCTTTGATGACGTCGTTCCCGCCCAAACCGTCGATGACGTCGTCGTTCTTGGTGCCCGAGATGATGTCGTCACCGCTCGTACCGACGATGGTCGCCGGTTGACCGGCGCACGAAGGCTCTCCGCACGTCGCGATGATCTCGGTAATGGCACCGCCGGTTCCGGTTCCGTCGGCGGCGGTCGTCAGGAACAGACCGCCCGTGGTCGTAGCGTAGTCGGTCATGACCGCCGTGATCTCACCGGTGGGGTCGCCGAAGGTCGGCACGAAAACCGCCGAGATCTTGATGTCGGCGGCCGCGGCGTCGAGCGCCCGGTTATGAGCGTTCGTGTCGTCCACACCCGGGGTAAACGTGTCGTCGAATCCACCCGGTCGGG
>Ga0209859_1000044_pt1 | contig 23334 bp, 19 predicted proteins | sample GWRWS3_50_60_FD_187241 | JGI IMG/M metagenome (GOLD analysis project Ga0209859, IMG submission 187241) | Riverbed sediment microbial communities from areas with vegetation nearby in Columbia River, Washington, USA - GW-RW S3_50_60 (SPAdes)... | ecosystem: Environmental > Aquatic > Freshwater >... | reverse complement strand
CAGGCCAGCGCCTCGGACAACGGCAGCGTCGGCTCCGTGCAGTTCTTCGTCGACGGGACGAGCATCGGCACCGACGCGAACGGCGTGGACGGCTGGTCCATCTCGTGGAACACGGTCACGGCCGGCAACGGGAACCACGACCTCACCGCGGTCGCGAGGGACCTCGGGGGCAATCCCACCACCTCGGCTCCGGCCCCGGTGACGGTCGACAACCCTCTCGTGCTCGACATCCCCGTCGCAACGAGCTCGGACGACGCCGAGCAGAAGACGACCAACAACAGCGTGCGGATCAACAGCTCCGATCTCGAACTGGTCACCGACAAGGCGATCGTGCAGGTCGTCGGGATGCGGTTCACGGACATCAGCATCCCCAACGGCGCCATGATCACAAACGCATATGTCCAGTTCCAGGCGGCAAAGACGGACTCGGTCGCGACGAGCCTGACGCTGCGAGGCCAGGCGTCGGACAACGCCCCCACCTTCACCACGGCGACGTCGAACATCTCGTCCAGACCACTGACCGCCGCATCCGTTCCGTGGACGCCGGCCGCCTGGACGCAGGGCGCACAGGGTCCCGCTCAGCGGACACCGGATCTGAGTGCCGTCCTCCAGGAGCTCGTGGATCGAGCGGCCTGGTCTCCCGGCAACGCCGTGGTGCTGATCGTCTCCGGAACGGGTGTGCGGCGAGCGAATTCGTTCGATGCGGGCGCCGCGCTGGCTCCCGTCCTGCACCTCGAGTACGAGGTCGGGTCGCCATGATTGGGCCGCGAGGTCGGGTCGCCATGATCGGGCCGGCATGATCGGGCCGCGCTGAGTTCGCGATGGGACCCATGGGCGTGGCCGCGAAGGGCAAGGGAACCCTCAACCTAGCCCGTCGCGCCCGAGACATCGGTACGAGGTACGGGCTCGGTCCTACTCGCATGGAGCGCCGCCTCGGCACCGTCCACGAGATCCTCGAGCGGTACGCAAGCGGAGCCACGCTGCCGGTTACCGCAGCTGCAGCGTTGCGTAACCCTCGCGTTGTTGCGCGCTATGCGGACCTGGGGATCGAGTTCGCGGTTCACGGCTACTACCACGTCGATCACGCGGCGCTTTCGGAGACGGACCAGCTCCGGCAGCTTGGCAGAGCCCGGGAACTCCTGGAGGCAAACGGAGTCCCGACCGTCGGCTTCCGGGCGCCCTACCTGCGTTGGAACCACGGAACGCTGCGGGCCGTCCGGGAGAACGGGTTCCTGTACGACAGCAGCCAGGCGGTGCACTGGCCCGTCGACTCGAAGCTCAAGACCGACGCGTACCGTCGGGCCCTTGGCTTCTGCGGCGCCATCCCCGCCGACGAGCACCCCGTGCTGCCGTGGCTGGAGGACGGCATCGTCCGCATCCCCTATTGCCTGCCCGACGACGAGTCGGTGGTAGACCGCCTCCGGCTGGCCTCAGCCGAAGCGATCGCCGAACTCTGGCTGAAAGTCTTTCGTGCGACGCACGAACGTGGAGAACTGTTCACGCTGGCCGTTCATCCGGAACGAATCGAGTCGTGTGCACCCGGGATCATCGCCGTCTTGGAAGCAGCAAGCTCAGCGCGGCACGGAGTGTGGATCGCGAGGTTGGAGCAGGTCGCACGCTGGTGGGCCGGAAGAACCGCGTCGACCGTCTCTGTTCGCGATGCCGGCGCCGGCTACATCAACGTCAACGTGCAAGGACCGGTGGGTGTAACCGTACTCGTCCGAGGCCTAGAGCACCCGGACGGCGAGCCGTGGGCCGACAGCTACGTGCGTGCGCGTGAGACAGACTTCACGGTGCGGTCGGACCGGCGGCCGTTCATCGGCGTGCACCCGTCATCTCCGGCGTCCCTGGCGGCGTTCCTCACAGAGCAGGGCTACATCGTAGAGGTCAGTGAGGCGGCTCTGGCGTACTACGTATACTTGAAGCGCGAACGGTTCTCGAAGAGCGACGAGCTGCCGCTCCTGGCGGAGCTCGATTCGGGAGCGTCCCCGCTTGTGCGGCTCGCTCGCTGGCCGAACGGCGCCCGGAGCGTGCTCTGCATCACCGGTGACGTCGATGCCCTCACGATCTGGGACTATGCCTTCCGTTTCCTGCGGCGCTGAAGCGCGTGACATGAGAGATCGCGCAGTCTCCCGAACCAGCTCCGGACAGGAAGAGCTCTTCGTGACCACCCGGCTCCACGAGAAGGCTTGGCGCGACCTCGTCCAGAACCATCCGGACGCAAACATCTTCCATACCCCCGAGATGCATGAGGTCTTTTCCCACGCGGAGCATCATCGCCCCTCGCTGTGGGCGGGCACGAACACGACGGGATCGGCCGTGGCGCTCCTCCCGACCGTCGAGGTCGCTCTCACGGGTGGTGTTCTCGCACCGTGGACATCTCGCGCTGTTGCCTACGGTGGAGTCCTGTACGTCCACGATCCCGACGGCAACCGAGCAGTCGCCGCCCTGCTGTCAGCGTACCGACGAGGGATCCGAGGGCGAGTCCTCTTCACGGAACTCCGTCACGCTTGCGACGCAAGGAATCTCCGACCGATGCTTGAGGGAACGGGATTCTCACACGAGGGGCACCTCAACTACCTCATCCGCCTCGACAAGCCCGAGGTCGAGTTGTGGACGGCCCTGAGCAAGTCCGCGCAACAGCGCATCCGGAGTGCCGTGAAGAAGGGCGTGGTCGTGAAGGAGGTCACGGATGCCGCGCGTTGCGACGACGCCTACGAGCTCCTCGGGCAGGTCTATCGACGCGCCCAGATACCCCTGGCTGACCGCTCGCTCTTCCAGGCGGCGCTGTCCCTCCTGCGTCCGCTCGACATGCTGCGGATCTTCACAGCCCATCTCGGTGAGCAGACCATCGGGGTCCGATTCCTGCTTCTTCACCAGGGCCGGATGCTCGACTGGTACGCGGGCGTGGACCGGGCCTTCGCGACGTACTCTCCGAACGAGCTCCTAGTGTGGCATGCGCTGCAGTGGGGACAGGCTCACTGCTTCGAGGTGTTCGACTTTGGCGGCGCGGGACGGCCCGACGAACCCTACGGGCCACGTGAGTTCAAGGCGAAGTTCGGGGGCGAGCTGGTCAACTTCGGTCGAGATGTGCTCGTCCACGCACCCGCGCGCCTCCGGCTGAGTCGCTCCATCTATGCGGCGGCACGCGGTCACATGTGGGGCCGAGCGTCACGGAGCGAAGGGAGCCGCGCATGACGCCCACCCGGGGAGCCGACCAAGGAACCGAGACGGGCCTCCGGTCCAGGGAGCCGTTCAGATCTGCGGCTGAATCGGCCGGTCCGATCTTCGTCGTGGGGGCGCCACGTTCGGGAACGACGCTGCTCCGAGTCATATTGAGCAGCCACTCCCGGCTTTACATCCCTCCGGAGTCCGACTTCATCCCGCGGCTGTTCCTCCGACGAGCTCGAGCGCCGATGACGGCCGCGCTGGCGGAACGGAACCTGCGCATAGTCCTTGGCAACCGGCGCTTCCTCCGCGAATGGCACGCACCGCCGCCGGATCCCGCTGCGTTCGTCGCGTCCCTTCCGGAGCTCACCCCGGCAGCGTTTCTCGATGCCCTTTACGGCGCATACGCTGCCGAGCACGGCGCCCTTCGGTGGGGAGACAAGTCGCCCATCTACACGAATTACGTGGGCCTCCTCGCGGAGATCTTCCCCAACGCGAAGTTCGTGCACCTGATCAGGGATGGACGGGACGCCGCGTTGTCGGCCCTCAGGGCCTATCGAGACCGCTTCTACGTGGACATCTACTGGGCGGCGCGGAGCTGGAAGCGCCGGGTTCTGGCGGCACGGAGGGCCGGTGCCGGATTAGCGCCCGGGCGCTACTTCGAGATGCGATACGAGGAGCTCACGACGGAACCGGAAGGCACACTTCGGCGGGTGTGCCGCTTCCTCGGCGAGCCCTACGAAGCGACCATGTGCGAGCAGCATGAACTCGGGCAAGAACTACTCCGGCCGCATGGACGCCACGCCGCTGTCCGGCAGCCGCTCCGGCCGAACTCCGGCAAGTGGCGCCGGGAGATGCCGCTTGCCGACCAAACCCTCTTCCAGTCCGTCGCGGGCGACCTCCTGCTCGAACTTGGCTATGAACAGGCCGTCGTCGGCAGGATGACGGTGTACGAGCGGACTCGCTACGCTCGGCTTGCGACCAAGTACCACGTGCTCGAGGGGGGACGACGGGTCCTCCAGGCGTTCGGAGTTTTCCATCCCCACTGAGGGGGCTTCACGTCACCGACGACCGCGAGAGGATCCACGATCGTGTCCAAGCGAGCCGCTCTGCGCCATTGCATGGTCGTCCACGCCTACTACCCCCTCACTGAAACGCGAGTGCAGCGCCAAGCCGAGGCGCTGGTGGACGCCGGGTACGCGGTCGATGTCATCTGTTTGCGGGACTCCGGCGAACGCCCCCGCGACAGGTACCGCGGTGTCGAGATCCACCGCCTGCCGGTCAGGATCGAGAAGGCCAGCCTTTCCGGTCAGCTTCTCGCCTACCTACGATTCCTCGTGCTGGCCAGCATCCGACTGACGAAGCTTCACCTGCTTCGTCGGTTCGGCACGGTGCAGGTACACAACCTTCCCGACTTCCTCGTCTTCTGCGCTCTCATCCCAAAGCTCCAAAACGTCCCCGTCATCCTGGACCTCCACGACCTGATGCCGGAGTTCTTTGCCGGACGCTTCGGCGTCAACGACCACCGATTCCTGCAGCCCCTGGTTCGATGGCAGGAGCGCCTGGCTTGCGGCTTCGCGGATCACGTGATCACGGTCAGCGAGCGCTGGCGGCAGACGCTCATCGAGCGCGGACTACCGAAGGACAAGTGCACCGTGGTGATGAACGTCGCCGACGAACGAATATTCGTGCCTCGTCGGAAGCCTCCGTCGCCGCGCTCAGAGTTTCGCCTGATCTACCACGGGACGGTCACACATCGCTACGGGCTCGATGTCGCGCTTCGGGCCATCGCGCTCGTGAGGGAAGAGATTCCGGAGATGCGGTTCACGGTCCTGGGCAAGGGTGACGGGATGCTCGAGTTGGTTGACTTGCGCCGACAGTTGGGCTTGGAGGACCTCATCGATCTCGCTGATGAGTTCGTCCTGGCGGAGGACCTCCCGTCGGTCATCGCGGGCGCCGACCTTGGTGTCGTGCCGTATCGCGATGACGTCTTCACCGACGGGCTCTTGCCGACGAAGCTCATGGAGTACGCCGCCATGGGCATCCCATCCATCGCTGCGCGTACCACCGCCATCGACGCGTACTTCCGAGACACCATGGTCGAGTTCTTCACGCCCGGCGACGCCGAGGATCTGGCCAGGTGTATCCGGAGACTCCACGCGGATCCAGACCGTCTGGCCGGTCTCGCGCGAGGAAGTCGGAACTTTACCCGCCGCTACAACTGGGCAGCTACCAGCGCGCAGTACGTCGCGACCGTTCGAAGGTTGCCGACGCGGGATCTTGCGGGCATCCAGGAGACCTGAGGCCGGCCCGTCAGGACTTCAGGGAGGGCGACGGAGCGAACAGGGTGGGGTTCGCGTCCACCCACTGCCACAGTCGGTCCACACCTTCTTCAACGGACACGTTCGGCCGCCACCCGAGGACGCGCTCTGCCTTGCGGATGTCGCTGACATACACGGGCTGATCCCCTGGACGCCAGTCTGCGTACGTTACCGTAAGCTCAGAGCCCGCACGGCGTTCGAGCATCGGCCCGAACTCTCTCCACACGGACACGGTATTGGTGGGCCCACCTCCGATGTTGAAGATCTCCCCCGTCGATACATCGATCCGATCCGCCGCCGCGTCGTACGCGGCGATGAGGTCTTCGATCCACAAGACGTCGCGCACCTGCTTGCCGTTGCCGTAGATCGTGATAGGCCAGCCAAGCCGCACCGCGATGCAGAAGTACGCCATCCACCCCTGATCCTCTGCACCCATCTGACGGATCCCATAGATGCATGACTGGCGCATGACGACCGTTCGAAGACCGTAGATCCGCGCGTAGTCTCGGACATACTGGTCTCCGCTTCCTTTCGAGCATCCGTACGGCGAGTGAAAATCGAGAGGCTGGCCCTCGGGGACCCCCTCTGAGAGCTCCCGATACCGGTAGCGCGTCTCCTCCTCGACTACCGCGACGGATTCCATGCCGCCATACACCTTGTTGGTCGAGGCGTACAGCACCACGGCCTCGGGCGCCGCCAGGCGAACCGCCTCGAGGACATTGAAGGTGCCGAGCGCGTTGATCTCGAAGTCCTCACGCGGATCTCGCACCGACGTCGTGACTGCGACCTGCGCGGCCATGTGATACACGCGATCGGCGCCGCGCGGGATGGCGTCGCGAAGGGTTCCGAAGTCGCGGATGTCGCCATGCACGAGCGACACCCGATCCCTGTGACGTTCCCGGAGCCAGTCGACGTTCCACGCCGTTCCGTCCCGTGACAGGTTGTCGAAGACGACAACGTCGTCCCCCAGTCGCAGATGGTAATCCGCGACATTCACGCCGACGAACCCCGCTCCTCCAGTGATGAAGACCTTCATCGTCGTTCCTTTCTGCCGTCGTCGTCGTCCATGCCAGTCCATGGTAGTTGCGCGACAACGCCCACCCTAGACCGACCCGCCTGCGAGACCATCGCCGTCAGCTGATCGAGCCGGTCGGCCCACACACGCTGCCGCTCTTCGCGGAACCGAGGGATCTCGCCGGCGAGGTCGGCACGCCGGTCGAGGGCCTCCCGCACTCCGTCGCGGATGCTCTCGGCGGAGTGGGAGACGTACACCGCCGCACGGCCGAACAGCTCGCGAAGATACGGCCAGTCGGATGTGATCAGGGGCGTGCCCACCGAGATCGCCTCACACCCGGCGAGCTGCAGGGTGTCGTCGCGGGTGGTCAGGACCATGGCGGCGTCGACGCCCCTGAGCAGGCCGAGGTACTCCCGGTTCAGGTCGAGGAACCCGGTGTATGTGACGTTGGGCGGCGCGTCGGCGATCATGGTCGGCGCACGCCCGGTGTCGCCCGTGATCAGGAGATGGACGTCGGGCATCATCGTCGCCGCCTCGAGCACGGCGGCCAGGGGTTCGTCCTGCGCGAAGGTACCGATGAAGGCCACGTTGGGGCCCGGCGGCAACGGGAACGGTTCGCCCGGGGGCAGGTCGAGGAACGGGTCGTGCATCACCAGGGTCTCGGCCCCCCAGGAGCGCACGAGATCCGACCAGCGCTCCGCGGTCACGATGTTGGTCACGGCACGTCGAGCGACGAACTTCTGCATCGGCAACGCCCAGTCCCAGGCCGGGCCGAACGACGCCGTGTGATGCTCGATGACGTACCGAGCGCCCGACCACAGACAGTACAGATGGACGACGAGCGCGCAGACGAACGGGGGGCTCTGCACGTGGACCGCACTCGGACGCTCCCGGTTGAGCACCTGGAGGGTTCGGACCGCCTGCATCACGTATTTGAACGGCGCGTGGATCGGTGAACGGAACCGCAGGTAGTGGATGCAGTGGAGCGTGCCACCGAGCTCGCGCGCGAACATCTCGCTGCGACGACTGTAGGGTGCCCACGCGACCGCGGTCCAGCCGTTCGAGGATCGTCCGGTCCGAGTGTTCATGCCCTCGCCGCTGTGTCCTGCCTGGCGAACCACTCCGGCCAAAGCGTCGAGGCGAAGGTGCGCACGTTCGGCTCGAGCTGGAACGTCTCCAGGACCCTCCGGCGGCCCTCCTCGCCCAATCGCGTGCGCAGATCCGGCCGATCGAGGAGTCGAGCGATCGCGTCCGCCAGCGAGGCCGCGTCGTCCGGCGGGACGAGCAGGCCGTTGACGCCGTCGGAGACGAGCTCCCGGATGGCGGGAAGACCGGTCGAGACGACGGGCACCTGCAGGGCCATGGCCTCGGCGAGCACGTTCGGGATCCCGTCGACGTCTCCGTCGCCCGTCTGGACGCACGGCAGCACGAACACGGTGGCCCGCCGATACTCGCGCACCACGTCTTCATGCCGCAGAGCGCCGCACAGGTCGACGGTATCCGCGAGGGCCAACCCGCCGATCAACGTCTCGAGCTGCGCGTATTGGGGCCCGCGGCCCACGATCTTGCAGCGGAACCGGTATCCGCGATCGCGGAGCATCGCACACGCCCGGACGAGCTGGGCGAGGCCCTTCCTCGGCTTGAGCTGCCCCACCGACAGGATCACCGGCGGCCCGGAGGAACGATCCTTCCCGATCGGGAAGGCGGACAGATCCAGTCCGTGGCGAACGTGCGTGATCGCGTCGCCACCATTTCTCCCCACGATCGACGCCACGTGGGACTTGTTGTGCGCGGTGCACGTGACGACATGTCTCGCCTGCACGACCTTCTCCTTCAGCAGCACCGGATCGACGAAGATGTCTCGGGCCGCGTGGATGGACAGGCTGTACGGCGTCCCGAGGAGCCTGCTCGCCACCAACGCGATCGTTGCGGCCCGGTCCGCGAAGTGGGCGTGCAGCTCCCGGAACGACAGATCTCGAACGAGGTACGCCGCGTACACCCCCTCCCCGAAATGCAGGATCGTCTTGACTCGCGCCCACAGGCTCGGGTGGGGGCGGGTGATCAAAAAGGCGAAGGTGCGCGCGAGGCGACGAGGGCGCCGCAGGAGGAAGTAGAGGTGGCCGAGGATCAGATCGACCCATCGAACCGGCAGCAGGTACCGAACGTCTCGCTGCAGCTCCTGCTGATCGCCCGACAGGGGGACGTCCGCGGGTGGACGACGAACGGCCACGACCTGCACGCTCACCCCCCAACCCCGCAGGGTTCGTATCTCCCGATCGATGAAGGTCGTGGTCAGCAGCGGGTAGGTCCCGAGCACGTAGATCAAGCCCTTGTTCGCCCGCGGCTCGCCCGTCCACGAATGCATCGTCCGACCTCGTCCTACGCCGCCTCGAAGGCCCCGAGATCCGGACTCGCGTCACGCGGCCCGCCGAGGATGTCGTCGGCCGGCGCCAGCGATCGCACGCTCCGACCGATCGCGGGACTGTCGGCCGGGATCGACGCGAGCTCCCGAACCAGTCGCTCGAACTCGCTTCGGATGGACTGCCCCCCGCTCAGGAAGCTGGAACCGGTCCAGTAGGGAACGACGACCGCGTCCTGGTCGGCGCTCATGCCCGGGTCGCCCACCACTGGGTGGTGGTCGTCCGTGCCTGGACTCGCCACGTCCCCACCCGGGATCGCCGCCCCAGCGTTCCAATACAGGTTGTTGTCGAGCTTCAGGCCGACCGTGGCGCCCGGATCGCCGGCGGAGAACTGGCCATCGTCGCCCGATGCGTCCTCGCCCATCGTCCCCGTTGGATCCGACCAGATGTTGTTCGACAACACGATGTCCCGGTTGACGGGATTCGATCCCTTGATGTACGCGCGGAAGGCATACGCTCGGGTCGGCAGATCACCGACGACGGTGTTGTTGACGAACGCGACGTCCTTGGCTCCGGCGACGCTGAGCGGGCTGTCCATATCGTTGCGTGCGTTCCCGACCATCAGGTTGTTCTCGATCCGCACATGCAGGGCCTCGTAGTAGGCCTTCCCGTCGTTGCCGACGTTCACGAATCCCTCCGAGGAGGCGCCCTCCCAGTTCAGGAACACGTTCCGCCGTATCGCCACGTGCCTGCTGCCGAGCGACCCGTCGCTGTTGCCGCCGCTGTCCTTGACCGTGATGAAGTGATGCTGGGTCGGCGCCGAATCGGGCCGGCCGCTCCGGCCGAAGTCGTTGAAGAAGAGGTTGTCCTGGATCAGGACGTGACCGACGCTGTTGACGTCGATGTGTTCTTCCCCGTCGCCCTGATTGTAGAAGACGTTGCTCCGCACGATCGCGTGACGCGTCCCATCGTGGAGCTTGAGGAGGTCGTTCTCGTACGCGTCCTGGAAGATGTTGTCCTGGAACGTGATCCGTTGCGCGAAGCGACCGTCACCCTCCGACACGTACACGAGGACGCCCGACGCGCTCGGCCCGTTCTGGCGGAACCGGAAGCCGCTGAACACGACGTTCATCGCTCCGTTGACGGCCAAGACGGTCCTTCCGCCCAACAGCTCCGGTCGGTAGGGGTCGACGGCCCTGAAGACGGTGCGACGGTCGAACCGCCTCTCGACCTCCTGGCCGCCCCTGTACGTGCCGTCCTCGAACCACACGGTGCATCCTCGGTCGGGCACGGCGGTAGCCGCATGCTCCAGCGTGGCCCACGGCTCCGATCCCGTTCCCGGGTTCTCGTCGCTTCCACCCGGAGGCGGAGCCACCCAGCGTTGACACCCGGCTCCGCCGCCCGGTGCCACGATCCCGACCCCGATCGGTGGTCGCGTGCGATCACCTCCACCCGACGGTGGATGCGTTCCGGGCCCGCACGTCGACAACGCCACCACGAATAGTGTCGACACCGCGCCCGCGATGCCCTTGACGATCGGGCCTTCGGCGATCGGGCTCACGGGACCCGGATCACCTCGTCGGCGTCCCGCGTGTACCGGTCAACCAGCGACGCGATCAGGCCGAGCGTGAGCCAGAACATGCCGAGACCGAACGGGACCAGCATCCGCGAGAAGTTGTTGACGACGATATGGGCGAGGACGACCAACCACAGGATCCACAGGAGCCTGCGGCTGATCAGGCCTGTTGCGGGAAGCCGCGCGCGCGCCGATACCGACCGATAGAGCCAGTAGAGGGCCGGCCCCAGGAACAGGAGGAACCCGATCAGCCCCTGCTCCGCCAGGATCGTGAGGTACGAGTTGTGGGAGGCGTGATCCTTCTCTGGATAGACCAGATCGCCGACCTGTCGCTGGAACTCACGATCGAACCGATCGAAGCTCTCGTAGCCCCAGCCCAGCAACGGCTTGACTTCGAACATGCGGACGGCGGCGAACACGACCGGGAGACGGCTGAGCGCGGACTCCTCCGATTGCTCGGACAGGAACCGTTCCTGTGCGTATCGGACCTGCCCCGCCAGCGCTCCTGTTGCGAGCGCCAGGATCACGACGGGAGCCATGACCACCACGAGCACCTTGGCGAAGTCGCGGTAGATGAAGAGGGTCCCGAGGAGGGCGAGCGATCCGGCAAGCCAGTTCCCTCTGGAGAACGTCATGAAGACCATGAACATCGTCAGGGCCAACACGAGAACCGCCCAGATACGGCCGACGGCGTGTTTGCGAGCGTTCAGGGCGCCATTGAACAGGATCAGCCCACAGAACAGCACCGTCGTTCCGAACACATCCGGCGTTCGAAGGGAGCCGATCGTCCGCTCCCCGAACTTGCCCAACCAATCGGACGGCAGCGCTCCCGGCACCGTCCAGGAGAGAATGCCGATCAGGGATTGGGTCAGCAGGACGAAGACCACGGCCGGCACCAGCCACCGCAGGTCTTTCTCGTCGGGCTCGAGCAGCCGCACGATCAGGTACAGGCACATCGGGACGACGACGCGATCGAACAGGAGGATCACGGCGGCCGCCGGTTCCTCAGACGTGTAGAAGATCGACAGCAGGGTAGCCACGACGTACCCGGCCATGAAGATCTCCGGCCAACCCAGTTTGGGAAGGGTCCTGCTCCGGTTTCCGATCACCGCGCCAACGACGACCACGACCAGGGTCAGGACCGGCAACCCGCGGTGTGCGAGCCAGAAGACCTTCCGGAGGTGACCGTTGCTCGTCTCGACGACCAACGGGGTGAGCACCAACCACACCGTGACGACGGCAAGTGGGTAGCGATGGAGGACGACGAAGCCGGGCACGATGAGCAGCAGAGCCAGGGCGACGTACCAGAGACCGCTCGCCACCAGATACGCGGTGGCGGCACTCGCGAGCAGGGCGAACAGGATCCAGACGACCTCGAGCGGCGAAGGACGGTGCAAGGAGCCGATACCGACTCCACCCACTCCGCCGTCGTGCCGAGCACCGTCGATCATGCGGTTTCACCCCGCTCCACCAGCCGATAGGCGGGAACCGGGCGTCCCCGTCGGTTCCTCACGCGCTCACGGGTTCGCCACACGACGAGGCGACCGAGCTCGATGGGAAGATCGCCGATCGCGAAGCGAACGCGCTGAGCTCGAGGGAGCGAGAGATCCTCGAGCGGATACTCGAAGGTCGCCATCTCCTCCCGGGCCATCATCTGCGTGAACGCGATCTGACGAGGGGACAGGACCTGACGGAACCTGCCGATCGATCCTGTCGAGATCACGCCCGGATCGCGTTGCCCGTACGAACTGTTGCTCCCCTTCTCGAGGAACGCCGGGGCACCTGCCATCGAAAGCATCTCGGGTGCGTACTCCTCATCGATGAACCGGCAGATCTCCCGGAGGGTCTGCTCGGGCAGGGCAGCGAGCGTCTCGTAGCGCACGATCCGATACCGATCAGGGAAGCGTCGTTGGTTGTGCATCGCCAGGTGCGCTGATGACAACCACTCGGCCGTTCCGGCACCGACCCCGCCCCGCCGGACCTTCCATCGCGTCAGCGATGAGGCGAACCGGTCCCTGGGATCACGCATCATGTGCAGGATCCGGGCCCCCGGATAGGCATCGAGGATCTCCGAGGCATAGCGCTCCGTGTTGAGCGACTTGTCACCCCATCGGCTTCGGCCGAGCCGTTCCGCGTACTGCCATTCCAGCAGCTCGAACAATCGGGCGTACGTCCGATCGCCCGCCTGGAACTCGCGACGGAGCCGATCTGGATCGGGGTGCAGCTTGATCAGCCGTTTGTAGCGCATCATGACCTCGAGACAACGCTCGAGGTTTGCCGGATCGCTCAGATCCCCATACTGGCCGTAGAAGTGTGTCCACAGGTTGGTTCTGCGCGTCATGGCGATGTTCGAGTGCGAAGCGAGCAACGCGTAGATCAGGCTGGTGCCGCTGCGCTCCAAGCCCGCGATGAAGATCGGCCCTCGCTCCATCGTCATGCCCACCTGCGCACTCGATCGGCTCGGGACCCATTCCCCAGGATCCGCCAGGCAACCATGGCCGCCCTATCGAGTCGGCGATCGGCGAGGGGGGCGGATCCGTTCCCGCGGGAGGTTGGGCCGGGCATGGGATAGTCGAAGGCGAGCAGTTCGCGGCCGGCGTGAGCCTCGACGAACGCCCGCTCGCCACTCGAAGCTTGCGCCGCAAAGCCTCCTGTTCCACCCTGACTGTCGAACGTGACCGATCGGATCGCGTCCGTCATGGTGCCGACGTATTCCTCTTCCAGGAAGGCGCACACCTCCCGGACGGTCTGCTGCGGCCGCGAGGCCAGCTGTTCGTAGCGCACGACCCGGTAGCGGTCGGGGAAGACCTCACGGTTGCGCTCAGCCAGATCAGCCGAGTGGAGCCATCGTGCCGTTTCCCACCCCAGACTCCCCCGTCGCCTCCGAGTCGTCTCCCGTTCGGAGTCCCCCCGGACGCGCGGGTCGCGGATCATGTGGATCATCCGAGCCGACGGGAACGAGGCGAAGATGGGATCGGCGAAGCGCTCGACGAAACCGAGCTGGTCGCCCCATCGACGCTTCCCCACACGCTCCGCGTGATGCTGATGGAACAGGGCGAACAGCCGCGCGTAGGTTGGCCGGCCGTCCAGGAACTCGGACCGGATACGGGCGGGATCGGGTTGCAGCTTCTGTATCCCTTCCGTCGCAAGCATGGCCGACAAGCACCGGTCGAGGTTGCGAGCCCTCCCGAGGTCGCCGAACCGCTGGTAGAAGCGATCCCACATGTACGTGCGGCGTGTCATCGAGATGTCGGGATGGGCGTCGAGCACGATCCGAAGCTGGGTCTTCCCCGATAGCGACAACCCCCCGATGAAGATCGGGCCGCGATCGATGCTCACGCCGACATCTCCTCGGGAAGGTCGACGATCGTGCGCCGGTCCGGTGTTCGCGGAAGCAATGAGGGGAACCGCTGTCTCAGGGCCTCCGATGAGCACCAGGCAAGCATTCGGACAATCTGATCGGGCCAGTCGAGCGTCGCGAAGCGCGCCCACTCCGATGCGGACAGTCGAAGCTGGTCGGGTCGGTACCCGTTCCGACGCATGAGGCGTCCCGCGTGTAGTTGGATGAACGCCAGTTCGGGGCGTGGAACTCGTCCACGGAACCGGCCGATGAACGCCTTCGACAGAAGGTCATCCGACGTGGCACGTCCGACGTTCGCGGACAGACGTTCCCGACGCTCGGGGGCGCCTGACATGGAGAGCATCTCGGGGTGGAACCGCTCGCGGACGAAACGGCATACATCGCGAAGGGTCTCCTCCGTGCGAGTCACCAGGTCCTCGAAGCGGACGACCATATAGCCATCCGGATACTTCGCCAGGTTGCGTTCGGCGAGGTGCACGGAATAGCGCCATCGCGCGGTCGCGCCACCGGCACGACCCCTTCCGGTCGGCCACAGGTCGAGAGAGGCCTCGTAGCGATCCCGCGGGTCACGCACCATGTGGATGATCTTGGTCGCCGGAAACGCGGCGAACAGGTGGTCGGCGTAGCGTTCGATCAGGCCGGTCTGCGCCCCCCATCGAGGCCTTCCTTCGCGCTCCGCGTAGTGCATCAGGAACAACGAGAACAGTCGGGCATACGTTGTCGGCCCCTCGGCGAACTCGCGACGGATCCGCACCGGATCCGAGTCGAGCACCCTGACATGCGAATAGGCCAGCATCGCGTCCAGGCATCGGGTCAGGTTCGCCGGCGTGCCCAAGTCGCCGAACCGACGATAGAAGTAGGTCTCCATGTTCGATCCGACCGGCGGGATGGCGATGTTCGGATGTGAGACGAGGAACCCTCGCATCATGGTCTTCCCTGAGCGGTCGAGCCCGCCGATGTAGATCGGTTCCTGCGAGATGAGCCGCAGTCCAACCTCGGTCGGCTCCTGCGAGGCTCGTCGGACCTCGCTCAACCCGACCGCTCCCTCGCGAGAGCCCCGGGGCGAGCACGCGCGAACACGCGCCCGGCCCTGCCCCACGCGCGCTGGATGACCATCCGATCCTCCGGCGCTAACCCGAGCAGCAGCGTGAGACCCCCGTACACGGCTGCAACCACGGCCCCTTCTGCCGCGGCACGCAACACGTGGGTGCCCACCGGCATCAAGGTCAGGAGAATGAGGCCCGCGACGAGAGCCCCGATCCCTGCGATGGCAGGCTTCCAGAAGCTCCTGTCGTACGGGAGCAGGCCCTCGAGGACCCAGACCTCGGCCACGGTGAGCAGGTTCACCGTTCCGATCGCGATCAGCGAGGTGGTCGCAGCCCCGACGACGCCGAAGCGCGGGATCAGAAGGACATCACCGCCGATGAGCAGCACGGTCCATAGGGCGGTGTTCGCCAACTTGACCCGCGTGTGCCCGGTCATATCCAGCATCGGGCCGCAGATCCCCGTGCCCGCGTTCATCAGTTCGGCGAAGGCGAGGAGCACGAGTGCGGTCGTCCCTGCGACGAACGACTCACCGAAGATGCTGAGGATAGCGTGCGGATACAGCACGAGGAACAGGAAGAAAGGAACGTTCAGGGCAAAGGTCCATCTCGTCGACGTGGCGTAGAGACGCGCGAGCCCGTCCTTGTCGTGCTGGTCGTGGAGCTGGGCAAGGATGGGCTTGACCGCGATGAAGATCGAGAGCAACCAGACGTGCCCGACGAGCGTGACGTTGCTCGCGACGGCGAACACACCGATGCTCGATGCCGCGGCCATCGTGCCCAGGATGAAGGTCTGGATGTTCCGCCGGAATTGACGCAGGAGGCCTGATAGCCAGAGGGGAAGAGCAAAGGCGAAGACGGGTCGAAGGTCGCGCCGTGGCACCTGATGGAATGCCTCTCCGAGCGGGAACACCTTGTTCAGCAGGATGATCAAGGTCACGCTCGCCGCCACGTCGGAGATGCCGAAGATCACACCCGCCGCGTAGAGACTGAGGCCGTTCATCAGGCTCAGGGTCACCACCAGAACCAAACGGACCAACGACATGACCACGTTCTCGGCGAACGCCGAATAGTCCATCCGCCGGAACCCACGGACGGTTCCCGCGAGCACGTTGCTCACAGTGAGGAACGGCACGACGAACGCGAAGAGCCGGAGCAGGGGGGTGAGCCTCGGCTCGTGGAACAGATCCTGGGCGATCGGCTGCGCCGCGATGAAGAGCCCCGCTCCCATCAGAAGGCCGGCGAGCACGGATACCCCAAGGCCGATCTGGACGGTGCCCCAGACCCCGCCGTGATCGCGCCTCCCGGACAGGATCGCCACGTAGCGCACCATGGCGTCATCGAGCCCCAACAGCGAGATCCCCGCGAAGATGCTGGCCGCGCTGATCGACAGCACATAGAGTCCGTAATCCTCGGCGCCGAGGTTGCGTGCGAGCAGGAGCGCGATGAAGAATCGCGCCGCGAACTCGAAGAAGCTCCCGCCGGCGAGGAAGCTGGTCCCTTTCGCCGTTGCCAGGATGGTCCGGTCGGTGTCGGGCGGGTTCATCGGGGCCTCGAGCCGATCATCCGCGACGGCCGGAGCCGCGCGTGCGCTTCTTCCAAGTCACGGGCTGAACCTTGTGCTTCTCGGCGATCCGGGCGGGCGGCGTCGTCCGCGATGCGATCTTGAGTTCGGTCTGCTGGCGGCCGGTCGTCGCCTGGTCGATGCCCGCCAGGATGCCGGCGACGTGGGTCGTTTCACGATCGCCAACGAACGCGCTGTCACGGTACTCACAGACGCCCGTGGAGACGTCCAGGGTGCCTGACCCCCTCGCTTCGCCGTCGGGGAGCTCGGTCACGGCCGCCCGCCAGGCGCTCAGCAGCATCCCCGCCTCGGCGACGGGCGTATCGGGCAACAACACGGCGAAGGTCCCGTCCCCGAGCCAGGCCAGGGCATCGTCTCTACGCAAGGTCGGCCCGAAGGCGTCGGCGAGAGGTTCCGGGTCGTCCACGAGATGCACCCCCGCGGACTTGCCGTTGGCTCTGTTGCGCGTCGCGAACTTCAGCACGCCGAAGCTGAAGGGATGTCCGGTCCGTCTTGAGCGACTCACCTCGCGGCGGACGCGGGATCGGAACGACCTCTCGTCGTGCAGTGGACGGCCGGAGGTCCTGCTGCCACCCATCGCGCGATCCTCGACCCACTCGCTCGGGTTGAGATATTCGGCGAAGAGCGCGAGAGCGCCTCCGAGCACGAGACCGAAGAGCACCCCGAGCACGATCGTAAGTTCCTTCTGCGGGCCCACCGGCAGCCTCGGAACCTGGGGGGAGTCGAGCGGTTCGAGCGCGTACGCGTTGCTCATTTCATTCACGTAGTCGACCGTCTCGGCGGAGACCGCGACAGCGAAGTCCATGGCGGAATCGGGATCTGGTCCTTGGACGCTGATCTCGAGAACATTCGTTCCGGTCTGCACCTCGGCGCCGACCGTGATGTCCGAGGTCGGGGTCGATCCTGCGAGTCGGTCCTCTGCGCGCGCCAGGATGAGGTCACTGCGGGCGATCGTCGCGTACGTCGAGGTGATCTGCGCTCCGCGGATGAGCGTATCGAATGCGTTGACGGCGTAGTCTGGATTCAGGGACCGGGGCGCCACGACGAACGTCGCTCGCGATTCGTAGACGGGAGGTTGGGAGAGAACGAGGAGGAGTGTGAGACCCGTCGTGACGAGGAACGCGGGCAGGGCGAGCCACCACCAGCGTTTCAGGATGCTTACATAGCGCCTCATCTCCATGGTCGCCTCAACCTTCCATGATCCGTGCAGCCCCGTCTCCGACCGCCTGATCTGTCAGATCGACGAGGACCGAGCCGTTGTCAGCAACCCGCACATCGTCCCCTCTTCGGGGATCGGGATGGAACACGTCCGCGATCGCGTTGGTGGCAACCTGGCTCCCATCGAGGCTCCGGATAGGCACCTCTGTCTGGGTCTCATCACCGATCGACACCTGAGCGCCTCCGAGGCTCAAGGATCTCTGCGCGGCCTCGATCACCTCGACGACCTTGAGCCCGTTTCGGCCATCGGTGAGAGGCCGTTTGCGTTCGAGCACGCACTCGACGAAGTGCAGACACTCGATCTTGAGAGGTTCGTCGAGGCGCACGTACGGGCTGACCACGCTGCCGTAGTGGTACGCGAACTGATACTCCCCGAAGGTATCGGTGCGAGGGATGGCGTTCACCCGCTTGTCGTAGATCTTGAGCTTCTCGTGGCCCTCCAGGTCGTCGTAGAGAACCATCTTCTGGCTCCCGACGACGGTGATCCGGCGCGTCTTGCGGGGATCCAACCAACTCATCCTCGCATGCGCCAAGATCCCAGAGGGGAACGACAGCGTCATGTAGGCCACGTCTTCGATCGACTCCTGGACGCAGGCGATGCCTCGGGTGTTGACGCTGAGCGGTGACTCACCGAGGAGGTGGATCAGGATGGCGACGTCGTGCGGCGCGAGATCCCAGATCACGTTCAACGTCGGATGATACTGTCCGAGTCCCACTCGCACCGCATCGATGTAACGGATCTGCCCGAGATCGCCGCTTTCGATCATCTTCCGCAGCTCGTCGACCGCGGGGTTGTACGGGCCGATGTGGCCAACCATCATGATGCGATCGTCCTTCTCGGCGAGTTCGGCGAGCGCACGCGCGTCGCGCGTGTTCGTTGCCAATGGCTTCTCGACGAGCACATCGAGGCCGTGCTCCAAGCACGGCTGGACGATCTCGAAGTGGGTCTCGGGTGGAGTGCTGACGACCACGGCATCGAGGTCCATCTCGAACAGATCCCGGAAGTCGTCGGTGAAGTTCGCGACCTGCGGATGGCGGGTCACGATCCCCTCGAGCGTGGGCCAGTCCAGATCGGCCACGGCGTGAACAGACACGTCGGGGAGCTCGAGGAACGTTCGGACGATGTTCGGTCCCCAGTAGCCGCACCCGATCACGCCGATCTTCAGCACTGCCAACCTAGTCCGCCCCTTTCCGCAGCAACACGACGGGGATCGTCAGCAACAGGATCTTCAGATCGAAGAGCGCCGAACGACGCTCCAGGTATTCCAGGTCGAGCCGAACCATCTCCTCGAAGTCGATGCTGCATCGCCCACGCACCTGTGCCCAGCCGGTCATACCCGGGAGGCTTGCCAGTCGGCGAAAGGCGGCCCCTTCATAATGCTCGACCTCGTACGCCATCGGTGGGCGGGGGCCCACGAGACTCATGTCACCTCTGAGCACGTTCCACAGCTGCGGCAGCTCATCCAGGCTGAGCTTCCGCAGGACGCCGCCGACACGCGTCACTCGAGGATCCGTCGAGGGCCGGAACGATTCGTCGGCCTTGCGTCCGGGTCGCAGCGATGCAAGACGATCCTCATCTCCGGTGAGGTACGCCTTCATGTAGTCACGATGCAGGGAGGGGTCTGCCCCGGACTCCATCGTCCTGAACTTGAACATGGTGAACGTCTCGACGACCCAGTCTCGGCTGCTTCCCCTCGCGACCCGCCGACCGCCGAGTCGCGGCTGCGCGAAGATCACCGGGCCAGGCGCGTCCGCCTTGATAGCGATCGCGATGATGAGGAACAAGGGCAGGAGGAGGACCATCAGCACCGAAGCGAGCACGATGTCGATGGCACGCTTCACGACCAAATAGCCGCTCGCTCCGTAGGGGAGATCCGCGGGCGAGTAGGCCTGGGGAAGATCGATCTCAGACATGCGATCGCCTTCCGAGTGAAACTGCGGATCCTCGGAGGGAAAGGGAGGGCCGGGCGGTCGCTGTCGGTCGTTCGCCTGATGGGGACTGGATCTCTGCCCGCGATCGAACGCAGTATCGCGACCGTGAGCAACGAAGCATCCCATCGGTTATCCCGGTCCTCACGCGCGCCCCTCCTGCTCCAGTTGCGGCCAAAGGACGAGAGTGGAGCCCGGCCCCCCGTGGCGAAAGCGTTCGATGAAGTAGCCGGGCTACGGTGGAAGGAGTACTGCCCCTGAGGCGGCCCGCGTCTCGTGCTCAATCCGAGGGACCGAGAGCGCCTGCCCAGGCACGCGAGACCTCCGGGCGACGCTTGCCAGCACGCGGCACGCGTCTACGCTGGGGAACCAGCTATGAGCTCGAACTCGAAGATCCTTCCGTCGTTCTCGGCGGGGGCATCGTTGTTGTCGACCCCTCGGTCGGCCACGTAGACGTGGGTAACCCCGGGGTCATCGCTTCCAGGGGCGAGGACGACTCCGGCCGGAGAGTCGATCCCCGAGGAGGAGATGTCCACCGAATCCACCAGCTGGCCCTCCGTGGTCACCTCGACGATCACCAGATCCGTCCGGCTGATGCGGAAGAGGTGTCCGCTGTCGTGGTCGTAGGCGACGTCTTCGGGATCATGCAGGCCGAGTGAGGACGTATCGAAGCTGGTGACGACGTCATCGCCCGATGGGGCGACACCATCGAATCTGTGGTTGGCCCCCGGGTTCAGGAGGTAGACCTCCTTGTCGATCCCATCCGCTATGAACATCGAGCCTGCGCCAAAGCCGAGCCCTTCCGGATCGCTGCTCCGGAACGGCTTCGTGGGGAAGAACTTGACGCGGTCATCATCCGTTCCCCAGTGCCCATCTCGTCCCCGGCGGACGCGGAAGATCTGGTCGATGAGGTCGTCGGTGAACAGGAGGCTTCGCCCCCTCGGACCGATAGCGACATCAGCCGGCTCCCTCGTGTACGACGTCACGTCGAGACCTCGCTTCGGACTACCTCCGGTGGTCATCATGAAGACGTTCGCGCGGCCGAACAGCGCCACCTCGTCAACCTCGCTGTCGGCAACGATCAACCTGTGCCTGGAAGGGAGGTAGGCAAGGCCCATCGGGTCGGGGCTGGGTCGTGCCCACGCGAACGTCTCCGTCACGTGGATCTAGGGACGCCGTCGTCTGGGCTCGCGCGGGAACCGGGGGGAAGAGGGACACCAGCGCCACGGCTGCCGCGATCCAACCGAGGACACGTGCGGCAGGCAGTCTCACGATCCGGCACGGTACTCGACGACGGTCCCGATGGTCCTCGCGCGTTCGTCGTGGAAACGGTACGGCCGACACTGTCGGTCAGGGGAACTACCGCGCCCACGCGCCGAGCCCGCGCGACCCCCTGGTACGCCATCCAGCGGTTGCTACGCCGACATCCGTAGCGAACCTACCGCTCCCGCCGGTCGGCAGCGGACGCGGTGGCGCCTAGTCTCGTCAGGTAGAGCTGGGACGGAGGTCTCTTGTGATCGTAGCCGTGATGGGAACCGGACACGTCGGGCTCGTCACGTCCGTTGCCCTCGCGAGGCTCGGCCACGACGTGATCGGGACGGATATCGATGAGGAGAAGATCTCACTCCTCCAACAGGGCACTTCGCCCTTCTTCGAGCCTGGACTCGAGGAAGCTCTCGTCGGCGAGATGGAGGCCGGCCGCTTGTCCTTCACCGTTGACGCTTCGCGGGCCTTACGCGATGCAGAAGTCGTGTTCATCTGCGTCGGAACCCCTGCCCGAGCAGACGGCGAAGCCAATCTGCTGGCCGTCGAGCGGTCCGCGAGCGTGATCGCGCTCAACGGGCGGGACGGGACGGTCGTGGTCGAGAAGTCGACCGTCCCAGCCGGAACGGCTGACCGCGTCGAGATGACGGTGCACCAAGAGGGAAGGGGACGTCATTTCCACGTGGCATCCAACCCCGAGTTCCTCCGGGAGGGCTCGGCCCTCCGCGACTCGCTTGAACCCGACCGGATCGTCATCGGCGTGCGATCGGAACGTAGCCTTCGGATCCTCGAGAAACTCTACGAACCCCTCACGCGCAACGGCGCCCAGCTCATCGTTACGGACATCCGGACGGCTGAGCTCGCGAAGCACGCATGCAACGCGTTCCTGTCGCTGAAGATCTCGTTCGCGAACGCGATGGCTCGCGTCTGTGAACTGGCCGGAGCCGATGTCACGGCCGTAGCCGATGTCATGGGCGCCGATCCGCGGATCGGCCGCGCGTTCCTCGATGCCGGTCTCGGATACGGCGGTTACTGCTTCCCGAAGGACGTGGCCGCCCTCGAACGGCTAGCCGCTCGTTTGGGATACAGGTTCAACCTCCTGAGGGAAGTGGAGCAGCTCAACCAGGAAGCCGTCGAGGCCGCCGCCAAGAAGGTCGAGGAAGCCCTTTGGAACCTGGAAGGCAAGCGGATCGCACTTCTCGGATTGTCCTTCAAACCCAGCACCGACGACGTGCGGTTCTCTCCCGCGCTCGCCCTGGCCCGGCGACTCATGGCCTCCGGCGCATCGGTCGTTGGGTATGACCCACAGGCCTCTGCGAACGCCAAGGACGACCTCCCGGAGATCGCGATCGCGAATGATCCGTATGAAGCCGCATCGGGAGCACACTGCCTGGTCCTCGCAACGGATTGGGAAGCGTTCCGAAACCTCGACCTCCTGACCCTCCGCGAGGTCATGGCCTATCCGGTCCTGGTGGACGGCAGGAACCTGTTCGACCCCCACGAGATGGCTTCGGCGGGGTTCTCGTACTACCCAACGGGTCGGCCGCCGGTCCTCCAGGGGCGAGCCGCCCCTGCTCGTGGAGCGGAGGGGAGCCGAACCCCGACACCGGTCGGATCGATCGGTGTTGGTGGATGAGACGCACTCACACGGTGGTCTTGGGAGGCGGATCGGCTAGCTCTTACCCTCGTGACCGGCTGCTGGGAACCGATCGTCCCCGTGTTGGAGGGGCTGAGTCGCACGGTCGCATCTGTTCGTGAACCATCCGTCGGGGGCACATGAACTTCATGGCACGCCGGTGTGGTGACGGACGATATTTCAGGCATGGCTGACGGCGCGGATCACACGTCGAAGCGCCGTTCACCGATCACCTACGCTGCTCCCGTCCTGATCCTCACAGGCATCGTGGTGTGGTCGATCGCACCATTCCCGATCCCCGACTTCCCCGGCGCACTGGGCGTCGTCCCGCACGCCCTTGCCTATGCGGCCCTGGTGTGGACCGCCTTGAACGTTCCGGGAGCCTTTTCGGATGCGCGTGATCGACCGAGGTGGCTGAGGATCCTAGCCCTGACCCTGCTTGCGGCGGTCGTCGGCGCGGGTGTCGAGCTCGGCCAGGCGATCGTTCATCGGGATGCGGAGATCGCAGACGTCCTCGCCGACGTCGTCGGCATCGCCGCGGCGGTGCTCGCGTGGCTCTTCGCATCTCGGAGGCGCTTGAGACGGCCGATCGCCCGATAGCTGCCGCCGGAGCAGTTGGGTCACGCTCCGGTTCCGGTGGCCCCCTCGGAGGGGAATGACCCCGGTCGCCGCTAATGGGACTCGACCGGCAGCGTCAGGCATGCTGGTCCCGAGCTGCCGGCGGGTGAGCACCGGAAGCCGCTGAGCCTCGAGCTCTAGATGTTCTAAGCCGCGAGGTTGCTGACACGCGGGCAGCGGGTGATCGGAGGCTTGCCTCCCAGCGCCGTGTGCGGTCGATGGTAGTTATAGCGGTCCAAGA
>Ga0209859_1000043_pt1 | contig 23380 bp, 22 predicted proteins | sample GWRWS3_50_60_FD_187241 | JGI IMG/M metagenome (GOLD analysis project Ga0209859, IMG submission 187241) | Riverbed sediment microbial communities from areas with vegetation nearby in Columbia River, Washington, USA - GW-RW S3_50_60 (SPAdes)... | ecosystem: Environmental > Aquatic > Freshwater >... | reverse complement strand
CGCCCGTCGTGCCCTCCGTCGACGTCGTCTACGTCTGCGAGAACCCGGCCGTCCTCCGCGCGGCTGCTGGTGGACCGTGCGCACCGCTGATGTGCACCGAGGGTGCCGCCTCGGTCGCCTGCCGCCGGCTCGTCGCGGCGGTGGTCGCCGCGGGCGCGCAGGTGCTGTGGCGCAACGACTTCGACTGGCCGGGGCTGCGCATGACCGCCGCCGCCCTCGAGCGGTTCGGCGCGCAGCCATGGCGGATGGGTCGCCAGGATTACGGTGCCGCGGGACCGGGCGGCACGCCCCTGCGTGGCGCTCCTGCGGCCAGCCCATGGGATCCCGAACTGGCCGAGATGATGGCGCGAACGGGAACGTCGGTAATGGAGGAGCGGCTGCTCTCCCACCTCCTCGCCGACCTGCGTCGCGCCTGAACCCGCAGCGTCAGAGGGTCGCGGTCACGATCAGCCGCCGGCTGGCCGGGGTCAGCGGCGTGCCGTCCTCGCCATAGCCGTCAACCGCCGTGAAACCTGCCGTGAGCAGCCAATCGCGCAATTCGGTGAACGTGAACATCCGCACGAAGAACGGGAAATGCCGAACCTGGCCGCCGCGGACGATAATCCGCTCCGTCGATATCCGGCCGGTCAACGGCTCGATCTGCGACCGGTCGATCATCAAGTCACCGTCGCGTTCGCTCACGCGGGCCGGCTGGAACTCGCGCACGATCAGGTCGCGGTTGTTGAGCTCGAGCGCGGCCCGGCCACCCGGCCTGAGGGCTCGCACGATCTGCGACAGGACTTCCCGGTTGCCGTCGTCGTCGAAGTACCCGAACGCGGTGAACCAGTTGACGACCCGGTCGAAGCGTCCCGTCCACGGGATCGCGCGCATGTCTCCCTCGACGTACTCGACCGCGACCCCGCGGGCCTCGGCGTCTTTCCGGGCTAGGTCCAAGAACATTGATGTCGCGTCGAGTCCCGTCACCTCGCAGCCTCGAGCCGCCAGACGATTCGAGATCCGGCCATGGCCACAGGCCAGGTCCAACACCCGCATGCCGGGCTCGAGCTCGAGCAGGCGCCAGATCAGGTCAGTCTCGGCATCGCTTCTTTCGTCGGTGAGTCCGGCGGCATAAAAGTACAGGTAGTCCTCATCGAACACCGACCCCGCATCGAACGCTTGCTCGTCCACGCTGCCTCCCGTTGTCACCCACGGAGAATCGTCGCATCTTGGGTGGATTACATGTGGCACTACAGCGCACGGCCCTCCCCTAGGAAGCCCGCGCGTGAGCGGCTAGGCCTCCACCGGCTACGGTGGACCACCTCGTCTGTGTGCTTGCGCCTGCTACTCAGGTCGCGGGCCGGCTCGTCGGAACAACCCAATGTGATGGCGCCGATCGGGGTGAACTGCTGCGGTACGTCGAACGCCACCCGGAACGCCTCGATCCGCTCGCGCGGAATGCCGAAGAAGCAGGCACCCAGCCCCGCGTCCACGGCCGTGAGCAGCATCATCAGCGACGCGAATCCAGTGTCGATGTCCCAGTAGGGCGCTGGCCACCACTCCTCGGACCGGTCGACGAAGCCCTTGTCCTGCTGGGCATCGCGGTCCAGGTAGGCCGCCTTGTTCGACAGCGCATCACCACAGGCGCGTCGAAGGTGGCCACGAACCATCGGTCGGCATCCTCGTCCGGTGTCGCCGCCGTTCGGAACCGCGCGACATCATCCGGAGAGTCCAAGACGAGGAAGCCCCAACTCTGCGAGAAGCCCGCGGACGGCGCAGAAAGGCGTTGCGCACGATCCTGTCGACCACATCGGACGGAACCGGCCTCGTCACGTCGTACCTTCTGATCATCCGACGGCGTCGGACGACATCCTGAACCTCCATGGCCATACCCTGACGGCTTCGCGTCCGCCCCGTCAACGCCGCCACGGGCTCCCACTCGAGCGTCAATTGCGACGGCGCGGGCTACTTTTGTCGGATGCCTACTGATGAGATCACTGCGGCTTCGGCGGGTTCGTGGACGCTAGGCGACCTGACCGTCAACCGGATTGGATTCGGCGCGATGCGCCTCACCGGCAGCGCCGCCTTCGACCTCGGCACGCCAAGCGACCGGGACCGGGTCATCGGCGTGCTGCGCCAAGCGGTCGAGCTAGGTGTGAACCACATCGACACGGCGGCGTTCTACTTCTCGCCGCTGCGCTCGGCCAACGAACTGATCAACCGGGCGCTGGCGCCCTACCACGACGATCTGGTCATCACCACCAAGGTCGGGCCAGGCCGGGATCCGTCCGGCGAATGGCTTCCGCTGGCCCGGCCGGATCAACTGCGTGGGCAGGTCGAGGAGAACCTTCGACAGCTCGGCCGCGACCATCTGGATGTGGTGAACTTGCGGCGGCTGCCCGGCCTAGATTCGATCGCGGAGCATTTCGGCGCGCTTGCCGAGCTGCGCGACGCAGGCCTGATCAGGCATCTGGGTATCTCAAACGTCCAACCAGACCATCTCGCGCAGGCCGAGGCGATCGCGCCGGTCGTGTGCGTGCAGAACGCGTATGGCATCGACATCGGGCGTGTCAACGACGAGTTCCTGCGAGTGTGTGGCGAGCATGGCGTCGCGTTCGTACCGTTCTTCGCCATCGCCGGCTCCGGGCGTGAGGCGGGCGGTGTGACCGACAACGACGCGGTGCTCGCCATCGCACGCGCGCACGAGGCAACGCCTGCGCAGGTCCGCCTCGCCTGGACGCTGCACCGCGGGCCACACGTGCTGGCCATCCCCGGTACCGGCAACCCGGCGCACCTGGTTGCCAACGTCGCCGCCGGGGCGCTCCGCCTGTCGGCGGACGAGTTGGCCAGCCTCACGTAGCCCCCACACGCCGGTCAATGACGATGCGACCGAAGCCCAACTCTTGACGGGCAGAGCGCGAGGGATCTCTATCACAAGCGGGAAGTCGGCGTCACCGCGGCAATGCGGGACAGTACGCTCGTGCACGGCTGCCGCTTTCACCAGGCGTGGTACGCCGACGACGGCACCGCCTTCTACGCTCTGGCGTTCTGGGAGACACGGGATGGGGCTAGCTCCTTCTTTCATGAATGGTAAATCGAGAACGAACCCGGCGAGATTGCCATCCCATTGTCCGGTGACATAGGGCTCGTTTCGCTGCCAATGGCGCCGCCAGGGTCGGCGGGCACTTGAGCCGCCACCTAACCGGTGTTGCCGGTCACACCCAGGAACACAGGGCAGGTCAGCGAACTTGAGTCCATGAGGCTCAGTTTTCGTTGGACAGAGGTACATAATGGCTACTCTTCCGGTCCTGCCCTTGGCCGACGCGGTTCTGCTGCCCGGGATGGTGATCCCGGTCACCTTGGATTCCGCCACCCAAGCGGCGATCGATGCTGCCCGTGCCGCGGGCGACGACACGCTGCTCGCCGTGCCCCGGTTGGACGGGGCGTACGGGTCGGTTGGGACGGTGGGACTCATTGAGCGGGTCGGCCGACTTCCGAGCGGCGAGCCCGCAGCCGTCATACGCGGCCTCGCGCGGGCGCGGATCGGCTCCGGCGTACCCGGCCCGGGTGCCGCGCTGTGGGTCGAGAGCACCCCGTTCGACGAACCGGAGCTCACCGGAAAGACGCGTGAGCTCGCCCGCGAGTACAAGGGTCTCATCACGTCGGAGCTCCAGCGCCGCGGCGCCTGGCAGGTCATCGACGCGGTTGAGCGGATGTCGGATGCCGCCGAACTGGCCGACTCGGCCGGCTACGCGCCATGGCTTTCGCTGGCGCAGAAGGCCGAATTGCTCGCCGCACCGGACGTGAACCAGGGGCTCGAACTGCTTGTCGGTTGGGCCCGCGACCATCTCGCGGAGCTCGAGGTCGCCGAGCGGATCGGCGAAGACGTGAGGGAAGGGCTGGAGAAGAGTCAGCGCGAATTCCTGCTGCGCCAGCAGCTCGCCGCGATCCGCAAGGAGCTGGGCGAGGACGAGCCCGACGGCGCCAGCGACTATCGCTCCCGGGTCGAGGCGGCCGACTTGCCGGAGAAGGTACGGGAAGCGGCACAGCGCGAGGTTGGCCGGCTCGAGCGGGCCAGCGACGCATCGCCGGAGGCGGGATGGATCCGTACGTGGTTGGACACGGTCCTGGAGATGCCTTGGAGCACTCGGACTGAGGACAATGCGGACCTAGTCGCGGCGCGTGACGTGCTCGACGCGGACCACGCTGGTCTGTCCGATGTGAAGGATCGGATCCTGGAGTATCTGGCTGTGCGCAACCGGCGGGCGACACGTGGCCTGCACGCGGTCGGCGGCCGTGGCTCCGGCGCGGTACTGGCGCTGGTCGGCCCGCCCGGCGTGGGCAAGACGAGCCTGGGCGAGTCGGTCGCGCGGGCTCTGGGCCGAAAGTTTGTTCGGGTGTCGCTCGGCGGTGTGCGGGACGAGGCCGAGATCCGGGGGCACCGGCGCACGTACGTCGGCGCGCTGCCTGGCCGGATCGTCCGCGCGATCCGGGAGGCGGGTTCGATGAACCCGGTACTGCTGCTGGACGAGGTGGACAAGCTCGCGGTGGGCTATTCGGGCGACCCGGCGGCGGCGCTGCTGGAGGTGCTCGACCCGGCGCAGAACCACACGTTCCGCGACCACTACCTCGAGGTCGATCTCGACCTGTCGGATGTGCTTTTCCTGGCGACAGCCAACGTGGCCGACACAGTGCCGGGTCCGCTGCTGGACCGGATGGAGGTTGTCACCCTCGACGGTTACACCGAGAGTGAAAAGGTTGCCATTGCGCGCGATCACCTGTGGCCGCGCCAACTCGAGCGGGCCGGCATGACCGCCGACGAGGTGTCCATCGACGACGAGGCGCTGGGCGCGATCGCCGCCGAGCACACGCGAGAGGCCGGGGTACGGCAGATGGAGCGTGCCCTGGCGCGGATCCTCCGCAAGGTGGCGGTTGCGGTTGCCAGCGCGCCTGGTGCGGTAACGGTGCGCCTGGCGGATCTGCGTACCTATCTGGGACGGCCGCGGTTCGTGCCCGAGTCGGCCGAGCGGACGGCGGTGCCGGGCGTGGCGACCGGCCTCGCGGTGACCGGGGCGGGTGGCGACGTGCTCTTCATCGAGGCGACGGCGATGGCCGGCGAGCCGGGGCTGACGTTGACGGGCCAACTGGGCGACGTCATGAAGGAGTCAGCGCAGATCGCGCTCTCCTACCTACGCTCGCACGGCACGCAACTGGGCATCGACCCGTCGGCGCTCGCGAGCAAGCGCATCCACCTGCACGTGCCGGCCGGAGCCGTGCCGAAGGACGGACCCAGTGCGGGCATTACGATGGTGACCGCGCTGGCCTCGCTGGCCTCCGGGCGTCCGGTGAATCCGGAGGTCGGCATGACCGGCGAGGTCACGCTCGCCGGACGGGTTCTGCCGATCGGCGGTGTCAAGCAGAAACTCCTCGCCGCACACCGGGCCAGTCTCACCGAAGTGATCATCCCGGCGCGCAACGAGGCCGACCTGGACGACGTGCCCGCCGAGGTACGGGAGGGGTTGACAATCCACACGATGACCGACGTCGCGGACGTTCTCGCGGTTGCGCTGCGGCCTGCTGGACAATCGGTGGACCTGGCTGTCGCGGCCTGAGCCGGCTTCCGGACAGGCCACGGTTACGTCAAGCTCTGGTCCATCCTCGGCAAAGTTCACCTATTACCGCCGAGTATACTCAGAGGGTATAGTCCCGGAGCATGACGGCCTCGTACGCGCTGCTCGGGCTCTCGAGGAGGCCGACCGCCAGGGCTACGACCTCAAGCGGTCCTAGGACCGCCGGTTCGGCGCTTTGCCCGTATGACTCGTGCGGTTAGTGCCACCGCGGAAGCATCCGCTGGCCACCGTTCGGTCGGTTCGTGGGCAAGCACCCGGGTGGCGAGGGTAGCCGTCTTGGACCGGCCCTTTGCCAGTGGGCCTATCGCTTCTCGCGCCACGATTGACGCCGTGCCCACGCGGTCAGCGGTGAAGATCTCATCCAGCAGTTCCAGGATCGTGCACAGTGGACGCGCCTGCATGCCTGACCATGCAGGGGCGGTCGCGATGAGGCCGCGGGCCACGACCGCCCGGTGCAGCGGCGACGCAGCTGCTACGGCGACGAGCGCCGTCGCCAACCGCCCGCTTGCCACAGAGTCAGTCGGTGTCGCCAGGGCCGCGGTGAGCTGGGGACTCGTCAGACGACCGTCGCTGATCGCCTGAATCATGACGTCCGTGGCGAGAGTCCGCATCTCCGCCGTGTCGTCGCAGATCAGCTCGATGACTCGTCCGAGCGCTACCGGTGGTAGTGATGCATCCGGGTCCAGCAGCGAGCGTACGTTATGCCGGCTCAGCAGCTGGTCGGTCCAGACCCAATCCGCGTCGCCCGGCCACTGGCTCATGCCCCACGCCGCGCCGTAGGAGGTATGTCGCTGGTGATCAATCCATTGCTCGTACGCCTGCCACTCGGGCACGCCGCTCGGGTCCATGAAGATCCCGCCGTCTGGCAGTTGCGTGATGGTCGCCTGCGCGTACGCGTTGAGGGGAAATTCGGCCTTCGTCGGCGTGGGCGGCGCCACGTCGCCAAACAGATATGGCGCGCCATCCGCCGGTCTGGTCAGGTGCCACGCCACCATTCGGCGAACTACGTCGGGTGCCTCATCGATCGGGTCGTCGCCGCCGCAGGCGACGCGGATCACGGCAGCCAGCGTCCCTGGCACGTCGTGCAAACGCTTGAGGGCTTCGGCCCGCCCCCAAGGTGCGAGGCGTGCGATCGCGATAGCGACGTCGTGTGGCCTGTTCAGTGCCTCATCGCCGACGGATACCGCGCGCTCGGCCAGCACTGCCGGATCCACCCAGTCGCTATCGTCTGTCGGAAGGGCGAGCAGACGTGCCCGTACACCGGTCTGAATCATGAGCGCGACCTCGCGAAGCCGAGCCATCAGCCAGGTCCTTGGACTGTCCACATTCTCAGGATGCGCCACTTGGCGATGTGGCTCGATCCACTGCGCGACCAGGAAGCAGAAATCGGTCGAGAAATGATCTCCCCAGGTCGGCTGATCCGTCGAGAAGACCTTATTGACCCGGGCCACGAGGGGGCCGACCCGCAGGCCGAAGTCCTTCGGCTTCTCGTTATGCAGCGCGGCGAGGCCGTCGAGGCTCCGCTCGATGGTGGAAGTGAACCTGAATGACCGGTCAACTACCCGCAGAACGGTCTCGATCAGTTCATCGATGATGGCGACCGGCGTCACAGGACCGGAGCCCGGAAGAGCGTCGCGCCAGGGGTGACAATCGATCGCCGCCGCCTCGGTCCGGGACCGTGCCGCTGCGAGAGCGGCCGCGAGATATGGGTCGGATTGCTGCTCCAGGAACGCCTCGGCTTCGGCCAACGCTGTAGCGAGCGCCCCTGTGTGGGAATTGGAAGTCTGCACCGAGACATGGCCTGGCAAGGCGGCAGTTGCGGTCGGGCTGAGCTCAGGCGCAGCCTCGACCAAGGCATCTATGACCTGCTGCTGCGCGGCATACGGGACGAGTACGTTGATGGCCTCGAGTTGGATCTCCGGTCGCCGGTGGGTGAGCGCCGGCCCGAGCGTTGCTGCGGCCGCTCCGGCGAGGCTCGGTTGCCGCTTGACCGCTGCAGCGATGAGCCTCACCGCGGCGCGCGCAGTCCCGGCCGAGGTGGCGCCGGTGGCGGGGCCTAGGAGCGCGACGACGTCGCTCGGACTGAGCGGGTGCCTCTTGTCCACTTTCGACAGAGCGAGTATCGCGAAACTGACCACCGCCGACTGCCGATGGCCCGCCAGCCTCAACAGCGCGTATTGGCGAGCGGAGTACTCGCTCGGGCTGGGGCGTAGTTCTGTCATGAACGAGTGGTACGTGGACGCGTCCCTGCCTAGATCTCCGCCGAGCGACTCGAGCAGCTCCGTGAGCAGCCGCTCTCGCAGCGGATGACCAGGGGGCAGCGCCGCGAGTACGGGTGACCAGGTGCGGGTGATCTTTGGGTCGGGTCCTATCGATGTCCGCACGTCCCCGTGCACCAGCGTGTCAAGTCCGCGCGGAAGGTCGAGCAGGGCTGGGAGGTCTTGCTCGATCAGGGCCGGATCACGCCTGACCATCTCGTCGACAGGCACGTCGCCCGAACGCCCGACATGCTCGGCCACACCGCGGAGGTAGTCCGGCGTCGCCGGTCGGTCGATCACCCCAGCAATGATCAGCCGCCACACGGGATCCCACATCCAATACCCGTACTCCAGGTGCTGGTTCGCGAGCTCCACAAGCCAGACTGGCCGTCGGTCGAGCAGAACCTGGTGCCCGTGGGCGCTCGCGCAGGCGCGGTGGAGAAACCAGCGCATGTTGTCGCTGTCGTGCTTAGCCGGGGGCGGCAGTGTGCCAAGGTCGGCGACGCCGAGCCACGCGAGGAAGGCGGCATGGGCGCGCGCCCGGATGAGTGGCGCGTCCGGAGGCGGCGGGAAGCGGTTGTTCTCGTCCTTCCTGCGTTTGTGCTCGCGCACGCGCTCAGTGACCCGCGGCAGCAGCGCCGCGCGTTCGTGCTCACCCAACGGGGCGAGCAGAGCGACGATTCCAGGCTCGTCCGCGTTGTCGATGAAGCGGACGAGCTGCTCCTCGCGTGTTGTCATGCGGGGTCCTGGGCCTGACGGGCGAGGAACTGGCGGGCTGCCAGGATGTGTCGGCACGGGCCACGCGACGCGCTGTGCCGCACGGACCACTGGCAGGTGCAGCGCGCAGCCTCACCGTGGACGACGACCCGATGCGCGATCTCGCCGCTGCGCACGAAGACCTCATGCCCACCATCGATCGGCTTGACGACCAGGTCAGCGTCGCCCATCTGCGCTGCCTTGCGCACGCGAGGCTGCAGCTTGGCGACGCGGTCGGCCACGAACGGAAGATCGCGGCGAAACCACGCGTCGCCGGCGAGATCCCGCCCGACGAGCCCTTGCCCGCCAAGCACGGCAAGCAGCGCACGGACCCGCGCCACCGGTACTCCGGCGCGCTGCGCCAGAGATGTCTCGTCGAGCTTGGCGGACCAGTCGAGCAGTGGTCGGAGCTGGGCCGCTCTGTCGACCGCCGAGGGGTCGCTCATCGCCTCGAGTGCCGCGCCCTCACCGGAGAAGCCGCGCGCAACGTCCGGACTGAGCACCAGCCACATCCGGGCGCCGGGCAGGTCCACCTGGAATGCGCACGGCCGTACACCGTGTTCCGGCCTCGCCCACACTGTCAAGGAGGTCGCGTAGGCGGCCAACGGGACCAGCTCGCGAAGGCGGTACGGGCCCGCGACCACTGCGGCGGCCGCGACTGCCGACTGCTGGAATCGCAGACCGCGCTCGCGCCGAGCCAGGGTGTAGGGCGGGGCCGATGCTCCCCCCGCGGGGGGAAGTTCAGCCAGCAGTCGCCTCGCGTTTGGCGCGTCGAGCGTAGCGACGGGGCGCATGCCCAGCTGAGCCAGAGCTGCCTCACCAAGGCCCTTGATCCACCGGGTTGGTAGCTTGACCCTGCGCTCGAACGCCGTCGACCCACGGGTGACAACGTGCAGCCCTTCGTCGCCGATACTCAGCCGTAGCTCGACGCGGTCGTCGATGCGGGACAGCGCGTCGCGTACGTCCTGGTTGAAGTCCACATTGGTGGTGCCCGAGCCGACGGTCACATTCTCCAGTCCGTCCGGCAACACGTCGGCCCGCGCGTAGACGCCGCAACACGAGGAGAACGATTCGATACGCAGGCGTCCGTCTCCGCTGGTGAGGATGGGATCGAGCAGCTGGCTGGTGATGGGCCGGAAGTAGGTCGACCGGGCAACGGCTGCGACGGCGAGGAGCAGCTGAGCGACGATCTTCGGGCGCGTCACCCAGCCGGCGAAGAACGGCCGGTCAATCGCGTCCCCGCCCGCGGCAGGCACGAGCTCCAGGATGTGTCCCGAGTTGGACGAATCCGCGACGAGCCGGGACGACCGGTCGTAGGCCATCACCACATCAGTCATGCGCACCCTCCCCCGGCTCAGGCGAGTACATCACACTTCGGACCCCGCTACGCGTCGGCCAGCTGATCTTGAAGGTCGCGAAATCCGAGTTGACCGTTGGCGTGAATGGTCGCCATCGTGGAGGTATGCATCTCGACCTCTCCACGCTGGAAACCGGGCTCGACGAGATCCGCCAATCACCGACGGACGACGGCAAGGTCGAACTCATCGTTCGGCGTCCGCGGGAGAACGAGCGCGAGGCTCTCATGGAAGCACACCTTGATACCACTGTCGGCCTGGTTGGCGACGTATGGCTGAGCGACGACGGTGATCCGGCGAGGCAGGTCACCGTGATGAACGCCCGGGTGGTCGCGCTCCTGGCCCAGTCGCGTGACCGGTGGCAACTCGCGGGCGATCAGCTCTACGTCGATCTGGACCTCAGCGGCGAGAACCTTCCGGCTGGAACACATCTCAAGGTCGGCTCGGCGGTTCTTGAGGTCACAGCCGAGCAACACCGTGGCTGCAAGAAGTTCGCGGCTCGGTACGGGCTCGATGCGTTGCGGTTCGTCAACTCGAAGGTCGGCTATTTGCTCAACCTGCGCGGTATCAATACGCGTGTGGTGCGCTCAGGCGTGGTCCGTCCCGGGGACGTCATCCGTAAGCTGCCGCTCATCGCGACATGACGGCGCACCTTGCGGCGCTCGGAGCAAGCGCAGCAGGCGTGAGGCGGGCGGTGCCGCCGACTTGGTTGGGGACTGCTGCCGGCCGCACCGGGACCCGACCGCAGGCCTGGCCCAGGCGTGTAGCGCGACGCGCATGTCATGGCAAGGGTTGAGGACGTCCCCGGCTTCTGAGAGCCGCGGAGTACTTGACACATGCGTCAAGATACGTGCGTGGCGTGGTGGCGACCCGAGTGTCCCGTACGGCCAGTCGAGAAGGCGTGGATCGACGAGTCGATGGACTGGTTCGTGGCCGAGTTCGGCCGGGGCCGGCTGCTCGGCGAAGTCGTGCTGCCGACGGATGACTACTTTCCCGGCGTCTACGAGGGAAGCCGGGGAGACGTCGCAGCGGTGTTTGGCCGGCTGTGCGAACACATGGGCATCGACCCGGCCCGGGTGGAACTGGAGCACGATGACTCCGCCGACGATGGCAACGAGGAGCTATCGGCTGAGGTCTCGATCCACGCCCAGGCCGAGGGTGCTGCGGGACACCATCGGATGCGTGGCGATCGGTCGGTCGTTTCGATCAGGAGCGACCAGGCGCGTCGTCCCACGGCGCTGGTCGCGACCATCGCCCACGAGCTCGGCCATGCACTGCTCGTGGGCGAGCGCCGGATTTCGCCGGAGCGCAAGGATCACGAGCCGCTCACGGACCTGTTGACCATCTACTTCGGGCTTGGAATCTTCGGCGCCAATGCGGCGTTCGAGTACGCCCAGGAGATCCGGGGCAGGTACGCCTATGCCCGGACCAGCCGGCTTGGATATCTGACCGAGCCGATGTACGGGTACGCGCTGGCGCGTTACGCCTGGCTGCGCGGTGAAAAGGACCCGGACTGGTCTACGTATCTCGACACGAATCCGCGCACGTACCTCAAGCGAGGCCTTCGGTACCTGCGCCAGCCGGACTGATGCCCCCTAAACCCGGTCGCGACGGGCGTGTTGATCAGCGCTGAAATGAAGTTGCATGGTACTGTGGCTGAGTTCGGCGTCGATGATGCACGAGGGTCAGATCAAGACCGACGCGGAGCAGGTACGCCGCCTCGTCGCGTGAATACTCCGCAGGTGACCTTGGCGTGGGAGCGCCGGGATGTTCTCGATCACAGTTGCTTCCGCAGGAACACGCGCGAGAAGCCGGCCTCGGATCGGCGGTCGTACTCGATGTACCCCAACCGTCGATACAGGGCGAGGTTCTCCGTCATCTTCTCGTGCGTGTAGAGGTAGATCGAGTCGAACCTGGCTCGCTTCGCTTCACCTTCGGCGAAATCGAGCAGGGCCCGACCGAGCCCTCGCCCCTGCTGGCTCGGGTGCACGGCGACGTTCTCGACAAGGAACCCTTCGGACGTCACAGCGAGGACGATCAGCCCAACCACCGAGTCGTGCTTGACGGCGACCGTCACCACCGAGTCGGAAATCACGTGCTCGTAGTCGGCCGTCATCGGGCCGGGACGCCCGCCGATCCGCTCAACGTAGTGTCCGTAGGCGGAGTCCACGAGCCTGGTCACCGCAGCCACGTCGTCTCCGGTTGCCGGCCGCAGCACGTACTCTCCGCGTGCGCCGGGCGAACGTCCCCCCGGCAATGCAGTGCCCATCGCTACGCTCCGTTGCGTCGGCGGTGTACGCCGCGCCGGTTAGCTCCGGCCGAGGATGATAAAGCTGCCGCAGCCGCTGCCCCGACATCAATGATGCGCACGGGGCTGATCCTACAAGGCTCCTAGCCTGCCGATGTGCGGGCTCTGTCGATCCACAGTGAACAGTCAACCACCCATTCAGGAGAGTGGTGTTCGGCGTTGCGGGCGAGGTCGACTGCGTTGCCGGGCGCGAACTGGTGGCGAACCCAACTAGGCAAGCGCCGGGTCATCGCAACCTCCTCGGGCAATGCCCACCGGTGCACCCGCTCTGGCTCCCAGCGTGTGGAACGCGGCATACTGGAAGTTATGGATCTTCGCTGGATGGATGCGGCGGACGAAGAAATCGTTGTGGCGGCGGGAGTGCTCTTCGACCACCTGCCACACCCATCGTGGACAGGGCGATTCCTGACGCAGCCGGAACACCACCTTTGCATCGCGTACGTGGAGGGCGCACCGGCCGGTTTCATATCGGGAGTGGAATTGACGCACCCGGACAAGGGGGTCGAGATGTTCCTGTACGAGATCGGTGTCGACGACGGCTTCCGGGGCCGTGGTGTCGGCAAGGCGCTTGTCGCGGCGTTGGCCGAGCTAGCCCGCGACCGGGGGTGCTATGGCATGTGGGTTCTCACCGATGCCGAGAACGCTGCCGCGTTGAACACGTACCGGTCGGCCGGCGCCACTGAGCGCGGCTTGCAAGTGATGCTCGATTGGCGGTTCGACGAGGCCGATCGGGTCGGTTCATGACGTGCGACGAGAGGGTCCCACGCAGATAGCCGTTTGGTCAGCGTGACCGGACTGGTCACCTCGACTCCACAAGTGCCGGGCAGTGCGACGGTCGGGTGGCCGGGCGGTAATGCGGTTGCGGCCGTCACGGCGTGTCTGTTGTCCTGGCGGGAAGCCGACCGAGGGAGAAGACGACCGTGCCGCGAGCGTCAATGTCCAGTCCAGCAAGAATCGTCGTCTACCCACGGGATAGGTCGCTTGCAGTACGTTGACCCAGGGATCACGGCGCAGGTGAGCGTAGCCAGAAGGATCCTGATCGGCACACCGCCCGCAGTGCGGCAGACCCGGCGCGAGGAGAACGCTTGATGTCGATATTCGACGACCCCGGACTCTTCGGCCGGCTTTGGGCCGCCGACTACGACGCCGGTGCCAACCCTGATCCCGGACCGGCGGTGGACTTCCTTGCTGGCCTGGCGGAGGGCGGTCCGGTTCTGGAGCTCGCAATCGGGACCGGTCGGGTCGCGCTGCCCCTGGCTGAACGCGGTCTCGTTGTCGAGGGCATCGAGGCGTCGAAGGAGATGGTGGCGCGGATGCGCGCCAAGCCGGGCGGTGCCCAGATCCCGGTCGCCATCGGTGACATGGCGGACGTGCCGGTGACCGGCCCGTTCCGCCTGGTGTATCTGGTGTTCAACACGTTGTTCAACCTCGTCGATGCCCACCGGCAGGCAGACTGCTTCCGCAACGTCGCGCGGGTTCTGGCTCCGGGCGGCGCGTTCGTCGTCGAGGCCTTTGTGCCCGACCCGGCCGACTTCGACCGGGACGAGCAGGTCCAGGTGCGCGCCGTGACCGAGGACTCCGCGACCATCCGGCTGCACCGCTACGACAGGGCCGCCCAGCGGTTCATCCGCCAGACCATCACCTTCGACAGTCAGGGCGTGCATGTGAAACCCTTCGCCATGCGGTACTGCTGGCCCGACCAGATGGACGAGATGGCGGGTCAGGCCGGCCTCCGGCTCACCGAGCGGTACGCCGACTGGCATCGGCGGCCGTTCGACACCGACAGCAAGGACCACATCTCCGTCTACCGGCCTATGTAGACCTTTGCTGGTCACGGACGAATGTAGGTGGCGCACGGCGCGACGGTCCCGGACTCCTCTCTGCAGGCCGCGATGGCTGGCCGATCGCAGGCGCGATCATGAGCTCACCGTCGTGAAATGGCGTCGATCATGACCTGGAGGTCATGATCGACGGAGGTGGGGCGTCACCGTCGCCGTCAACCAAGGCATCGAAGTCTTCCCATACCTGCGGGATGACACCGCTATCGCCTATGCGCAGCGCCACGAAGCGTTGCTCGCGGTCGGCCGATCCCAGGCCACCAGCTGGTCAGGTCAGCCTATCCCCGGGCGACGATACGGCAATCCCTGCCGCGGAAGGTTGACAGGCCGGCAACCGCGAGCCTAGGTTAGGCCAACCTTAGTTAGTCTCGCCTTAGTTGGGACCACTCATGAGCAGCGCTGCAATCGTCGGCCTCGGCGCCATCGCAGGGTTCACCATCTTCCTCGGCTTGCCGCTCGGCCGGGTACGCAACGCATCCATGCCGCTGCGCGCGGCCCTCAATTCTCTCGCGGCCGGCATTCTCCTGTTCCTGCTCTGGGAGGTGCTGTCACACTCAGCAGTCCCGGTAGAGGAGGCGTTGATCGCAGCCGCGGTCGACCACACGGGCGGGTGGGCGCGCTTCGTCGGCCTTGCCGCGGTCTTTACGGTCTGCCTCGCGGTCGGGCTCCTCAGTCTCGTCCACTACGACCAGTGGATTGCCCGCGCCGCCGCGACAAGGCATGGCCCCGGCGCGATGTCGGTGGCCGAGCGCGCCCCGCGCGGCGTAATCGGCATTGCAGATCCGGCCCGCCGGCTCGCCCTTCTCATCGCTGTCGGAATCGGTCTTCACAACCTGGCCGAGGGCCTGGCTATCGGACAGTCGGCCGCCGCGGGTGAGGTCAGCCTGGCCCTGCTGCTCGTCATCGGCTTCGGGCTGCACAACGCTACCGAAGGCTTCGGCATCGTCGCACCCCTCGCTGGTGCGGACAAGCGGCCCAGCTGGGCCTTCCTTGGCGTACTCGGCCTCATTGGCGGAGGCCCCACCTTCCTCGGCACGGTGATCGGCCAGTCGTTCGTGAACCACACCGTCTATCTCGGGTTTCTCGCGCTGGCCGCCGGCTCGATCCTTTACGTCGTCGTTCAGCTTCTCAAGGTCGGATTCAAGCTGGGCCACCCGCGCGCGCTCTACTGGGGGCTACTGGGCGGCCTGTTGCTAGGCATCGCCACGGACTTCTTCCTCGTCGCTGTCGGAGGCTGATCCGGCCGGGGCTCCCTTTGCCAGCTCATCGCCACGAGGCGTCCACTCTGGATGAACCCGCCCGCGCCGCCTGCGCCGAACTGGTCCAGCAGTTCGGCCGACACGTGGTCCTTGCTCATGACAGCGCCTCCCGCAGCGCGATCCGCGCCCGTCCGATCGCCGCGCGCGATCCGCCACACCAGCTGCTCCTCGTCCGCCGGGCTCACGGGACCCATCCTGCCCTTTACACCAAGACAGTCGACGGACAACCATGATCAGGTTCTCTCGGCAGGCCTATGTGTCAGGTGTCCTTGTCATGCAGCGCGGCTGATCACTATCTTGTCCACGGCTGGTGCGCGGCTTACCGAGTTCGAGAAGAGGATCGTGTTCACGCCATTCTTGAGCGTGATCGATACCTTCACATTCGATGGGCAGCATCCGTCCGGACGGGCGAAGGTCACATTGAGCGACGCGGTCCCATTCACCGTGATGATGGCTGACCGGCTCGGATCGTCGTCGAGGAAGGCGTAGAAGACGGTGAGTATGTACCTTCCATCCGCCGGCACCGTCACGCTGGTGATGCTAAGTGTGCCATTGTTTGCTTCGGTCTGTTCAGAATCGCTCCAGTCGCCGATGCGATTGACGATCTTCTTGCCGGACGCGCCCTGGGTATTCCTTGACCTCGCGGATCCGCCCCGTTCGTTCTCCCCCGCCTCGGCCTCGTAGGTGAGCGGTGTGAACGGCGGCACGGCGGCGGACTTCGCCGGCTGGGCCGTGGATGCGGATGGCGACACGCTCGGACCCGGCGACGACGCGGATCCTCCGGGACCGGGGACTGCCCGCTCGCCCTCTGGGAAGGTCGTCACGGGCACAGCGGCGTCGTCGGGTGACGAACTCAGCGCCACGGGAATGGCTATCGCGGCGCCGAGTCCGACGAGGACGAAGGTGATGACGATCCAGAGCCGGGCCGCGGGTGCGTCCGCACGCCGAGTTCCCTGGTATGCCTCGTTTGCCAGATCGACCCCGGGGTCGATGTCCCACCGGTCGGCGGCTAGGACACCTGGGCCGGGTCGGGTCGCCTCACTCAGCATGGCCGTCGAGTCTCCCGGCTCGTCCCACACATCGTCATCCGTCCCGCCTGGGACCTCGGCCTGGGACAGCGGCACGGCGTACTCCGGTGCTCCGCCGGTGGGCTCGAGTTCAGACTCGGGCAGCCAGCCGCCGATACGCAAGCGGCTGCCATCCCCCTCGCCAGCGCTCGTCATCAACCCCCTCTGACCGCCGCCCCCACCCAGGCTCCATTTCCGGGCAAAACGGCGCGGCTTACATCGCGTGCGCGACGGCCCTCGTCCGGCCGCACGGCCAAACCGTATCGCTCTGCCTCCCTGCCCTGGGACCGGCCAACCGGGCGACCCGATGCCGACGGATGGGCACCGGGCGATGCGACGGTCGGTCAAACCCGCAGCTAATGGTGTGTAACGGTCGTTGTTCACGTGCAGTTCATCATTGCCCGTCGATCGTGGCATGGACCGACAGTGTGTGCGCGATGCCCGTGCGCGAACGCATCGACTGGTCGGTGAGCTCGCCAGCCCACAGCACGATTCCGCCGACACGACCAACATCATCCTAGACAGCCATCGACCAGCACAACTGCCGTTGCAGTACCAGAACGCGGCCGGGACCCCGGTGTGGAGATGGACACATTCCGCGACCGGTTCCTGGCGGCGTTCGGCCCGCCGGCCCACTCACGCTGACGGACTTGACGCAACCAGATGGTTGCCATAGAGTCATGGCAACCAGATGGTTGCTATAAATGGAGGTGTGTCATGGGCTTTCCCGATCGGATCGAGCGCAGCATCAGCGTCGCCCACCCGCCGGCGAAGGTGTGGGAAGCGATCACGACGGCTGAGGGATTGGGCACGTGGTTCGGCCACAAGGCGACCGTCGACCTGCGCGTCGGCGGTCTCGCCCAGCTGACCTTTGAGGGCGGGCACAGCGCCGACCTGCGCATCGAGCGCCTCGAGCCGCCGCACGTGTTCGGCTACACCTGGGGCATCAGTGGCCTGCCGGCCGACGATCCGCGCCGTACCTATGTCGAGTTCACCCTTGAGCCGGTGGCCGAAGGGACCCGGCTCACCGTGGTCGAATCCGGCTTCGCGCAACTGCCCGACGACCTCTACGCCGGCGCGTTCGGCGGCAACGTCGAGGGGTGGCAGAGCGAGCTGGGTGAGCTTGTCGAATACCTCGATGCCCGCGCGTGACCCGGAGGCCGTGGCCGAAGAGGTCTTCGCCGCACTGGCCGATCCCAGCCGGCGGAGCATCCTGGCCGCGCTCGCATCCCGCGGGCCAGCCACAGCGACGGACCTTGCGGCCAGCCTACCGATCACCCGGCAGGCGATCGCCAAACACCTCGGCTTGCTCACCGAGGCCGGGCTGGTTATCGCCGAGCCTGGCGAGCGGCGTCGCGTCCGCTACCGGCTTCAGTCGGCCCCCATCCAGGTCGCGCAGCAGTTTCTCGCCGCGTTGGCTCGTGACTGGGACTCGAGCCTCGACGCCCTCAGACGGCATTTGAGTTCGTGAGGGGCAGCAGCAGCCGCGACGACGACGGGATCGTGTTGCGGGCGCCGGTGCCGGTGGCGCGGGCCACGACGAGCTGTTTGTAAACGACAAGAAGGAGAGAAACAATGACCGATCACAAGACCGGAACACGTGAAGAGTGGCTTGCGGCCCGGCTGGAGCTGCTCGAGGCCGAGAAGGCGCTGACGCGGCGTAGCGACGAACTGGCGCGGCAGCGCCAGGAGCTGCCCTGGGTTCGACTCGACAACGAGTACCGCTTCGAGATCGACGAGGGCACAGTGTCCCTCGCCGATCTCTTCAGAGGACGCTCGCAGCTCCTCATCTATCACTTCATGTTCGGGCCCGAGTACACGGCAGGGTGTCCGTCCTGCTCGGCGATCGCGGACGGCTTCGACGGCTCCGTCGTCCACCTCGCGAATCACGGCGTCACGCTCTGCGCGGTGTCGCGAGCTCCGCTCGCGAAACTGCAGGCGTACAAGCAGCGGATGGGCTGGAGCTTCCCCTGGGCGTCTTCAACCGACAGCGATTTCAACTACGACTTCCACGTGGCACACACCAAGGAGGAGTGGCAGTCGGGAGCCGTTGAGTACAACTTCCGCGCGATGGACGTGCGGCCGTCGGAGACCGGCGAGGAGATTCCCTTCCTCAACAAGATCGCGTCAAGCGTTGGAACGGACTGGCCGACGTACAGGCAAGAAGGGCCCGGCATGAGCGCGTTCGTGCTTGAGGATGGCGTCGTTTATCACACCTACTCGGCGTACGAGCGCGGGCTGGACAGCCTCTGGGGCATGTACCAGTGGCTCGACCGTGCGCCACTCGGTCGTAACGAGACCGGCTTTTGGTGGCGCCGCCACGACGAGTACGACAGCCAGTGACGCGTGCGGAAGGCTGGCCACCGACCTCAGCGCACCGCTGCGTGCGCCGGCCTGCTCGGGCCGGTCGTCGCGCTGCGCGCCGGCGCCAGTCTCGCCGGCCGCTATTTCGTGCCCACCCCGGCCATGGCCAGATCGGACTCACCCGGTGCAACGTGCCCGTCGTACAGCGCTGCGATCGCGCCCCATGCCCCGCTGGCGAGTGATGTCCGGATCTAGGTGCTCGACTAACCTTCGGTGGTTCGCCTCGCGATGCTCGGCCTGGCCTCTACCGCTTCCAATGGAGCCAGTTCTGACCATCTGTGAAGCCCAAACGCAGGTACAACGGCGCCGCTCGGTCGCTGCTGTGCACCGTCACGTGCTCTAACTCCCGGTCGCGCGCCTCCCTGAGGATTGCGTCGAGCAGCGCCGCACCGACCCCGCTGTTACGCATATCGGGCACGACGTATACACCTTGGAGGTCTCCGGTGCGTCGGTCCATCAACGCGGGACTCGGGACTCGGGCGGCCAGCATCAACCACGCCATGCCGGATAGTCGGCCGTCCACGTCGATCACGAACGGCACGTGGGTCGAGAGGTGATCGATGACCCAGGCGGTGAAGAACTCCAGGAACGACGCCCGATCCGTACCGCGCTCGTCGCGTTCTTCGACCCGCCACCGCCACCGCAGCCGCGCTAGCGCCGGCGCATCGACCGCCGTTGCTCTCCGAACCGTCACATGCACGGCTCTATCCTCCTCGTGCCCGTACCGACAACGCGGCAAGGACAAGGACGCTGGCGTGCCGCTCTGGCTGTGCCGTACTACGCCCGCTCTGGCAGCTGCTGCAGCGCCCACGTGTTGCCGTCGGGGTCGCTGAAGGTCACAAAGGAACCCCACGGCTGAACGTCGACGTCGCTGGCCTCCACCCCGCGGTCGATAAGTTCGCGCCGGGCGGCTTCGACGTCCTCGACGACGACCTGGACGCCTTGCTGCGAGCCTGGAGGCATCTGGGTGACCCCGGTGCCGAGCACGATGGAGCACGCTGAGCCGGGAGGGGTCAGTTGCACGAAGCGCAGGTCCTCGCGCACCTGGTAGTCGTGGTCGGCGTTGAAGCCGACCTGCTCCACATAGAACGCCTTGGCTCGTTCGACGTCGGTCACCGGAATGGCGACGAGTTCAATTTTCCAGTCCATGTCCGCAACCTATGCCATTTGTCTGACCGTTCGCGCGCCGATGTCGACAAGTAGCCCGACCGTCTAATCGAGTGGACCAACCTGGCGCGGGCACGGCATGATGGCACCGTGACTGATAGCGGCGCTCCTCCATCCGTTATCGCGGGACCGGGGTTCCCACGGGTCGCCTTGGGGCCGGCGTGGGTGTGTTCCTCGCTGGCCGTCGGCGTCCTCGGCTGGCTGCTCTTCGCGATCTCGGATTGGAATCAGGATCGCCTCGCGGGCTTGGTACTGCTCGGCCTCGCGGTACTCGGTATGATCGCGACAGCCGCAGTGGCGTCCAACCGACGTCGGGCCCTGACACTCACGTTTTCGCTTATGGCCGGCGGGGCATTCGTTGTTGCTGGGGTTACCGCCGTGGTACTGGTCATGGCGCGTGGCAACTCCTTCGCCGGCGACCTCCTGCTGATCGGCGGGATTCCTGCGGTCGGCGGTCTGGTCACCGGGTTGCTGGGCCTGCGTGCGCGATCGATGGCGGGATGACCGAGCCTCAGGTCTCCGCACGTCGCAGCGAGCGAATCGCGAGCAGTGGTCGCCACGCTAGCGGCCGGTCAGGACGATGCTGAGGGCTTCGGCCCTGGGCCTACGGTCGGGCCTGGTGATGTGGCCAACCTTGGCGCCCGAAACTTGCGATCCTTCGGATCGAGTGCTAACGCCGCTGCTGCCTCGATCATAAACTGCCGCCAGATAGTGGCGGGGTGAGTCGACCCGAAGACGTCGTGCCCACCATCCTTCGTGGTCAGTGCCTTGCCGTCCGTGGTTCCAAGCCAGACCGCAACGGCGAGCGCTCTCGTATAGCCCACCATCCACGTGTGAGCGTTCTGGGTCGTGCTGTTGGCGGCCTGCCACGTGCCGGTCTTTCCGGCGGCATCCCAGCCGTTGGACAGCTTCGCTGAAGGTACCTGGCTCAGGGTCCAGGTCAACTCGTCAACCTGCTGCTCGCTGAGCCCGATGTCTGCCTGGGTGTTCGCCTCTGCGTAGACCCGCACGCCGTGCTTGGTCACCTCCCGGACGAAATGCGCCTGTGCACGTTTTCCGCCGGCCGCGAACGTCGCCAGGCCGTTAGCGTGGTCGAGCACGGTCACGCCGTACTGTCCGATACCGACTTCGGTCCAGAACTTACCCGCGCCCGCAGCCGAGGCAGAGACCGCCACGAGGTCCTTACCGGCCCGGCCCCGCAGGTCTACCCGCAATGGTTCCGGCCGGCCTTGCACGTCCGTCCACATGGAATCGATCCCGGCCCGGCTGGCCATGTCGATGACGTTGGCCGGACCGAGCCGCTCGGTCAGATCGAAGAACGGCACATTCAACGACGCGACCGTCGCCTCCACCAAGGTGCAGTTTGGCTGGCACCGGGCTGTAGACGCGTTGCGGACCGGCCCAGCCTTCGAGCCTTTCGTGCGCCCGCTTGCGGGGAACTCCTTCACGGCCGGCGATAGCCAGCGGGAGGACAACGAGATCTTCTGCCGCAACGCCTCCGCCAGGTCGTAGACCTTGAACGACGAGCCAGGCGGGTGCTGGCCGAAGCCACGGGCGTCACCGTCCTCGTCGTAGAACCATCCCGCGTGGTCAGCGCCGGTGCCGCTGCCGCCACCGTAGTAAGCCAGTACCCGTCCGGTTCCCGGCTCCACGGCGACCAGCGCGGCCTGCCAGTTGGCGGGCTGACCACGCACGGCCGCGGGGGCAGTCGCGCGTCGGATGTCCGCGGACGCCTCGGCCACGTCCTGAGCCCGCTTGTCCAGCGTCGTGACGATCCGGAAGCCACCGTTGCGGATGTAGTCGCGTGCCTTGCCCTTGAAGGGATCACTCTGGCGAAGCTCACTCAGGACATGATTGACCACTAGGCCGGTCGGACGGTCCAATCCGTCCTGCGAAGCGCTCGCGTCGAGGTCCCGAACCGTGTGCGGGTACTCCAATCCGTCCGCTTCGGCGCTGGTCAAGAAGCCCAACAACACCATGCCCTCGCGAACGTACTCCCAGCGCGAGATCGAGTTCGCCGCTGCCGTCCCGCCTCGGGCTGGGTCGTAGCCCGGAATGCCCTCAGGGTCGTCCGGATCCGGCTCGGGCTGCTTGACCAGCGAGGCAAGGACCATCGCTTCTGGCACCGTGATCTGTTGTTCCTGGGGGGCTGCCCGCCTTACTGTCTTGCCGAAGAAGGCCTGTGCGGCAGCCTCGATGCCGTAGGCGCCTCGTCCGAACGGGACGGTGTTGAGATAGATCTCCAGGATCTCCTCCTTGGAGTACTTGTTGTCCATCTTCCACGCCAGCATCGCCTCGCGCGCCTTGCGGGCGTAGGTCACCCCGCTGAGGTCGGCGGCGATGCGCGCGTACTGCTGAGTGATTGTGGATGCGCCTTGCGTAGTCCCACCGGTCATGTTGTTCCAGGCGGCGCGTAGGACACCGGTGAAGTCGACCCCGTCGTGCTTCCAGAAGGTGCGGTCTTCCGCGGCGACGATGGCCTGCTTCACGGCGGGGTTCATCTCGTCGAACGCCAGAATCGTTCGATCCTCCGTGCCGAGCCTCGCCATCGTCGTGACGCCGTCGCTGAAGTAGATGGTGGTCGACTCGGGCAGCTCAAGCTGTTCGGGTGTCGGTATTCTGTCCACATAGTACGCGCCAACGGCGAGGCCGGTTGCCACCAGCAGCAGCGCGATCGTCGATGCCATGAGCAGACGGCGCCGGCGGACTCGCCGCGCCCGGTCCCGTGCGACCAACCGCCGGACGGTCCTGCGCTGGGCCGCCAGGCGCTGGGCGGTCCTGCGCATCGCCGCGACTTCGAGCGTCGTCCGCCGCGCTGCGTCCTTGCGGGCAGCGGCCTCCTGTCGGGCTGCCGCCCGCGCGGCCGCTGCAAGGCGGGCGCGCTCCCGCATCGCTGCGCGCCACTGCGCCGGCGAGCGAACGACTGTCGTTAGGACGGCGGCCTTCCGCTCGGCAGCGGCCTGGACGGCTGCGGCTCTTGCCACCCTACGCATGGCCGTCCTCTGCGCGGCAGCGGCTCGTGCGGCCTTTCGCATGGCGGCCTGGTGGGCCGCGGCCTTCCGTTTCCCTGCGACCCGGGTGGCTGCGGCACGTGTGGCCCAGCGCCTGGCGGCCCTTCGCGCGGCGGCCTTTCGCTGTGCAGCCGCGGAAACCGCGCGTGTGGCCGCATGGACCGCAGCCACTTGCGTGGCCGTGGCTCTTGCGGCCCTACGCATGGGGGCGAAAGATGCGCCCGCCCTTCGCGTTGCGGCCGCGGGAACGGCTCGTGCGGCAGCCTTGACCACAACGGCCTGCCTCGCCGCGGCTCGTGCGGCGACCCTAAGCGCGGTCGCGGCCTTGGCGGCCGTGGCTCGTACAACCTTGGGCGCCGCGGCCGTCAACCCAGCGCGCGTCTTCTGTTCC
>Ga0209859_1000042_pt1 | contig 23420 bp, 20 predicted proteins | sample GWRWS3_50_60_FD_187241 | JGI IMG/M metagenome (GOLD analysis project Ga0209859, IMG submission 187241) | Riverbed sediment microbial communities from areas with vegetation nearby in Columbia River, Washington, USA - GW-RW S3_50_60 (SPAdes)... | ecosystem: Environmental > Aquatic > Freshwater >... | reverse complement strand
GGTCGTCGAGGCGCTCATCGTCGGGATGGTGGCGTCGGCCGTCGGGGTGGTCGTGGGGATCGGTATCGCCATCGCCCTGAAGGGGTTGCTTTCGTCGCTGGGCATCGACCTCCCCGCGTCGGGCACCGTGATCCAGCTTCGGACCGTCATCGTGTCCGTCCTGATCGGGACGATCGTGACGGTAGTAGCTGCGATCGTGCCGGCCCGCCGGGCCGCCCGCATCGCGCCGATCGAGGCGCTGCGCGAGGCGCAGGACCGGCCGGGGCGCTCGCTTCGATTCCGACTGGTGAGCGGCGCCATCGTCCTCGCGCTCGGCGTCGCGCCGCTCGCCTATGGGCTGTTCGGCAGGCCCGCGGATGCGCTCCAGTTCGTCGGGATCGGGGTCGCCCTCACGTTCATCGGCGTGGCGATGCTCACCCCGCTGATCGCCCGTCCGGTCGCCGCGGGCATCGGGCTGCCGATCCGCCGAACCGGCGTGCCCGGCAAGCTCGGCCGAGAGAACTCGATGCGGAACCCGCGACGGACCGCAGCGACGGCCTCGGCGTTGATGATCGGACTCGGCCTCGTCGTGTTCGTCGCGGTGTTCGGAGCGTCGGCCAAGGCATCGACCACGGTGGTCCTCGAGCGCACGCTCAAGGCCGACTTCATCTTGACCTCTCCGACGTTCAGCGGGTTCAGCACCTCCGCGGCCGAGGACGTGCGAGCCGTGCCGGGGGTCGAGACCGTGTCGCAGGTCCGGCAGGCGGAGGCCAAGGTCGAGGGCGGGACCGTGTTCGTGACGGGGCTCGACCCGGCGACGTTCGATGACGTCTCCGAGCTCGGGGTCGTCGAGGGGTCGGTCGCTGACCTGGGGGCGCCGGACACGATCGCGATCCACGAGGACATCGCGGCGACCGAGGGGTGGGGCATCGGCGACACGGTCGACGTCGAGTGGCCGAGCACCGGACAAGGCGAACTGGAGGTCGCCGTGATCTACGCGGAGAACGGACTGATCGGCGACTGGGCGACGTCGCTCGACACGTACGACGCGAACGTCGCCCAAGAGCTCGACCTGTTCGTGCTGATCAAGGCGGGGGATGGAGCGAACGTGGCGGCGGTCCGATCGGACCTCGAGGATGCGCTCGAGCCGTACCCGAACATCGAGGTCCAGGACCAGGCCGAGTTCCGCGAGATGTACGCCACGTTCCTCAACCAGGTCCTCAACCTCGTGACGGCCCTGCTGCTGTTCGCGGTGATCATCGCGCTGTTCGGCGTGATGAACACCCTGTACCTGTCGATCTACGAGCGGACCCGCGAGCTCGGCCTGTTGCGGGCGGTGGGTCTGACCCGCCGGCAGACGCGGTCGATGGTTCGGTGGGAGGCCGTGATCATCTCGATCATGGGCGCCCTGCTCGGCGTCGTGATCGGGATCGCGTTCGGCTGGGCGTTGCAGCAGGCGCTCGAACCGGAGGGGTTCAGCGAGCTCGGCATCCCCGGGGGCCAGCTCGGCGTCTACGTCGTCCTCGCCGCAGTGCTGGGGGTATTCTTCGCGATCTTCCCGGCCCGGCGCGCGGCCAGGCTGAACGTGCTCGAAGCCATCTCGTACGAGTAACCGAGGCCGCCTTCGGGACGGCGGATATCATGACCGTCCCATGCCGAAGATCGAAGTCGCCGACGGCCGCGCCACGGAGCTCCCCGAGGGGGAACCGATCGGGTCCGTGCTGCCGCCGGAGGCGATCGCGGCTCGTGTGGACGGCGAGCTGGTCGACCTCTCCTTCGTGCCGACGACCGACGGCAAGGCCGAACCGGTCCTGCCGGGCGACGCGGACGGTCTCCACGTCCTGCGGCACTCGGCGGCGCACGTGATGGCGCAGGCCGTCTGCGACCTGTGGCCCGGCACCCGATACGCGATCGGCCCGCCGATCGACGATGGCTTCTACTACGACCTTGAGCTGCCGGGTCAGATCTCCGAGACCGACCTGCCGAAGATCGAGGACCGGATGCGCGAGATCGTCGCCGCCGACCAGCCGTTCGTCCGCGAGGAGCTCCCGCGCGACGAGGCGCTCGAACGGTTCGCGGACCAGCCGTACAAGCGCGAGATCATCGAGTCGCTCGAGGAGGGCGAGGTCCGGGCGGGCGAGACCGTGACCGCGTACCGCAACGACGGATGGGCGGACCTGTGTCTGGGCCCGCACGTGCCGTCGACCGGGCGCCTGGGCGGCGCGTTCAAGCTGATGAAACTCGCCGGCGCCTATTGGCGGGGTGACGAGGCTCGCCCGATGCTCACCCGGATCTACGGCACGGCGTGGGCGACGCAGGACGAGCTCGACGATTACCTGCATCGGCTGGAGGAGGCCGAGAAGCGGGACCACCGTCGTCTGGGCCGCGAGCTCGACCTGTTCTCCTTCCCCGAGGAGCTCGGACCCGGTCTCGCCGTCTGGCACGCACGCGGTGGTCTGTTCCGCAAGCAGCTCGAGGACTACGTCAGGGACCTGCACCTCGAGAGGGGCTACGACCTCGTCGCCACGCCGAACCTCGCCCGGCGTGAGCTGTGGGACACCTCGGGCCACACGGCCAAGTACGCGGACCTGATGTACCCCGAGATGCGGCGCGAGGGCGACCCCGGGTACTTCGTGAAACCGATGAACTGCCCGTTCCACGTCCTGGTGTACAAGTCGCAGATCCGTTCGTACCGCGATCTGCCGATGCGGCTGTCCGAGCTCGGTGGCGTGTACCGGTACGAGCGTCTCGGCGTGGTGCACGGTCTGCTGCGGACGCGCGGGTTCACGCAGGACGACTCGCACATCGTCTGCCGGGAGGACCAGCTCGTCGACGAGATCCTCGGCGTGTTCGACCTCACGCTCGAGATCCATCGGACGTTCGGGTTCACCGATCCCGTGGTGACGCTCTCGACGCTGCCGGGGGAGACGATCGTGACGCCGGAGATGGCGGAGCGGGCGACGGGTGCCCTGAGGGCTGCCCTCGAACGGAGCGGCCTCGCCTTCGAGGTCGCCGAGGGTGAGGGTTCGTTCTACGGGCCGAAGGTGGACTTCCACTTCCGCGATGCGATCGGCCGGCTGTGGCAGCTCACGACCGTGCAGTGTGACTTCGGTCTGCCCGAGCGCTTCGAGATGGAGTACGTCGGCGAGGACAATCAACGGCATCGTCCGGTGATGATCCACCGAGCCATCCTCGGATCGATCGAGCGCTTCAGCGCCGTGCTGATCGAGCACTACGGCGGCGCGTTCCCGCTGTGGCTCTCGCCCGAGCAGGTGCGCCTGGTCCCGGTGGCCGACCGTCACGTCGAGCACGCGCGCGAGCTCGCGTCGCTGCTGCGAGCCCTTGGTCTGCGGCCCGAGGTGGACCAGAGCGGCGAGACGGTCGGCAAGAAGGTCCGGGCCGCGCAGCTCGCGAAGGCGCCGTACGTCCTGGTGATCGGTGACAAGGAGATCGAGTCCGGCGAGCTCACGGTCCGAGATCGCGAAGGCGTCGAGACCAAGGGCGTGCAGTTCGACGACTTCGCCGCGGCGCTGGTCGACGAGGCCGCTTCGAAGCGCCTGACCCAGTCGCGGTTCGGCGGCTGACGCGAGGACGCCGGGGGACGGCGTGGAGCGGATCTGGTCGCCGTGGCGGATGGCGTACATCCAGGCCGCCAAGGAGCAGGGCGAGGACGGGGGTTGCATCTTCTGCGACCTACCGGCCGAGGGTGACGACGTACGAACGATGATCCTCGCCCGCGGCGAGCTCTCGTTCGTGATCGTGAACTCGTTTCCGTACAACCCCGGGCACCTGATGGTCGCGCCCTTCCGGCACGTCGGTGCGTTCACCTCGCTCGAGGCTGCCGAACTCGCGGATGTGGACGCGCTCGTGGCGCGTTCGATCCGCGCGCTCGAGCTGGAGATGGAGCCGCACGGGTACAACCTCGGGATGAACCTCGGCCGCGTCGCCGGCGCCGGCATCCCCGATCACGTGCACTGGCACCTCGTCCCTCGCTGGAACGGCGACACGAACTTCATGCCGGTCGTCGGGCAGACCCGCGTGCTGCCGGAGCTGCTCGAGGAAACGTATGCGCGGCTCCGGCCGCGCTTCGAGGGCGCATGAGCGAAGGGTTCGCGGATCTGCCGGGGGGACGTCGCAAACGCCTCCAAGCCCGAACGCTTCAACCGGCCGGCGCTCGATTTCCTCGCGTTCGCAGGGTGAACGACGAGCCATGACGCGCATGGAGAGCGGCCTCGCGGAGGTCGACGGCGGGAAGCTCGCATGGGAGTCGGCGGGGGAGGGCCGCGACGTGGTCTTCCTCCACCCAGGGCTTTGGGACTCGCGCGTCTGGGACCAGCAGTTCGGCGTGTTCTCGAGGACCTACCACGTCGTGAGGTACGACCTTCGCGGGTACGGTGGATCGAGCCGACCGGAGCCGGGGAAGCCCTACTCGCACGTCGACGACCTCGAGGGGGTGATGAACGCTGCAGGTGTCGATTTGGCTGCGCTCATCGGGAACTCGATGGGCGGACGGGTGGCGATCGATTTCGCGCTCGAGCATCCCTCGCGAGTCTCGGCGCTCGTGCTGGCAGCCCCCGGGCTCTCCGGGTTCGAGGGGACACCAGAGGAGGAATCGGAGCGGGAGGCGGCGTTCGCCGACGTCGAGCGCGAGATCGAGGAGGCGATCCACGCCGGAGACCATCAGCGTGCCGAGGAGCTTCGGCTGCAGTGGCTGTGGGCGCCGCTGGGGACGGACGATCCCGCGGGAGCTCGGATCCGGCAGATCGCGTTCGACAACATCCACGAGCTCACGATGGACGAGAGCGGTGAGCGAGAACTCGATCCCCCAGCCGCCGGCCGGCTCGGCGAAATCGAAGCGCCGACGCTCGTTCTGCCGGCCGACCACGATCCACCCTGGCACGAGCGGATCTGCGTCATGATCGCCGAGACCGTTCGAGGCGCTCGCCTGATCCGGATCCCCGAAACCGATCACGTCATCCCCATCCGCAAGTCGGACGAGTTCAACCGCGTCGTCCTTGGGTTCCTCGGCGAGGTGCTCTGAAACCCATGCAGACGTTCCTTGTTCTCGGCGCCATCTTCGGCTTCATCGGTGTCGCGCTCGGTGCCTTCGGCTCGCACGCGCTCCGATCGAAGCTGGCGAGCGAGCGCGCGGCGACGTTCGAGACCGGTGTTCGATATCAGATGTGGCACGCGCTCTCGCTGGTCGTGGTGATCGTCCAGGCGTGGATACCGACTCCTGTTCGCAGCGGGGTGGTTGTTCGTGGGCGGGATCGTGCCGTTCTCGGGCAGTCTGTACGCGCTCGCGGTAACACACGACCGAGCGTGGGGGGGCGGTCACTCCGTTCGGGGGAACCTGCCTGTTGCTGGGTTGGGCGATGCTGCTGTTCGCGATCCTCGTGAAGTGAGCCGCGCTACTTCCGCGCCTCTTCTTTCGCCTGCTGGGTGGCGGCGATGATCTTGTCCGCGAGGTGCGACGGAACCTCCTCGTAGTGCGAGAAGTGCATCGTGAAGGCTGCCCGCCCACCGGTCATCGAGCGCAGGTCGATCGAGTAGCGCGCGACCTCGGCCTGCGGCACGAGCGCCTTCACCCGCTGCTTGCCGGCGGCCGCCGACTCCACACCCTGGATCTTGGCTCGCTTGGCGTTGAGGTCACCCATGATGTCGCCGGTGTGGGACTCGGGGACGACCACGTCGACCTCGACGATGGGTTCGAGCAGGACGACGCCCGCTGCCGTGGCCGCCTCCTTCAGCGCGAGCGAACCGGCGAGCTGGAACGCCATGTCGGAGGAGTCCACGCTGTGGAACTTGCCGTCGACGAGCGTGCACCGGATGTCGACCATCGGGTTCCCGCTGATCACGCCCTGCTGCATCGTCTTGACGATCCCCTTCTCGACCGAGCCGATGAACTGGTGCGGGATCGCGCCGCCGAAGATCTTGTCGACGTACTCGAACCCCTCCCCCCTGGTGAGTGGTTCGACCTCGATGTTGCAGACCGCGTACTGGCCGTGACCGCCGGTCTGCTTCACGTGGCGGCCGACGCCCTTGCCCGGGCCCCGGATCGTCTCGCGGTACGCGATCTTGGCCGGCGCCGTCGTCACCTCGACGCCGAACTTCCGCTTCATCCGCTCGATCTGGACGTCGAGGTGCGCCTCGCCCATCCCGTACATCACGGTCTCGTGGGTCTCGTCCGAGCGGTCCACCCGGAGCGTGGGGTCCTCCTCCTTCAGCCGTGAGAGAGCGATGGACAGCTTGTCCTCATCCCCCTTGGTCTTCGGGGTGATCGCGAACGCGAGCAGCGGCTCCGGCATCTCGACGGCCGGGAGCGTCACCGGATCGTCCTTCGTCGAGAAGGTGTCCCCGGTTGTGGTGTGCGCCAGCTTGGCGACGGCGGCGATGTCGCCGGCCGGCACCTCCGAGACCGTGTCGTGCTCCTTGCCCCGCAGCGTGAAGAGCTGGCCGATCCGCTCGTCGGTGCCCTTCGTCGCGTTGGAGACGGACGCGTCGGGGCGCATCCTGCCCGAGAACACGCGGAACATCGTGATGTGCCCCACGAAGGGATCGGACACCGTCTTGAACACGTAGGCGGTGAGCGGCTGGTCGGGGTCGCAGGCGCGTTGCTTCTCCTCGCCGTCCTTGGCGATGACCGTGACCGGACCGCGGTCGATCGGCGAGGGGAACTCGTCCGCGATGAACTGCAGGACCCGGTCGACGCCGAGCGGACGAGCGGCCGCGGCGCAGAGCACCGGTGCGATCCGCGCCTCGGCGAACCCCCGCTTCACGCCGTGGACGACCTCGTCCTCGGAGAGCTCACCCTCCTCGAGGTACTTCTCGATCAGGGCGTCGTCGGACTCCGCGACGGCCTCCATCAGCTTCTCGCGGAACGGATCCGCCTTTCCCGAGATGTCGTCGGGCCACTCGCCCTCCTCGGCGTTGGGGCCGGTGCCGTAGCGGTACGCCTTGCGACCCAATAGGTCCGCGACGCCCTCGAAGTCGTGCTCCTCGCCGAGCGGGAGCTCGAGCGGCGCCACCTGCGTCCCGAACGACTGCACGAGCTGCTCCAGGGTGCGTTCGAAGGACGCCCGCTCGCGGTCGAGCTTGTTGATCATGATCGCGCGCGGCAGTCCGGCCTCCACGGCAAGCTCCCAGGCGACCTCCGTCTGGACCTCGACGCCGTCCACGGCCGAGACGACGAGCACGACCGCGTCGACGGCTCGGATCGCTGTGCGAACGTCGCCGATGAAGTCGGCGTAGCCGGGCGCGTCGAGGACGTTGATCTTCACGCCGTTCCATTCGACCGGTGCCATCGCGAGCGAGACGCTGATGCCCTTCTTGATCTCCTCCGGCTCGAAGTCGCTCACCGTGTTGCCGTCTTCGACGGTCCCCATCCTCGTGGTGGCGCCGGAGGTGAAGAGCATCGCCTCGAGCAGCGTGGTCTTCCCCGAGCCGCCGTGCCCCACCAACAGGACGTTGCGGATGTCGTTCGCTTCGTACGGTTTCAAATGGCCCCCGATCGACGGACGGAAACGGGACCGAGATTCTAGCGCGGTCGTCGCCTGGCTTCGGGCGCCCCGAGGACCGGTGATACCCTCGCGCGGGTGGTGGATGTGAGCGTTCGAGCGCAGCTGAGCGAGCGCGCGGTGGTGCCACTCCTGTGCGTCGCCGCCGGGGTGGCGATCGCCGTCGCGACCTGGCTCCTGCTGGTCCGCGATCTCGAACCCGCGGGCTGGGCGGCGCTCGCCGCGGGAGTCGCCCTCGTCGCCGGCGGGATCCTCCTGCGTCCACACGATCGTTTCGGCCGGGTGGTCCTGTCGTTCGGCGACCGGTTGTTCGACGGGTGCGTGCTGGGAGCGCTCGCCTGGATCGCTCGCACGGAGGATCCGTGGCTGTCGGCCGGGGCGTTGCTCGCGCTCGCGTCCGGGTTCCTCGCCTCCTACATCCGCGCGCGGGGCGGGTCCCTGGGCTACGGGATCGAGGAGGGGGTCATCACGCCGGCGATCCGTTACGGCCTGGTATCGGCCGGGTTGATCGCGGGGTGGCGGTGGACGCCGTGGGCCGTGGCGGTCCTGATGCTGCTCGCCTCGGCGGTCCGCGCGAGCCAGGTCGTGAAGGAGGAGCGCCTGTGACCTCGGGGCCCGACCCCGCATGAGCCCACGGGAGACGCCGAGGGAGACCCTCGGGTACTGGGGGTACCGCGGCGCCGAATGGCTCGCGATGTCGCTCCCGGAACGGACGGGGCGGCGCGTCTTCGAGACCATGGGGCGGGTGGCGCATCACCGGCTCGTCGGTGTCCGCGCCACCGTCGCCGCCAACCTGGCGCGCGTCCTCGGCGCCGACCCGACGGACGAGCTTGTCTCCCGGGCGACCCGGGAGGCGTTCGAGCTCTACGCGCGCTTCTGGTTCGACGCATTCCGGATCCGGGAGATGCCCGCCCAGGAATTCAATGAACGCACGGTGATGGTCGGCGTGGAGAACGTGGACCGAGCGCTCGAGGCGGGACGGGGCTGCATCTGCGCCCTCCCGCACATGGGCAACTGGGACGCGGGCGGCCACTGGTTCGGGGTCAACGGGTATCGGATCGCGGCCGTCGCCGAGGAGCTCAAACCGCCCCGGCTCTACGAGCTGTTCCGTCGCCACCGCGAGGAGCTCGGGATGCGCATCATCGGGCTCACGAAGGACGGCCACGTCGGTCAGCAGCTGAAGCAGCTCCTGTCCGAGAACTGGATGATCGCGCTCGTCGCCGATCGAGATCTCACGGGTCGCGGGATCGAGGTGGAGATGTTCGGCGCCACCCGCCGGGTGCCTGCCGGCCCGGCGCTCCTGTCGCTCAGCTCGGGTGCGCCGCTCGTCGTGTGCCCCGTGTACACGCGCGACGAGGGGTGGGAGGTTCGCATCGGCGAACCGCTCGAGATCCAGCGGAGCGGCGTGATGCGCGAGGACGTCGCCGCGCTCTCACGGCTCATGGCCGAGCGCTTCGAACGCGCGATCGCCGCCAAGCCCACCGACTGGCACATGTTCCAACCCGCATGGGACGAGGTCGGCTCGACGGACGCCGTGCCGGCGGCGTCGGTCGACCCGCGGTGAAGATCCTCCTCGTCTGCCCGTACGACTGGGAGGCGCCCGGTGGCGTGCAGGTCCACGTTCGACAGCTGGCCGCCGAGCTCCGCGAGCGCGGCCATCGCGCGATCGTGCTCGCCCCCGGCTCGCGGACGTCCTCGGACGATGGGGTGCGGATCGTCGGGCTACCGGTGCGCGTTCCCTACGGCGGGACCGTCGCGCCGATCTCGTTCTCGCCCGGGTCATGGAAGCGGATCCGCTCCGCGATGCGTGCGTTCGACCCCGACGTGATCCACGTGCACGAGCCGCTCACACCGAGCACCTCGATGCTCGCGGTCCTAGCAGCGAGCGCTCCGGTCGTCGCCACCTTCCACGCGTACCTCGAGCGCTCCCGACTGATGGAGCTCGCGGGTCCGGTGCTGCGCCAGGTGAGCCGTCGGATCGACGCGGCGATCGCCGTCTCCGACGCGGCGGCCTCCTTCGTTCAGCGCGTGGCGCACGTGCCGCTCGAGATCGTTCCGAACGGCGTCGACGTCCGCGCGTTCGCGCGGCCGGGCCCGCCGATCGAGGGGCTTCCCGTCGGCCGGAAGATCCTGTGGGTGAACCGCCTCGATCCGCAGAAGGGGTTCGAGGTCATGGTGCGGGCGTTCGAGATGCTCGCTTCCGAGCTCGAGGACGTCCGGTTGCTCGTGGCGGGGGACGGGCGCGACCGCGTCGTGGTGCGCTCGCTCCCGCCGAGCGTTCGCAGCCGGATCCTGCGCCTGGGGTCCGTGCCCCACGCGGAGCTTCCCCGGTACCACGCGGCCGCCGACGTGTTCGCGTCGCCGGCGGTCGGGCAGGAGAGCTTCGGGATCGTGCTCGTCGAAGCGATGGCCGCCGGGGTGCCGGTGGTCGGGACGGACATCCCCGGCTACCGGGAGGTGGTTCGAGATGGGGTGGACGGGCTGCTGGTCCCGCCGAACGACGCGACCGCGCTCGCGAGCGCGATCCGCCGGGTCCTGTCCGAACCCGACCTGGCGTCGGCCCTCGCGTCGGCCGGCCGCACGCGAGCGGAGACCTACTCGTGGGATGCGGTCGTGCCACGACTCGAGGCGGTCTACGACCGGGTCCTCGCCGGTACGCGCTAGGATTCTGACCGTGCCGCTCTGGTTGTGGATCGTCGTCGGCCTGGTCGCCCTGCTGGTGGTCTCGGGCATCCTGATCTACAACCGTCTGGTCAAGCTCCGGGCACGCGTGAACAACGGCTGGTCCCAGATCGACGTCCAGCTCCGGCGCCGCTACGACCTGATCCCGAACCTCGTCAAGACCGTCCAGGGCTATGCCACGCACGAACGGGAGCTGTTCGAGAACGTCACCGAGGCGAGGTCACGGGCGATCGACGCGAACGCGGTTCCTGACCAGGCGCAGGCCGAGAACCAGATCACGCGCGGGATCCGGCAGCTGTTCGCGGTGGCGGAGAACTACCCCGACCTCAAGGCCAACGAGAACTTCCTGGCGCTCCAGGAGGAGCTCACGGGGACCGAGTCGAAGATCGCGTTCGCGCGGCAGTTCTACAACGACCAGGTCATGCTCTTGAACACGCTCATCGGCTCCTTCCCCTCCAACGTCGTCGCCAAGACGTTCCGGTTCGAGCCTCGGGAGTTCTTCGACATCGAGGAGCCGGTCCGCGCGCCTTCCGAGGTCGAGTTCCCCAGGTAGTCCGTGTACGAGCAGATCGCGGCGAACCGACGCAAGACCATCCTGCTCATCGTCGGCGCGATCGTGCTGCTGGGCGCCGTGGGATACGTCCTGGGGCTCTGGTACAGCAGCGGCCCGGCCGGGCTGGTCGGCGCGGTCGCCCTCGCCCTCGTCCTGTCGCTCGGATCGTTCTTCGGGGGCGACCGCCTGGTCCTGGCATCGACGCGCGCACGCGAGGTCACCACGCAGGACCAGCCGCGACTGCACAACATCGTCGAGGGGCTGTCGATCGCAGCCGGCATCCCGAAGCCGAGGGTCTACGTGATCCCCGAGCAGGCGCCGAACGCGTTCGCGACCGGCCGCAACCCCGAGCATGCGTCGGTCGCCGTGACCGAGGGACTGCTGTCGACGATGAACCGTGTCGAGCTCGAAGGCGTGATCGGGCACGAGCTCGCCCACGTCGTCGATCGCGACATCCTCGTCGGGACCGTCGTGGCCACGCTCGTGGGAGCCGTGATCCTGATCAGCGAGTTCTTCATGCGGTCGTGGTGGTGGGGTGGCGTTCGGGGCCGGCGTGGCGGCGACCGAGGCGGCGGTGGCATCGAGGCGATCATCTTCGCGGTCGGGCTCGTGCTGCTCATCCTCGCGCCGATCATCGCGCAGATCGTTCGCCTGGCCGTCTCCCGGCAGCGGGAGTTCCTGGCCGACGCGCAGGGTGCGCTGCTCACGCGGTACCCGCCGGGGCTCGCGAGCGCGCTCCGCAAGATCGGCGCCGCGTCGGGCATCCCGATGCGCTCGGCGAATAACGCGACGGCGCACCTGTGGCTCAACCAACCCTCGCGCATCCAGGGCGAGGGGATGGGGCCGCTCGAGAAGCTGTTCAGCACCCACCCGCCGATCGAGGAGCGGATCCGGCGGCTCGAGGAGATGTGACGTTCCGAACCAGATCGGCCCGGGTCGTTGAGGCGCCCCCGATCGGCCGGTAGCATCTGCCCCCCGCTGTCTGGAGAACCGGCTCAGGTCGGAACGGAGCCGGTCGACATCCCCCATACCCGCAACCTCACGGGAGTCCTCGATGTCCGGAACCCATCGCAACCGCTCGCCCGGAACGCGTCGGTCCCTCACGCGCCGCGGCAAGCTCATCGCCGCCGGTGCGACCGTTGCCGTCGTCGCGGGCGTCGCGCTCGGCTACTTCGCCCTGTTCCCGCAGAAGGCGCCCGCTTTCGTCCGCGACACGCTGGAGAGCGTCGGTCTCGCGGGAGCGGAGTCCGCCGCGCCCGACGCGACGTGCCCGCTGACCGGCGAGCCCGTCCCCGGGAGCGAGGTCCCGGACCGCCCGGCGCTCGCGATCAAGATCGAGAACGCGCCGGAGGCCAGGCCTCAGGCCGCCCTGAACGAGGCCGACGTCGTCGTGGAAGAGCCCGTCGAGGGCGGGTATACGCGGTTCATCGCGGTCTTCCAGTGCGCCGACTCGAGCCGCGTCGGCCCCGTCCGGAGCGGTCGCACAACCGACCCGGACTACCTCCGTCAGCTCGGGCCGGCGGTGTTCGGGTACGCCGGCGGGCGCAAGGACGTGACGCAAGAAGTCCCGGCGGTCGGGCTCGTCGACGTGAACTACATCATCGCGGCGGACGCGTACGAGCGGGACGAGGCTCGCGCGGCGCCGCACGACCTCTACACGACGACCGACGCGCTCTGGCGGGCGGCGCGGTCGAAGGACGGGGCCCCCGATCCGCTCTTCGCCTACGCGGCCGAATGGGAGGGCGCAGCGAAACGGATCAGATCCGCCCACCTGCCGTTCTCCGGCGTCTCCGACGTGTACTGGCAGTGGAACGGTGGCAAGGGCGCATGGCTGCGCTCCCACGGTGACGTCCCGCACGTGCTCGAGGGCAACGAGCGGGTCTCGGCCGCCAACGTCGTGATCCAGGTCGTGACGGTGACCGACAGCGACTTCCTCGACTCCGCCGGCAACCCCTCGCCGGAGGTCGAGCTCACCGGCTCGGGCAAGGCGTACGTCCTCCGCGACGGCACCGTGATCCGCGGCCGATGGGAGCGCGACTCGCTCAAGGACGTGACGACGTTCGTCACCAAGGACGGGACCGAGATCGAGCTCGCCGCCGGCCGAACGTGGGTCGAGCTGCTCCCGAGCTGGGTCGCGGTCGAGCTCACCCGGCGCTGATCTGCGCCCCTTCACGGGGCCGAACCGATCGAACAGGACAGGTCCGGCGGTACACTCGGGGCGTCGGAACCCACCACACCCCGCGCGAAGGAGGGATTCCCGGGTGGACCGCGAGACCGGCACCTTCCGAGTGAAGTCCGGCCTGGCCGAGATGCTCAAGGGCGGCGTCATCATGGACGTCACCAACGCCGACCAGGCCAAGATCGCCGAGGACGCTGGTGCGTGCGCCGTGATGGCGCTCGAGCGCGTCCCCGCCGACATCCGCGCCGAGGGTGGGGTCGCGCGCATGGCCGACGCCACCAAGGTCGAGGAGATCATGAACGCGGTCTCGGTCCCGGTGATGGCCAAGGCCCGCATCGGGCACTTCGTCGAGGCGCAGATCCTCCAGGCGCTCGGGGTCGACTACGTCGACGAGTCGGAGGTCCTCACGCCGGCCGACGAGGAGCACCACATCGACAAGTGGGCGTTCACCGTCCCGTTCGTGTGCGGCGCTCGGAACCTCGGCGAGGCGCTCCGGCGGATCGCCGAGGGCGCCGCGATGATCCGCACCAAGGGCGAGGCCGGGACGGGCAACGTGGTCGAGGCCGTCCGCCACCAGCGGACGATGCTTCGAGAGATCGGGTGGCTGCAGAGCCTGCGTCCCGAACAGCTCGTGGCGGCCGCCAAGGACCTCGGCGCGCCGGTGGACCTCGTCCGCATGGTCTCCGAGACGGGGAAGCTGCCGCTCGTGAACTTCGCCGCCGGTGGGCTGGCCACGCCGGCGGACGCGGCGCTCATGATGCAGCTCGGCGTCGACGGAGTGTTCGTCGGCTCGGGGATCTTCAAGTCCGAGGACCCGTCGCCGAGGGCGCGTGCGATCGTCGAGGCTACGACGCACTTCCAGGATCCCGACGCGCTCGCGAAGGTTTCGAGAGGCCTCGGCGAGCCGATGTCCGGGCTCGACATCAAGGAGCTCGGCGAGGAGGGTCTGCTCCAGACCCGCGGGTGGTGACCCTCCGGTGAAGGCCGGGGTCCTCGCGCTGCAAGGAGACTTCCGCGAACACGCCCGCGTGTTCGGCGATCTCGGTGCCTCGCCCGTCGAGGTCCGAACGCCCGACGATCTCGCCCGCGTCGACGTGCTGGCGATCCCCGGTGGCGAGTCCACGACGATCTCCAAGCTCGCGAGGAGCGCCGGCCTCGTCGAGCCGATCGTCGAGCGCGCGAACGCCGGCATGCCGATCCTGGGGACCTGCGCCGGCATGATCGTGATGGCCGAGCGGGTCGACGGGCTCGAGCCACTGCTCTCGCTCATCGACATCACCGTCCGCAGGAACGCCTACGGGCGCCAGGTCGACTCGTTCGAAGCCGACCTCGACGTCGAGGGCGTGCAGCATCCCGTTCGAGGGGTCTTCATCCGCGCCCCGATCGTCGAGGAGATCGGCGAGGGTGTTCGGGTGCTCGCGGAGCACGAGGATCGCCCGGTCGTCCTGGAGCAGGGGAGCCTCGTCGTGGCATCCTTCCACCCCGAGCTCGTGGGCGAGACCGGTCTCCACGGATACGTGCTGGGGAAGGTGTGACGTGTCGGGCCATTCGAAGTGGGCGACCATCAAACGCAAGAAGGGCGCGGCCGACGCCAAGCGCAGCAACCAGTTCGCGAAGCTGCTGCGAGCCGTAGAGGTCGCGGCGCGCGAGGGTGGGAGCGGGGACGTCAAGGCGAACATGACGCTCGCGTCGGCGGTCGACAAGGCCCGGAGCTCCTCGGTGCCGGTCGACAACATCGAGCGGGCGATCAAGCGGGGGAGCGGCGACCTCGAGGGCGGCGCTCGGTACGAGGAGGTCACGTACGAGGGCTACGGGCCGGGTGGCGTCGCGATGTTCGTCGAGACGTTGACAGACAACCGCAACCGAACTACCCAGGACGTCCGGCACGCGTTCACGCACAGCGGCGGGAACCTCGGCGAGAACGGGAGCACCGCGTGGATGTTCTCGCGGAAGGGATCGATCCAGGTGGAGAAGGACGCGGCGCCGGACGAGGAGAAGCTTCTCGAGATCGCCCTCGAGGCCGGCGCCGAGGACCTGAACGACTCCGAGAGCACCTGGGAGATCACCAGCGACCCCGCGTCTTTCGCCGCCGTCCGCGACGCGATCGAGGCCACCGGGATCCCGATGCTCTCGGCCGAGCTGACGATGCTGCCCCAGAGCACGATCCCCGTCGAGGGCGGCCAGGCCAAGCAGGTCTTGGCGCTACTCGAGGCGCTCGAGGAGCTCGACGACGTCCAGAGCGTCTACGCGAACTTCGACATCCCCGAATCGGTGATGGCCGAGCTCGGCTGAGACGGTCACGATTCAGGATGTGCGAGTCGGACGCGTGAGCGGGAGGCCCGAAGGAACGGAGCCTCGTAGCCGAGTACTCACGAGGCGAAGACGGTCGATGGCTCGATCGCACCGGGCCTGACGCATCGCCAAGTGCACCCGATTGCGGAAGCGGCTGGCGTCGAGGGAGGATAGGGCGAGCGAGAAGGCGCCATGACGGTGCACGGGGAAGTCGGCTTCCGGCGATGAGCGGCGATGCGGCGATGATCGGTGGGGGCCGTCGTCGCGCCTCGAGAACAATGCTGCGGGTCAGCGAACGGAAGCTCCCCCTCCACCAAAGACTCCGCGGCGCCGAAGGCTGTGGCTGCCGGCGGCTGGCGGAGTGATCCTGCTTTCAGGATTCATCGCGATCGCATCCGTCACGAGCCGCAACTCACCTGAGGAGGGCGCGAACCCCATCGCGATACCGCCACCCGGCGACCTTCGCGCGACAAAGCGCCCCTTCAGCGTGACGCTCGTCTGGCAACCCTCAGAGCACCCGGATGTGGATGGTTACCTCGTGTACCGCGGCGGCGCCCTGCTGGGGGCGACGAAGGGCGACACACGCTTCATAGATGGCGATGCGCTGCCGGGACAGGCCTACCTGTATTCGGTCGTTGCTCATTCCTCGCAGGATGACAGATCTCAACCCTCGTATCTCAAGGTGTTCACCGAACGCGCTTCGATCGCGGCTGGGCGGGTGAGCGGGTTGTTCAAGCGTGGAGCTGCGGCTGGGTTCTCGACGTGGCTTCTCGACGTTCGCGCCCGATGTCGGAGCGGAATGGGAGTTCGATCCGAGATGTCGGAGTGGCCCGTGCGATGTCGTCTGGACGTACATCGATTACCCAACCGTTCGAACCAAGCTCCCATGGAAGGCGGGCAGATACCGAGGATCGGACAGCGGCAAGATGGACATCCGGTGTGGCCGCGCGCCGGTCATGACGAACGCGAGCATCCGGATGAGTGTCACCGACGCGGACGTCATCGGAGATGAATGGAGGGCAACCAAACTTGAAGGATCGATCGTCGAACGGTCACGACCCCAGCTCGGCTGCAGAGGGAACCAGATCACCTACTCGTTCACAGGATCGGTGTTACCGGACTACGCCGATGCCGTTCTTCGGGTCCAGAACGACGCCTGTCGTGTCGAGGGCAGCGGATTCATCGTGAGCCGGCGATACCTCGTAACCTACGCGCACGTGGTTGCCGGCGATGCTACTCCAGTCATCGTTGAGCGAGGGCGTCGGTTTCAGGCTGACGTCGTGGCGTTCGTAGCGAGGGCCGATATCGCGGTCCTGCGGGTCGACGATCTCCTTGGCCGGAGCATGCCCCTTGCTTCCTTCCGCATCCAAACTCGGGCGAACACGTTCTTCCTCGGTTTCCCAAGGGGTGGCCCGCTTACCGCCACCGACGCGACCGTCACGAGAGTCTTCGCTGGGGCTGGACCCGTTGATGTCTACGTGCTCCAAGGACCTGTACGACATGGCAACAGCGGCGGACCTTGGTGCTTCCGAGCGGCCAAGCGGTCGGGGTGATCGCAGCCGAGATCCGCGAGTACGGGTTGGCGATCGCCTCGACGGAAGTGATCACGATCTTGGAACGTGTTCGAGACCGCCAAGCCCACGTCGCCATAGGCTCCTGCCGGAGCTAGGAGAAGCGAGTTCGAAGACGGTCAGCGGTGCCGACCCGCTGGCCGCTTGACCCTCGTGGCCAGAACCTCCCGGAGCCTTCGCAGGACTCCCAGGTGTTTGACCGAGGGCCAGGCATCGAACAGACTGAACAGGTGTTCGATTCGTGCGTGCTTGGCGTGGATCCCGGCGTGTCGGCGCTCGGCCTGGCGGCGGTTGCTCGGCACGACCGGAAGCCCGTGCTGCTGTTCGCCGACACGGTCCGGACGGCTTCCGACCTGCCGGATGCGGCGCGGTTGCACCTGCTCCACGACGCCGTCGTGGAGGCGATCGCAACGCATCGCCCGGGGTCGGTGGCGATCGAGCGGATCGCGTGGAACAAGAACCAGGTGAGCGCCATGATCGTCGCGAGGGCGACTGGCGTGATCCTGCTCGCGGCGGCCGAGGCGGGGCTCGAGGTGGAGGAGTACGGCTCGCTCGAGGTGAAGATGGCGGTGACCGGGCAGGGGAACGCGGACAAGGCCCAGGTTCGCATGGCGCTCGAACGCTTCCACGGCCTCAAGGATCTTCCGGACCAGCCCGACGCGGTCGACGCCGCTGCGATCGCGCTGTGTCATCTGACGCAGGCGCGGCTGCGGAAGGTCGCCACACGATGATCTCGTTCCTCGAAGGTGACGTCGCCGAGCGTTCGGGGACGCGCGTCGTGATCTCGGTGGGCGGCGTCGGCTACGACGTCCAGGTGCCGGCGTCGACGCTCGCGAAACTCCCGCCCGTCGGGAGACCGACCCGCATCTACACGCGCCTCGTCGTTCGCGACGACGCGATGACGCTGTTCGGGTTCGCGAACGCGGACGAGCGCGAGCTGTTCGACCTGCTCGTCACGGTGAGCGGCATCGGCCCGAAGGTCGCGCTGAGCTTCCTCTCGGTGCTCTCGCCCGACGCGTTCCGGCGGGCGGTCTCCTCCGGCGACATCGGCGCGCTCACCGTGGTCCCGGGCGTCGGGAAGAAGGTCGCGCAGCGCGTCGTCCTCGACCTGAAGGACAAGCTCGGCGCCGAGGACCTGGTGATCATCGACGGTCCACTGGCCGATGTTCGCGAAGCGCTGCTGGGGCTCGGGCTCTCCCAGCAGGAGGCGAGCGACGCGATGACCGGTCTCGCTCCGAACCGCGACGCGCCCGTCGAGGACCTGCTCCGCGAGGCGCTCCAGCACCTGGGCCGGGGGTAGGGTGATGCCCGACGTGACCCAGGACGAACGGATCGTCGACCCGGAGGTGCCAAGGGACGCGCCGGAGGAAGAGCGCGAGTTCGACGCCGCGCTGCGCCCACGCCGGATCGACGAGTTCGTCGGGCAGGATCGGATCAAGGAGCAGCTGGCGCTCCTGGTCGACGGGGCTCGTGCTCGCGGGGAGACCGTCGACCACCTGCTGTTCTCCGGGCCGCCGGGGCTCGGTAAGACCACGCTCGCCGGCATCGTGTCCAACGAGCTCGGCGTGGGCTTCCAGCCGACGTCCGGACCCGCGCTCGACCGCCCGGGCGACCTCGCGGCGATCCTGACCAACCTCGAGGAGGGCGACGTCCTGTTCGTGGACGAGATCCACCGCATGCCGCGCGCGGTCGAAGAGATGCTGTATCCCGCGCTCGAGGACTTCAAGCTCGACGTGGTGCTCGGGAAGGGCCCGAGCGCCCGGAGCATCCGGCTCGACCTCCCGAGGTTCACCCTGGTCGGCGCGACCACGCGTCCGGGGCGGATCACGCTGCCGCTCCGAGAGCGGTTCGGGTTTTCCCCGCGGCTGGATTACTACTCGGTGGAGGATCTGCGGGCGATCGTCCACCGTTCGGCCGGGATCCTCGGCGTGATGATCGAGGAGGATGGCACCCACGAGATCGCCCGACGGTCCCGAGGCACGCCGCGGGTAGCGAACCGGCTCTTACGCCGGGTGCGCGACTTCGCCGAGGTCCGCCACGACGGGAACGTCACCTCGGACGTCGCGAGGGCCGGACTCGAGCTGTTCGAGGTCGACGAGCAGGGCCTGGACAAGCTCGACCTGGCGATCCTGTCGACGGTGGTGGAGAAGTTCGGTGGGGGACCGGTCGGGTTGTCCACCCTATCGGCGGCGGTGGGCGAGGAGACCGACACGATCGAGGACGTGGTCGAGCCCTACCTGCTCCAGCTCGGGCTGCTCCAGCGCACGCCGAGGGGCCGTGTGGCCACCGAGCGTGCCTACCGCCACCTCGGCGTCTCGCCGGACGGGATCCTCCCGCTCGCCTGAGCCCGCCGGCACCTGAACCCCGTTCCTCCGAGCGGCGAACCGAGCCGTAGCCTGTATGCTGCCTGGTCACCCCCTAGGAGGCCGTTCGACCCATGGTGCTCGGGATCCTCGCTCAAGAAGGTGGACAGGGAAGCTCGCTCGTCGGTCTCGCGCTGCCGGTGCTCCTGATCGTGGGCTTCTATTTCCTGCTGATCCGTCCACAGCGCAACCGGCAGCGGGCCCAGCAGGCGCTCGTCGCATCTCTCGAGGTCGGCGACGACGTGATGACCAGCGGCGGCATCTTCGGCACGATCGTCGATATCGACGACGACGAGGGCACCGTCACCGTCGAGATCGCACCCGGCACACGGATCCGGATGCTCCGTCAAGGCATCTCCCAGAGGTTCGTCGAGGACGAGCACGAGGGCGACGATGGGGACGAGACGGCCGACGAGGGGACCGACCGAGAGCCGTGAGCGTCGAACCGGCACCGGCGGAGGGTTCGGCGGGGCCGGCCGAACCGGCCAGCCGGACCGAAGACATCACCCTCGAGTTCGTCCAGCAGGACGAGGAGCTCTCCTCCTTCATCTCGGCGGCCGACCGGGTGATGGAGGGGCTCGGTTACACCGAGCACGGGTTCCGCCACGCGAACCTCACGGCCCGGATCGCCTTCAACGTCCTCAGCAGAGTTGGGTTCGAAACGCACACGGCGAACCTCGCGTGCGTCGCCGGCTACCTGCACGACGTCGGGAACATGATCAGCCGCTACGCGCACGGGCAGACGGGTGGGGTCCTCGTCTACCAGGCCCTGCACGACCGCGTGCCGGCGACCGACCTCGCGCAGATCGTCGCGGCGATCGCCAACCACGAGGAGGACAACGGCTACGCCGTGTCTCCCGTGTCGGCGGCAGTCATCCTGGCCGACAAATCCGACGTGCATCGCAGCCGCGTCCGCAAGTCCGGGCAGATCGAGTTCGACATCCACGACCGCGTGAACTTCGCCGCCGAGCAGTCGTTCCTGCGGGTAGACTCGGCGGCGAAGACCGTGAGCCTCGAGCTGACGATCGACACGCAGATCAGCCAGGTCATGGAGTACTTCGAGATCTTCCTCGGGCGCATGCAGCTGTGCCGCCTCGCGGCCGAGGTGCTGGACTGCAGGTTCAAACTCCTGATCAACGGCGCCGAGCTCGCATGAGCGACGCGGAAGGATCCCGATGAGGAAGAAGCAACGGACGCTCTGGGTGTCGCTGGCGCTCGTGGGAGCGCTCGCCCTGGGCTCGGTGGCGCTGTTCGCCACCGGCACGCGTCCGGTCCTCGGGCTCGACCTCGAGGGCGGCGTCTCGGTCATCTTGTCGGCGCCGGACGGGACCCCCGAAACCGTCATGAACCAGGCGCTGGAGAACATCCGGAACCGCATCGACGCGTTCGGGACGGCCGAGCCGCTGCTCTTCGTGACCGGCAACACGATCGAGGTCCAGATCCCCGGGCTCGCGCGCGGCACGGTCGACGAACGACCGAAGGTGCAGTTCTGCATCGCCGATGACGAGGGCAACACCTACACATGCTTTGACGAGCGGGACGCCTCGGAAGCCGAGCTCGAAGCCGCGAGCGTGCAGCCCGTGGTCACGTCCGTGTGCCTGACGGGCGACCTCTGGGGCGACTCCGCTCCGTGCTACGGCTCGCAGAGGGATGCCGACGCGGCGATCGAGGCGATCACCGTGAGCAAGCAGCAGCAGCAGTTCTGCCTGACCGGTACGGGACTGGCCGACGATCCGTGCGACTTCGCTACCCGCGCCGACGCCGAAGCAGCACTCGAGACCATCGGGACCGACGTGACGCAGACCTTCTGCGTCACGGGCAAGGGGGACCAGGCGTTGGCGAGCCACCTGGGGGCGGCGTGCACCCCGACGGAGGACGAGGCGACGACCCTGTTCGACGGCATGACGATCCGGAGCTCGGACACGGAGTTCTGCGTCGTGAGCTCGGCGGGGGAGGGGCTCGGATGCTTCCTCGATCGCGAATCCGCGGAAGCCAGGCTCCAGGAGACCGGGCAGGAGCGACTGCTTCAGGTGATCGGCGAGACGGCGCGCCTAGAGCAGCGAGAGGTACTCGGGATCCTGCCGCCTTCGGATCCGAGCCACGCCTCAACCCCGTTGACGTGTGGCACCGTCGCGGAGCAGGCGACGGCGGAGTGCTCGTTCGAGGTGTTGAAGGATCAGAACGTCGTCTTCAAGGATCGGGACGACGAGACGAAGTATCAGCTCGGGCCCGTCGAGATCACGGGCGACGCGATCGACCGTGCATCGGCCGTCTACAACGCCGGGTCGTCGACGACCGTCGGGCAGGGGTGGGAGATCAACTTCGACCTGACCGGCGAGGGCTCGGGGATCTTCTCGGAAGTGACGACGCGCCTGCAGGGCCGACAGCTTGCGATCATCGTGGACGACGAGGTCATCTCCGCGCCGACGGTGCAGAGCCCGATCACGAACGGTACCGGCGTGATCACCGGCAACTTCACCGAGCGCCAAGCGAAGGATCTCGCCACTCAGTTGAATGCCGGAGCACTGCCCGTCGAGCTCACGACCCAGCAGGTCCTCACGGTGAGCCCGACGCTGGGCGACGAGTCCTTGCGTCAGGGCCTGGTTGCGGCGATCGCCGGGCTCGTGCTGCTCGCGGCGTACCTGCTCTTCTACTACCGGGTGCTCGCGGTCGTGGCGTGGGTCGGCATGATGATCTGGGCCCTGCTCGCGCTCGGGCTCGTCGCGCTCGCCGGTCGGACGATCGGCTACAACCTGACACTGGCCGGCGTGGCCGGTCTCGTCATCTCCCTCGGCGTCACCGCCGACTCGTACATCGTGTTCTTCGAACGCCTCAAGGACGAGGTCCACGCGGGCCGCTCGCCGCGGGCCGCGGTGGCTCCCGCGTTCCAACGATCCTTCCGGACCATCGTGGCGGCCGACCTGGTGACCGCGATCGCTGCCGCGGTCCTCTACATCACGGCGATCTCCTCGGTTCGAGGGTTCGCGCTGACGTTGGGCGTCGCCACGCTGTTGGACCTGTTCGTCGTCTACTACTTCAAGCGACCGGCCGTGTCGCTGCTCACGCGCAACGACCGCATCGTCAACTGGCGGGTCATGGGCGTGAAGGCCGGGCTCGCCGCCGACCGTGAGGTCGCCGTCCCCGAACCGACGCCGGCGATCGCGGGAGGCTCGGGATGAGCGTGCGGCGCGCCTTCGACACGTTCCGCGGATACCGCCACCCCGAGTTCAACATCATCCAGCGGCGCCGCAGGTGGTTCGTCCTGTCGGGCTCGGCGATCCTCGTTTCGATCATCGCGCTCGTGTTCCTGGGGCTGAACTACTCGATCGACTTCACCGGCGGAACGCTGATCGAGTACCAGGTCTCGAACGACGTGAGCGTCGAGCAGGTGCGCGACCTCCTCGGGCAGGACCCGTACGCACGGGAGAGCGCCGAGGTCCAGATCGTGGGCGGCGATCAGGTGTCGATCCGGACGTCGGCCCTCACCGATCTCACCGCCGGCGAACGCACCCAGCTGTTCGAGGCGCTCGCAGAGCAGGCCGGTATCAGTCCCGACGACATCAGCGCGCAGGTGGTGGGGCCCACGTGGGGGGAGCAGATCTCCCGGCAAGCGGTGATCGGTCTGGTCGTGGTCCTGCTCGCGATCACGCTGTACATCACCCTGCGGTTCGAATGGAAGATGGCCATCGGGGCGATGGTCGCGATGGTGCACGACGTCCTGATCACGGCCGGCGTCTACGCGCTCACCGGACGCGAGGTGTCGCCTCCGACGGTCATCGCCATCCTCACGATCCTCGGGTTCTCGCTGTACGACACGGTCGTCATCTTCGACAAGGTCAAGGAGAACACCGAGTCGACGGCGCTGCTCGGTAAGGACACGTACGAAGGCGTCGCCAACTACTCGATGAACCAGGTTCTCATGCGCTCGGTGAACACGTCGCTCGTGGTCGTCCTGCCGATCCTGTCGCTCCTGTTGTTCGGCGGCGACACGTTGAAGGACTTCGCGTTCGCGATGCTGGTCGGTGTGGTGACGGGTGCGTACTCGTCGATCTTCGTGGCCACGCCGATCCTCGTGGTGCTGAAGGAGCGCGAGCCCAAGTACCAGCAGCTGCGAGCGCGCCTGGAGAGCCGGCAGGGCGACCGCCGCCTGCGAGCCGTCCCGACACCGGTCCGGGAGACCGCGGAGGAGGAGCCGGAGGCGGCTCCGGCCGCCGTCGCCGCGGGCGGAGGCTCGCAGCGGACCGGGCAGACCTCGTCGCGCCCGCGCCCCAAGAGCAAGCGGCG